>LNAP01009679.1_pt1 | contig 11621 bp, 6 predicted proteins | sample 602601 | NCBI WGS metagenome assembly LNAP01 (sample SAMN02440304, study PRJNA202911) | soil metagenome | biome: Subtropical and temperate rainforests or woodlands; isolation source: soil samples (1 kg each in a 20% v/v slurry with milli Q water) were... ... | reverse complement strand
TCCTGCGGCGTACCAAGGTGATCGAGCTGGTAGTAAAACGGGCACGCCTTGCGCGGGCCTTTGCCGTCGAGCATGGCCAATGGGCGAAAAGTGCCGGGTTCGTAGACGTAGCTGCGGTAATGCTCGCGGCTGCTTTCGGCGACGAGGTTGTCGCCCTGCCAGAAGAATTCGGTGGTGTGACCGTCGACGGTTTTGGCGATGCGGCGGCCGAAGGCGTCGTAGCGGTAACTCGTGCAACGTCCGTCGGGTGTGGTGACGCCGATCAACCGGTGCTGGCAGTCGTAACGGTAGTCGGTGACGAGTTTTTGCCCAGTACCGCGCCGCTCGCGGATGAGGTTGCCAAAGGCGTCGTAGTCGTAATGGCGGTCACCCTGCATCAGCAGGCGATTACCTTTAACGGTCGCCACGCCGGGGCGATCCTGCAACAGCAGGTTGCCAGCAGGGTCGTGAGCGAAGGTTTCCGGTAGGTCGTCGCGGGTATGGCGTACGCGGGTCAGGCGGTTGAGCGGGTCGTAGTAATAGCTGCGCTGGCCGTGGCGGCTGTCGGCGATGGTCGCCAGGTTGCCGTTGACCGCGTAGCTGTAGTGGCGCAGGTACAGCGATCGGGTTGGCTGATTGATCGCGTGGGCTTGCAGCCGGCCCTGTTCGTCATAGTGATAGTGGCTGGTGAGTTGACCTTGTTGGCGTTGCTGCTCGCGGCCGAAGGCGAATTGGTGGGTGGTGAGCCGCGCGCCGTTGAGGTCGATGGCGCTCAGCGCGCCGCCCTTTTCGTGGTGGTAGTCGAGTTTGCTGCCGTCCGGCAGGCGCATGCGGTTGAGCTGGCCGCAGGCATCGTAGCCATAGCGCAAGGTGCCCCAGCCCTGATGTTCGGTGATCAGGCGGTCCTGTTGGTCGTACTCGAATTCCAGCGGATGATCGTGGCCGTCATTGACGTTGATCAGGCGGCCAAGGCTGTCGTAGCCATACTCGACCTTGATGCCGTCGGGCAGCGTCTTGACCAGCAACCGCCCTGCCGAGTCTCGTTCATAAGCGGTAACCCACCGCGCCCCCTCATCGCCGAACTCGGTTTTCTCCAACAGATGGCCGTTGAGGTCGTAGGCATACGCGGTGCGACGACCATCGAATCCGGTTTCCTGTCGGATCAATCCGCCGGGCGTGTAATCCAGGCGATATTTCTCACCCGACTCGTTTTCGATTTCCGTCAGTAATAGCTGTGCGTTGTCGTAGCGATACTTCAGCTGCGAACCGTCGGCATTGACGCGGCGGCTGACCAAGTGCAAATCGTCGAGGTATTCGTAGCGCGTGGCACGACCCAGTTCGTCACGTTCAGCGGTGATTTTTCCGTAGGCGTTGTAGCTGAATGCCCGAGTGGCACCTGTGGGAAGCGTCGTCTGAAGCAGTCGTCCGACGGCATCCCACTGGTAGCGGGTGACGGCGCCGTGTTCGTCCTGGCGGGTAATCTGCCGACCCAACGCATCGTAGGAAAACCGCCGCTGACCACCGTCCGGCAAGGTCTCTTCAACCCGTTGGCCCAAGGCATTCCAGACGAAGAGATGACGGCTGTTGTCCGGATACCGGATCGACAGCAACTGCCCTTTTTCATCGTAGTGATAGTGGGTGACATGACCGTCAGGATCGGTCGCCTCGATGACATCGCCCTGGGCATTGCGCCGATACGTCCACACGGCTTTGCCGCGGGACTGCGCATGCAGGAAACCGTTGCGATACTCGTAGGAAGTTGGTTCCTCTTCCGGTGGAATCAGCGCGACCAGCCGCCCGACTTCGTCGTAGTGGTATTCGGTGACGGCGCCGAGCGGATCCTGCTCGGCAATCAACCGGCCTTTGTCGTCGTAGGCCTTGAGGTGTTCGCCGCCATCCAGCCCGATCCTGCGCACCAACCGCGCGCGATCATCGTGCTGGTAAACCTCTTCGCTGCCATCACTGTTGCGGACCGTGACGCTGCCCGCGTCGTCCCAGACATACCGCGCCTCCATCTGGGCAAACGACGCCCAATGTCGGATGCATCGCGCCGCCTTGCCGGACCGTTCCCACTCCCAGAAGAAACTCGCCCCACCGGCCAGTTGCCGCTGCAGGATGACGTGCTGATCGTCGTAGTCGTAACGTTCGCTTTCGCCGACAGCGTTGGTGGCTTCGATCAGTTGCCAGCGGTCGTTGTAGCGATAACTGATCAGCGTCTGTTCGGAGTGCCAAGCCTGGTCGAGATTTTGGGCCGGGACGAAAACCTGATAATCGACGGCGACCAGATGGCTGCGCTCATAACGCAACAGCAAGGCTCGGCCGGCGCCGTTATCGAGGCGCTTGATGCGCTCCTGGCGGTCGCGTGTGACGCGCAGTCGGTTGTCGTAACCGTCGCTGATCGTTGTCAGTCGGCCGTTGATGAAGTGATAGAAACGCGTGTCATCGCCGGCCTGGGCGAGGATCAATTCTTCTGGTTCGTCGCCCAGGAAAATTGCCGCGCGCGAGAGGCTGTTGTGGATGGCCGGGCGTTCGATGCTCGGCAGTGGAAAAGAGGTGCGGCGATTTTCGTGATCGATCCAGATGACGTTGTCGCCCTCGATTTCCAGTCGATGCGCGAGGCTGTGACTCCAGCCGAAACCGAGCCCGCCATCGATCTCGACGGCGCTGGTGCGGTAGAGGCGGGTGAAGTCGAACGGCAGGATGCCGTCCAGCGAGCCGTCAGTGAGGGTCAGCAGCTCTTCGCCGGTGACCATCGACACCGGGCATTTGTTGGTGGCGGTTTTATCGGTGGAATCGGCGGGGTCGCCGTTGGGGTTTTTCGCCTGAACCGGGACGTCGTCCTGGTGTTCGTTTCGCTTGAGGGTCGTGTTGCGCTTGGCGTCCCAACGCAGCTGCACCCCGCCACTTCTGGGGCCCGCCGCCACGCCCCTTGCTGCGACCTTTTTGTAGCGGTCGACGTAGCTCATGAAGTTATCGATGAGGTTGAAGATCGCTTTGACGAATCCCTGCACGGCGCTGACGAGGCGGGCGCCGTAACTGGCAAAACGCATACTCAGATAAGCAATGCCAGCCCCCGCGCCAGCGAAGGTCAGGACAATCCCGATCAGAATGTCGATGAGCAACTGCACGACGACTGTTGATACAGCCTCGGCGGTTTTTCCGGCGACCTCGCTGGGCGGCAGCATCTCCAACCAGAGGCTGGCGGTGCGCAGCAACAAACACAGTGCCGCTTCATCGCTGGCCAACAGTTGGACTTTTGCCATCACGTCCGGAGCCGTTTTTGCGAGCCTGGCCAGCTCATCAGCACCGCTACCCAGTCGTTCAACGAACTCGCCGGGATCCTTGAGAATGTCCGAGAGCACGTTGAGGCTGTCCCACACACCCATAATTGCGGCCCAACTTCCAGCGAGCATGCCGTTACCCGCAGCGGCAAAAACCGACTGCGACCATTGCGGCTTGAAACCTTGCCACTCGTTGCGCAGCCAGGTTTCGAGTTGTTCGCTCAGGTCGTCGTAAGACTTGAAAAGCTCATCAACTTGATCCGAAGTCACCGCGCTGTGGACATGAACACGGTAGAACTTGCCGGGTGTACCTTCGAACCGTCCCTTGCCGTTTTCATCAAGCGTGACCGTTGTCTTTTCGCCGCCATCAACGGCAATCACATCAACCTGAATGTTCCCCAGTGGAATGTCGTAAACCGACTCGAACTTGCTTTCGATCTCCAGAATCCTGCTCTCAGGACACTGAGCAACACTGGAGATAAAATCGTCATCGCTACTGCTGACCGACTGGGTGGTACTGCCGAGCTTGATTTGCCGTTCCACGCCCATCAGCGAAGGCATGTCCGTCGCCCGGCTCACTTTGTCGGCAGTACGGTTGAACCAGTTGCCAAGTTGTTCGCGATAGAGCGTCAAGGTGTCTTTGAAGCCGTCGAGCTCCTGCTCGATCTGTACGATCTGATCCATCAGTCCAGCTCCGATATCAGGTAATCCACCAAGGCTGATTTCGGTGCTGACGGCAGGTCTGGCGCCTCTAAAAAGACCACCACCTTGTGCCGCAAGACGTTTTCGGAGAACGCCTCGAAAAGATCAGGACGGTCCTCGCTCAGCCACTTGAGCAAGTTGTTCACCCGAGTGGTGCTTGACTGGTCAGCGAGATGTTCCAGCAGCGTTGCGGAGACTTCCCACCATGGAAAAACCCTGGAGGTTTTCAGCGCGTCACCGCCAATTTCAAGTGACTGGCCATTGATCAGGCAACGCCCGATCACCGGCATCAGTTGTGCCGCGTTTACCTCGGCAGACTGAAGAATCGGCAATAAATAACGCCCATCCCAGAAACGGAAAAATACCGCGCTGCCATTAGGCAAAAGCACTTGCGTAAGGCTGCATAAATGCTCGACCAACACTTCCCGAGTCGAAGAAGACACCGCGAGCCAACCCCAGTCGCAAGACTCGGTCGTGGCCGCCCATTCCAGAAACTCACTGCCGGCAGCAACGATTCCGACATAAGGCATGACCGGTTCCCACTCGGCATAGTCGGTGTCGGCCCAGATCGGACTGGGTGCTTGAGCGGCGATCGATCGCTGCCAGGCCTTTAAGGGTTCTGCGGAGCTTGTATTGCTGAAGATCGCGAACAGTTGCTCCGAAGGTTTCAGCGGTTGGCGCTCCAGCCATTCGCGAGGTGACAAGCGATCAGGCTGCACAGACACCCTCCTTGCAACGCGCGCATTCTTCGCAGAACGGCGCGTCGCTCTTGAGGCTCAGAATCTGTGCGACGCTGAGTGCGGCGAGCTGTCTTTGGCTGCTCGGCGCACTCATTGCCGGCATCGGCGCACCACCGAGTTCTATCGGAACGCTGCTGAAGATCCCGGCGGGGCCGATGTTGATCCAGTGCCCGCCCGCCTGAAGCGTGACATTGGTACCGCCTTCGATGACGACTTGTCCGCTCGCTTTAAGGCTCTGGTTGCCGACGCTGATATGTCGATCACCGCGCACGTGCAGGTTATCGCTTACACCAACGACCGCACTGCGCCGGTTGCCGACCTCGACGTGCAAGTCGCTCAATACCTCTTGAGTCCAGTTTCGCTGGGCCCGCAGGTAGATTTCCTCGGCGCCTTTGCGATCCTCAATGCGTAATTCGCTGTAACCGCCACCACCGGGACTGCTTTGGCTGCGGAAAATGCTGCGGGTTTTGTCGGCGGGCAGATTCAGTGGTGCCGAGTTGGCGCCATTGGGAACGCAGCCCATGACCACCGGTTTATCCACGTCGGCATCGACGAACCCCACCAGTACTTCCATGCCGACCCGAGGAATCAGTGCGATGCCGTAGCCGTCATGCGCCCAGCCCGTGGCGACGCGCAGCCAGCAACTGGAATGTTCGTTGCGCTTCCCGTCACGATCCCAAGCAAGCTGTACCTTGACCCGGCCGTACTCGTCGCAGTGGATCTCGCTGTCACTTGGGCCCGTGACTACAGCCGTTTGATAACCGGTGAAAGAGGGTTTCCCGATATGAACCGGGCGAAACGAAACATCCCACGGCGTTGCCAGAAAGGTATTTCGATAGCCTTGGAAATCTTCCGGGTTGCTGCCGGCCATCTCTTCCAGCACCTGCGGCTGACGGCCATGGTGTTCAATTTGGGTGATCAGCCACAGGTCATTCCATGTCTGACGCGGGTGCTCGGCCAAGCGTAGGAAATGCCCGCTGACCAAAGCAGTTTCATCGCCCCACCCTTCAGCCTGACGGTAGTCCGCGTTGTGGCGTTCAAGCGCTCGCTGAGCCAGCTCCTTACCGTATTCGCGATCCGTGAACTGGCCTGGAAAGTGGTAATCCTCAAGGGCCGGCAACTGCCCGTTGTCGATTCGGCTTTCAAGTTGCAGTCGCGGTTTGTGGAAGTCGTAGTCGCGACGAGCTACCGCCGTGGTGCGGGTTTCCAGTCGTACGTTGAAGCGATTGATCGCTGGCGCATCTGCCGCCATACCGGTGTCAGGCAAGTAAAGCGTCGGTTTGGCGATCAGAGGAAAAACCGTCTGATCATCACCAAACACCAGCAAATGCCCGTCGATGCTGTGCTGGAAGTGGTAGTGAATGCCAATTTCGGCACATAACCGCTGGATGAACGCCAGATCGCTTTCCGCGTATTGCACGCAGTACTCGCGCTCGGGGTAGTCACTGCCAAGACGAAACGCGAAGGCATCACGCTGGATGCCATGATCCTTGAGAACCTGCGCAATGATCGTCGGCACGCTTTTGTGCTGGAAGATCCGCTGATTGACGCGCTGCCCGAGGTAGCTCAGACGCGGCACCAGGCTGATCTGATAACGCGTCAGACGTTGACCGGAATCGCCTTGGCCCACCCGATAAATCTGACCGTGGATGCCGCAACCTTGCGCATCTAAACTCAGAAACGCCTGACAATGCAGAAGGCTTTCGAGATCGAGGTCCGGCCGTTCGCTGACCAGTTCCAGGTCAAAACGGTAGGGCTGGCTGATGGCTTCCTTTCCCGTGAACTCAAGCACCTTGAGCTCATTCTGGTTGCCGTCGACGGTCAGCGTGAAGCGCGGTTGATTGGCGAGAGCGAACATCCGATGTGTCTCTGCAAAATGTAGGCGGGCGATTCTGCATGAGCGACAAGGGGTGTTGATGAAGGGACAGGAAACTCAGATTCGCCCTACTTTTTTATAGATTCTTCCTTCAAAAATCGGGACATCCGACTACAGACATCCCCCTCAAAACCACCACCGGCCAATGGGGGAGCGGGTCTTTGTCCCCCGCAAGCAAAAAAAACGGCCCGCCTCCAAAGGAAGCGGGCCGTTTTCATGTTCGGCGAAAGGTCGGAGCCTCAGCTCGTCCCGATCACTTGTTCAGGCGGAAATCTGCCTCGGCAGCGGCAAAGCGCTGAAGCATGCCCGCCGTCGGGTTGCCCAGTTTGCTGACGATGTAGATCGCCAGGCTGGCGAAGATGAAACCAGGGATGATTTCGTACAGACCCAGCAGCTCGAAGTGTTTCCACACGATGACGGTGATCGCGCCAACCAGAATACCGGCCAGTGCGCCGTTGCGGGTCATGTCTTTCCAGATCACGGAGATCAGCACAACCGGACCGAACGCAGCACCGAAACCGGCCCAGGCGTAGCTGACCAGACCCAGTACACGGTTGTTCGGGTTAGCCGCCAGCGCGATAGCGATCAGGGCAACCAGCAGCACCATGGCGCGACCGACCCAAACCAGCTCAACCTGGGAAGCGGTTTTGCGCAGGAAGGTTTTGTAGAAGTCTTCGGTCAGGGCGCTCGAGCACACCAGCAACTGGCAGCTCAGGGTGCTCATTACCGCGGCCAAAATAGCCGACAGCAGGACACCGGCAACCCAAGGATTGAAGAGGATTTTGGCCAGCTCGATGAACACGCGCTCCGGGTTTTCGGTCACAGGACCAGCCACTTCAGGGTGCGCGGAGAAGTAAGCGATACCGAAAAAGCCTACAGCCACGGTGCCGCCCAGGCACAGGATCATCCAGGCCATGGCCTTGGCGATCGACTTGACCGAATCCGCCGCCATGAAACGCGCGAGGATGTGCGGCTGGCCGAAGTAGCCCAGGCCCCAGCCCATCAGCGAGATGATGCCGACGAAGGTAGTGTTTTTCAGCATGTCGAAGTTGCTGGCGTCTTGCGCTTCGATGGCCAGGAACGTGGTGTCGACGCCGCCGGTGGCCAGCAGCACGATGATCGGCGTCAGCAACAGAGCGAAGATCATCAGCGTGGCTTGTACGGTGTCAGTCCAGCTTACTGCCAGGAAACCGCCGACGAAGGTGTAGGCAATCGTCGCCGCAGCACCGGCCCACAGCGCTGTCTCGTAGGACATGCCGAAGGTGCTTTCGAACAGGCGGGCGCCGGCCACGATGCCGGAAGCGCAGTAGATGGTGAAGAACACCAGGATCACGACCGCGGAGATGATCCGCAGCAGACCGCTTTTGTCTTCGAAGCGGCTGGAGAAGTAGTCCGGCAGGGTCAGTGCATCACCGTTGTGCTCGGTCTGCACGCGCAGACGGCCGGCGACGAACAGCCAGTTCAGGTAAGCACCGATGATCAGGCCGATGGCGATCCAGCTTTCGGACAGGCCGGACACAGGCCCATCAACAACCAGCCGCTCATGTCGGAGGCGCCGGCGGACAATGCAGTCACGACGCTGCCCAGGCTGCGACCGCCCAGAATGTAGTCAGAAAGATTGTTGGTGGAACGATAGGCCATGAAGCCGATCAGCACCATTGCTGCGATGTAGATCACGAAGGTGATCAGGGTTGGATTGCTAACGCTCATTAAGTTACGCCCTGGCTTTGTTTTTATGTAGCGGCGGCTGGTGAACCGCGCGCAAACGACGACGTTTGACAGACGATTTCAGATCCCGCGCATTTATGACTGATGTTTCCCCAGGAAAGCCATCAGCCAGATACACCTGTCTTTTTGACTGGTTGCACCTTAGCCGCGAATGCTATTCAACAATGCAAATAAGGTGCAACCCATTTCGCGAGAATAAGTTGCACCTAGTCGGATTTATCCGAAAAAAGCCGGTTTTTGCTTCCTTTTAGCGCAGTCAACGACCGTTCCTAGAATTAAAAGCACCAAGCAAGTGCGGTACGTTCGTATCGGAATTTATTTCCTGACGAGCTGCTTATAATTCCGACAAAAAAAGGGTTGCACCCGGTTGCACCTCAAAGGTTGCCCAGCTAATCTTGCGGCCAGCTGATGCCACGCGGTCGTGGCAAACATGAGGATAAAAATATGGCTACCACCACCCTTGGGGTCAAACTTGATGACCCGACCCGCGCCGCGACCTCGATTGATCGCACGCCGCACTGGCTGATCAAGCAGGCAATTTTCAATTACCTGGAAAAACTCGAGGGTGGTGCAACCCTGACCGAGCTGAACGGTTTGACCTCCAAAGAGGCTGACGACAGTGGCGAAGTCCATGTCGACCATGCACACCAGTGCTTCCTCGAGTTCGCCGAAAGCATCCTGCCGCAATCGGTGCTGCGTGCTTCGATCACCGCCGCTTACCGTCGCCCTGAGCCGGAAGTGGTGCCGATGTTGATCGAACAGGCTCGCTTGCCGGTCGCCATGGCCGAAGCCACCAACAAGCTGGCGGCCTCGATTGCCGAGAAACTGCGCAATCAGAAGAGCGCCGGCGGCCGTGCCGGGATTGTTCAGGGCCTGCTGCAGGAATTTTCCCTGTCGTCCCAGGAAGGCGTGGCGCTGATGTGCCTGGCCGAAGCGCTGCTGCGCATCCCGGACAAAGGCACTCGCGACGCACTGATTCGCGACAAGATCAGCACCGGCAACTGGCACCCGCACTTGGGCAACAGTCCGTCGCTGTTCGTCAACGCCGCTACCTGGGGCTTGTTGCTGACCGGCAAACTGGTCGCCACCCACAATGAAGCCGCAGCAGAAGCCGCAGCAGAGGCGGCAGCAGCGGCGGCAGCGGGGCTCAGGCCCCGCCGCCGGTGGCGGCGACGGCCGCCTCGGCGGGGGCCGACGTGCTGGTCGAATGCGACCTGGAGAAAGGCGAGATCTACCTGCGCCCGCTCGGCGGCCCGAACAAGCCGATCAACCTGTTCGTCTCCTCGCCACATGCCACCTACACGCTGCTGCTGCGCCCCGTGGATCGCCCGGCCGACACCCTGGTGCTGCGCGATCGCACGCTGCCGGCCGCCAGTGCCCCGGCATCGGCACATGGCGCCTCGGCCAACCCGATCCGCCGGCTGAAGGCCCTGCTGGTGGCGATGGCCGCCGAACAGCCCCCATCGGACATCCGCAGCGAACCTGTCAACCGCGAAATTCCGCTGTGGGCGCAAACCCGTTTCACCCTGCTGCGACGCTTCGAAGGCCGCGGCCTGATCGGCGAGCACTACGCCCTCCAGAATCTCGGCACCGAGGTCATGGTCCTGGCCGAGCAGGAGTTCGACCGCGAAGCCGGCCAGGTCGCCGGGGTGGCGATCGAGCACCACAACCTGCGCCCGGGCGAGCGTACCAACGTCTATGTACTGCGGTTCGGAGCCCCCCCATGAACCGGCCTGGCGCGGTTACTTCCGAGAAGGTTCGCGGGCTGCTCGAACGGCTGACCCCGCAGCAGCGCCAGTACGCGCTGCTGGCCGCGCTGCTCGTCGCCGGCATCGGGACGCTGTGGCTGATCTTCGCCCTGGCCGATGACGGCAACGAGGCCGAACGTGCCGGCACGCAGGCGGCCAAGCCCGATACGGTGACCAACCTCGGCGTGATGGCACCGGGCGCCCAGCTCGACCCGGCCGACCAGTGGGTCGGCGTGGCCGGTCGCAAGCTGGCCGACTACGAGCAGGAGCGCGACCGCCAGCAGCGGCTCAACCAGGAGCGCAAGGCGTTCGAGACCCGGACGCTGGAACGCTTCGCCGAACTGGAGAAGCGGCTGACCGCGTCTCCTGCGCCACCACCGGTGGAAACGGCCGCCCCGCCGCCGGCCGAAGCCTTGCCACCGGCGCAATCCTTGCCTCCACCGCCCCCACCACCGAGTGGCACTGCGGGTGCGCTGCCGGTCGGCGAGCCTCCACTACCACCGATGCCCGCCGCACCGCAGTTGCAACGGCTCAGCCTGGCGCTGCCGGCTGGCCGCAGCAGCGGGGATGAGGCCGCGACGGACGACCGCCGCAACGTCTCGACCTTCCTGCCGGTGAGCTTCACCCGCGGCACCCTGCTCGGTGGCCTCGATGCACCCACCGGCGGCCAGTCGCAGACCAACCCGCATCCGGTGCTGATCCGCCTGTCCAACGACAGCGTGTTGCCCAACGGCTTCCGCGGCCAGTACCGCGAGTGCTTCGTGATCGCGGCCGGCTACGGCGACATCAGCTCCGAACGGGCCTACCTGCGCACCGAAAGCCTGTCGTGCGTGCGCGACGACGGCGCCACGCTCGAAGCGAAGATCCAGGGCAGCGTCTACGGCGAAGACGGCAAGGTCGGCATGCGCGGCCGCCTGGTCACCAAACAGGGTCAGATGCTGGCCAATGCCCTGCTCGCCGGCGTGGTCGGTGGCATCGGCCAAGGCATGGCCACGGCCTCGGCCGACTACAGCACCTCGGCCCTGGGCACCGTCTCCAACCTCTCCGGCAGCGATGCCTACCGCGCGGGGCTGGGGACGGGCGTCGGCCGTGCGCTGGACCGGCTGGCCCAGTACTACATCAAGCTCGCGGAGAACACCTTTCCCGTCATCGAAGTCGATGCCGGACGCGAGATCGACGTGGTCATCACCAAGGGCGTGCGCATCGACGTGCCGATGCAGGCGGCCACCGACATCCCCCGCAGCACGGCGCTGGCGCCGGCACAACGTTACCTGGAGGTCGACGATGACTATTAATCTGGCCCGTACCGGGCTGGCGATCGGGCTGCTGGCCGTGGCCGCCCTCGCCGCCGCAACCGAACCGGACAAGCAGGCCGAGCAACTACTCGCCACCTTGCAACAGGCCCATCCCGGCACCCGCTTCACCGAGGTGCGCCCCTCGCCGGTCGCCGGCCTGTACGAGGTATGGATGGACGGCAACGTCGCCTACGTCTCGCCGACCGCGCCACGCTACTTCGTGTTCGGGCGCCTGTTCGACACCCAGGCGATGCAGGACCTGACCGGCCCGC
>LNAP01016163.1_pt1 | contig 11625 bp, 12 predicted proteins | sample 602601 | NCBI WGS metagenome assembly LNAP01 (sample SAMN02440304, study PRJNA202911) | soil metagenome | biome: Subtropical and temperate rainforests or woodlands; isolation source: soil samples (1 kg each in a 20% v/v slurry with milli Q water) were... ... | reverse complement strand
CTCTACCAACTGAGCTATTCCCGCGTCTTGGTGTGGCGCATTCTATAGAATCCAGAAGCCCCGTCAACCCTTTGATTCAAAAAAGTTTTATTTCTTTTCAACGTCGGTCTTCAGATGTGGCCAGGCAGCCCGCAAGTACTGGACCATCGACCACAAAGTCAGGCCAGCCGACACCATCAGCAAGGTGTAGCCCAGCAAGACCCAGAAACTGAAATCCTTGGAGTTGGCCAGCAGGATCACCAGCGCCAGCATTTGCGCGGCGGTTTTCCATTTGCCCAGGTTCGATACGGCGACGTGGGCACGAGCGCCCAGTTCGGCCATCCACTCGCGAAGTGCCGAGACGACAATCTCGCGACCGATGATCACGGCAGCCGGCAGCGTGAGCCACAGGTTTCCGTGTTCCTGCACCAACAGGACCAATGCAACCGCAACCATCAGCTTGTCGGCAACCGGATCGAGGAAAGCCCCGAACGGTGTGCTTTGTTCCAGCCGGCGGGCCAGGTACCCGTCCAGCCAGTCGGTCGCGGCAGCGAATGCGAAGACCGAAGCGGAGGCCATGTAGCTCCACTGGTAAGGCAGATAGAACAGCAAAATGAAGATCGGTATGAGCAGAACGCGTAGAACGGTAATCAGATTAGGGATATTCATCGGCACAACTGGCTGCGAGGTGAGGGGGCATTCTACTCGCTGTGCAGATTTGCATAAATCAACTCTGCGAGCTTTTTACTGATGCCGGGGGCTTTGGCAATTTCTTCGATGCTTGCACGAGACAGCTCCTGCAATCCACCAAAATGTTTCAACAAATCACGCCGACGTGTGGGTCCGACGCCAGCGACGCCTTCCAGTGTAGACGTCCGACGGGTTTTTCCACGTCGGGCGCGATGCCCGGTAATGGCAAACCGGTGGGCTTCGTCGCGAATCTGCTGGATCAGGTGCAGCGCGGGCGAGTCCCCGCGCAAGGTGAACTCATGTGCAGCGTCGTTCAGGTACAGGGTTTCGAAACCGGCCTTGCGCGTTGCACCTTTTGCCACGCCAAGCAGAATCAGGTCAGGCACGGCCAGTTCATCGAGCACGTCGCGAGCCATGGATAACTGACCTTTACCGCCGTCCACCAGCAGGATATCCGGCAGTTTGCCCTCCCCGTCCTTCAGTTTGCTGAAGCGTCGGGTCAGCGCCTGATGCATCGCCGCGTAATCATCGCCGGCTGTAACGCCCTCAATGTTGTACCGGCGGTAATCGGCCTTGATCGGACCTTCGGGACCGAACACCACGCAGGACGCCACCGTCGCCTCGCCGCTGGAGTGACTGATGTCGTAGCACTCAAGGCGCTGTGGAGGTTCATCCAGCTTCAGCACCTCGGCCAGTGCATCGAAGCGCGCCGTAATATGCTGACGATTTGCCAGGCGCGCACTCAGTGCCTGCTCGGCATTGGTCACCGCCAATTGCTGCCAGCGCGCCCGCGTGCCCCGCACGCGATGGCTGATGGTCAGTTCACGACCGCGTAACTCGTCGATGGCCGCGATCAGCGTGGGAAAGTCATCGTGGACCACATTGACGATCAGTTCGCTTGGCAAGTCGCGTTCAGGACTGCTGATGAAGTACTGGCCTAGAAATGCGGCCATGACTTCAGAAACGTCTTCTTCAATACCAACTTGAGGGAAGAAGTTCTTGCTTCCCAGTACCCGCCCGCCCCGTACGCTGATCAAGTGAACACAGGCGCCGCCCGGGTTGACGAAGGCGGCAATCACATCGACGTCCCCGGTTCCGCCCTCCATGCTCTGTTGATCCTGGACCCGGCGCAGTAACGCAATCTGGTCCCGCAACTCGGCTGCTCGTTCGAATTCGAGATTGATCGCCGCCTCTTCCATCCCGGCAGACAACTCGTCAGTCAGTGCATTGCTGCGCCCTTCAAGAAACATCACCGAATGGCGAACATCCTCGGCGTACACCTGCGGCTCCACCAGCCCGACACACGGCGCCTTGCAGCGTTTGATCTGGTATTGGAGGCAAGGACGGGTACGGTTCTTGTAATAACTGTCTTCGCATTGCCGAACGAAAAACGTTTTTTGCAGCAGGCTCAGGCTTTCACGGATCGCGCCGGCACTCGGATAAGGCCCGAAATACTTGCCCTTGGCCTTTTTCGCGCCGCGATGAATGCTCAGGCGCGGAAACTCCCCGTCGGAGAGATAGACGTAGGGGTAGGATTTGTCGTCGCGCAGCAGGATGTTATAGGGCGGGCGCCATTCCTTGATCAGCGTTTGTTCAAGCAGCAAAGCTTCGGTTTCGTTGGCGGTGATCGTCGTCTCGATCTGAGCGATACGCGCTACCAGCGCGGCGGTCTTGGGGGCAAGCCCGGTCTTGCGAAAGTAGCTCGACAGGCGATTCTTGAGGTTCTTCGCCTTGCCGACGTAGAGCAACCGCGCTTCGCTGTCGAACATGCGGTACACACCGGGGCGCCCGCTAACGGTCGACAGAAAGGCGCTCGGATCAAAGGTGTCGTTCATTTTCAGAGGCTGGCGTCGACCATGCCATGACGAACCGCCAACAGCGTCAACTCGACATCACTGCTGATCGAAAGCTTTTCGAAGATGCGGTAACGATAGGTGTTCACGGTTTTCGGGGACAGGCAAAGTTTATCGGAAATGATCTGTACTTTCTGACAGCCGACGATCATCAGCGCGATCTGAATTTCCCGCTCCGACAAGGCATCGAAAGGCGAATCGTTGGTGGGCTGGAAGGACTTGATCGCCAATTGCTGGGCAATTTGCGGACTGATGTAGCGTTGCCCGGCAAACACCAGGCGAATGGCCTGGACCATTTCCGGCAAACCTGCCCCCTTGGTCAGGTAACCTGCCGCACCGGCCTGCAACAGCCGCGTAGGAAACGGGTCCTCTTCACACACGGTCACCGCGACGACCTTGATATCCGGATGACTGCGCAATAATTTTCGAGTGGCTTCAAGACCGCCGATACCCGGCATCTTGACGTCCATCAACACCACATCGGGCTTCAGCTCGCGCGCCTTGATCAGGGATTCCTCACCCGACTTGCAGGCCATCGATGTCAGCCAGCATTCGTGTAATGCCTGTACGAACGAGATCATGGTCATCGACTACTAGCACCCTAATCAAGCAGACACCTCGCGATTTGGTCTTATTGGGTTGTCAGACACCTTAGCAAAAAGCATCTGGCAGACCTAGCGGAAAGCGTCAGATTAAAAGTTTCAATTCATCTTGAAAGGCTTGCCGCAAGCGTGTTGCAGCGATCCAGGCCGGGGATATCCAGCTGCATCCTCAGGAAACATTCGTCCTTGCCCACCACCCTCAATCCCTTGCGCTCGTACAACGCTCGTGCCGGGTTGTTTTCGAAAACCGTCAGGCGCAACGCCGGGCGCCGCTCCTGGCGCGCCAGAACCAGTACCTGATCGATCGCCCAGGATCCAGCGCCCTGCCCACGAAACGCTTCGACGATATGCAGTTCACGGATATACAAGGCCTTGCTATCACGGCTCAGGCTGACATAACCCAGCACTTTGTCGCCCCATGCAATCAAGCGGTTTTCCCGCCCGGCCCAGGCAACGTCAAACGCTTCGTCCAGCCACAACAGGTCATGCTCAATGTAGTAACGCAGCATGCCTCTACAGGTCAGTCCGCGGGCAAATTCCAGATCATCCGGTGTTGCCGGACGCCATTGGCATTCCATCATTCCAGCTCCACGGCGAGGGACAGGTGCGCCCTTGTGACGATTTGTTTTTTATAGAAGCACAGAGTGTGTCACAACCTTCGGGCCACTCAAGCGATAGAAAGGGACGTCGTTGGCCGATAGCATTTTCTGATTGAATCTGCGTACCGGCCTCTAGTAAGCTCGACCCATTCATCGGAGACAGACCATGTTCAACGCCCTCTTACAGCTTGGTACCGCCAGCGCCCCGCGCTCGGTTGCGGCTGCCCGGGTGAACCGGTCAGCTTTTATTTTGGGTATTGGTTTAGCCACTGGCGCGCCTGATACCCACACGGCGCCCACTTTAAACGGGTCGCCACCAGAGAATTCTCAACCCCCGGTCGGCCTCCCGACCGGGGGTTTTGTTTTTTCAGCCCCAACACTTTTAGCGACACACCAGACATTCAGAGGATTAAGAACATGAACTACGCCACTTATTACCGTTACGACAGTTTTACCGCCTGGCGATTTACCACCCTCCGCTCGGGACAACCTGCCGCCTCCGATCGGTCACCCACAGGTGGCAAGCACACACACGCAGCCAATCCGGCCAATTGTCGAACACCCCAGTAGGGCCGAGCGCGCGGGCACGAACCCGCCACCAGCCCAGGAAGCCTTTAATATGAACTCGTCCGTCTCTGCACTGCCGCTGTCCACCTTGAGCCCTGCCAATGAAGCGCTGACCCTGCGCCTGCCCAGCTCATTGCAACTCAAACAGCAATTGCCCCTCGGCAACGCCCTGACCCGGCAAGTCACCGCCCACCGCCAGGCGGTTCGCGCGATCCTCAACGGTGAAGATCCCCGCCTGCTGGTCATCGTCGGCCCCTGCTCGATACACGATCCCGAATCAGCCCTCGAATCCTTGCCCGCCTCGCCGCCGAAGTCAGCGACGAAATGCTGCTGGTGATGCGCGCCTACGTCGAAAAACCCCGTACCACGGTTGGCTGGAAAGGCCTGGCTTACGACCCGCACCTCGATGGCAGCGATGACATGGCCGCCGGCCTGACGCTGTCCCGCGAGCTGATGCGCGAAATGCTCCGCCTGGGCCTGCCCGTTGCCACTGAACTGCTGCAACCGATGGCGGCCGGCTACTTCGATGATCTGTTGAGCTGGGTCGCCATTGGCGCCCGGACCACGGAGTCGCAGATCCATCGGGAAATGGCCAGCGGCCTGGCTATGCCTGTGGGGTTCAAGAACGGGACAGACGGCGGTGTCGGCGTCGCCAGCGACGCCATGCGCTCCGCCGCCCATCCCCATCGACATTTCGGTGTCGATAGCCAGGGACATCCAGCGATCATTCAAACCCCGGGTAATGCGGACACGCACCTGGTACTGCGCGGCGGCCATCGCGGCCCGAACTACGACAGCGCCAGCATCGCCCAGGTTAACAGCGACCTGACCAGACTCAGGATTCCGGCTCGAATCATGGTCGATTGCAGTCATGCCAACAGCGGCAAAGACCCGTTGCGCCAGCCAGCCGTTTTCAACGATGTACTTGAACAACGCCTGCAAGGCGATCGTTCGCTGATCGGCATGATGATCGAGAGCCATTTGTTCGAAGGCTGCCAGCCGCTAGGTTCGACGCTGAAGTATGGCGTGTCGGTTACGGATGGTTGCCTGGGCTGGTCTGGGACGGAAACGTTGTTGCGCGATGCAGCGGATAGATTGCGGAAACAAATTCGCACTTAACAATCGCTCTGGTGTTGAGCTCCCTTGCGTTCCATATGACGCAAGCTGAGCTCCTCACCCCCCGAACAATTTGTAACGTTTAGACGCTGCACTCGTGAAACTTTTGGAGGACGATTGAAGCACAAGAGTTCTGTCGAAAAACCTGGATGATTATGTATGGAGGCAAATCTACAGAGTAAGAAGAAAGTGACGCCAGCTCGATTCAAGCTGGCACGGCACATTGTCATCAACAGTAACGAGGTCAAGGATGGATAAAAAATATTTTACTAAACATTTACTATTGAGCGCGCTGTACCTAATTACAGCTAGTGCTGCCTTTTATATTGGTGACAAACTTTTCTACCATGACATTAAGCTTGTCACACTCATGCTACTCAGCACGTTGCTATACCCGTTTTCCAGGTACTGGATAACCGCCAGCGCCTATAAACTGACAGGACCTGAGTTCTGGAGAAAGGATTTTTTTATCAAGGGTGACTCTACAGGAATAAATGCACTATTTATATTTTTTTGCCTCGCCTTCGCCATCCCACTGGGCAGCGCTTACTTAATATGCATGATCTTAAAAAGGGGGTGAAAGCTGCCACCCCCTTTTACATATCAGAGATTTATCACGTAGTCGTTGATCTTGCCCACGAGCGCGTCATCAATCAATGAACTAATCACAGCCGTTAGCAATGCAAATCCTAGAATAGTCATGGGTGTCGCAGCCGTCAGACCAAACATGAACGCCACCAGAGCGGTTGCCCCCTTACCCACAACTAAAGACTAAACTTTGACAAAAAACGGTATCCAATCACCACTCTTTGATGATGTTTGCGCTTCTGCGAGCAAGCTGAAAAGATCAGTGAGATTACCAATAGTCTTCAGCCCTTTACCGAATGCTGTCAGATTTTTAGACATCACCTCTTTATCAAGAGCGTCAAGAGCCCGAGCAATCGCCTCCCTGTCCTGAACTCCAAACTTTTTGCTCAAAACATCCTTATACTGATCAAAGGCCTTTATTGCCTCACCAGCATTACGAATCGTCTTCCCTTTTGCATTTTCCGAAAGCTCTTTCGCCAGCGCCTCGGCTCTTACACCAAATCTCTCACTCACCTCCTTATAAAAATCCGTAGTAAATTTGATTGCACTCTGGATCTGTTCAGCTTCATTTGACCGTTCTGCCAAGCCACCCAACGCATTTGAAGTTGAAGTCAGGTGCCTCGCAGATTCGGCCTTCAACAATGCGTCGTGGTAGCTGAGCCACTTTGTCCCTATCGGGGTGTGGGTTTGCAGATAAACCAACTCGTTGAGGGCCTCTAATTCTGGCTTGCTCAGAGGTGCGCTGATTTTCGGGTTGTTCGCTCGAAAATTGATGGTTATCCCACCACTTTTGTATGGAGGCGGTGCAACGACAGGTTTGATCTCTGCCATTTTGGTCGAAGCCATACGCTCTAGCGTCGCCTTGTAATGTAATAACACTTGAGTTTGGGTCATGCCTGTCAGGGAACCTGCTGCAGCAACGAGTTCTGTTTGAAGAAACTCGGGAAGTTGCTGAGCGTGAATATTCAGTTCCAAACCAATAATGCTGAGTCTCTGGCTCTGCACAGCGAACCATGCGGTACCATCTAGAGGAACTACCGACTCCGCTTGGTTTCTGCTGTTAGCTAGATCTGCGAGTTTGCCAGCCAGAATGTCCACCGAGAGTGAAAGCGCTTTTAGCTCCAATGCCGATTTATAGACATTGTCAAACATGGCATATAGGCTCATGAGTGCTTGGGAGTCGGCACTACCGGAGTTCAGAAACTCACGCATCTTCTGACGCGGCAGCACCTCCATCATGAAGAAGGGGCTCTGACCAAAAAGGCCATAGATATTTGGTGCGATGGATATGTACTGCTTCTTTTTTAAGTCAATAAGCTCTAGGGTGACCTGTTGGTCTACGGCAGCAGATTCTGGGGGAGCTAAAACCTGAGCACTTTTTGCGGCGTTTTTTCTTTCCTCCAGTTCACGCGTGGTATCGGTGAGGAGTGTATTGAATCGTGCATTGTATTCATTATCAATCTGCTGCTGATTGTAGACTTGTTCATTCATAAACTCAGCCATAACGTTTGGCAACGCGATATCCCGAATTCCACTTGAGCCTCCCTCCCCTCTACGAGGCCCTTCCTGCAACCCCCATCCACCATTACTTCCGCTGTAACCACCGCCACCACCCGGACCGAAGGTTTGCTGACGCCCAGCAACAATGTGCGTAGGTTTAATATAGTAAGTTTCGCCTCGAACAAATCCGTTATCTGCCACGTGTAACTTCTCCCTATCAATCCATTGAAAGTTCGTTTCCCAACAATCGGCATCGAACGAAGCCTATTAAACGTCATAAAAAAATCTCATGATGTCGGGAGAGCACTTCGCGCCACGGAGAATATTGATATTGATGCGGTAGGAATTGGCGCTTTACAATTTTCTTTCTGACGAATTACGTTCAGACATTCCGGCGAAGACCGAATGAGTCGGCAAGTTCGAGGTCTTTCACGACATCAGGTAGACGCGAAGGAACGCCGGAGCAAGAGTGTTCGTTCCCCACCTATCAGCCACCTATGACAACGAAGTACTCGATGATCAATTGCTCACGTAGATCGAGCGGGTAGTGGAAGAAACCGGTGCACACAAAGTCAACCTCATAGGACCTCACCACGGAGCACTGACCGCGCGGTCGCCCAGGTAAACAGCCACCTGACCAGACTCAGGATTCCGGCTCGAATCATGGTCGATTGCAAGCCGTGTTCAACGATTTACTTGAGGAACAGAACAACTGCTGCTTGAAGCGGCGGATCGGTTGCAAGCGCAAGACAGCGCCCGTTAATCGACATCATCCGTCCGCCCTCCGGTCTTCATGGAAAGACTGGAGGGCAAATGGCAATCAATACCCCATCAGGGACTGCACTTGAACCAGCGTCACCCCCGATTGCTGTCGGGTGCCGTCAAGGCGCTCGACTGAATAGGAAACACGGATCGCCGAATCTCGATGTTCCCTCCAGAACGGGTAGGGAACGATGAACACCAACGGCTCGCCAGCGGTGTCCCTGGTTATTTCGCGGTCGTCATGGTGATTGAGTTTTTCCCCGTCGCACTCCAGGTAAATCCGGTCTCCTTTTTCAGCGCTGGCGCTCTCGATGACGACGGTCACGCCATCCTGCGCATCATGCAGGTCCACCCAACCTTCGTCGGCTTCCAGCACAGTGGGTGCTTGCAGTGGTCGGAGCTCCAGGCTGCCAATCATCAGTGTCGTTACTTCAGAATAACGAGGCCCCTGCCCTGCTTGCCTGACGCAATATTCGACGGACACCGAGGAGCCCAGATTCTGCGTAATGCATTCCGGACTGACCCAGAACGACAGTTCGTCCCCCACAGCGAAGGACTCGACCTTGAGTGCATCACTGAAACCTGAGTCGACCGAAACGCCCACCCAGGTCAGCAACACCCAGTCGCCCGCCGCCATGCGCGCATAGGGTTTGATCATAACGATCGCCCCTTCCTTCACCCGATCCGGATCAAGCGTTCTACCCACCGCATCGTTCACCGTCGCGGGCAACAGGTCGCATTGCACGTCACCGACACTCAGCTGCAGACGATGGGAATGCACGGGCTCGGCAAATCGAGTGCTCGTCAGTGAGTAACCGATTTCCAGTGAACCGCCCTCAAGCGCCGCGATATGTGCACTACATACGGCAAAGATGATGTCCTCACCGACCCGTTCCTCACTGACAAAACGCGCCACCTGATGCTTGCAGGCGAGGCCATCGGCATCCAGTCCCGCCCAACTCAACAGTAATTTGTCGCCGCAGGTCATGCCTGGATACGGCTGGACCCTGATGACGGCTTTTTTGTCAGAAGGGTTCAGAACACCGTTCTGCGCCTGTTCCAGCATGGGAGGTGATAATGGTTGCTGCGCGAGATTCAAGGTATCGGGTTCATAAACAGTCATTCATTCGCTCCATTCCCTGGAATAGACACCGGACAGGTGGCCGGCTCTGGACGACTATTTAGCCCCATGGCAAACAATCGCGATGTCGGTCTCAAACGCTGACCCGCTCGGAAAGTCGATACATGCAAAGTAGGTCTTTGATCAGCAGCAACCTGATTGCCGCGAAAAGTCCTCAAGCGATTCCGACCAAGGCTTATTCGCACTTGTTCTATTCCGTTTTCCGCAAGTTTCGCCGGACTTTTCATACATCGCGCCAACCTCGAGTGTTTTAGAGTGAAGCGCCATGCAGTCCCAATGAACTTCTGCGTAAAGGTATGAACATGCAAAGGAATGCAAACACTTGTTACCCGATACTGCTGGTCCACGGCCTTTTCGGCTTCGAAAGAGTCGGCAAGTTCGAGCTCTTTCACGACATCAGGCAGGCGCTGAGGAACGCCGGAGCCAGGGTGTTCGTTCCCCACTTGTCGGCCATCCATGACAATGAGGTACGCGGAGACCAATTGCTCGCACAGATCGAGCGGGTACTGGAAGGAACCGGTGCACACAAAGTCAACCTCATAGGTCATAGCCAAGGCGCACTGACCGCACGTTATGCCGCAGCGATTGCGCCACACAGCGTGGCATCGGTCACCTCCGTCAGCGGGCCGAACCATGGTTCGGAACTGGCCGATTTCCTGCGCAAGGCATTGACACCGGGCTGCCTGCCGGAACATGTGGCCGAGACAGTGGTGACCCTGTTCGCCGACTTCCTCGCGGCATTAAGCGACAATCAGTATCTACCGCGGAACGCCATTGCCGCCCTCAACGCGCTGACCACCGAAGGCGTAGGCGCATTCAACGACAAATACCCACAAGGACTGCCTGCCACCTGGGGTGGCAAGGGGTGCGAACGGGTCAACGGTGTTCATTACTACTCGTGGAGCGGCGTGCTGCCGTCGAATGCTCTCGAAGAAGGGCTTTATGCGCTCGATCCGCTCAACGCCTTCTGCCGAGCCCTTTCCGGTTATTTCGTCACGGAAAGCGAGCAGAATGACGGTTTGGTCGGTCGTTTCAGCTCCCATCTGGGAACGGTTATCCGGTCCGACTATTCACTGGATCATCTGGACACCATTGGCCAGCCAGCTGGTCAACTGCGTAAAGGTGTCAACCCGATTGAACTGTATGTCCAGCACGCCAGACGCTTGAGGGACGCCGGCCTTTGAGGTGCGACTGCCGCGGATCCCGCGTGGAACGGAACTTAGAGGAGAAATAGCTCACTGAATCCGGTAGGCTCAGCACTTTATCGAGTATTGAAAGGAGTATTTTCCCATGGCTAAAGCCACTGCCCGTCACATCCTTGTTGCCTCGGAAGCCAAGTGCAACGAACTCAAGGCCCAAATCGAAGCTGGCGCCGATTTCGCCGAAGTTGCCAAGGCAAACTCCACCTGCCCTTCGAGCCGCCAGGGCGGTGACCTGGGTTCGTTCGGTCCGGGCCAGATGGTCAAGGAATTCGACACCGTGGTCTTCAGCGCACCACTCAACGTAGTCCAGGGCCCAGTCAAGACCCAGTTCGGTTTCCACCTGCTGGAAGTGACCAGCCGTCAGGACTGATCGACGCTTGAGCTATTCACACAACGGCCCGCCTATTGGTGGGCCGTTGTGTTTTCAACGCGCAATACGGCTGGCGAGGGACGCGCCGCTAGCGTACAAATTGTCGTTAACGACCTCCCGGCTCTAAGGCTGACAATGCGACTGGCTTTCCCTACCTTGCTGTTCACGGCCGTGGCCCTTCTGACGGGTGCCTCGGGTGTGCATGCGGCACCGCAACCGGCAATGACCGTGTACGGCGAACCGGCGAAATACCCTCCCGGCTTCAGTCATTTCGCCTACACCAACCCGCAGGCTCCCAAGGGTGGCACGATGCGGCGCTCGGCGATCGAAATCGGTCAGTTCGACCATGTTTTGCCTTACATCGACAAAGGCATCGGCGTTACACAGATTGACGGCTTGATCTACTCGCCACTGGCCCAACGCTCGCTGGACGAGCCTTATACCGTTTACGGTCTGGTGGCAGAGAAGATGGAGCGCTCAGAGGACGGCCTGTCCCTGCGCTTTTACCTCAACCCCAAGGCGCGCTTTGCCGATGGCAAACCGATTACCGCCCAAGACGTGCGTTACACCTTCGACCTGCTGATGACCCAGGGCAGCCTACGCTACCGAACCCAATTCGCCGACGTCAAAAGCGTCGAAGTGGAATCGCCACTGAC
>LNAP01010719.1_pt1 | contig 11625 bp, 12 predicted proteins | sample 602601 | NCBI WGS metagenome assembly LNAP01 (sample SAMN02440304, study PRJNA202911) | soil metagenome | biome: Subtropical and temperate rainforests or woodlands; isolation source: soil samples (1 kg each in a 20% v/v slurry with milli Q water) were... ... | reverse complement strand
GCCAGGCCATTGAGGCCCTGCATGCCGCTGTTCAACGAGTCCTGATTGGTGCTGAGCAGCTTGTTGATCGTCGCGCTGCTCTGTTCCAGGGATTTCATGGCTTGTTCGGCGCTGCCGAACATCTGCTTGCCCTGATCATTGAGCAAGCCGTTGGCGCTGCGCATCAGCGTCGACGTCTGTTCCATCATGGTGCTGGCCTGTTTGCCGACCGCCGCCAGTTGCTGCATGGCCTGGCGGATATCGCCACGCTGGTCGGCGATGGTGCCGGTGGTGACTTCAAGATGCTCCAGGGTCTTGCTGATGCGCTCGATGTTTTCCGTGGAAAACATCAGGTTGGCGTTGTGCATCAGCATGTTCACCCCGGCCATGAGGTCGTTGCTGTCATTGAGCAATCGGGCGATGGGCGAGGGCGAAGCGACAATGGTCGGCAGTTTGCCGTCCTTGCCCTTGAGTGGCGGGCTCTGGGGCGTACCGCCGCTGAGCTGGATGATCGATGTTCCGGTGACCCCGGTCAGCGCCAGCTTGGCCTGGGTATCTTCCTTGATCGGTGTGTCGCCACCCAGACGAATCCTGGCCAGCACCCGACGCGGGTCTTTCGGGTCCAGCCGCAGCAGCACGACATCGCCGACCTTGATCCCGCTGTACTGCACCGGGCTGCCCTTGGATAGACCACTGACCGCCTCGTTGAACACAACCTCGTAGTCCTTGAACTCGGTGTCGACACTGGACTTGGCCAGCCAAAGGCCAAAGAGCAGGGCGCCTGTCACCACAATCACGGTGAACAGGCCGATCAATACATGATGGGCTCGGGTTTCCATGTCAGACCTCGTTGAGCTGTTGAGCGGCCGTCAGCGCCGCGCGGCCGCGAGGGCCATGGAAGTATTCGTGAATCCATGCATCGTCGGTTTCCGAGACGACATCAATGGCATCGGCCACCAGCACTTTCTTCTGCGCCAGCACCGCCACGCGGTCGGTGATGGTGTAGAGCGTGTCGAGGTCGTGGGTCACCAGGAACACGCTTAGGCCCAAGGCATCGCGCAGGGTCAGGATCAGTTGATCGAAGGCAGCGGCACCAATCGGATCGAGACCGGCGGTGGGCTCGTCGAGAAACAGGATGTCCGGGTCCAGCGCCAAGGCCCGTGCCAGTGCCGCACGCTTGATCATGCCGCCGGACAGGGACGCGGGGTACTTGTCCGCCGCCGACAGCGGCAAGCCAGCCAGGGCCAGTTTTACCGCCGCCAGGTGCTCGGCATCGTCACGGCTCAATCCCGCGTGTTCGATCAGGGGCAGGGCGACGTTCTCGGTTACCGTCAACGAAGAGAACAGGGCGCCTTTCTGGAACAGCACTCCAAAGCGCCGTTCGATCAGGGAGCGCTCGTGCTCAGGCAGGGTCGGCAGGTTTTTACCGAAGACTTTCACCACGCCCTCGCTGGGCTGGCGCAAACCGACGATGCTGCGCAGCAGCACGGACTTACCGCTGCCGGAACCACCGACCACGGCCAGGATCTCGCCCTTGTACAGATCCAGATCGAGGTTTTCGTGCACGCTCTGGCTACCGAAACGATTGCACAGCCCACGGACTTCGATCACCGCCTCGGCGGGCGCTCGGGGTAAACGACTCACCAACTCATCTCCATGAAAAACAGTGCGGCCACGGCATCGAGCACGATCACCACGAAAATCGACTGCACCACGCTGGACGTGGTGTGAGCGCCGACGGACTCCGCACTGCCGCTGACTTTAAAGCCTTCCAGGCAACCGATCGCTGCAATGAGAAACGCGAAGATCGGCGCTTTGACGATCCCCACCAGAAAGTGCTGGACGCCGATGTCCGATTGCAGCAGCGACAGAAACATCGCTGGCGAAATATCCAGCGCTACTGCGCAAACGACGCCGCCACCGATAATCCCCGAGACCATCGCCAGAAAGGTCAGCATTGGCAAGGCGACCAGCAACGCCAGGACCCTCGGCACCACCAGCAACTCGATCGGGTCGAGGCCCAGGGTGCGAATGGCGTCGATTTCCTCGTTGGCCTTCATCGAGCCGATTTGCGCGGTGAACGCACTGGCGGTGCGCCCAGCCATCAGGATTGCGGTCAGAAGCACACCGAATTCGCGCAAGAAGGCAAACGCCACCAAGTCCACCGTGAACACACTGGCGCCGAACGTGGTCAACACCGTCGCCCCGAGAAAGGCCACCACGGCGCCCACCAGAAAGGTCAGCAGTGCAACGATGGGCGCGGCGTCGAGACCGGTCTGTTCGATGTGCGCCACCATCGGCGTGATGCGCCAGCGGCTGGGGCGAAACAGACCACGCACGATGGTTTCCAGAATCAGGCCGACGAACCCCAACAATTGCAGGGTGTCCTGCCAGACCGCGTCCACCGCGCGGCCGATGCGGGTCAGCAATTGAATGCCGACGCTGATTTCCGGCTCCTTGAGAAATCCGTCATCGACTGATAGACGGTTTGCAACAACGCGCGGTCGGCAGTGGAGAGGGTGCAATCGGGATGTTCGGCGGATCGACCCAGGCGCTCGGAACCCAACAGTTCCACCAGCAGCGAGGCGCCGGCCGTATCAAGGGCCCCGAGGCCATTGAGGTCGATATGGGTGCTGTCGTCGTACTGGCCTTCGAGCTTTTCACTCAGGTGCTTGAGGTCGGCGTAATGGGCAAGCGTCCAGTCTCCCGTCACCCGAATCTGAGGCGGGGAGTGCGAGGTGTCCAATTGGGCATTGCCGGCCACTGTGCTGCTTGTCATAAGCTCCGTGCTTTTTCGGCTATTACGCAGAGCTATGTAATAACACGAACTCACTCACTTTTCTTTGACCGGTGTGCTGTCCAATACCTTGAAGCGCAGCACACCGATCAATTGGCCGTCTTCGGTCAACACCCGCACCTGCCATTTGCCTGCCGGATTGCCAGGAAAATTCTGCTTGTGAGTCCAGGCCCGGTAGCCTTCCTTGCGTCCACCGTGAATATCGAGAGGGATGCGATCGACCTCTTTGCCGTTGAATTGCCAGACGTGATAAATCCGCTCGTCCAGTCCGCGTGGCGCATTGATCGCCGTGTAGGCATAGAGGCCACCGCCGCGAATCTGCTCGGCGCTGACTTCTTCGAGGCTGGCGCCGGGGGTGCGATCCTGCATCTGCGTGCTGATGGCCACGTCGGTCATCCACAGGGTCGCGGGCGGTACCCACGAACGCAGTACCCAGCCGACACCGCCGATACCCACGGTAATACTCAGGATCGCCAGGGCATTGCGCACGGTGCGGATCGGAAAGATCGACGCGAGGCTGGGGAACGACAACAGCACGGCGATGCCCAGTGCCCATTTGAAGCTTTGCGAGGTGGTCAGGTGCATGATCACCGGCAATGCGGTGAGGAGGGCGGCGAACAGGGTCAGGGTGTGCAGCGCCAGGAACGCCCAGCGCCGGGGTGCCAGCCACTTGTAGTAGAGCGGGTCGATGATGGAAATCAGCGCCGCGATACCCAACAGCCCGGTGAAGAAAAACTGGCCGCTGTTCCACGTCGTGGTGATGAAAAAGAACGGCAGGACGAAGAACAGGCTTTCCTGGTGAATCATCTGCGTCGCATAACGCAGAAGAGGCTGGGGAATTTCCCGCTTGAAGATTCTGGTGAACAGCTTGGTCAGGCTGTTTTCCAGCATTAGCCAGACCCAGCTGATCAGCATGATGGTGGTGATCCAGCTCGCCAGACCCTGCTGGCGATCCACCAGAATGAAGCTGCCGATTCCGGAGATAAAGCCACCGGCCGCGATGACCCCGGGGTAACGCTTCATCAGCTCGAGGATGCGCTGGACGAAGAGGGTCAGGGTCGGCATTCGGCGGTTCACATTAGTCGTAGGAAAAATCCCTGACAGGTTACCGCCTCATCAGCGAAAGTGCTTACTTTCTGCGATGAAAACGCCACGCCGCCAGGCTCAGCAGCAACAATCCCGACAACCCGGCGATCATCCACATCAATTGGTCATAACTCACCAACGGTTTTTCGATCCGCACATAGCCCGGTTGCAAGAGCAATTCGCGCATGGCCTTGTTCGCTTGCGCCAGCGTGACGGCTTGCAATTCCCTGACCGGGTTGGCGAAACGGCCGTCTGCATAGTCTCCCAAGGAACTCCAGTAGTAATCGGCCAGGGCGCTGTTGCCTTGAACGGCCCACGACTGGCGGGCGATGGCGGCCTGTTTGAGGCGATTGAAGGTCTCGGCGTTGAGACCATCCTTGAGCAAACCGGCCTTCAGCTCATCCAGCACCTCTTGCGCTTCGGCCACGTCGTCGCGATCCAGGTCGGCATTCAGGCTCATGAAGCCAACGCCGCCAAACACCTCACGCTCGGCCCAGGGACCATAGGACAAGCTGTGCGCCAGGCGCAGTTGGCGATAGAGTGCCCAGTCCAGATAGTCCTTGAGCAGGTCGAAGGTTTCGTCGTGCTGATTGTCCAGCACCGGCTCCGGAACCAGCCAGTGCAGCTTGGCCCCACCACCGACGAAGCCGCGAATCAGGTTGCGCTCATGGGCCGCGCTGGCCTGGATTTGTGGCAGGGGCGGGTGCTCTGTCGGGTCGATGGCGGTCAACGCGCCATAAGCCCGATCCAGATAGGCCGGCAGCAAGCGGTCGAGGTCGCCGACGACAATCAGCGTCATGTTGTTGGGCGCGTACCAGCCCTTGCGCACGTTCTCCAGCTGTTCGCGGGTCAGGTGATGGACTTGCGCACGCTCAGGGCATTTGAGGCCCAGTTCCACGGCCAGTTGTTTGCTGGCGGTATTGCCCAGGTCCTGGCGATCCAGCCAGCGTTGCAGGTGGGTGTAGTGGCCACCATCTTCACGCTCGACCACTTGCTTGGCGGCGTGGATGGCGTCGTCGTCGAAATGAGTCTGCGTCAGCAACGCCAGCAGCAGATCGAGCACCTTGCGCTGGTTTTTCGCCGGGGCCTCGATCACAAAGGTGGTGTCGGCGTTGCTGGTGAAAGCATTCCACTCGCCACCCAGCGCCTGCATGCGCTCCTCCAGGCCGCCTTCACCGCTGGCGTCGATGCCGCTGAACAGCAGGTGTTCGAGCAGGTGTGGCAGTTCTTTATCGGCGCAACCGAAATCATCCAGGCCTACCCCGACCACCAACCGGATCGCCACGTGGCCGCGCTCAGGGGCGGGCTTGAGCACCAACTGCAAACCGTTGCGCAGGGTGTAGCCTTCGACCTGGAAGCGATCCAGGGCAAACGAAGGGAATGAGCCAAGCAACAGACAGGCGAACAACAGACAACGCATAACGAGCTTCCATACGGCTGATTGGAGATCCGTGTCGCTTTCCAGGCAGCCATCGCGAGCAGGCTCGCTCCCACAGAGGCTTCTCAAATCAACTGTGGGGGCGAGCCTGCTCGCGATGATCTTGAACCCGAAACCAATGTTACTGACTGACCACCGTGCCAGACGTTCAAGGCGAATGCGTGATGTCAGCCAAATCGTCGACGGCCAGCGCCCCAGTGTCGGAAGTTTCCAGCACCACATAGGCACTGCTGCAAAACAGCGAATTCAAACGCTTCATGTCGGCAATCAACTCCAGGTGCAGCGAACTGGTCTCGATACTTTGCACGATCTTACGTTGCAAACGACTGACATGCGCGTGGGCCAGGCGGCGTTCCTGTGCGCGAAAGCGACGTTTCTCACGCAGTAACTGGCGGGCACTTTCCTTGTCGGCACTCAGGAAAACCGACAAGCCCAGGCGCAGGTTGGAGATCAACTGGCTGTGCAGCCCGGCCAACTCTTCCAGACCCACTTCGGAAAACGACCGGCGCTGGGAGGTTTTCTGTTGCTGGACTTTGCGCAGCATGCGCTCGATCAAGTCACTGGCAAGCTTGAGGTTGATCGCCAGTTCGATGATTTCCGCCCAGCGCCGGCTGTCCTGGTCACTCAAGTCTTCCCGGGGCATTTGCGCCAGGTACAGCTTGATCGCACTGTAGAGCGCCTCCACGTCATCACTCAGACGACGCACCTCCTGGGTCACTGCAGTTTGCTTGCCGTGCAGCACGTCGAGCATGGCTTCCAGCATGTTGTCGATCAGATCGCCCATGCGCAGGGTTTCCCGGGCCGCGTTGGCCAATGCCAGGCTTGGCGTGACCAATGCTGTCGGGTCAAGGTGCCGGGGTTTGGCCATACCGTTGGTTTGCGGACGTTCGGGCAGTATCCACGCACAGAACCTGGCCATCGGCCCGACACTGGGCAGCAGGATCAGGCAACGCGCCGTGTTGTAGAGCAGGTGGAAGCCGATGACCATTTCCTGGGGGCTGAAGTCGAGGCTGTCGATCCAGTGCACCAAGGGGTCGAGCACGGGAATGATCAGCAACAGCCCGATCATCTTGTACAACAGGCTGCCCAGCGCCACCTGGCGGCCGGCGGCGTTCTGCATGCTGGTGCTGAGGAACGCGAGAATGCCGCTGCCGATGTTGGCGCCGATCACCAGGCCGATGGCCACCGGCAGGCTGATCACGCTGGCGCCGGCGAGGGTTGCGGTCAGCAGGACCGCCGCCAGGCTGGAGTAGGAAATCATCGCGAACAACGCGCCGACCAGGGCGTCGAGCAAAATGTCGCCAGTCAGCGAGGCGAAAATCACTTTCACCCCTTGGGCGTGGGTGATCGGCGCGGCTGCTTCGACAATCAGTTGCAGCGCCAGAATGATCAACCCCAGGCCGATGCTGACCCGGCCCATTTGCCCTAGTCGCGTCTGTTTGCGCGACAGGAAGAAAATCACCCCGAGAAAAATCAGCAGTGGCGAGAGCCATGACAGATCGAAGGTCAGCACCCGTGCCATCAACGCCGTACCGACATCGGCCCCCAGCATGGTTGCCAGGGCAGGGGTCAGCGCCATCAGGCCCTGGCCGACAAACGACGTGACGAGCATCGCCGTGGCGTTACTGCTCTGGACCATCGCGGTCACGACGATCCCCGAGATGAACGCCAGCCAGCGCTTGGACATGTTCTGGCCGATGACGTGGCGCAGGTTGGAACCGTAGACCCGCAAGATGCCGGTTCGGACGATATGCGTGCCCCAGATCAGCAAGGCCACGGCTGAGAGCAAATTGAGCAGGGTGAGCATGCTGGCCCCCTGTGGTGGTAGCGCCCCAAAGGAGCAAGTTGGCGGTGCCGCGCGACATTCTACGTTCTGTAATTAAGCTGTAGTTGGCTAACGGTCTGGGCGCCAGCATCGCATAGCTAAAGAAGCGATTGAAATGAAACTGTCATGAAAACAGTTTGATGCAGACAAAAAAGGGGCCTCTCAAGGCCCCTTTTGTTCAGCACAACATTCCAGTTACTGCCCCGGAATGTCCTTGCGCAGTTTCACCGGGTCCTGCTGCTTTTTCTTTCTTGCAATGGCGGTGCGCATCTTGATGTTGATCGCTTCCACCGCCAGCGAGAACGCCATGGCGAAGTAGACGTAGCCTTTTGGCACGTGCACGTCGAAGGATTCGGCGATCAGCACCGTACCCACGATCAACAGGAACGACAGCGCGAGCATCTTCAGCGAAGGGTGCTTGTCGATGAACGCGCTGATCGTGCCCGAGGCTAGCATCATCACCAACACCGCCACGACAATCGCCGCCACCATGACCGGTACGTGGGAAACCATGCCGACGGCAGTGATCACCGAGTCCAGGGAGAACACGATGTCGATGATCGCGATCTGGATGATGGTGTAGAGGAAGTTGCCGCCCTTCATCGAAGGCTCGTCATCGGTTTCGTCTTCACCTTCCAGCGCGTGGTACATCTCTTGCGAGCTTTTCCACAGCAGGAACAGGCCACCGAAGAACAAGATCAGGTCACGCCCGGAGATACCCTGGCCGAACACTTCGAACAAGTCGGCGGTAAGGCGCATGACCCAAGTGATCGACAACAGCAACAGAATCCGCGTGATCATGGCCAGCGCCAGGCCGAAAATCCGGGTGCGCTGTTGCATGTGCTTGGGCATCCGGCTGACCAAGATCGAAATCATGATGATGTTATCGATACCCAGGACGATTTCCAGGGCAGTCAGGGTAAAGAAGGCAACCCAGATTTCAGGGTTGGTCAGCCATTCCATGTGTATTCCTTTGAGCGATTGTTAAACCAAAAAGGGCCCCGACTTCAAACCGCGAAGCCTGGACCCGAAATGGTGAGTCTTGGGCTTATAGAGTGCTGAACAGCGGAAAAATCCCCATCAGCAATGCGGCAACCAGTATGCACATGCAAACCAGCACTGCCCACTTCAGGGTGAAGCGCTGGTGATCACCAAAATCGATGCCAGCCAGGGCCACCAAGAGGTAAGTCGATGGTACCAGCGGGCTCAACAAGTGGACGGGCTGACCGACGATCGAGGCACGTGCCATTTCCACCGCGGTAATACCGTAATGGCTGGCGGCTTCGGCCAGTACCGGCAACACTCCGTAATAAAATGCATCATTCGACATGAAGAAGGTGAATGGCATGCTCACCAACGCCGTGATCACTGCCAGGTATGGGCCGAGGAAGTCCGGAATCACCGACAGCAGGCTTTTGGACATGGCATCGACCATGCCTGTGCCCGACAGGATACCGGTGAAGATACCCGCGGCAAAGATTAGCCCGACCACCGCCAGTACGCTACCGGCGTGGGCCGCGACGCGATCCTTCTGCTGTTGCAGGCACGGGTAGTTGACGATCATCGCGATACTGAACGCCACCATGAACAGCACCGGCAGCGGCAACAGGCCGGCGATCAGGGTGCACATCAGGACCAGGGTCAGGGCGCCGTTGAACCAGATCAAGCTTGGCCGACGTGCATCCGGGAATTGCGAAACGGTGATCTCGCTGTGATCGACCTCATCGCCGACCAGATGCAACTCTCCCAGACGCGCACGTTCACGTTTGCCGTAGAAGTAGGCAATGGCAAGGATGGCCAGGACACCGGCGGCCATCGCGGGAATCATCGGCACGAAGATGGCCGATGGATCGACGTGCAGCGCACTGGCGGCACGGGCGGTCGGGCCACCCCACGGAGTCATGTTCATCACGCCACCGGCGAGGATGATCAAGCCGGCCATGATCCGCGGGCTCATGCCGATACGGCTGTAGAGCGGCAGCATGGCGGCCACGCAGATCATGTAGGTGGTCGCGCCGTCACCGTCGAGGGAAACGACGAGCGCCAGGACGGCGGTACCCACCGACACTTTCAACGGGTCGCCCTTGACCATTTTGAGGATCTTGCGCACGGCCGGGTCAAACAGGCCGGAGTCGATCATCAGGGCAAAATAGAGAATCGCGAACATCAGCATCACGCCGGTTGGCGCGAGCTTGGTAATGCCTTCGAGCATCATCGGGCCGATTTTCGGGCCGAAACCGCCAAACAAGGCGAAAACGATCGGGATGATGATCAAGACAGGCGCTTGGTCATGATCAGGAACATGAACGTGATGACCATGGCGAAGCCAAGGAAAGTCAGCATGGGAATACTCCAGGCGTAGCGCGGCTAGGGAAATGGGCGGATCGGATGGGATCAGCGCAGAACGGGAAGCACGAGACGTACGGGCGGAGTTGCAGCGAAGCGGCGGATAGAAGAGGACATCAGGGTCACCATTGTTGTTGTTTAATGGGCTGGGCGAACAATCGAACATTCGCTTTAGCCAACCGGTCTGTTGCCGGCAGTGAGGGCGATCCTAATCGTGGAAGCTTTCAGCCAGCTTTCGCCGATGAAAGCATTGACCGGATGTGCAACCGGTCGTCGGACCGGGGCAGAGAGGGGAAACCGAGTTGTGCCCTTCGCGAGCAGGCTCGATCCCACAATGATTTTGATCCCCTGTGGGAGCGAGCCTGCTCGCGAAGACGCCAGTGAAAACGCATCCGGAGGAAAAGGAATGGTCGACTTTCACACAGGCGGATGCCACTGCGGACAACTGCGATATCAATTCAGCGGGCCTTTACACGATATCGCCCATTGCCATTGCTCGATTTGCCGGCGGGTCAGCGGCGGGATCGTGACCACCTGGATCACTGTGCCGGCGACAACCTTTCAATGGCTCGCGGGAAAACCGGCGCGGTACGACTCTTCGCCAACCTGCGCGCGCTATTTTTGCGGCAACTGTGGGGCGCAACTGGCATTGGAGACTCACCTGAGCCCGGGCAGCATCGACGTGACCATCGCCACCCTCGATCACCCGGAGCGGGCCCCGGCCGAACGCCACATCTGGACCGACAGCCGCCTGCCGTGGTTGCATCTGGATGAGCATTTACCGGGCGAAGCCGAAGAAACACTCTGATCAGAAAATAGACAGGTCGAGCGGGCGAATCGCGCCCATCCAGATCGCGTGCTCGCTGTGATCCAGCAGATCGTTGCCGGTGTCGGGGTGCAGGAACACCACCAACCCCTTGCGGTTGAGCGCCAACCACGGCAGCACATCACCGATCAGTTCAGGGCCGAACGCCAGTTGGCAGCTCCAGTCCGGGTGCGGGCCGACGGGGCGTTCGTGCACCCGGCCCATTTTCAGCGGGAACAATTGTGCCGCTTGCTCACACAGGGCTCGCGCCTGGTCGATGGTGCTGGCATCGAAATAGACATGGGCGTGGTAACCCTTGATCCGTTGCATCTGAATCCCTCCAAAACCGAGTCGAACCCTCACCGTTTCCTAAAGGTCAAATGCCATACAGGAAAGAGAACAAGGGAGTTCAGCCATGAAAAATGCCGAAACCCCGGTGGTGAAAGTGGTGCTTTATGGTGCCATGAGTAGCTTGGGCAGTGCGCTGATGGCTGAAATGTTGCGGCGCCAACATGAAGTGATCGCCATTCTCGATGACTTGACGGCGCTGGCGCCGCGCCCAAGGCCGGCGACCTGTTCGACGCACAACGGGTCAAGCAAAGCGTGGCCGGCAGTTCGGCGGTCATCTGTTTATTAGACGCACCGGGGTTGCCATTCAATAGTGAACACGTGGAAAAAAACATTGTGCCCGGCCCGGTCGAGCAGGTGCTGGCGGTGGATGCATTGCTTGATGGCATGCAGGCAGCAGGCATTACCCGATTGTTTCTAGTGGGGGATTTCGAGGTGCTGGACGATCCGGAGTTCGAGGACGGGTTGCAACGCCACGCCGCCGAAGAAATCCGCGAAGCGCTACAAAGCAGCCCCTTGCACTGGACGATGGTAAACGCTCCGCGCGGGGTGCCGGGGCTGACCATCGAGCACTTCAGTCAAATCGGCGGCAACCTTGAGCCGGGACTGGCCGAGCCGCTCGCACGTTTGGCCCGCACGGCAGTGGGGATCGCTGATGAGTTGCATCTGAACCTGCATATTGGCGAGCACGTTAATTTTGTTGCCACCGATAGCTAGATCGCAATTGAGGGCAGTGCCATCCCGTTCAACGATTGCGCACTGCTGGCCTGCTCGGCCATCAACCAATCGACAAACTGCTGGATCAAGGCGCCACGCCGTTTGCGTTGTGGTAACACGACGTAATAACCCAGCCTGGAGATCACCGTTTCGGCAATCGGTCGACACAACAAACCTTGTGCCAACAAGTTATCCACAAGGTGCCGCCAGCCAATCGCCACGCCCTGGCCGCCAATGGCGGCCTGAATCAACAAGGTGTAATTATCGAAACGCAATTGGCCGGG
>LNAP01005239.1_pt1 | contig 11625 bp, 11 predicted proteins | sample 602601 | NCBI WGS metagenome assembly LNAP01 (sample SAMN02440304, study PRJNA202911) | soil metagenome | biome: Subtropical and temperate rainforests or woodlands; isolation source: soil samples (1 kg each in a 20% v/v slurry with milli Q water) were... ... | reverse complement strand
CAGCGCGTGGCGCCATCTTGCCGCGCTGGCCGAGCGCCGCAACGACAGCGAAGCCGCCGCAGCCGCCTGGAAAAAGGCCGCACTCGCGCATTGAAGCGGCGCTGGCGCAGTGGGCCGCCGCCCTGGCGGCCAGCCCCTCTTTACAGCGGGCGTTGGGGAACTTTGAGCGCAGACGGCCGATCAATTCAGTTTTTTTGAATTGAACCGTCAATCCATCTGAAACCCACCCGTCCCGTGACTCCCTAAACTGGAGCCATTCCTGCACGGCATCCGCCTGGCAAGTGCTGCATACCGTGCAGCCTCGCGCCACGGACAACCTCAACGCTTTCACCAACATGCCTTCCTCCGACCCCGGCCAGGCCCTTGCCGCCCCACGCTATACCCACACCGCCATGCTGCTGCACTGGCTGCTGGGCCTTGCGCTGGTCACCCTGTTTGGCGTCGGCCTGTACATGGCCGACCTGCCCTTTTCCCCCCAGCGCCTGAAGCTCTACAACTGGCACAAGTGGGCCGGGGTCAGCATCCTGGTGCTGTCGCTGCTGCGCCTGGGCTGGCGCCTGGTGCACCGGCCTCCGCACCTGCCGGCCCGCGTGCAAAACGCCATGCCCCGGTGGCAGCAGATGGCGCACCACGGCGCGCACCACCTGCTGTACCTGCTGTTTTTCGCTGTGCCCCTGCTGGGCTGGGCCTACAGCTCGGCGGCAGGCTTTCCCATCGTGTTTCTCGGACTGTGGCAGTTGCCCGACTTCGCCCCGGTCAGCCCGGATCTGGCCGATGCACTGAAACCACTGCACAAGCTCAGCGCCATGGCGATGGCAGCGCTCGTGGTGGCGCATGTGGCTGCCGCGCTCAAGCACCAGTTCATTGACCGCGACGGGCTGCTGCAGCGCATGCTGCCGGGCCGCCGCTGATCCCCGTCGCCCCATTTTTCAGGAGTGCCTCCCATGCAAGTTTCTTCCTATTTCTCGGCCCTGGCCCTGGGCAGCGCCGCCCTGCTGGCGGCCCAGCCTGCGCTGGCACAGCAAAAGCTGGTGCCCGCCCAGAGCGAAGTGCAGTTCACCGCGCGCCAGATGGGTGTGCCGCTGCAAGGCCATTTCAAGAAGTTCGACGCACAGGTCAGCTTTGACCCCGCCAAGCTGGCCACGAGCAAGATCGCCTTCATGGTGGACACCGGCAGCGCCACCATGGGCTCACGCGAAACCGATTCCGAGCTGCCCAAGCCCACCTGGTTCAACGTGCCCCAGTTCCCGCAGGCCACGTTCCAGTCCAGCGCCATCAAGGCCCTGGGCGCAGGCAAATTCGAGGTGGCCGGCAAGCTCAGCATCAAGGGCGTGGCCCGCGACGTGGTGGTGCCGGTCACGCTGGTGCAAAACGGCGCCACCACCATGGCTACCGGCGCGCTGCCACTCAAGCGCCTGGCGTTCAAGATCGGCGAGAACGAGTGGGCCGACACCTCCATGGTGGCCGACGATGTGCAGGTGAAATTCAAGCTTGCACTCTCCGGCGTGGCCAAGCTCTGATCGTTTTTCTTTCCGTTCCCCCTGTTTCCCCATCCTTTTCATTCAGGAGTTTTTTGATGCGCAAATCCCTTTTCGCCCTTGCCGCCACCGCCGTGCTGGCCACTGCCGCCCAAGCAGCCCCCGCTACCTACGCCATTGACCCCACGCACACCTTTGCCACCTTCGAGATCGGCCACTTCGGCGCCACCACCAACCGTGGCCGCTTCGACAAGAAGGAAGGCACCGTGCAATTCGACAAGGCGGGCAAGAGCGGCAAGGTCGATATCACGCTCGACGTCGCCTCGATCAACACTGGCACCGCGGCCTTTGACAAGCACCTGCAAAGTGCCGAGCTTTTTGACGCGGCCAAGCACCCCACGGCCAAGTTTGTCTCGGACAAGTTCCACTTCAACGGCGACAAGGTCACTGCGGTCGATGGCAAGCTGACGCTCGCCGGCAAAACCCAGCCCGTCACGCTGAAGGCCAACCAGTTCGCCTGTTACGACAACCCGATGCTCAAGCGCGAAGTCTGCGGTGGCGACTTCGAGACCACCATTGACCGCACGGCATTCGGCATCAACTACGGCGTGGATTGGGGCTTCCCCAAGAACGTGCGCCTGGTGGTCCAGGTCGAAGCCGTCAAGCAATAAGCCCCCGGCAGTTTCACGCCCGTCAAAAAGCCGCCTGCTGGAATCCAGCAGGCGGCTTTTTTAGCACCTGAACGAATGAACAACCCGCAAGGCGCAAGGGGCGCGCCGCCGACCAAGCTGCCGGGGCTTTTCCCGTGCGGCACAAACGCTCATTTATTAATAGCTATTGACGCTTATAGAACATGCACCGGAGGCAAAAACGCTCCAAAACCCAGCATGTGTTCAGGACCGCAGGAGCTGGCCGGTAAAATCGATGCATCCCGCCCCCAGTCAACCTGACGGCATCCTTTGGGGATGCCGTTTTCATTTGCCATTCCGCCATGAGCGACACCACTGCCCAACCCGGCCTCGACAGCCTCTCCAAGTCCTTCGAACCCGCCGCCCTGGAAGCCCACTGGGGCCCCGAGTGGGAGCGCCGCGGTTACGGCGCAGCGGGCGTTCGTGGCACCGGCGCGCCCCAGGCCGGCGCACCGTCGTTTGCCATCCAGCTGCCGCCCCCCAACGTCACGGGCACACTGCACATGGGCCATGCGTTCAACCAGACGATCATGGACAGCCTCACCCGCTACCACCGCATGCGCGGGCACAACACGGCCTGGGTGCCCGGCACCGACCACGCCGGCATCGCCACGCAGATCGTGGTGGAGCGCCAGCTGCAGGAACAGGGCATCAGCCGCCACGACATGGGCCCCACCCCGCCCGAGGCGCGCAAGAATTTCGTCGCCAAGGTGTGGGAGTGGAAGGAAAAGAGCGGCAACACCATCACCACACAGATGCGCCGCATGGGCGACAGCGTGGACTGGAGCCGCGAATACTTCACCATGGACGACAAGCTCTCCAAGGTGGTGACCGAGACCTTCGTGCGCCTGTACGAGCAGGGCCTGATCTACCGGGGCAAGCGCCTCGTCAACTGGGACCCCAAGCTCCAGTCCGCCGTGTCCGACCTGGAAGTCGAGAACGAGGAGAAGGACGGTTCGCTCTGGCACATCGCCTACCCACTGGCCGACGGCTCGGGCCAGCTCGTGGTGGCCACCACGCGCCCCGAAACCATGCTGGGCGACGTGGCGGTGATGGTGCACCCCGAGGATGAGCGCTACAAGCATCTGATCGGCAAGATGGTGAACCTGCCGCTGTGCGACCGCCAGATCCCGGTGATCGCCGACGACTATGTGGACAAGGAATTCGGCACCGGCGTGGTGAAAGTCACGCCCGCGCACGACCAGAACGACTACGCCGTGGGCCAGCGCCACCAGCTGCCGATGATCTGCGTGCTCACGCTGCAGGCCACGGTGAACGAGAACGCCCCGGCCAAATACCAGGGCATGGACCGCTTCGTGGCGCGCAAGGCCGTGGTGGCCGACCTGGAAGCCCTGGGCCTGCTGATCGAAACCAAGAAGCACAAACTCATGGTGCCGATCTGCACCCGCACCGGCCAGGTGGTCGAGCCCATGCTCACCGACCAGTGGTTCGTGGCCATGAGCAAGGTGGGCGCGGGCGACGCTACCGGCAAATCCATCGCACAAAAAGCCATCGATGCCGTGGCCAGCGGCGAGGTGCAGTTCGTACCCGAGAACTGGGTCAACACCTACAACCAGTGGATGAACAACATCCAGGACTGGTGCATCAGCCGCCAGCTGTGGTGGGGCCACCAGATCCCGGCCTGGTACGACGAAGACGGCAACGTGATCGTGGCCCGCAACGAGGCCGAGGCCCAGGCCAAGGCCCCGGGCAGGCAGCTGCGCCGCGACGAAGACGTGCTCGACACCTGGTATTCGTCGGCCCTCGTGCCGTTTTCCACCATGGGGTGGCCGAACCAGGGCGACAGCGCCACCGACGATTTCAACCTCTACCTGCCCAGCAGCGTGCTGGTGACGGGCTACGACATCATCTTCTTCTGGGTCGCCCGGATGATCATGATGACCACGCACTTCACGGGCCGCGTGCCGTTCAAGCATGTCTACATCCACGGCCTGGTGCGCGACGCGCAGGGCAAGAAGATGTCCAAGTCCGAAGGCAATGTGCTCGACCCGGTGGACCTGATCGACGGCATCGCCCTGGAGCCGCTGCTCGACAAGCGCACCACCGGCCTGCGCAAGCCCGAAACGGCGCCCACCGTGCGCAAGAACACGCAAAAGGAATTCCCCGAGGGCATCCCGGCCTATGGCGCCGATGCGCTGCGCTTCACCTTTGCCGCGCTGGCCAGCCTGGGCCGCAGCATCAACTTCGACAGCAAGCGCTGCGAGGGCTACCGCAACTTCTGCAACAAGCTCTGGAACGCCAGCCGCTTTGTGCTGATGAACTGCGAAGGCCAGGACTGCGGGCTGGATGCGAGCCAGGGCTGCACCGAGAGCTACATGCACTTCAGCCAGGCCGACCGCTGGATCACCTCGCTGCTGCAAAAAACCGAGGCCGAAGTGGCCAAGGGCTTTGCAGAGTACCGCCTGGACAACGTGGCCAACACGATCTACGACTTCGTCTGGAACGAGTACTGCGACTGGTACCTGGAGATCGCCAAGGTGCAGATCCAGAACGGGACCGAGGCCGAGCAGCGCGCCACGCGCCGCACGCTGATCCGCGCCCTCGAAGCCATCCTGCGCCTGGCCCACCCCATCATCCCGTTCATCACCGAAGCCCTGTGGCAGACGGTGGCGCCCGTGGCCGGATTGAAGGGCGAGTCGGTCAGCATAGCCCGCTACCCCGAGGCCCAGTCCGCGAAAATCGACGAGGCGTCCATCGCCCACATGGGTCGTGTGAAGGGCCTGGTGGACGCCTGCCGCGCCCTGCGCGGCGAGATGAACGTTTCGCCCTCCACCCGCCTGCCGTTGTTCGTGGTGGGCGACACCGACTTCATGCGCGGCGTGGCCCCGGTGCTGCAAGCCCTGGCCAAGCTCAGCGAGGTCAAGGTGTTTGACGACGAGGCCGAATGGAGCAAGGCCGCGCAGGCCGCGCCAGTGGCCGTGGTGGGCGATGCCCGCATGTGCCTGTACATGGAAATTGACGTGGCCGCCGAAAAGGCCCGCCTGACCAAGGAAACCACCCGCATCGAAGGCGAGATCACCAAGGCCCACAACAAGCTCTCCAACGAGGCCTTTGTGGCCAAGGCCCCCCCGGCCGTGATCGACCAGGAGAAAAAGCGCATCGCCGACTTTGGCGCCACGCTGGCCCGCCTGCGCGACCAGCTGGTCCGCCTGGGCTGATCCGCCGAGCCGCCTTTCACCACCCACCCACAGCACACCCACCATGATCCAGTCCACCAATACCCCCGTGCGCAAAGCCGTGTTTCCCGTGGCAGGCCTCGGCACCCGCTTTCTGCCGGCCACCAAGGCATCGCCCAAGGAAATGCTGCCTGTGGTGGACAAGCCGTTGATCCAATACGCCGTGGAAGAAGCCTACGCGGCCGGCATCCGCCACATGATCTTCGTCACCGGCCGCAGCAAGCGCGCCATTGAAGACCATTTCGACACCGCCTACGAACTGGAGGCCGAGCTGGAAGCCGCCGGCAAGAAAGAGCTGCTGGAGCTGGTGCGCTCCATCCAGCCCGACGACATGGACTGCGCCTTTGTGCGTCAGCCGCGTTCGCTGGGCCTGGGCCATGCCGTGCTGTGCGCCGAGGCGCTGGTGGGCAACGAGCCCTTTGCCGTGCTGCTGGCCGACGACCTGATGGTGGGCCCACCCGGTGGCGAAGCCGTGCTGGCGCAGATGGCCACCGCGTTTCGCCAGCAGGGGCGCTCTGTGATTGCCGTGCAGGAGGTGCCGCTCGACCAGGTTCATCGCTACGGCATCGTGGCGGGCGAGCCCGCTGGCGGCCCGCTGATCCGCATCGAGCGCATCGTCGAAAAGCCCAAGGCCGACGTAGCCCCCTCGCGCATGGGCGTGGCCGGTCGCTACATCCTCACGCCCGGCATCTTCAACGAGATCCGCAACCAGCCGCGCGGTGTGGGCGGCGAAATCCAGCTCACCGATGGCATCGCCCGCCTGATGCAAAACGAGGCCGTGTACGCGTTCCAATACGAAGGCAAGCGCTACGACTGCGGCAGCAAGGAAGGCTTTCTGGAAGCCACGGTGGAGCTGGCCCTGCAGCACCCGCAGGTGGGCGCGCAGTTTCGCGAATACCTCAAGGCCCTGGCGCTGTAACCCTCGCGCTTCACTCTCGATAGCTGCCAGCGCTTGCCAGAAAAGCGCTGGCAGCCATTTTGACTAACGCCGCCGCAGAATGTGGATGTACTCCACCCCCTCCGTCTTCTGCTCCACCAGTTCATTGCCGGTCTGCTTGGCAAACGCCTGAAAGTCGCGCAGTGAACCGCCGTCGGTGGCCAGCACCTTGAGCAGCTGGCCGCTGGCCATGTCGGCCAGGGCCTTCTTGGCCTTGAGGATGGGCAAGGGGCAGTTCAGGCCCCGGGTGTCGATTTCTTTGTGAATGTCCATGGTGTTCAATCCTTTGGCAGTTGCAGTTGCGGGTCGTCCAGCCCGCGCCGCCGTTCTGCATTTTCCTCGGCCGTAAAAAACACCGGCTCGTGCCCCCGCGTACGCAACCAGTCGGCCAGCGCGTAGCCCGTGCCCGCAGGCCAGCACCTGAGGTCTGCCAGATCGTACAGCCGGTAGTCCACCAGCTCGGGCGACAGCCGCACCTCCCCCTCGGCCACCACATGGTAGGCAATGATGATCTGGTTCATGCGCAGAAACTCGTAGGCTCCCACCAGCATGGTGGAGCGCACATCGAGGTTGGTCTCTTCCTTCACCTCGCGCGCGATGCCTTCCTGCGGCGACTCGCCCGCCTCCATGAAGCCGGTGATCAGCGCAAACATCTTGCCCGGCCAGGCCGCGTTGCGCGCCAGCAGCACCTTGCCGCCAATCTCCACAATGGCCGCCAGCACGGGCGTGGGGTTGTTCCAGTGCGTCCAGCCGCAGACGGGGCAGCGCAGCCGCTCCTTGTCGCCGCAATCTTCCGCCAGGATGATGGCTTGCAGGGCGGTGCCGCAGTGCGTGCAGTGGCGTGCTTCGTAATGCATATACTATTATTTTTGTAGCTTCCAGCGCTTATTCATCAGGCGCCAGATGCCTATTTCATCTAAAACCAGTTTCCACCATGGCCGATGGCATCACGCAGGAAACACGCCGGTGGAAAGATAGCGGTCGCCCCGGTCGCACACGATGAAGACGATGGTGGCATTGCTCTCGCGCGCGGCGATCTGCTGCGCCACCCAGCAGGCACCCGCCGCCGAAATGCCCCCGAAAATACCCTCCTCGCGCGCCAGGCGGCGGCACATTTCCTCGGCGTCGTCCTGGCTCACATAGACCATCTCATCGACCGCCGTGGCGTCGTAGATCTTGGGCAGGTATTCCTGAGGCCACTTGCGGATGCCCGGAATGCGCGAGCCCTCTTGTGGCTGCGCCCCGATGATCTGGATGGCCGGGTTCTTCTCTTTCAGGAAGCGCGACACCCCGGTGATGGTGCCCGTGGTGCCCATGGCGCTCACAAAGTGGGTGATGCGCCCGCCCGTCTGCTCCCACAGCTCGGGGCCGGTGGTCTCGTAGTGGATGCGCGGGTTGTCGGGGTTGGCGAACTGGTCCAGCACCTTGCCCTCGCCACGCTTTTGCATGGCCTCGGCCAGGTCGCGGGCATGCTCCATGCCGCCACTCTTGGGCGTGAGCACCAGCTCGGCGCCAAAAGCCTTCATGGTCTGCGCGCGCTCGATGGACAGGTCCTCGGGCATCACCAGCACCATGCGGTAGCCCTTGATGGCCGCCGCCATGGCCAGCGCAATGCCGGTATTGCCCGACGTGGCCTCGATCAGCGTATCACCGGGGCGGATGTCGCCACGCTCTTCGGCGCGGCGGATCATGGACAGCGCAGGCCGGTCTTTCACCGACCCGGCCGGGTTGTTGCCCTCCAGCTTGCCCAGCACCACATTGCCCCGCGCCGCGTTGTCCTGGGCCCCAATGCGCTGCAGCGCCACCAGCGGTGTCTGACCCACCGCGTCTTCAATCGTCGGATATTTCATACACCCTACTGTGCCATAATTCAGGGCTTCCCATATTCTGCCCGGGTGGTGAAATTGGTAGACGCAGGGGACTCAAAATCCCCCGCCGCAAGGCGTGCCGGTTCGATTCCGGCCCCGGGCACCACACTCAAATTCCCTAGTGTTATCAACACACTAGGGAACTTCGAGATCAGACCCCAAGCACTGGGGGACTTCTCAGAATCGTTGGTCAGGTACAGTTTCGGTACAGTGCTGCGGCGCTAGCCTCACCGGAACCCTATGGCAACGATCGTCAAAACTCCTTCTGGCACTTGGAAAGCGCTTATCCGTAAGACCGGATGGCCGCCCACTGCCAAGACATTCCGCACAAAACGCGACGCTGAGGATTGGTCGCGCCGCACCGAAGACGAGATGGTGCGCGGTGTCTACATCCAGCGCGGCCCTGCAGAGCGCATGACCGTCGAGGTCGCCCTCACTCGATACCTGCGCGAAGTCACACCCACCAAACGTGAGTCCACTCAAGCCGGCGAACGCAAGAAGGCCTTGGCGCTGACCCGACATCTGGGAAAATATTCCCTCGCCGCACTCAGTGCCGAAATCGTCGCACAGTACCGCGACACGCGGCTGGCTGGCGATAACGATGCAGAAGGCAAGCCCGTCCCGCGGAGTAACAACACTGTGCGACTGGAGCTGGCACTACTCAGCCACCTCTTCACCATCGCGATTAAGGAATGGGGCATCGGTCTGCCATTCAACCCGGTTTCCAACATCCGCCGCCCTGCTCCGGGCGCAGGACGTAATCGCCGGCTGACGGTGACCGAAAACAAGCGCCTGCTCGCCGTTGTGGATGCCCACTCCAACCCGATGTTCAGTTGGATCGTGCGCGGCGCACTGGAGACGGGCATGCGTCTTTCTGAGATCGCGGGCCTACGACTGAGCCAAGTGGACCTGCAACGTCGCGTTATCCGGCTTGATCACACGAAGAATTCTTCGCCTCGAACGGTCCCCCTCACGGCAGCGGCAACCCAGGTTTTTCAAAACGCCGTGCACAACCCAATACGCCCTGGCGAAACCGACCTCCTGTTCTTTGGCGAACCGGGCAAAGATGGCATGCGCCGCCCCTACATGTTCGACAAAGCCTGGACACAAGCGAAGCTCGATGCCGGCTTGGTGAACTTCCGATTTCATGACCTGCGCCACGAAGCGGTCAGCCGCTTTGTCGAAGCCGGGCTATCAGACCAAGAGGTCGCGGCCATCAGCGGGCACAAGTCAATGCAGATGCTGAAAAGGTATACGCATTTGCGGGCGGAAGACTTGGTCGAGAAACTGGATCGGGTGCGAAAGTAGAGAGGTGATTTCGCCCTCTGTCTCCTTTTCCAAACTCGCGAACACAGAATGCTCTCGAATTTTCCACAAAATGTGCAAGTAAGTGTTTCGCGGCGCCTGCAAGCCTCTGATTTGCATACAAATTCAGCCAATCCACCCATTCAGCTCGACAGCCAATCGATCTAATTTTGGTCGCTAATACTGTCCAATCATGAATACCAAAATAGGGAATTTTGGTTTTAAATCAACCACTTATGCAAGCCATGCGCTTGCCCGACTACCGCTGACTATCCAGAATTGCGCCTAATTAGTCCTGTGATAGGTGCATTCATGACGACGGAAGAATTTCTGCTGGACCGCTTTGGGCCACTGATGAGCATTGCTGATGTGGCGGGGATTTTGGGGCGCTCTGCCGATGGATTTAGGGTCGCACTTTATTCAGACGGCGATGTCTCTCGTCGACTCCGGCCGACCATGGTGCGAATCGGTCGAAGGGTCTACTTCCGCACATTGCAATTGGCGGACGCTTTGGGCTTGGACAGCCCAGAGGCCAATGGAACACTCCTGCATGCCTCGCAATCCTGATGTCCTGGTTGCAGGGCGCCTCCGATTTTTTCGATCAGAGACATAAGGCTGGTCGAGAGCACCAGGGCGGCATTTATTCAACGAAAGCGGTCAAAGCCAGCACGACCAAGGTCGCAGACCTTCTTGCCACCGCCGTTGCCATACAGGAAGAGGACGCAGCTGCGGCCGGCCAAATTGGCTACATGGCGCGCGCCATGATCTGGGCCTCGCTGCCCCATAGGAAGATCGAAGGCGCGCACTACAAGCGGGACAATGGCCTTGCCTCCATCACTATGCTGGTGGACCCTGACATCGGCCTTCCCTACGGCAAGCTGCCTCGACTCATTTCCGCATGGTTGACGCGAGAGGCAAAACTGACAGGCTCGCGTGAACTGGCCCTTGGGCGGAGTCTCAACGAGTTCGCTCAAAAGCTCGGCCTATCAACGAGCGGCGGACTGCGTGGCGATACGTCCAGACTGAAAATCCAAGCCACCAAGCTGTTCAGCACCTTCGTCTCGCTCAAGGCGCACCAGGGTCAAGACTTCGCCTACAAGAACGTCGCGCTGTCAGACGAAGGCGTACTGCTCTGGAACCCGAAGAATCCGCATGAGCCATCGCTTTGGGAAAGCACAATCACGTTGTCAGAAGCGTTCTATCGCGAGTGCATGGACTATGCTATTCCGTTCGATCTTCGCGTGCTGCACCGCCTCCGTTCGCCGCTCGCAATCGATCTGTATTTGTGGCTGACTTGGCGCATGTTTATCCTGCGTCGGCCGGCCTTGATTCCATGGATGTCATTGCGGTTTCAGTTCGGCGCCGGTTACGCCTCGACCCCTCAGGGGATGGCGCATTTCCGCATGGAGTTCCGCCGCTGTCTGCACGACATACAAGCCCTGTACCCGGCCGCGCGGCTTTTATTCGAGCACGGTGGCTTGAGGCTGCTTCCCAGTCCACCCCATGTCAATGCGCTCCCATGATCACAGGATTTGAACATGGCACGGAATACCCAAAACCAGAGAGTTGACGCCGTTAACATCTTTGCCGACAAGCGGGCACCACGAGGGCACGAAGGCAGTGTGTGGACGTTCAAGCAATTCTGCGAGGCATGCGACACACCTGGAGCGGAGAGCATCCAAGCCGTTCTCGCCGCAAGCGCCACCATCGGCTTCTCACTTTACGCGCGCCAAGACAGGCGCTTGCACCGCATCACGCTGAATGACCGCTCCGTGATATTTCGCACCATTGAGCAAGCGCTGGACACCCTTGCCGATGTACCGCATCTGGCCCACGAAATCGCCATTGACACTACAAACTGGTAACGCGCGCAAGCATTGCCACCATCCTCCACGATTATCTATGTCGGATTTGACGCAGGCCATTCGCCGCAGGAAGGTCCGCTCGCCGCACTCGCGAAGATAGGAATAGGAGTACTGCTGCGCGTGGCCCCGACTGGATACCCATGGCAACCCACCGAGAATGTTCCCGACGGCCGAAGGGAAAGGCCGGAGACCCACAGCAGCATCAATCAGCACAATGGCGAAGCCCGTCCTCAATTCCCAGGTGGCCCGGCCCATGCCAGCATCGAGACCCCAGAAAGGCGCAACC
>LNAP01005613.1_pt1 | contig 11626 bp, 9 predicted proteins | sample 602601 | NCBI WGS metagenome assembly LNAP01 (sample SAMN02440304, study PRJNA202911) | soil metagenome | biome: Subtropical and temperate rainforests or woodlands; isolation source: soil samples (1 kg each in a 20% v/v slurry with milli Q water) were... ... | reverse complement strand
GGTGAACCATGTGTTTGCGCGCGCCGAGTCGCGCGAGGCCGGTCGGGGTGCGTTCCTGTTTCGCGAACGGAATGGCGATAACCCCGTGCCGTTTCTGCCGGTCGCCTCCCAGGGACGCAAAGAAGTGTTGAGCATCGGGGGGCAGGTTGTACCCGCGCTGAACATCTGGCATTTGTCCGCCGACCAGCCCCTGTCGGGCGCGGTTTACCGACAGCAATTGGCTGCTGCTTGCGCCAGTGAAATTACCGCGTTGCTGAACGGCGGACAGCAAGGTAAGGCGGGTTTTATCCAGGACGGCAAGGACTTCAGGGGCCTGTTGCCGGCGGATATCGCAATTCTGGTGCGCGACGGTAAAGAAGCTCAGGCCGTACGCGCCGAACTCTCCGCCCGTGGTGTGCGCAGCGTTTATCTGTCGGACAAGGATTCCGTGTTCGCCGCCCAGGAAGCCCACGATCTGCTGACCTGGCTCAAGGCGTGTGCCGAGCCGGATGTCGAGCGTCCGTTGCGGGCCGCGCTGGCGAGCATCACGTTGAACCTGTCGCTGGCAGAACTTGAACGGTTGAATCAGGACGAGCTGGCCTGGGAAGCGCGGGTCATGCAGTTCCGTGGTTATCGCGAGCTCTGGCGCAAGCAAGGCGTGCTGCCCATGCTGCGTCGTTTGCTGCATGACTTCCAGCTGCCTCAGGCATTGATTGCGCGCAGTGACGGCGAGCGGGTGCTGACCAACTTGCTGCACCTGTCCGAGTTGCTGCAACAGGCGGCCGCCGAACTGGATGGCGAGCAAGCGTTGATCCGGCACTTGTCCGAACATCTGGCGCTGTCCGGTCAGGCGGGTGAGGAACAGATCCTGCGTCTTGAAAGTGACGAGCAACTGGTCAAGGTCGTGACCATTCACAAGTCCAAGGGGCTTGAGTATCCCTTGGTGTTTCTGCCATTCGTGTGTTCGGCGAAACCGGTGGACGGAAGCCGTTTGCCGCTGCATTACCACGATGAAGCGGGCAATGCTCGAGTGACCCTCAAGCCCACGCCCGAGTTGATCGCGCTGGCGGATGATGAGCGGCTGGCCGAGGATCTGCGTTTGCTTTATGTCGCCTTGACCCGGGCTCAACATGCCTGCTGGCTCGGTGTCACTGACCTCAAGCGCGGTAATAACAACAGCTCGGTGTTGCACCTCTCTGCGTTGGGTTATCTGTTGGGGGGCGGTGCTCCATTGGTGGAGTCGCAAGGTTTGAAGCGTTGGCTGGAAGACCTGCAGCAGGATTGTCCCGCGCTGAATTACAGTGAGATGCCTGAAAAGACGGATGAGCATTACCATCCGCCGCAGAACGATGCGAGCTTGCTCGCCCCCCTGATCCCCAAGCGCAAAGCCAGCGAAAACTGGTGGATTGCCTCCTACAGCGCCCTTCGCATAGGCGACAGCCTGAGCGTGGGCAGTGATGAAGCACCGGAAAACCCGCAGGCGCAAAAGCTGTTCGACGACGAGCGCCTCGATCCTGAAGCGCCGCGCGAAGTGATCGCCGGCGGTGCCGATATCCATCGGTTCCCGCGTGGTCCGAATCCCGGCACCTTTCTTCATGGTTTGCTTGAGTGGGCGGGTGACGAAGGTTTTGCCGCCACGCCGCGGGCCGTGGAAGACGCGATTGCCCGTCGCTGCAACCGTCGTGGCTGGGAAGGCTGGATCACCACGCTGAGCGATTGGCTGCAGCACTTGCTCAAGTCGCCGCTGCACATCGGCGCTGGGCAGGCGCCCGTGATTTTTGGGCAACTGAAACAATACCGTGTCGAGATGGAGTTCTGGTTCGCCAGCCATAAGGTCGATGTGCTCAAACTCGACGAGCTGGTCCGCCAACATACCCACAACGGCGTCGCCCGTGTTGCGGCCGAACCGGTACTGCTCAATGGCATGTTCAAAGGCTTCATCGACCTGACTTTCGAGCACGATGGTCGCTATTACGTCGCCGATTACAAATCCAACTGGCTGGGCGTCGATGACATGGCCTACACCGAGCAGGCGATGGAACAGTCGATCCTGGATAATCGCTACGACCTGCAATACGTGCTGTACCTGTTGGCCCTGCATCGTCAGCTCAAGGCGCGGCTTGCCGATTACGATTACGACCGGCATGTCGGAGGGGCGTTGTATCTGTTTCTGCGCGGCACGCGCTCATCCAGTCAGGGCGTGTATTTTGCCCGTCCGCCACGGGAACTGATCGAGCGTCTGGACCGGCTGTTCCAGGGCAAGCCGGAACCCAAAGCCGAACCGGCCTGGGAACAGGGAGTATTGCTATGAGCCGCACCTTTGCCGATGTGTTGCCCACGCCGTTGGCAGCCGAAAGCCTGGCAAGTCTGGCGCCGTTGAGTCGCGCCGATGATTTGCTGTCGTTGCTCACGCGCTGGGTCGAGCGCGGCTGGTTGCGAGCGCTGGACAAAGCCTTCGTTGCCTTTTTGCACGAACTCGCCCCCGACGATGATCCGCTGGTGCTGCTGGCGGCGGCATTGACCAGTCATCAACTGGGCCACGGTCACGTCTGCCTGGATCTGTTCGAGACGCTCAAGGCGCCGGATTTCGCCCTGTCGTTGCCGCCGGAAGGCGACCTGCAAAGTGGTGCGATGTTGCTGCCTTCGCAATTGCTTGAGACGCTGGACGGCGCCCACTGGTGCAAGGTCCTGGCCTCCAGCCGGCTGGTCGCATTGGCGGCCGATGGCAGCGAAACGGCGTTGCAAAGGCCGTTGGTGTTGTCGGGAAAGCGCCTGTACTTGCGCCGTTACTGGGTGTACGAGCGACGTATCGATAACGCGCTGCGCCTGCGTCTGGCAGAACACGAGTCCACACCGAATGACTTGCCTCAACGCCTCACCGGTCTGTTCGGCCCGGCCCGGCCCGGCGAACTGATCGACTGGCAGAAACTCGCGTGTGCCTTGGCGACCCGCAGTGCATTCAGCATCGTCACTGGCGGTCCCGGAACCGGCAAGACCACCACGGTCGTGCGTTTGCTGGCGCTGTTGCAGGCACCGGCGGTGGAGGCTGGCAAACCACTGCGCATCCGTCTTGCGGCCCCCACCGGCAAAGCGGCGGCGCGGCTGACGGAATCCATCAGCCAGCAAGTCCGGACGCTGGAAGTGGCCGAGGCTGTACGAGAAAAAATTCCGTCAGACGTCACTACCATGCACCGCCTGCTCGGCAGCCGTCCCGGTACCCGACACTTTCGGCACCACGGCGGTAATCGCTTGCCGCTGGATGTCCTGGTGGTCGACGAAGCCTCGATGATCGACCTGGAGATGATGGCCAATCTGCTCGACGCGATGCCGGCTCATGCACGACTGGTGCTGCTCGGTGACAAGGATCAACTGGCATCGGTGGAAGCCGGCGCCGTGCTGGGCGATTTGTGCCGCGACGCCGAGGCAGGTTGGTACAGCCCGCAGACCCGACAGTGGCTGGAAGCGGTCAGTGGTGAACACCTCGAAACCAGCGGTTTGCAGCAAGACACTCACGGGACTCATCCGCTGGCCCAGCAGGTCGTGATGCTGCGCCACTCGCGCCGGTTCGGCGAGGGCAGTGGCATTGGCCAACTGGCTCGCTGGGTCAATCAGCAACAACCCGAAGAAGCTCGCAAGTTGTTGGCGGCCGGAAACCACGATGATGTGTTTTCCCTGCCTCTCAAAGGTGAGCACGACAGGGCACTGGAGCGCTTGTTGCTCGAAGGCCATGGCGATGGACCGCAAGGGTATCGGCATTACCTGAGCCTGCTGCGCAGTCGGCGACCGTCGCTCGACAGCACCCTCGAGGATCCGCGCTGGACCGATTGGGCTCGCGACGTGTTGCAAGCCTTCGATGCCTTCCAGTTACTGTGCGCCGTGCGCAAGGGACCATGGGGCGTGGAAGGCCTGAATCAGCGAGTGACCGATGCGCTGCTCAAGGCCAGGCTGATCGACAGCAATCAACAGTGGTACGAAGGTCGGCCAGTGCTGATGACCCGCAACGACTATGGCCTGGGCTTGATGAACGGCGACATCGGCATTGCGCTCAAGCTGCCGGAGCGCGAGGGACCCGAGGCGGGGCGCCAAGTGCTGCGCGTGGCCTTCCCGCGTAACGACGGCCAGGGCGGCGTGCGCTTTGTCCTGCCGAGCCGGCTGAATGATGTCGAAACGGTGTACGCCATGACCGTGCACAAGTCCCAGGGCTCCGAGTTCGCCCATACGGCGCTGATTTTGCCGGACGCCCTGAACCCGGTTCTGACCAAGGAGCTGATCTACACCGGCATCACCCGCGCCAAACACTGGTTTACTTTGATCGAACCGCGTAGCGGCGTGTTTGAGGAGGCCGTGCGACGCAAGGTCAAGCGCCTGAGCGGGCTGATGCTGGAATTGGAAGAGGCCATACCGCCGGGGGATTGAGGACGGCAGCGCCAGACGACGGAAACTGTCCGAAGTGCCGTCTTGCGCGGCCTCGCGAGCGTTTCGACGCTATGCTATCGTTGCGGCATCATCCCGTTACGACCGAATGGAATCCCTGCATGAAAGTGGCTGTCTGGACGACAGAGCACATTGTTGCCTGCAAGCGAGTCATGCTGGCAGGCGTTCTCTGTTTGCTCAGTGGCCTCGTGTTCGCGCAAGCGCAAACGCCCCCCGGCATGGCCGATCAACGCGCCCAAGCCGTTACGCAGGTTGTACTCGGCATCCTCAGTTATGCCCGTTGGCCTGTTGAGCCAGCACAACTGCGTTTGTGCATAGTGGGCCCCACCGAATACACCGACGATCTGGTCAAGGGCACGACCCAGGCCACCGGCCGTCCTGTCACCGTGCGTCGGTTGCTGGCGGATAGCCCGTCGATTGTCGGTGAGTGCGACGCGGTGTACATCGGCAAACTGACCAGCGAGGAACGCAGCCGGCTCTTCGCTTCGCTGGCGGGGCGGCCGGTGCTGAGCATCAGCGAAAGCGACGACCAATGCACCGTCGGCAGCCTGTTCTGCCTGCGAGTCGGCGATGAGCAAGTGTCCTTCGAGGTCAACCTCGATTCCGTCGCCCGCAGCGGCGTGAGAATTCACCCCAGTGTGCTGCAACTGTCCCGCCGCAAGCCGGCGGCACCATGACGCTATTCAAACCGGATAGTCGTCCGACCTTGCGCTCCGTCATCGGTCGCGGTCATTTGATCGTCGCGCTGGTGGGCGTGGCCATGGCCAGTGTTTCGCTGACGTTGCTGGGCGTGCTGGCCTTGCGGGTTTACGCCGACCACAACCTGCACCTGATTGCACGCTCCATCAACTACACCGTGGAAGCGGCGGTGGTGTTCAATGACAAGGCAGCCGCCACGGAGGCGCTGGCATTGATCGCGTCCACCGAAGAAGTGGCTGATGCCCAGGTGCTGGACGAGCAAGGCAAGTTGTTGGCCCGTTGGCAGCGACCGGAAACCGGATTTTTCTCGGACCTGGAAATGCAGATGGCCAAGGCGTTTCTGGAAAAGCCGATCAGCATGCCGATTGTCCATCAGGGCCAGGAAATCGGCAGTGTCCAGCTCATTGGTCACGGTGGCAGCCTGATGCGTTTTTTGCTCAGCGGACTGGTGGGGATCGTTCTGTGTACCGCTGTCAGCGCCTGGGTGGCGCTGTATCTCGCACGCCGACAACTTCGCGGGATCACCGGCCCACTGCGCAGCCTGGCTTGCGTGGCTCACGCTGCACGCAGCGACCGTGCCTTCGACCGGCGTGTGCCACCGGCGGCCATTGCCGAACTCGACAACCTGGGCAACGACTTCAATGCCTTGCTCGATGAACTCGAATCCTGGCAGACCCACCTGCAAAGCGAAAATGAAACCCTGGCCCACCAGGCCAGCCATGACAGCCTCACCGGGCTACCGAACCGGGCGTTTTTCGAAGGCCGGCTGAGTCGTTCGCTGCGCAACGCCAACAAACTCAACGAGCGCGTGGCGGTGCTGTTTCTCGACAGCGACCGATTCAAGGAGATCAACGATAACTTCGGTCACGCCGCCGGCGATGCGGTGCTGGTGGCCGTGGCCAATCGGGTTCGTGCGCAGCTGCGCGAAGACGATCTGGTGGCGCGTCTGGGGGGCGATGAATTTGCCGTCCTGCTGACCCCGCTGCACATGACCGAAGACGCCGAGCGTATCGCCGACAAAATCCTAGAAAGCATGGAAATGCCGATCCCGTTGCCGGGGACCAGCCAGGTGCTGACCTCTCTCAGTATCGGCATCGCCGTGTACCCTGATCATGGAACGACACCGGGGGCGCTGCTCAATGCTGCCGATGCGGCCATGTACCAAGCCAAGCGCCTCGCCAGGGGTGCTCAGCACACGTCAGGGTCGGAGCACCCTGTCGCCGATGTTCAAACCAGGAGCTAATGCCCGTGTTTTCACTCCCTCTGCGATTTTTCACGATGACCCTGTTCATGGCCGTGCTGGCATTGGCCGGTTGCCAGACGGCGCCGCAAAAAGGCCTGACCCCGGCGCAGGTCGCGGTGCTCAAACAACAAGGTTTCGAGTTGACCGACGAGGGCTGGGCGTTTGGGCTGTCCGGCAAAGTCTTGTTTGGCAGTGACGTCGAAAAACTCAATGCGCAGAGCACCGAGATCGTCGAGCGCATTGGCAAGGCGCTGTTGGGGGTCGGAATCGAGCGGGTACGGGTCGATGGTCACACCGACGCGTCGGGTAAAGAATCGTATAACGAACAGCTATCCGTGCGCCGCGCGAAAAGCGTTGGCATGGTTCTGACCTCGGTGGGCATGAACGAACAAAACATCCAGCTGCGTGGCTTCGGCAGCAGTCAGCCCGTCGCCTCCAACGACACCGCCGCTGGCCGAACCGAGAACCGCCGGGTGTCGATTGTGGTCAGCGCCGATTAGTCGGCGAACACCATGTCCCGTCGCTCACCCATCAACAGACCCTGATTTTGCGCAGTCACCGTGCGGGATGACAGCTCTTCGGTGTGGGCGGGCCATTGCTACAGCAAAACATCTCTATCATTCAACGCAATTTCTATCACCTGCTTTGGCGATAGTCTCTGCGAATAATTCATATCGTTGAAGTATTCGTCTGGCCAAAAAATCAAATCGGATACGCGTTCATTGGGTATGTTGATTGCCAGCATATTCAACCAAAAATCGATGTCATGCTCAGCCCCATCACACTCCATTACCCTTCGGGCCAACTCTATTAGCTCACGTTTCGTTATATCTTCCACGCGCCTTTCATACGGTGTTGCTAAGATCTTGCGAACCCACGTGTCATGGTCTTGGCCTCCATAAATGCCCTGAAAGTCAATGAACTCAAGCTCAGTCATGGCTTCTTGATTGAACGCGGCCAACTGCTCCCGAGTTTGTTCGAGATGTCCGCAATCAATTTCTTCAGCGAATTTCGCCAGTCGAGCAACCAAAGACTCGTCCAGTTCGGGCGGCATTAAATCAGGGCGAAGTTCCATACGCTCTCTCACAATCCATTCGTTAGTCTTTGAATCCCGGCAAGCCCTGAATGGCGCGCCATTCCTTCACCGTTTGCGTAATGCCAGCCGCTGAATCATCGGCGCCGTCTTCTGGGTAGAAAATCAAATCAGACCCAGCAGGGTATTCGCTCACCTCTTCAAAATGGAACACTAGCTTGTCCACTTCCGGCTCCGTGCCATCGTGGCTAATGATGCGCTGTAGCAGATCTACAAATTCGCTTTCTGTGTAGTCGCTGAATGTGTTTTTCATAGTTTCTGCCTGTCTTCCTTGTGGATTTCAACGTGACGTCTTGGCGTGGCTACGGAGAGGTTATCGATATCGTACACAGCGCCGCCATGTTGAATGTATTCGATGTGGTGAATCTCATAACGACCATTCCCACCGTTACGTTCTGCTTTCGGTGCAAACGGTGAATTGCCTTTCGCTAACCAGCCTTGGTTGTTGGGCTTGAACTGACTGTTTAGCTCGGTATCATTCCCTACGGCGGTCCACAGTGCAGCCCTGAAATCATCGAAGCTCTTAAACTTCTGGCCGCGTAACTGATCGGCAATTCTCGTTGGTATCGGTGAACCAAGTCCCGTGCCAGCGCCAGCAAGCCAGATGCCGGACACGTCTTGCCCTTGGCCAGTCACAACACCCGGCGAGTGACGTGCATTGATTACGATGTACAGCGGCTGAATGCCAGACCCATCCGGGAACACAAGGATGAAGTCCTTGTATTCGTCCGGGTAGATCGGGCTGACAATGATGTTATCAGCCTGTTCGGCAGGCGGATAAATCCAAATTTGTGGGGCTTGTGGAGCACCTTCTAGAGGTGGAATTCCCGACGTGCTGGAAGGGTCAACGGCTGGCGTCCATATCAAGGTTACACCGTCGCCGAAGTCAGCCACTTGCTGGGAGTCTTGAGCAACGAACTGGACTACAGGAATCATTTCCCAGTCACGGCGCTTTTGGGTGTTGTACCCATACCCCTTCAAGGTGCCGTCTGCCTGCTGTTCGACATGTATACGAACACGTGTACGGGCTTGTTCAAGTGATTGAAGCTGTTCCTCTGTGTAAAGGCTGCTATCGCCCAAACTGGAAGGCCACAGCAATGCAACAAAGCCAGCTAAAGCACCGGCAGCTATGCCAGTAGTGAGCACTCCACCCGCAGCACCAGCGCCCGCACCCGTTGCAGCACTCCCACCGGCAACAGCAGCTCCAGCAGTGCACAAACCACCGCAAGTCGCCCCAGCCGTAGCAGCAGATCCACCCAATAGAAGCGTTCCCAGCGTTGCCGGTATTGCACCGCTCACTTTCTTAAGGGGAATGTACCCTTGTGCATCCGTTTCACGACCACCAAGAATGGCGAACTCGCCGTAGTTTCCCACTTTCTCGACAGGGACAAATCCGGCTGGTTTCTTGTGATCGATTATGCCGTCAGGAAGATCGGAGCTCTTGGCGAAGACGCATCCGGATAGGCTGACTTCTTCCCGCTTCTTTATAGCGCCCCTACGTGCGTCAGCTTCCTGCTCGCTCCGTTCGTTCGCCGCCACTGTTCTGTCCCAAGCCGCCTGTGCTGCCTCTGTCGCCTCGGCATGCAACCTATTGGCATCTTGCCCATTTACCCCCAGATAACTTGGGAAAAGGTTTTCAACCGGCATAACATCCCCTGTAAAAACCGACTCGATCCCTGTTTAGCCATTTAAGTGCGACAGGACACTATCCCATGCTGGTTTGGCATGTCTGTAGGACGGTCTGTAGGACAGTTCTCAAATGCCATGCTGAATGTTCATTTGTTGGGGGCTGGCATTTGCCCATTCAGTGGCAGTGTGGGTCTGAAAGTAGGTGTTACAAGTGGGGTATCAAGCATTGGTACAAACTATTGGTGAAGGCCTGCTGACCTGACCTCGTTAGAGTTCCGCTATCTGATTCCTTGAAGAACAGTCAGTCGGCAAACACCATGTCCCGTCGTTCACCCATCAACAACTCCTGATTCTGCTCAGTCACCTCCCGGATGTAATCCCACAACAGGGTAATCCGCTTGAGCTTGCGCAGGTCCTCGCGGCAGTACATCCAGAACTGCCGGGTGATGTTGATCTCTTCCGGCAACACCGGCAGCAGACGCGGATCCTGCGCGGCGAGGAAGCACGGCAGAATTGCCAGTGACCGCCCCTGCTGCGCCGCCACGAACTGTGCGATCACGCTGGTGCTGCGCAGATTGGCGCTGGCACCGGGTAGCACGTTTGCCAGGTACAACAGCTCCGAGCTGAACGCCAGGTCGTCGACATAACTGATGAATGAATGCTTGCCCAAGTCTGCCGGGCGGCGGATGGGCGGGTGTTTGTCCAGGTAGTCCTGGGTCGCGTACAACTGCAACTTGTAGTCGCAGAGTTTGCAGCAGACATAGGGGCCATGCTCGGGGCGCTCCAGCGCAATGACGATGTCCGCCTCACGCTTGGACAGGCTGATGAAGTGCGGCAATGGCAGGATGTCCACCGAGATCGCCGGATAGGCGTCGACGAAATGACTCAGTTGCGGGGTGATGAAAAAGCTGCCGAACCCTTCTGTGCAGCCCATTCGTACGTGGCCGGACAGCGCGACGCCAGAGCCTGATACTTGCTCGCAGGCCATGTGCAGGGTGCTTTCGATCGACTCGGCGTAACCGAGCAATCGCTGACCTTCAGCCGTCAGCACGAAACCGCTGGTCCGGGACTTTTCAAAAAGCAGCGTGCCCAACGCCGCTTCCAGCGAACTGATACGCCGCGACACAGTGGTGTAGTCCACCGCCAGGCGCTTGGCCGCGGTGCTGGCCTTGCGGGTGCGGGCGACTTCGAGGAAAAACTTGAGGTCATCCCAGTTCAGCGAGCCTAGGGACGTGATGTTTTTTTGCATGATGGACCGGCTTTTATGTGCGTTCTTATTAGAAGTTTGCACATCTATACTCCAAAAACAGTCCGATAACCAATTCGCGACACACGCCTCATCTCAAGGCGACTTTCTCGCCTTGGCTCCCTAGATAGCTCTCTAAATAAGAACAATGTCCCGGAGACCAACATGAACGCATCGCTCACGCCAAACGAAACCACTGTGCAAAAGGTCAAGCTGTTGATCGACGGCGAGTGGGTCGAGTCCCAGACCAGCGAATGGCACGACATCGTCAACCCGGCGACCCAACAAGTGCTGGCCAAGGTTCCGTTCGCCACGGCGCAGGAAGTCGACGCCGCGATCAGTGCCGCCCATCGCGCCTTCCAGACCTGGAAGCTGACCCCGATCGGCGCGCGCATGCGCATCATGCTCAAGCTCCAGGCGTTGATCCGCGAGCACTCCAAACGCATCGCCGTGGTGCTCAGCAACGAGCAGGGCAAAACCATTGCCGACGCTGAAGGCGACATTTTCCGTGGCCTGGAAGTGGTCGAACACGCCTGCTCCATCGGCAGCCTGCAAATGGGTGAATTCGCCGAGAACGTCGCGGGCGGCGTCGATACCTACACCCTGCGTCAGCCCATCGGCGTTTGCGCCGGCATCACCCCGTTCAACTTCCCCGCTGTGGATGTTCCCGATGGCCATCGCCTGCGGCAACACCTTTGTGCTCAAGCCGTCCGAACAGGACCCGATGTCGACCATGCTGCTGGTGGAACTGGCAATCGAGGCCGGCGTTCCGGCAGGCGTGCTTAACGTGGTGCATGGCGGCAAGGACGTGGTGGACGCGCTCTGCACCCACAAAGACATCAAGGCTGTTTCCTTCGTTGGTTCGACTGCGGTCGGTACTCACGTCTACGACTTGGCCGGCAAACACGGCAAGCGCGTGCAATCGATGATGGGCGCGAAAAACCACGCCGTGGTTCTGCCAGATGCCAATCGCGTACAAGCACTGAATGCGCTGGTCGGCGCCGGTTTCGGCGCAGCGGGCCAACGTTGTATGGCCACGTCCGTGGTGGTGCTGGTGGGCGCGGCCAAACAATGGTTGCCGGACCTGAAAGCGCTGGCGCAAAAACTCACCGTGAATGCCGGCAGCGAGCCGGGCACTGACGTTGGCCCGGTGATCTCGAAAAAAGCCAAACAGCGGATTCTCGATCTGATCGAGAGCGGCATCAAGGAAGGCGCCAAGCTGGAGCTGGATGGTCGCGACGTCACCGTTCCAGGCTTCGAGAAGGGCAACTTTGTCGGCCCGACCCTGTTCTCCGGCGTGACC
>LNAP01005238.1_pt1 | contig 11626 bp, 12 predicted proteins | sample 602601 | NCBI WGS metagenome assembly LNAP01 (sample SAMN02440304, study PRJNA202911) | soil metagenome | biome: Subtropical and temperate rainforests or woodlands; isolation source: soil samples (1 kg each in a 20% v/v slurry with milli Q water) were... ... | reverse complement strand
CGGCGGTCTCGGGCGCAAGCAGCGCGGCCGCCGCCGTGTTCGCCAAGGTGGCGATCCCCGAGATGCTGCAAGCGAAGTACGACAAGCGCCTGGCCGCAGGCGTATGCGCGGCCGGCGCCACGCTCGATTCGCTGATCCCGCCGAGCACCCTGCTGGTGGTCTACGGCATCATCACCGAGCAGTCGATTGGCAAGCTGCTGGTGGCAGGCTTCGTGCCGGGCATCTTCTCGGCGTTCGTCTACGCCGTCATCATCACCTGGCGCTGCTGGCGCCAGCCCGAGCTCGGGCCGCGCATCAGGGGCTACACCTGGCCACAACGCGCGCAGTCGCTGCCCGGCACCACGCCCATCTTCCTGGTCATCCTGATCATTTTCCTCAGCATGTATTTCGGCTGGGCGACCCCGACCGAGGCCGGCGCGCTGGGCGCCTTCTCGGTGTTCGCCTTCGCGCTGAAGGCCGGTATCAAGCGCGGCGAGTTGCGCCAGTGCCTGCTCGATTCCGCAAAGCTCACGGTGATGATCTTCACGGTGATCTGGGGCGTGCTGATCTTCGTGCGCTTCCTCGGCTTCTCGGGCATGCCCGAGGAGGTTTCCCGCTGGGTGACCGACCTCGCCCTGCCGCCGCTCGCGATCCTGCTGGCGATCTATCTGCTGTACTTCGTCCTCGGCACGGTCCTCGAAGGCATCGGCATGTTCCTGCTGACGCTGCCGGTGGTCTTCCCGGTGATCTCGGCGCTGGGCTACGACCCGATCTGGTTCGGCATCGTGCTGGTCAAGCTTTCAGGTATCGCTTCGCTGTCGCCGCCCGTCGGACTGGTGGTGTTCGTCGTCAACGGCGTGCGGCCCGACATTCCCGTGCGCGACATCTTCAAGGGCGTGTGGCCCTTCATCTTCGCCGACATCATCACGCTCGGCGTGCTGACGGCGTTCCCCGAGATCGTCACCTTCATCGTCGAAAGCACAGACTGAACAGGAGGAGTGGTCATGTATCGAGCGTTATCGCTGTCTGTCGTCCTCGGACTTGGCTTGCTGGCCGCCGCGCCGGCCGATGCCGCCGACAAGGTCACCTGGAACTTCGCGCTCTACGGCCCGCCGCGGGCGGTGACCGTGACCTTCGAGCACCTGGCGAAGGTCGCCAAGGAGAAAAGCGGCGGCAACTTCGTCATCAACCTCAAGTACAACGAGCAGCTCAGCGAAGCGAAGGACATGCTCGACGGGCTGAAGGTCGACGCCTTCCAGGGCGCATTCGTCGCCTATTCCTACGCGCCGGCCAAGACCCCGATTCAGGGCGTGCTCGACATGCCGTTCCTGCCGATCCCGGACCTGGTCTCCCAGCAGAAGGTGCAGGACGGCTACCAGGCCTGGAAGCCGGTGGCCGACGAGCTGTCGCGCTGGAACGGCATGCACTTCATGACCATCCTGCTGCCGCAGTACGAGTTCATGGGAACCGGCAAGCCGCCGCGTAACCTGGAGGACTGGAAGGGCATGCGGGTGCGTGCCCTGGGCGGCCTGGGCGACGCCATGAAGATGCTGGGCGCGGTGCCCGTGTCGGTCTCGGCGCCGGAAGTCTACACCGCCCTCGAACGCGGCATGTTCCAGGCCGCATCCTTCCCCTTCGCTTACAGTTTCACGGCGTACAAGCTGCACGAAGTATCGAAGTGGTACACGCTCGGCATGCAGCTCGGCGTCGTCCACAATTCGCTCGTGTTCAGCCAGACGGCGTGGAAGGCGCTGCCCGACGAGTACAAGAAGATCCTGGAAGACGCGAGGCCCGACGCCTACCGGCTGCAGCGCGAGGCCTATGATGAGGCGGACAAGAAGGCCTTCCCGCTGTTCGAGAAGCGCAAGCTCGAGGTCGTCAAGGTGACGCCCGAGATGCGCGAGAAGCTGATTTCCACCGCCGGCAAGCCGGTATGGGACCAGTGGGTGGCTGAAACGGACAAGAAGGGCCTGCCGGGCAAGGAAGCGCTCGAGCTGGTGCTCTCGCTGGCAAAGAAGGCGACGAACTGAGATCATGCCGATGATGACCGCAAGACTCCGTTCGCTTTCACAAGCGGATTTGAGGTTAGCCAAGCTCCACATGGCAGACCAGCAATTCAAGCCGTCCAAAGGTTGACATTGTTGAGAGCAGCGGGCGGAACCGGATTGCGGTTTGCCGATGTCGGAGAACCGCAGCCATCCGCCGGGCGCAGCACCGGGTGAATCTCGGAGAAGACCTCTCGCTTGTCGGCCAGAGGTTGATCACGCCCTTGCTGATGCCCATGTCGACCCACGCATCCTACACGGGCAGCCGCTCGGCCAATCCCTCGCGGAACTCGATAATCGAGTTCGCCAGTGCGGTGGCGGTTGATCGTGCCTTGACCAGTATCTCCTCCGCCATGTCGACGCCGATCACCTTGCCTTCCGGCTCGGATAGACCCGTGGCCGGACGTGCAGAGTGCCATCGCGCGCGAATTCTAGGGGCTTTGGAGCAATGGAGGTTGTGCCGAGGGCTTAGATCGGATCGTGGGTGACATCGCGACCAAATCGTTCTGGCGCGACGGCTGGATCGCGACACGCCAGACCCGCATCTATGACGGTCATGCGCTGAAACCAGAGCTTCGCCGAGGGCTGATGGCCTCGGCGGCGGAGGTGAACGATCGATTTCTTGTTTTCTCCATCTCTTTGAGGCCGGCGAGCCCGGACCGTTCGTGTCGGGCGCGGCGGAAGCGGAGCAGGGAGCAGAACGCATCCCGCAGGGACTGGAACGACAGAGGAGGAGCTTCACGCTCGCGTCAGAAGAGGCGACTTCTCCGCTACAGTTGCGGCCTAAAAGTCCGTCTAGCTGGGATGGCATCAAAGCTGCCGGAGGAAAATCGATCGGGACCGCGCGCAAGACTATGCAACGCGCGCGAGGTTTCGTCAGCTTCAGGAGCTGCAAAGCGTGCAGAGCAAGCTTGGCCTTCCGGTCGAGCGCGACCTGCACTTTTGCAGACAAGCATACGCTCTCAGTCCTGCCTCACGACGCACGGGATGCGAAGGCGAAGATGAAATGCGCCCTGCCGAAGCCGCCGAGCGGATCGACGGCGAGAACGAAGGTGCGTCACGACGGACCTTCCAACCCAGCTGGGCTTTGATGGCTACCGAATGCGCGCATCGTGGCAACGCGACTTCATCGGGTCCGCGTCACAACCAAGCTGCGATGTAGTGCGCTTCGCTACGCCACAACACGCGTCCGACTGCTTCCGCAGTGCTTCCGCGGCCAATCCGAGCGCCACGAGAACAAAATGCGCTCTTGCTAAGTGATTGGAAATATGAGAGAAACTGGCGGACCCGGCGAGATTCGAACTCACGACCTCTGCCTTCGGAGGGCAGCGCTCTATCCAGCTGAGCTACGGGTCCGGCGCGCGGAACATACCGGAGGGGGCCCGCTGGCGCAATGCACGGCCGCCCGGCGCCGTGGACCGGCAAGCGCCGGTTCCGTAAAGTTTCGCATGGCCACGACAGACCCTGGCAATCGATGAAGACGCGCTCGCGGCTCCGGTCTGTCCTCTACTCCGCAGCCACCGTGCTGATCGCGGCGGTGGTCCTCGAAGTCGGCGCGTCGTGGCTGATGCTGGTCTACTACCGCGCCACCCATCAGCAGAACTTCGAGACCTACGACACCAGCTACCTGTCCGTCGTCAACCTGGCGCGGCGGTTCAGCCGGCTGGTCGGGCTGAGTGAGCCCGCGGTGGCGCTGGAGGAGACGTCTCCGTCGCCCTTCTTCCGCGCCGATCCGCTGCTGGGCTACAGCGCCGCGCCCGGTGTCTACACTCATTCCTATGCCCGCCGGAACGGCTCCACCGACCAGTGGGAATACTTCCGCAACAAGGTGACGATCAATCCCGACGGCTCGCGCTGGGTCGGCGCGCCGCGGCCGGGCAAGCCCACTGTCTATATCTTCGGCGACAGCTGGGTGTTCGGCACCGGCGTGCCCGACGAGCTCACCTTCGCCGGCCGCCTCCACGAGGCGCTGCCCGACTGGAACGTGCGCCTGCTGGCGCTGGGCGGCTATTCGCTGACGCAGGCCTGGCTCACCTTCGAACGCCTGAAGGGGGTCGGCCCCGACGATATCGTCATCCTGGGCTATGCCGGTTACTTCGACGTGCGCCACGTCGTGGCGCCCTCGCGTCTGCGCGAGATCGAGAGCTGGCTGAACCGCATCAACCAGCCGATCCCGCCGTTCCAGCTGCCCAAGGCGACGCTCGGCGCCGACGGCCGCGTCACGATGGGCACCATCGACCAGCGCTGCGCCATGCTTGGCGACTACTGCCGCGGTCCCGATCCGTCTCCGCAGGAGATGACCGACGTCACGGCAGCCCTCGTCAACCAGATCGCCGACAGGTCGCCGGCCAAGGTCTACCTGCTGCATTTCGCCGGGGCGCCCGACAACCCGGTGCGCCGCAAGGTCGGCCGAAACGTCGAGATCATCGGAGCCGTGCGCAGCGAATTCGACTCCGTCGTCCAGGACGACATCGTCGGTTTCGACGGCCATCCCGGTCCGTTCTGGCACTACGCCATCAGCCGCAAGCTGCTCGAGAGCATCGCCTGGAAGCCCTGACCTCATCTTTGCCGGCCCCTTGCAGGAGAAAGAGCCGCGACCTATATTTTCTCTGGAAGTCGAGGCCAGAATGCCTGAATCGAAGCGCCGTCCAACCGCCAAGGCGGACCGAGCGGCCGTCGTCACCAAGGCCGCCCTTCGTGCCGCAAGCCAGCTTGGCATGACCAGCAAGGTATTCGCCAAAGTCGTCGGACTGTCCGATGCGACGGTCTCCCGCATGCGCGCCGGCCAATACGAACTGCAGGCGGATCAAAAGTCCTTTGAGCTGGCTCTGCTGTTCGTGCGCCTCTACCGTTCCCTGGATGCGATCGTGGGCGGTGACGATGCGGTTGCGAGCGCCTGGCTCCGCAACCGCAACACGCTGCTCAACGATGAGCCGATTGCCCTGATCCAGACCGTTCCAGGTCTCATGAATGTCATCCAGTACCTGGACGCCCGCCGCGCTGTCGTCTGAGGCGCGGCCTCTTTCCGGTACCTGTTGGCGGCTTGTCGAAGCGCAGCATCGCGTGTCGACGCTGAAACTCGTCGATACCGTCGAAGAACAGGGCCTGCTCGAGGATCTCATCCAGAACACCAAGCCGGCGCTTCCTGCGGAGGGCACCCACCTCCATTACCTTCTCTCCACGCCCTTTCGATACGGAGCCGCCTATCCGGTGGGCTCGCGGTTCAGACGGGCCGGATTGACGGAGGGTGTCTTCTACGCGGCCGAGGAGCCGCATACGGCGGTTGCCGAGATCGTGTTCTATCGGCTGCTGTTCTATGCCGAGTCGCCGGGCACGCCCTGGCCGCAGAACGCCGCGGAATACACCGCGTTTTCGGCGGCCTACGCGACCAGGAAAGGCATCGATCTCACGGCGGGAAAGCTGCAAAGGGACAAAGTGCTGTGGATGCATCTGACGGACTATGAACCCTGCCAACGACTGGCCGATTCAGCGCGCTCGGCCAACGTCGATATCATTCGCTACCGATCGGTGCGCGATCCGCGGCAAGGGTTCAACCTCGCCTTGCTGACCTGCCGCGTCTTCACCAAACCCAAGCCGATCCGCGAGCAGACCTGGCACATCCGGCTGAGCGACGCGGGCGCCCAGGCCCTATGCGAATCGCCAAGGTCGGGCATCACGTTTGGCCGGGGGGCCTTTGCCGCCGATCCCCGCATCGCCAGGCTGCGGTGGAAACGTGGTTAGCATCTTGCCGTCGATTGCCAATTCGGCGACAGTCCGCGCCCAACGCTATTAACTGTTTGGGGGCCAAACATGATCATCAATCGTCGCCGCCTCGTCGGCGCTTCCGGCGCCACCCTTGCCGTAATTGGCCTGACCGTCGGTCGCGCCGGCGCGCAAAGCGCCCAGCCGCTCGACACCGTCAAGATCATCACCGGCTTCCCGCCGGGCGGCACGTCCGACACGCTCTGTCGCCGCGTCGCCGAGAACCTGCGCGGCGGCACCTACACCAAGAGCGCGCTGGTCGAGAACAAGCCGGGCGCGGGCGGCCAGATCGCGGTCCAGTCGATGAAGGGCGCGCCGACCGACGGCAGCGTCCTCCTGCAGACGCCGGCCTCGATGCTGATGATCTATCCGCACATCTACAAGAACCTGGCCTACAACGCCTTTACCGACGTCACCGCCGTGTCGCAGGCCTGCACCTTCGATTTCGGCTTCTGCGTCGGCCCGGCCGTGCCCGACAGCGTGAAGAACATTCCGGAGTTTCTGGCCTGGTGCAAAGCCAACCCGGACAAGGCCAACTATGGCTCGCCGGCAGCGGGTTCGGTGCCGCACTTCATCGGCGTCCTGCTGGGCCAGGCGGGCGGCATCGAGCTGAAGCATGTGCCCTATCGCGGGTCGGCGCCTGCGGTGCAGGACCTCGTCGCGGGCCAGATCCAGGCGGTCTCCGCGCCGGTGGGCGAGTTCACGCAGCAGGCCAATGCCGGCAAGATCCGCTTCCTCGGCGTCTCGGGCGCCGCGCGCAGCCACTTTGCGCCCAATGTCCCGACCTTCGCCGAGCAAGGCTACAAGGACCTTGTCTTCTCCGAATGGTTCGGCTTCTTCGCGCCGGGCGGCACGCCGGCACCTGTGGTTCAGCGGGCGAATACCGCACTGCGCACGGCGCTCGAGCAGAAAGACGTGATCGACGGCCTCGCCGTGATGGGCCTCGAGGCGAAGTCGTCGACGCCGCAGGAACTTGCCACACTGTTGAAGGAGAGCTACGACCGCTGGGGCCCGATCGTGAAGAAGATCGGCTTCACCGCCGATTCCTGAGAAAAGACGTCATGGACGAACGTTGGCGGCCTTATGGCCCTGTTTGCCGCCAACGTCACCATCGTCGAAGGGGACAGCAGGCCGTCGTCATGAAGCGCTCTTCGGAGGCTAGCGCTCTCGCGGATGGAATTGCGAGCCGCCGTAGGACTGGTCGGTGGGCACGATCTCCATGTAGCTCACGTCCATGCGCTGTGGCGCGCCCAGGACGAACATGACGGCCTCGGCGATGTCGTCGGGCTGCAGGCAATCGAAGGCGTCATAGAAGCGGCGGCGGCCCTCCTCGGGGTCCTCGACCAGGGCAAGATGCGCGCCGGTCTCGACCCGGCCCGGCGAGATCTCGCTGACCCGCACGCCGGTGCCGTGCAGGTCGAGTCGCAGCGTCTGGCCGAGGCTGCGGATCGCGGCCTTGGTCATGGCATAGACCGGCATGCCGGGGATCGGCGAGACCGCCGCGATCGAGCCCAGGTTGACGATATGGCCGCGTCCGCGCGCCTTCATGCCGGGGACGGTGGCGGCGAGGCAGTTCATTGTGCCCTTGATGTTGACGGCCGTGAGCGCATCGATGGCGTCGGGCGCCGTCTCCCACGAGACGCCGCCCTTTACCAGGGCCGAGGCGTTGTTGACCAGGATGTCGGCATCGAGGCCGCCCAGGGCGCTCAGCACCGCATCGCGATGGGTGATGTCGAGCGCCAGCGGCCGGCAGCCGGTCTCGCGTGCGAGCTGGCTGAGATCGTCAGCCGAGCGCGCCACGGCCCACACTTCCAACCCGCCGATGCGCAGTTGCCGGACGATCGCCGCACCGATGCCGCGGCTGGCGCCGGTGACGATGGCGGTGCGATATCGATCGAGCGACATGGGCCTCCTTTACGCGGCGTTGGCTCACCGCCTAGATTGCGCGCCCACAGTAGGGGAGCAATCCATGGCGAAGAAACTCTTTCCCGACGGAACGGAGGTCGTTCCTTTCTATGTCCGGGCGATCCGCAGCGGACCGCTGGTCTTCGTATCGGGCACCACGTCGCTCGATTCAAAAGGCCGGGTGCAGGGCAAGGATGCCGGCGAGCAGACCACGATCACCATGCGCAAGATCGAGGCGGCGCTGAAGAAGGCGGGCTGCAAGCTCGGCGACCTAACACAGATGACGATCTTCGTCACCGACATCCGCGACATGGGCGCGGTGTCGAAGGCCTTGGGCAAGGCGCTCAAGGGATCGGTCGTGACCTCGACCCTGGTGGCGGTGAGCGCGCTTGCCGTGCCCGGCCTGGTGGTCGAGATCGAAAGCATGGGCGTGGTGGGGAGCTGACGAGATGGTCGATCGATCGAGGCGCCGGCTGCTGGCCGGCGCTGCCCTTGCCTTGGGCGGCTTGCCGGCTATGGCGCAGCAGCGGGTGAAAAGCGGCACGGTGAGCATCGAGCAGCTCCAGGTCGCCTTCATCGGCAGCGGCGGCGCGGGCGAGGGGATGCTGCACTTCCACGGCAAGAGTTATCGCTTCTCCGTCGGCGGCCTCGGCGTCGGCGGCTTCGGCATTTCGAAGATGGAAGCGACCGGCGACGTCTACAATCTTCGCGAGCTCAGCCAGTTTCCCGGCGCCTATGGAGCGGCGCGCTATGGCGCAGCGGTTGGCGACAAGGGCGGCGGCGAGCTCTGGCTCGAAAACCCGCACGGCGTGATGATGAGCCTGAAGGCAAGGCGCGAGGGCCTCGCCGTGTCGCTCGGCGCCGACGCCATGGTCATCGAGTTCAAGTGATCAGTACGGCGCCGGCGGATAGGGGATGCGGTTGCGCTTGAGCAGATCCTCGAGCGCCTTGATGCCCTGGGCATAGCGACCCTTCTGGCAGTCGATGCCGGCGCCCAGCCGGATCATGTCGGGACCGCCGGAACCTTCGCTGCGGCGCGTTCCGTACTTGTCGAAGAGAGCACCGAGCTCGGCGCAGCGTGCCGCGAGCTGCTCGTTGGTCGGCTGCGCCTGAACGGTGGATGCAGCGATCAGCACGATCAGCAGGGCGGCAGAGGCCAATCGCATCGAGTTCTCCAACGAGCCGTGGGCGACGACACTATACGAGCCCCTTGCCGCGAGGTACTGTCGTGTGCCCGGTCGGCCACCGGTAATAAGGGGAGAGAACATGGTCTCGCGCGCTCGGTGGATTGTTGTCCTCGGCATGGCTGTTCTTGCCGCTGCCTGCACCAATCCCAGGACGGCGCCGGGACCCGATCCCGGCTCGGACACCAACGCCACGATGATCACCTGGACTGACGGCAAGCAGGCGATCCAGATCACCTGCGGCATGCCGGGCGGTTGCCAGAACCGAGCTCTGGCGATGTGCAAGGGCAACTACACCACGCTCAGCATGGACAACATGCCGACCCGCGGTGATGCCAGCGTCGTGCGCGGCACGGGTACGGTCGTCGTTCGCTGCGCGGCCTAGAGAGCTAGCGGCTCCGCTTGGAGCCCCATATGGCCGCAAGCGCCGGCTGCGAGTGCGCGGCTTCGGCGCCCGATGGCAGCGGCGCCTCGTGGTTGGCGATCCAGACCGCGATATCGGCCGCCACGGTCTGACCTTCCTTGTCGCGCAGCAGCAGGTGATAGCCTTCCTTGTAGAAGGCGAGCTTCGAATCAGGCCGCGGTGGCATGACCTCAATGGCCGCCTTCACCGGCTGCTGCGGGATGATGCGGTCGCCAAGGCCATGGAGCATCAGGTAGGGCACGCGCACGCGCGACGCCGATTCGCGTGCGGCATCCATCAGGTCAACCAGCCCGTACGCCATGTCGAGGCGTGCCTGGCGCATGATCTGCGGATCGTTGCGCAGCTTCTCCAGTGTCTTGGGATTATCGGTCGGCCTGTAGTCGATCGAGGTCGGGCCGGAGGGAAACCACGGGATGGTGTGGGCGAAGAACCACAGGCCGGCGGTCGCCACCGGCCCGAAGGTGTCGCGTGAGCGCAGCGCCGTGGCGAGCAGGATCAGCCCGTCGATCCGCGCACCCTGGTCTTCCGCGACCAGGGCGACCGCGCCCCCCATGCTCTCGCCGGCGAGGTAGAGCGGCACCCCGGGATAGCGTTCGCGCAGCAGTCGCGCCATCGCCTTGGCGTCGTCGACCAGAGCCTCGGTGCCGGGCAAGCGCCCGCGCGTCGGGCTGCCGCCGAAGCCGCGCTGGTCGTAGGAGTAGGTCGTGATGCCGTCCTTGGCCCAGATCTGCGCCGGCTCGTCCCACGACTTGCGATAGTCGCCAAAGCCGTGCAGGCCCAGGATCACCGCCTTGGGCTTGGCCGTCGCAGCCGGCCAGACGGCGACCGGTAGCGAGGTGCCGTCGGCTGCGACATAACGGTCGGCGGTGAGCGTGGGCGCATGGGCCGATCCGTTCGCCGCCGATCCGTTGCCCGAAACCGTGGGCCGAACCGTGGGCGCGCAAGCGGAAAGCATGACCAGGGCCGCTGCGGCCGCTATCATCGCCAGCCGCGAAAGGAGTGAGATTGTGACCGAGCCGTTTGAAGTCATCACTGTTGATACCGACCGCGTCGCCTGCGATGGCGGGGGCGGTGCCCTGGGCCATCCTAAAGTCTACCTCAACCTGGGCGAAGAGGGGCGGGTGGAATGCCCCTATTGCAGCAGGCTCTACGTTCTCGCGGAAGGCGCCAAGCCTGGCGCCCACGCTCATTGACGGCCGCGACCATGAAGCAGCTCGGCGAGGGCTGGAACTGGCGCGAACTCAAGCTCGGCGACCGCTTCGTCACTTATGGTCGGACCTTATTCGAGGCTGATCTGCTGAATTTCGTGACTCTTTGCGGCTTTTCCGAGGAATTGTTCACCAACAAGGAATACGTGAAAGAGCACGCCCCGATGCGCGGCGGCCATCCAGTGCCGGGCGCCCTGGTCTATTCCATGGCCGAGGGGCTGGTCATTCCGACCACCCTGCAGGGCACCGGGCTCGCCTTCCTGTCGATGGGCTTCGACATCAAGGGGCCGACCTATGTCGGCGACACCATCCATGTCGAGATCGAGCTCACCGAGATCCGGCCGACCTCCAAGGACCCGATGCGGGCGCTGGTGCGGACCACCAACAACGTCGTGAACCAGAAGGGCGAAACGGTCCTGGTCTACACGCCGTTGCGCATGATGCAGGGGCGCTAGAGCGATTCCCGACATCATGGAACCGCTCGCGGTTCCATGATGTCGGGAATGCGCGCACTGGGGTTAGTTGTTGCAACAGGCACATTCCGTTCGGCTGTAATCAGCCGAACGGAATGTGCTTTAGCCGAGAGGGGGCACCATGGCCAAGGTCGCAATCGAGAAAGAGGGGCCGATCACCGTCGTTGCGATCGATCGCTTCGCCGAAGCGCGCAATGCCGTCGATCCGGAAACGGCGGTCCTGTTGCGCGACGCCTTCCTCGCCTTCGACGCCGATGCCGGTCAGTCGGTGGCGATCCTGACCGGGCGTGGCGGCACGTTCTGTGCCGGCTACGACCTCAAGGTCGCCGCCAGGCCGCGATCGGCGGACGCGCCTTTGTTTGATGCCAAAGCCCCGGGTCCGATGGGACCGACGCGCCATCTGCTGTCCAAGCCGGTGATCGCGGCGGTCGAAGGATATGCCGTCGCCGGCGGCCTCGAGCTGGCTCTGTGGTGCGATATGCGCGTGGCGTCCGAGAGCGCGAAGTTCGGCGTGTTCTGCCGACGCTGGGGCGTGCCCCTGGTCGACGGCGGCACGGTGCGCCTGCCGCGCCTGATCGGTACCGATAACGCCATCGAGTGGATCGCCGCCGGCAAGGAAAACCGTCCTGAAGACGCGCTGAAAGTC
>LNAP01005236.1_pt1 | contig 11627 bp, 11 predicted proteins | sample 602601 | NCBI WGS metagenome assembly LNAP01 (sample SAMN02440304, study PRJNA202911) | soil metagenome | biome: Subtropical and temperate rainforests or woodlands; isolation source: soil samples (1 kg each in a 20% v/v slurry with milli Q water) were... ... | reverse complement strand
GGCCGAACACGACCTGTGCGCCCGCACGCGGATCGTATTCGGAGTTGTGACACATGCACTTGAACACCTCCTTGTCGCCGACATCGCTCTTCACCCAGGCAGTGACGGGACAGCCGGCGTGGGCGCAGATCGCCGAATAGGCGATGATGCCGTCGACGGCGCGCTCGCGCGTCTTGTCGTCGAGCTCGGCCGGATCGAGCCGGATGATCAGGATCTCGTTGAGACGAGAGGCGCTGCGCACCACAGACGTCTTGGGATCCTTCGGCCAGGCATGCACCGGCGGTCCGCCTGCCGGCAGATCGGCCGCGGTGATCAGCTTTCCCTCCTTGTCGCCTTCGGAGAAGACGAGCACGTCGCCCTTCCGGGGCCGTTCGTCGGAGCCGGGCGGATCCTCGTCCGCGCGCGCATGCGCGGAACAGCCGAGGCACGCGGTGGTGGCAAGTGCGCCGAGCAGGACCGTTCGCCGCGTCTGCTCGGCGCACACGTCGGCTTCGGGCTCCCCAGGGTTTTCGGACGATGAGGAATTCGTGGTGAAGGATGCGCGGGACATGTCCACAAGCTGGCGCTGGAACTCTGCCGAAAACAAGGCGAAGAATTGGCGCCGCAGTGCATCAATATGGCTTTGCTCGCGTTGATTGAACAACGACGAACGCGTTCAAGCGCGTTTTCGCAATTTCAACGTCGCGACGCGCGAGCGGCATGATGATTTTGCAGATCAGACCGATGATGTCGGAATTGGTGCAGCGCGCTATTCGTCGCGCAACGCAAACGCAGCGCGAGGTCCCTGCATGTTCTGCAGGCAGCCGGTCGTCGTCAGGATCTGAGCACGTGGCGTGGCGCGGCGATCGAACCCGCGACGGTGGCCGATGCCATCTCGAAACTGTCGGCGATGCGCCGGGCCTTGTCGATGAACAGTGTGGCTGCCGGCGGCGGGCAAACCTCACGCGCCGTCTGTTCGAACAGATCGAGCCAGCGGTCGAAATGATCGCCGGCCAGACCGAGCGGCAGATGCGCCCGCATCGGCGAGCCATGATAGCGACCGCTCATCAGGACGACCGACGACCAAAAATCCCTGAGCTTGGCGAGATGCTCGTCCCAGTTCTTCACAATCGCGAACACGGGTCCCAGCAGCGCATCCTCGCGCACCCGCCCGTAGAAACGGGTGACGAGTTCGGAGATCATCTCTTCGGTGATCCCGGTACGCTCGATCGCATCCTGGGTCAGCAGGTTCCGCCGTGCGACCGCAGCTTCGCGCTCGGCCTTCAGTCGATCCGACATGTCCTTTGTTTTCCGTTCCGTTGGTCCCGCGAGCCGCCCGTTCGACATTGTCGGACCAATTGCGAGCGGCGTCTTTGTCGCAGCGCAAATGCGGGACAAGGCGGCGGGCGCTTGGCGCCCGCCGCTGGCGTCTTCATCAGGCGCCGTATGTGTAAAAGCCCTGCCCCGTCTTGCGGCCGAGATGGCCGGCATCGACCATTTCCCTGAGCAAGGGGGCCGGACGGTATTTGGGGTCGTTGAAGCCCTTGTAAAAGACCTCCATCACCGAAAGCATGGTGTCGAGCCCGACGAGATCGGCCAGAGCCAGCGGCCCGATCGGGTGGTTGCAACCAAGCTTCATGCCGGCGTCGATCTCTTCCGCGGTCGCGATCCCTTCCTGGAGCGCGAAGATCGCCTCGTTGATCATCGGGCACAGGATGCGGTTGACGGCGAAGCCCGGGCTGTTCTTGGCGGTGATCGCCACCTTGCCGACGCGCTTGGCGAATTCGAGTGCCTTGGCGTGGGTATCGTCGGAAGTCTGCAGGCCACGGATCAGTTCCAGCAGCGCCATCACCGGCACCGGGTTGAAGAAGTGCATGCCGATGAAACGGTCGGGACGATCGGTCGCCGCAGCGAGCTTCGTGATCGAGATCGACGAGGTGTTGGTCGCGAGCAGCGTGCGCGGCGACAGCGTGGCGCAGAGGTCCTTCAGGATCTTGACCTTGAGCTCCTCGTTCTCGGTTGCGGCCTCGATGACGAGATCGCAATCGGCAAGCCTGGCGCGGTCCGTCGTGCCGGTGATGCGCTTGAGCGCCGCATCGCGGTCGGCCGCCGACATCTTCTCCTTCTTGACCAGGCGCTCGAGGCTGCCGCCGACGGTCGACAGCCCGCGGTTCACCGCCGCATCGGAAATATCGACCATCACGACCGAGAGCCCGGCCGCCGCGCAGATTTGCGCGATACCATTCCCCATGGTCCCTGCCCCGATGATGCCAACGGTCTGGATCATTGCCTCACATCCTTCATCCTTGCGGGCGAGCCATCCCGGCCCTGCCCATTGTTCCTGCATCAGGCTCTGGCACCGCCGGCCGGCGCCCGCGACCTGATCCTGCCTCTTCCTTAAAGCATCCACGGCGGGAATAAAGCCGCCGTGGATCGCGAAAGGGCGTGATTTGGCCACCTGGCAGGCGGTTTGCGCCGAATTTGCGCCCGCGCCGGGCCAGCATGGGCGAAGGCACCTCCGTCGAGTGCCCGCTCGGCCTTGGCGGCCGGGGCAATGACGGCGTCGCTTCGCTCGTCCGTCAGCCTCGTTCCCGGCGCGATCGGCTATCTCGAATACACTTACGCGCTGCAACGGCTCGACCGGGTTTCCTTCGGGATGGTGCAGAACAGCGCCGGCAACTATGTCGTGCCCGATGCGGAATCATTTCAGGCGGCGGCAACGAATGCGGACTGGAAGGCGGAGCAGGATTTCCATCTGGTTCTCACCAACGCGCCCGGCGAAGACGCCTACCCCATCACGGCGACGACCTTCCTGCTGATGCCGAAGGCTCCGAAGTCACCGGAACGATCGGCAGCCGCCATCGACTTTGTCCGCTGGTCGCTCGAGAACGGGAAATCCGAGGCCCAGACACTCAACTACGTCCCGCTCCCGCCCGCCTTGATCGACCAGATCGAGCGCTATTGGCGGGAAGGCGTTGGGGTAGGCCCCACGGTCTCGTCATCGACCAAGGTCAAGCACTAATGCCGAAAGCAGACCTGTTATCCCCGTCCGCGACATTGCATTCCAGCTGAATCCGGTTTCCAAACTGCTCCACGCGAGTATTCTGTGACCGCCTGCGGCAAAGAACTCCTTGCCGCCGGCGGAGCCACAAGTGCCTGCGGAACGCGCTCGCGCAACTGCATTGCACAGCGATACTCGCAGGGATCATCCGTGAAACGTCTGCCTAGTCCCGACACCGACGCCTCCGCGGCGCTCTGCCCGGCGCCGAAGCGTCAGGCCGCATGAACGACTTCGCACGATCCATTGGCGCGGCGTTCTCGCTGATCGGCGAAGCCGACGCCGAACTGCTCGGCATCGTCGCATTGTCGGTGCGCGTCAGCCTGACCGCGAGCGTCATTGCGCTACTGATCGGCGCACCGATCGGGGCCTTGCTTGCCATCACGCGTTTCCGCGGGCGTCAGGTCGTCATCGTGCTGACCAATGCGCTGCTCGGCCTTCCGCCGGTCGTGGTCGGGCTCGCGCTCTATCTTCTGCTGTCGCGGTCCGGCCCGCTCGGGGTGGCCGGACTGCTGTTCACGCCGGCCGCCATGGTGATCGCGCAGACGCTGCTCGCCACCCCCATCGTGGTGGCGCTGGTACACCGGCCCGCAAGCCTGCTGTGGGCGGAATATGGCGACCTCGCACGGATCGACGGGCTGTCAGCCTTCCGCAGCGTGGCGCTGCTGTTCGCGCTCGGGCGCACCTCGCTGCTGACGGCCTTTCTCGCGGCGTTCGGGCGCGCCATCGCCGAGGTCGGCGCCATCATCATCGTCGGCGGCAATATCCGCGGCTTCACGCGGACGATGACGACCGCGATCGCGCTGGAGACCAGCAAGGGCGATCTGCCGCTGGCGCTCGGATTGGGACTGATCCTGCTCGCGCTCAGCGTGGCGGTGTCGACCGTCGCCTTCGTGCTAGTGGGACGCGTTGGGGAAAAATAGCTGCTCGCCGCCGACCTTGTAGCCGGCGATCGCCTGCTGCCCCTTCGGCGAGACCAGCCAGTCGATGAAGGCCTGCCCGTCCTTCGCCTTCACGTTCGCATGCTTTGTCGGGTCGACCAGCATGACGCCGTACTGGTTGAACAGCCGCTTGTCGCCTTCGGTCAGGATGGCGAGCTCGCCGCGATTCTTGAAGGACAGCCAGGTGCCGCGGTCCGACAAAACATAGGCGCTCGACGACGACGCCATGTTCAGCGCCGGGCCCATGCCCTGGCCGATCTCGCGATACCAGCTGTCCTTGCCTGCGCCGAGATCGACGCCCGCCTCCTTCCAAAGCCGGAGCTCGGCCGCGTGCGTGCCGGACTTGTCGCCGCGCGAGATGAACGGTGCCTTCGCGGCCGCGATCTTGCGCAGCGCATCGGTGACGTCCTTGCCGCCCGCGATCTTCGCCGGATCGCTCTTGGGACCGACGATGACGAAGTCGTTGTACATGACGTCGAAGCGCTTCACGCCCTGCCCTTCGGACATGAACTTGTCTTCGGCAACCCGGTCATGGACGAACACCACGTCGGCATCGCCACGCCGCCCGATATCGAGCGCCTGGCCGGTGCCCACGGCAACGACCTTCACGCTGATGCCCTCGTCCTTCGAGAACAGGGGCAGCAGATGGCCGAACAGGCCCGACTGTTCCGTCGAGGTGGTCGAGGCGACCGTGATGGTGCGGTCCTGCGCGAACGCGATGGTAGACCAGAGCAGAGCCGCTCCGACGGCGACTATTCTTTTCATGTCTCGTCCTTGCACCAGATGCGGGGGGCTCCAGACTAGCCCGAGAGAGCGACTCGGGGAACCCTACATTCGGTGCAGCCATGCACCGTCCGTCAACGACCGGGACAATACCGCATCACGCGGCGGACGCCCTGCGGCTCCGGCTCCTTCATCCACTCGATTTTCCAGGCCTGCCAAAGCTTGTCGTCGTCGATGACATACGCAAAAGACGTTGTCGAAAAGCCCTTGTCGTTGCGGACCGTGATCTCGCCGCAGGCCACTTCGATCGTGCGACCGTCCGGATCGGACGCGGGGCTGGTCCAGGAGATGTGGATCTCAGCATTGGGCGGGATGAGGTGAGCCGCGATTTTCGGCGTGAGATCGTCCGCAAGCGCCGGGGCACCGACGACCGCTGCGATGACCGCAGCCAGACAGATCTTGTGGATCACGTTTCCTCTCCTTCGCTTTCGAAGCAGAGCCTCACCATTCCGGCCGGGTTGGACCGTGGTCGCCGTCACATTGGCCGGCCGAGCCATGGCTTCACGATGATCTTTACTTTACGATGATCTTTCGGGCTCGCCGTCATGGCTGACGCTTCATCCCTCACCGCCGCACGCGTCGGATGCGTGGATGTTCTGCAATTGGTCTCCCCTGCATTGACAGGGGTGTGACGGCCGGGGCAGTTTTTCACATTGCTGGCGAATCAGCGATTGCCTCACGCCGAGTACCTCTTGGACAACTCCCAGTGCTTTCGAGACTGATATCGTTGCTGCGCCGCATCCCCGCGGTGAAATGGGCGTTCACCCGGCTTCGGCCCTTGCCGCATGGCGGCAGCATCGACGGTGCGGAGGTCTTCGCGGAACAGCCTGTCATCGTCGCCGACAGCGCCGAAGCTCTTCCGGTCCTCGACACCGGCATCCGCACTGAACTGCTGCGCAGCGATGCCGCGGTCGCCGAGGACGGCACTGCCCATCCTGTCATCGCTGAAACACCAGCCGATGTCGGCGGCAGCGACGATTCCCTTCAGAAGGCGCCGACGGAATTCCGGCCGGTCATCGTGACTGAGGTTCTAGCTTCGGACGAAGTGGCTGGCGAGACAGTCGGTGGTCCCAAACCAGTCGATGGTCCTGAACCCGTCAAAGGCGATGATGCGCCTGTGGAGCTTTCGAAGACACTTGAGCCCGTCGCCACAAAAGCGGTCGCGACCATCGACGTCGCCGACGAGCCGGCCAAGGCGGCCGAGCCCGTCATCAGCGGCGATCCAGCTCCCGAGTTCGCGGCCGACGTTGAGCCTGATGTGGCGGAGGAGACCTCGTCCAATGTCGAGATCGCTTCCGTTGAGGTCGCTCCGGTTGACGCTCCCGCCCTCGTCGTTGCCGACGACCCCTTCACTGTTGCGGCCGTGGATGTCCGGCCCGTTGTAGACGGCTCCCAGGTCACGCCTGCCGATCCCGATGTCTCGGCGGAGCCTGTCGCCGAAGACAGCCCCGACAGCGATCCCACCTCCGGCGCAGCGATGGCCATCGAGCCAGCCGCGGCAGGCGATCCCGCCCCTGTCGTTGCGGAGGATTCTTCCGCCGACGCCGTCGTAGATACTCATGATGAGCCGGCTCCGGCTCTCGCGGCTCCAGTTGAAGGGATTCGCAGTGCGCCGAAACTTCGCGCGCAAGCCGCGGAACCTGCCGATCGCACCGCGCTGATCCGGCAGCGCTGGGCGGAAAGCGGAATCAGGATGTGGAATCCCCGCCTCCACGGCACCGGTGAAGCCACGCTGAACATCCAGGGCAGCGTCGGGCTGCTGCCGCCGGCGCCGGGCGAGACGATGCCGCGCTACGACAAGCTGGAGTTCAAGTTGCTCGGCGGACAGATCGTCTGCGAGGGCGTCATCGTCGAGGCCCCCGCGCAGGCGAGCCATCGCAACTTCACCCGGCTCGCCGAGCCAGGGAAGCTCGACCGGGTTCGCGAACCGGTGCGGGAACGCCAGGCCGCTCTCGCCTGATCCTTTCCGCTGCAAGCGTCATCGTGCCGTGCTAGGCTGAGGTTTCCCGAACATGGGAGATCGCATGCCTGCAAAGCTATCGCGACTGATCGTGATCGCCGCCTTCTGCGTCTCGCAGCCGGCCCTCGCTGCGGGCAAGCGGCCACGTCATGCAATCGCGGCAGCTCCTGCCACCGATCCAGCCGCACCCTATAAGGCGAATCGGCTCTCCTCCTCGCGCGGCGAGCAGGTCCTCGACACGCCGGGCCAGACCACCGTGCTGACGCGCCAGGTCATCGACGACATGAAGGCGACCAGCCTGCGCGACGCCATACGTTCGACCGCCGGCGTGACGATCGGACGCTAGGCGATCCGGCTTTCAGCCGCCGCGCCGCCATTGCCGAACGGCGCACGGAATCCGTTCGTCAAACCGGGTGAGCTTGCGACCTATGCGACCAGCCCGTGGAGAGGATTTCTACGAGCAGCTCTCCAACCGGCGGTGCGGCAATACGCTGCGCTCTCTCACATGGTTAGCAGAACGTAGCTGCACCTATTGCGGGCGTTTGCAACCAAACCGCGGGCTTCTGCCGCGGCTTATGCTTAACGTGGCCTCACTGGAGCACCCGGCCGGAGCATCTACGGCGCGCGCAACCTTCGACGAGAGGATCAATCTAACGCCCCCTTTACCCGAGCCGTGCAAGATCGCCTGCGTTTTTGAAGGTATCCAGGGCTCGTATTGCAATGCCTGTCGCCAGATTCAAGTCTCATCTCGCCACTGTCGTGGATCTGTTCCGGGTCCCGGTCGACAATCCCGAGCTGACGCGCGCGCAGTTCGAAGCCTTCTCCAAGCAGATGCCGCTGCTCTACTTCATCCTGATCACCAACACGATCGCGGTCGCCTATACTTATGTTCCGCTGGCGCCCGCCTCGCTCAGCATGATCGTGCCGGGCATATTGATCGCGGTGGCGGGCTATCGGACCTTCTGGTGGCTGCGGCAGCGCCACGTCGTACGCAGCGATGCCGACATCCTCCGCAGTTTGCGTCTCACCAACTGGATCGCGGCGCCGATCGCGGCGGGCTTCACCGCCTGGTCGTTCGCGCTCTATCCCTACGGCGATCCCTTTGCCAAGAGCCAGGTCGCCTTCTACATGGCGGTGACCGTCATCGGCTGCATCTTCTCGCTGATGCATCTGCGTTCGTCCGCGCTGATCGTGACCCTGGTCGTCGACGTGCCCTATGTGGTGTTCTACTTCGCAACGGGCGAGCCGACGCTGGAGGCGATGGCTATCAACAATTTGCTGGTCACCGGCGCGATGGTGACGGTGCTCACCATCTACTACCGGGACTTCGCCGATCTCGTCGCCAGCCGCAAGTCGCTCCTGGCACAGCAGACGGCGACCCAGGCGCTCTCGGACGAGAATTTCCGTCTCGCCAATCTGGATTCCCTTACTGAGCTACCGAACCGCCGCCGCTTCTTCGCCGAGCTATCGAACGCCTTTGGCGACGCCGAGCGCAGAAAGGTTCGCGTCGCGGTCGGTATCATCGACCTCGACGGCTTCAAGCCGATCAACGACAATTACGGCCACAGCGTCGGTGACCGCGTCCTGATCGAGGCGGGTCGCCGCATCCGCGAGGTTTGCGAGGGCTTTGGCCCGCAACGCGTGGAATTCGCCCGGCTCGGCGGCGACGAATTCGGCCTTGTCGTATGTGGTGATCCCGAAGACGCCGACCTGGCGCGGCTCGGCGAACGCATCGGCGCGCAGGTCAAGCTGCCCTACCAGCTCGACACCGCCCACACCGGCCTGTCCTGCTCGATCGGCTTTGCGTCGTATCCGGAGGCCGCGACGACCTCGGAAGCTCTCTATGAATGCGCCGACTACTCGCTCTATCACGCCAAGCGCCATCAGCGCGGAAGCACCGTGATCTTCTCGGGCGAGCTCGAAGCCGAGATCCGCAGCCGCGGCGTCATCGAAAACCTGCTGCGCACCTCCGATTTCGGCGCCGAGATGGAGCTCGTGTTCCAGCCGATCGTCGATGCCATGAGCGAGCACACTGCGGGTTTCGAGACTCTGGCGCGCTGGCACAGCCCCCGCCTCGGCTGGGTCTCCCCTGCCGACTTCATTCCCGCCGCCGAGCGCATCGGCCTGATCCGACCATTGACGCAGGCGCTCCTGACGCGGGCGCTGGCGACGGCCAAGACCTGGCCCACCGACGTCCGCCTGTCGTTCAACCTGTCCGCTCACGACGTCTGTGCCGCCGAGGGCATCCTGCCGCTGATCTCCATCATCGAGAAGAGCGGTCTGTCGCCGCACCGGATCGATTTCGAGATCACCGAGACCGCCGTCACGTTCGATTTCGTGCGTGCTGAGCAGTCGATCGCGACGCTGAAAGCGATGGGTTGCGGCATCTCGCTGGACGATTTCGGCACCGGCTATTCCTCGTTGAGCCACGTGCACCGGTTGCCGCTCGACAAGATCAAGGTCGACCGCAGTTTCGTCGCCGACGTCAACGAGAATCCGGTCAGTCACAAGATCATCAAGTCGTTGACGGGCCTCTGCGACGACATGGAGATCGCCTGCGTCGTCGAGGGCGTGGAGACCCGCGCCCAGCTCGACACCTTGCGCCGGCTCGGCTGCGACTTCATCCAGGGATACTATTTCGCAAAGCCCATGTCGGCCGATGCGATAGGCGACTATCTCGCGAACGAGCGCCACCGCCTCGACGGCGCCAAGGTCGTGGCCTAGCGGGCCCAGACGTCACACCGCGCAATAGCGCTCCTGGATGTCCTTGTCCGCGAGCAGCGCCGCGGCGCTGCTTTGATGCACGACCTCGCCCTGGTCGATGATCACGGCGCGATCGGCCAGCCGCAGCGCCCATTCGACGTTCTGCTCGACCAGCAGCAGCGTCTTGCCCTCGTCGCGCAGGCGGCGGAACAGCACGCCCATCTCCTCGACGAGGACGGGCATGATGCCCTCCGAGGGTTCATCCAGCAGGATCATCCTGGGCTTGCCGATCAGCGCGCGCGCGATCGCCAGCATCTGCTGCTCGCCGCCGGAGAGCGTCACGCCCTCCTGGTCCAGCCGCTCTTTCAGGCGCGGGAAGGTCTCGGCGATCTCGTCGATGGCCGTGCGCTCGTCGATCTCGCTGCCGGCCGCGACCAGACCGAGCCGCAGGTTCTCGCGCACCGACAGCCCGGGAACGATGCGCCGCTCCTCGGGTACGTAAGCGAGGCCGAGGTGGAAGCGCTGATGGGCACGCAGCGGCAGAAGCTCCCTGCCCGCAAAGCGCACGCGGCCGGTCGCCTTCGGCATCAGGCCCATCATGGTTCGCAAGGTGGTGGTCTTGCCGGCGCCGTTGCGGCCGACGAGGGCAACCACCTCGCCCTCCTTCACGTGCAGCGAGATGCCGTGGAGGATGTGGCTCGCGCCATACCAGGCGTGGAGGTCCTCGATTTCGAGCAGCGCGGTCTCAGCCATAACCTTCACTCTGTCCGAGATAGACCCGGCGCACGTCCGGATTGCTCCTGATCTCGTCGGGCGCGCCGTCCGCGAGCAGGCGCCCATGGTGCAGCACCACGACGCGCTTGGACAAGCCCAGCACCATTTTCATCTTGTGCTCCACCAGAAGCACGGTGCGCTTGTCGGCGAGCCGTTCCAGCAGCGCGACCATGTCCTTGGTCTCCTCCGGACCCATGCCGGCTGTCGGCTCGTCGAGCAGCAGCAACTCCGGCTCGGAAACCAGCGCGATCGCGATCTCCAGCGCGCGCTGCTGGCCATGCGAGAGGAATTTCGCCAGATCGCCGCGCTTGCCGAGCAGGCCGACTGCGTCCAGCGCCGCATCCGCACGCGCATGCAATTCGGTCAGCCGGGCGCGGTTGCGCCAGATGTCGAAGCTCACGGTCAGCGCCTGGGCTGCGACGCGCACGTTCTCGTGCACGGACAGGTCGGGGAAGATGTTCGTGATCTGATAGGAGCGCGAAATGCCCTGATGCACGAAACGGTGCTGCGGCAGGCCGTTCAGTTCCCGCCCGCGGAAATGCAGCTTGCCGGACGTCGGCGTCAACACACCGGAGAGGATGTTGAAGAACGTGCTCTTGCCGGCGCCGTTCGGCCCGATGATCGAGGTGAGTTGCCCCGCCGCAAAGGACAAGGTAATATCCTCGAGCGCGACGAAGCCGCCGAAGCGCTTGCCGATCCCTTCGGCGCGGAGCAGTTCGCCGCTCATCGCCGCGCCTTTCCGATGCCAAGCGTATCGAGCAGCGTGCCCCAGATGCCCTTGGGCAGGAACAGCACGAACAGCACGAAGATCGCACCGACGAAGATCTGCCAATGCGGCGTCCACAGCGAGATGACGTCCTCCAGGATCAGGAAGCTCGCCGCGCCGACGAAAGGCCCGAAGAAGCTGCGGGCGCCGCCGAGCAGCACCATCATCACGATCATGCCCGAGGTCTGGTAGTGCAGGATGTCGAGCGGCACGATCGACAGGTGCAGCGCCAGCATGCAGCCGCCGAGCGAGGAGATCGCGCCCGACAGCATGAACACGACCAGCTTGCTGCGTTCGACGTCGTAGCCGCAGGCCCGCGCGCGCTGCTCGTTCTCGCGGATCGCCTCGATGACGGCTCCGAACGGCGAGTTCAGGATGCGCGACTGGAACCACATCGCCAGCGCCGCGAAGGCCATCAGCACGTAATATTTGTTGACGGGGTCGAGGAAATTGCCATGAAGGCCGAACAGGCTGATCCGGTCGACGGTGAAGCCGCGCAGGCCGTTCTCGCCGCCGGTGAAGGAGGAGGCCTGAAGCGCGACGTAATAGACCAGTTGCGCCAGAGCGAGCGTCACCATCGAGAAATAGATACCGCGGGTGCGCGTCGAGATAATGCCGATCAGGGCTGCCAGGCAGGTGCTGAGCAACACGGCGAGCGCGACC
>LNAP01005235.1_pt1 | contig 11627 bp, 9 predicted proteins | sample 602601 | NCBI WGS metagenome assembly LNAP01 (sample SAMN02440304, study PRJNA202911) | soil metagenome | biome: Subtropical and temperate rainforests or woodlands; isolation source: soil samples (1 kg each in a 20% v/v slurry with milli Q water) were... ... | reverse complement strand
GCATCCAGCACGGCGGCGTCGCGCGATCGCGCGGCGTCGGCCAGGGCGTCGACCATCTGTCCGGCAAACAGCGGCAGGGCGAGCTCGGCCGCCGCGATCAGCACGAGGCCCGCTGCCATGACGAGCGCCAGGCGCATCTGCCGGCGCCACTGACCGGCGACGAATCGGATGGTCCGCAAGAACGGGTCTTTGCCTCGCTCAGTTCTGCGAGAAGTCATTGTTCGATGCCGCGCCACAAAGGGGCGACGGCTCCTCAAAGGGTCGTACGACCGTGCGCCACGATGAGGCGCGATAACGTTCGGCGACGTGAATGGTCAGAAAGGCGGATGCAGGCGGCCTGCGCGGCGGCCGCGGCCGGACCTAATGCTTGAAGCGCTCGAGGTCCGGTGCGCAGCCGACGGGAGTGGTGGCGCTGAACATGATGGAAATCATCAACGTCTCCCTGGCTGGGGTTGCATCGAGGGCGGGCAAACTAGGCTTGGGCGCCCTTTTAGGCAAGGACGCTCCGATGACTTTTCGATCAACTCTGTCGCACTGTGGCGACGACGCCACAGCGCTTCACTCAGGTCGGGCGGGCGGGCGTCAGCAGGCGACCATAGAGGTTCGACAACGCCGGCCAAAACAGGGCGACCAGACCCAGCGCCATGATGGTGCTGACCAGTGCATTGGAGAAGAAGATCCCCAACCCGCCTTGGGAGATCAGCAGCGACTGGCGGAAGGACTCCTCGGCCTTGTCACCCAGCACGATCGCCAGGACCAGCGGCGCCAGCGGGTAGTTGCACTTCTTCAGGAAGTAACCGGCCACGCCGAACACCAGCATCATGATGATGTCGAAGGTGTTGTTGTGCACGGTGTAGGCGCCGATGGCGCAGATCACCAGGATGATGGGCGCGATGATGCTGAACGGCACGCGCAGGATGGCGGCGAAGAACGGCACCATGGTCAGCACGACGACCAGGCCGACGATGTTGCCGAGGTACATGCTGGCGATCAGGCCCCAGACGAAGTCCTTCTGCTCGACGAACAGCAGCGGCCCGGGCTGCAGGCCCCAGATCAGCAGGCCGCCCAGCAGCACGGCGGCGGTGGGCGAGCCCGGCACTCCGAGCGACAGCATGGGCAGCAGGGCGGAGGTGCCCGCGGCATGGGCGGCAGTCTCGGGCGCCACGACGCCTTCGATCTCGCCGGTGCCGAACTTGTCGCCCCTGCGCGAGGCGCGCTTGGCGATGCCGTAGCTCATGAACGAGGCGGGCGTCGCGCCGGCCGGCGTGATGCCCATCCAGCAGCCGATCAGGCAGGAGCGCAGCGAGGTCATCCAGTAGCGCGGCAGCTCCTTCCAGGTCTGCCAGACGACGGTGGCATTGATCTTGGCGGCCTTGCCCTTGAAGGACAGCCCTTCCTCCATGGTGAGCAGGATCTCGCCGATGCCGAACAGGCCGATCACCGCGACCAGGAAATCGAAGCCGCTCAAGAGCTCGGTCGAGCCGAAGGTGAGACGAAGCTGTCCGGTGACGGTATCGGTGCCGACGGCGGCCAGCGCGAAGCCCAGCATCATGGCGGCGATGGTCTTGGTCGGCGGCTCCTTGCCCATGCCGACGAAGCTGCAGAAGGCCAGGAAGAAGACCGAGAACTTCTCGGCCGGGCCGAACTGCAGCGCAAAGCTCGCGACCAGCGGGGCGGCCAACGTGATGACGATGACGGCGAACAGCGCACCGACGAAGGACGAGGTGAATGCCGCCGTCAGGGCCTCACCCGCCTGGCCCTTCTGCGCCATGGGATGGCCGTCGAAGGTCGTGGCGACCGACCACGGCTCGCCCGGAATGTTGAACAGGATGGAGGTGATGGCGCCGCCGAACAGTGCGCCCCAGTAGATGCAGGACAGCAGGATGATGGCCGAGGTCGGCGGCATGCTGAAGGTCAGCGGCAGCAGGATCGCCACGCCGTTGGCACCGCCCAGCCCCGGCAACACGCCGATGACCACGCCCAGCACGATGCCGATCACCATGTAGACGAAGTTCTGCCAGCTGAGCACGATGGCGAAGCCCGCCATCAGATCGCCAATCGCTTCCATCCCCTTCGATCCCTTTTTCTTGTCGGTCTAAAGACCGAGCATGTCCTCGATCGGCCCCTTGGGCAGGGGCACGAGGAACCACATCTCGAACGTGACGTAGGTGATCACCGGCAGGCCGATGCCGATGGCCAAGGTCAGCAGCCAGCCGTAGCGGCCGATCCAGCGCATGAAGCCGGCGATCAGCAATGCCGATGCGAGATAGATGCCGATCCACGGGATGACGCCGACATAGATCGTGAGCGGCAGCACCACCTTGAGGACCTGCGCGATCTGCATCCAGCTCGCGAAGAGCTTGCGGCTGCCGTGGGTGTAGGCGCGCACCATGTTGTAGAGGCTGGTGACGACGACGATCAGGCCGATCCAGAAGGGGAAGAAGCCCGACTTGGGCCCTTCCGCTCCCCAGCCGGTGCCGACCCGCAGGCTGCCGACGATGGCGATGACGCCCAGCAGGGCCATGGCGATGGCGACGCCGACTTCGACGAGGTGCTGACGCGGCCCGGAGGATGGACCGTCAGGGGAATCCGACATGAATCCTTGCCCTCCAGTGCTCGACAAAACAATGCCGGGAGGATGGCATCGCTCCCGGCAAGGTTGTTCTGGAACTTGTGATCAATTCGTTGCCAGGAAGCCCGCTTCCTTCATCAGGTCGCGATGGCGCTTCTCCTCGCCCTCGACCCACTTGGTGTAGTCGGCACCGGTCATGAAGGACTGGTTGAAGGCGCCGTCGGCCATGAGCTGCGCCCATTCCGGCGTCGCGCGCACCTTCTTGAACAGCTCGACGTAGTAGTCGACCGCATCCTTCGGTGTGTTCGCGGGCATGAACACGCCGCGCAGCATCAGGTATTCGATGTCGAGACCCTGCGACTTGCAGGTCGGGATGCTCGACCACGACAGGTCGCCCGCGATCTTTTCCTTGCCGGCAAGCGGCTTGCTGTCGAACACGCAGAGGGGGCGGACCTTGCCGGCGCGCCATTGGGCCACCGCCTCGATCGGGTTGTTGACGGTCATGTCGACATGCTTGCCGACGAGCTGGACCGCGACCTCTCCGCCGCCCTTGTAGGGCACGTAGGTGATCTTGGTGCCGGTCGCCTTCTCGAGAGCGACGGTGATGATCTGATCTTCCTGCTTGGAGCCCGTGCCGCCCATCTTGAACTGGCCCGCGGGGGCTGCCTTCATGGCGGTCACCAGCTCGGCGACCGTCTTGTAGGGCGAGTCGGCGTTGACCCAGAGCACGAACTCGTCGAGCGCCAGCATCGCCACCGGCGTCATGTCCTTCCAGGAGAAGGGAATACCGGTCGCCAGCGGCGTGGTGAACAGGTTCGACAAGGTGATGACGAGCTTGTGCGGGTTGGCCTTGGAATTCTTGATGTCGAGGAAGCCTTCGCCGCCGGCGCCGCCCGCCTTGTTCACCACCACCATGCTCTGCTTCATCAGGTTGTGCTTGGTGACGATGCCCTGGATCATGCGGGCCATCTGGTCGGCGCCGCCGCCGGTGCCGGCGGGGACGATGAACTCGACGTTACGCGTAGGTTCCCAGGCGTTAGCCGGTGTGACGTAGAGACCAGCTGCGAGTGCAGTCATGGCAATAGCGACCGCTCGCGAACGAAGCGTATGGGTCATGACAGTGGTTCCTCCCGAAGCACTTTTTTGTGCTAGTTCTATGAAAACTCTACAATGATCCCGATGACGGGTCGAGCGCCGACAAACCAATGATCGACAAGCTCGAGTTCCTCATTGCCTTGGCAAGGGAAAAGAACTTCGGCAGGGCCGCCGAGCAGTGCGGCGTGACCCAGCCGACCTTTTCCGCGGGCATCAAGCAGCTCGAAGACACGCTGGGCGTAATGCTTGTGCAACGCACGTCACGCTTCCTCGGTTTCACCGCCGAGGGCGAGCGCGTGCTGGACTGGGCGCGCACCATCGTTGCCGATACGCGCGCCATGCGGCAGGAAGTGCGCACCCTCAAGCAGGGGTTGAGTGGCCACCTGAAGATCGCCGCCGTCCCGACGGCGCTGGCCATGGTCTCGGCGCTCACCACCCCCTACCGTGCCAAGCATCCCAACGTGAAGTTTACGATCCTGTCGAGGACATCGACGGATGTGCTGTCGATGCTTGAGAATCTCGAGGTCGATGCCGGCCTGACCTACATCGACAACGAGCCGCTGGGCCGCATGCGCGCCGTGCCGCTCTACCTAGAGCAGTACCGGCTGCTGACGTCGGCCGACAGCCCCTTGGGCGAGCGCGATCAGGTCACCTGGGCCGAGGTCGGACGCATCCCGCTTTGCCTGCTGACGCCGGACATGCAGAACCGGCGAATCATCGACAGCCTCCTGCACGCCGCCGGTAGCCGGCCCGAGCCGACACTCGAATCCAATTCCATGATCGTGCTGTTTTCGCACGTTCGCACCGGGCGCTGGGCGAGCGTCATGCCGGAGAAGCTGGCCGACACGCTGGGCCTCACCGAGCGCCTGCGCTCGATCCCGATCATCGAGCCCGAGGCCGTGCATCAGATCGGGCTCGTCGTCCCGCCCCGGGAGCCCATGACACCTTTGGTGTCTGCGCTCGTTGCCGAGGCGACTCATCTGGCGACCAAGATGAATTGAGCACTATTACTGGTATGTCATGGCCTGCGGTCTCTACATATGGGACATCATCATAGGCAAATTTGGCGATATATTGTTTGATTGATAGATTTGTTCTATCGCAGCACGCGTTAGCTTTATTGCGTGCCGACTGATCACGGCCCAATACCTAGGCAGCAATGGCCGGAGGTCCGGCCGGTAGCCATTTGGAGCATCTCAGCATGCCGGCGTGGAGCGAAGCGCAAGGCAACGACATCATCCGCCGCCACGCGGGGCGCGAGGGTGCGTTGCTGCCCATCCTCCATGACGTTCAGGCCGCCTTCGGTCACGTGCCGGCACAGGCCGTGCCGATCATCGCCGAGGCGCTCAATCTGACGCGCGCGGAGGTGCATGGCGTCGTCTCCTTCTATCACGACTTCCGTGACAAGCCGGCGGGCCGCCATGTGCTGAAGCTCTGCCGCGCCGAAGCCTGCCAGTCGGTGAATGGCGAGCGCCTCGCCAGGCAGTTCCTCGATCGCTTCGGCGTGGAGTGGGGCGGCACGACTCCGGACGGCCGTCTCACCATCGAGGCGACGTACTGCCTGGGCCTCTGCGCCTCGGGGCCGTCGGCGATGCTCGACGGCGAGGTGATCGGGCGGCTGACCAAGGACTCGATCGACGACATCGCGCGTGAGGTCGGGTGATGGCCACGCGCATCTTTGTTCCGCGCGATGCCGCGGCCCGCGCCGTCGGCGCCGACAAGGTCGCGGCGGCGATTGCCGAAGAGACAAAACGCAAGGGCATCGCCGTCGAGATCGTGCGCACCGGCTCGCGCGGCTTGTTCTGGCTGGAGCCGCTGATCGAAGTCGAGACTGCGAGCGGCCGCATCGGCTTCGGTCCGGTGGCGATGAAGGACGTGGCGAGCCTGTTCGCCGACGGCCTGCCGGCGGCGTCCCATGCGCTGTGCGTCGGGCGTCCCGAAGAGATTCCCTTCCTCAAGAAGCAGACGCGCATCACCTTCGCCCGCTGCGGCATCATCGATCCCCTGTCCCTGGCCGACTATCGCGCCCACGGCGGATGGCGCGGGCTGGAGCGGGCGAGGAGCCTCGGCCCCACGGCGACCGTCGAAGAGGTCACCAAGTCGGGCCTGCGCGGCCGCGGCGGCGCGGGCTTTCCGACCGGCATCAAGTGGAAGACGGTCGCCGACACGGCGGCCGACCGGAAATACATCGTCTGCAATGCCGACGAAGGCGATTCGGGCACCTATGCCGACCGCATGATCATGGAGGGCGATCCCTTCCTGCTGATCGAAGGCATGGCAATCGCAGGCTTCGCGGTCGGCGCGACCAAGGGCTATGTCTACATCCGTTCCGAGTATCCCGACGCCATCCGCGTCATGGAGCGCGCCATCGTGCTGGCCGAGCGCGAGGGGTTGTTGGGGGCCGAGGCCAGGTTCGACCTCGAAGTGCGCGTTGGCGCCGGCGCCTATGTCTGCGGCGAGGAGACCTCGCTGCTGGAAAGCCTGGAAGGCAAGCGCGGCCAGGTGCGTGCCAAGCCGCCGCTGCCGGCCCACAAGGGCCTGTTCGGCAAGCCCACGGTCATCAACAACCTGATCTCGCTCGCGACGGTGCCCGCCATCCTGGCGGATGGTGCGGAGCACTACGCCGCCCTCGGCATGGGTCGCTCGCGCGGCACCATGCCGATCCAGCTCGCCGGCAACGTCAAGCATGGCGGCCTGTTCGAGGCGGCCTTCGGCCTGACCCTGGGCGAGATCGTCGAGGACATCGGTGGCGGCGCGAAGAGCGGGCGGCCGGCGCGCGCCGTCCAGGTGGGCGGTCCGCTCGGCGCTTATTTCCCACGCAAGCTGTTCGACACGCCGTTCGATTACGAGGCGTTCGCCGCCCTCGACGGCCTGATCGGCCATGGCGGCGTCGTGGTGTTCGACGACACGGTCGACATGGCCCACCAGGCGCGCTTCGCGCTGGAATTCTGCGCCATCGAATCCTGCGGCAAGTGCACGCCCTGCCGCATCGGCTCGGTGCGCGGCACCGAGACCATGGACAAGATCATCCGCGGCGAGCGCGTCGAGGCCAACCTCGCGCTGGTCACCGATCTCTGCCAGACGCTGAAGTTCGGATCGCTGTGTGCACTGGGTGGCTTCACGCCCTATCCGGTGATGAGCGCCATCCGCCATTTCCCCGAGGATTTCAACCGCCCGCGCCTGAAGGCTGCGGCGGAATAGGAGCAGGCCATGTCTCTCGTTCACGAGACCGATTACGGCACGCCAGCCAGCAAGTCGTCGGAGATGGTGACCCTCACCATCGACGGCCAGTCCGTCACGGTGCCCGCGGGCACCTCGATCATGCGCGCGGCGATGGATATCGGCACCCAGGTGCCCAAGCTCTGCGCCACCGACTCGGTCGACGCCTTCGGTTCCTGCCGTCTTTGCCTGGTCGAGATCCAGGGGCGCCCCGGCACGCCCGCCTCGTGCACCACGCCGGTCGGCAGCGGCATGGTGGTATCGACGCAGACCGAGCGGCTGAAGCAGATCCGCAAGGGTGTGATGGAGCTCTACATCTCCGACCATCCGCTCGACTGCCTGACCTGCGCGGCCAACGGCGACTGCGAATTGCAGGACATGGCGGGCGCCGTCGGCCTGCGCGACGTGCGCTACGGCTACGACGGCGAGAACCACACCAAGCAGGCCAAGGACGAGTCCAACCCGTACTTCACCTTCGATCCGTCGAAGTGCATCGTCTGCTCGCGCTGCGTGCGTGCCTGCGAGGAAGTACAGGGGACGTTCGCGCTCACCATCCAGGGCCGCGGCTTCGATTCGAAGGTATCGGCCGGCATGGACGAGCCGTTCGTCGAGTCGGAGTGCGTGTCTTGCGGCGCCTGCGTGCAAGCCTGCCCGACGGCGACACTGTCGGAGAAGAGCGTCATCGATATCGGCGTGCCCGAGCATTCGGTGGTGACGACCTGCGCCTATTGCGGTGTCGGCTGCAGCTTCAAGGCCGAGATGCGCGGCGAGGAACTCGTGCGCATGGTCCCCTACAAGGACGGCAAGGCCAATCGTGGCCATTCGTGCGTAAAGGGCCGCTTCGCCTGGGGCTACGCCAACCATCGCGAGCGCATCCTGAAGCCGATGATCCGCGAGACCATCGACCAGCCGTGGCGCGAAGTGACCTGGGAAGTGGCGATCGAGCGCGTCGCCTCGGAGTTCAAGCGCCTGCAGGCCAAGTACGGGCGGCTGGCGATCGGCGGCATCACCTCCTCGCGCTGCACCAACGAGGAGACCTACCTGGTGCAGAAGCTGGTGCGCGGCGGTTTCGGCAACAACAACGTCGATACCTGCGCCCGGGTCTGCCATTCGCCGACCGGCTACGGCCTCAGGACCGCCTTCGGCACCTCCGCCGGCACGCAGGACTTCGACTCGGTCGAGCATACCGACGTGGTGCTGATCATCGGCGCCAACCCGACGGACGCCCATCCGGTGTTCGCCTCGCGCATGAAGAAGCGTCTGCGCCAGGGCGCCAAGCTGATCGTCATCGATCCCCGCCGCATCGACATGGTGCGCATGCCGCACATCGAGGCGCAGTACCATCTGCCGCTGCGCCCGGGCACCAACGCCGCGATGCTGAATGCGATCGCCCACGTCATCGTCACCGAAGGCCTGGTGAACGAGAAGTTCGTCCGCGACTACTGCGACCTCAGCGCCTTCGAGCACTGGGCGTCCTTCGTGTCGGAGCCGCAGAACAGCCCCGAGACGGTCGGCCTGGTGACCGGCGTGTCGGCCGAGGCGATCCGCGGCGCCGCCCGGCTCTATGCCTCGGGCAAGAACAGCGCGATCTACTATGGCCTGGGCGTCACCGAGCACAGCCAGGGCACCACGGCAGTGATGGCGCTCGCCAACCTCGCCATGGCGACCGGCAATCTCGGCCGCGAGGGCGTCGGCGTGAATCCGTTGCGCGGCCAGAACAATGTCCAGGGCTCGTGCGACATGGGTTCGTTCCCGCACGAGTTGTCGGGCTACCGCCACATCTCCGACGACGCCACGCGCACCATGTTCGAGAAGCTGTGGGGCCGCCCGCTCGATGCCGAGCCCGGGCTGCGTATCCCCAACATGTTCGATGCGGCAATCGACGGCACCTTCAAGGGCATCTACGTGCAGGGCGAGGACATCCTGCAGTCCGATCCCAACACCAAGCACGTGAGGGCAGCGCTCGCGGCGATGGAGTGCGTCGTCGTGCAGGACCTGTTCCTGAACGAGACGGCGAATTACGCCCACGTCTTCCTGCCGGGCTCGACCTTCCTCGAGAAGGACGGCACCTTCACCAACGCCGAGCGCCGCATCAACCGCGTGCGCAAGGTGATGACGCCCAAGAACGGCTTGGCCGACTGGGAAATCACGCTCGCCATCGCCAAGGCGATGGGCTTCGAGATGCCCTACAGCCATCCGTCCGAGATCATGGACGAGATCGCCCATCTGACGCCGACGTTCGCCGGTGTCTCGTTCGACCTTCTCGACAAGGTCGGTTCGGTCCAGTGGCCGTGCAACGAGAAGGCGCCGCTCGGCACGCCGGTCATGCATATCGGCGGCTTCGCCCGCGGCAAAGGCAACTTCATGATCACCGAGTACGTGCCGACCGACGAGAAGGTCGGCCCGCGCTTCCCGCTGCTGCTCACTACCGGCCGCATCCTCAGCCAGTACAATGTCGGCGCCCAGACGCGGCGCACCGACAACGTGGTGTGGCACGAGCAGGACGTGCTGGAGATCCATCCGCACGACGCCGAGGAGCGCGGGGTGCGCGACGGCGACTGGGTGAAGATCGACAGCCGCGCCGGCGGCACGGCCCTGCATGCCAAGATCACCGATCGTGTGGCGCCGGGCGTGGTCTACACGACCTTCCATCATCCCGACACTCAGGCCAATGTCGTCACCACCGACTACTCCGACTGGGCCACCAATTGCCCCGAGTACAAGGTCACTGCGGTGCAGGTCTCGCCGTCCAACGGTCCCAGCGACTGGCAGCGCGAGTACAACGAGCAGGCCGAGCATAGCCGGCGCATCGCCAAGGTGGCGGCGGAGTAGGCCATGTCCTCGACGCTCGACAGGCTGGTGATGATGGCCAACCAGATCGGCAAGTTCTTCGAGCCGCAGCGCGAGGGCGATCCGGTCGCGGGCATTGCCGACCATCTGGAGAAGTTCTGGGACCCGCGCATGAAGGCCAGCATCGTTGCCCATTGGCGGGCCGGCGGGGCGGGGCTGGACGACCCTGTTCGTGAGGCCGTCGGGAGGCTAAAGGAGGCGAAACGCGGGGCGCCTCTTGAAGCCGGCAGATGACCTGACGATCGTTTTCGACCAGGCGGGCGCGGGCGCCCAATTCGTCCGCGACCATCTCGACGCGTTCAACGTCGCAGTGACCGGCATCTCGGCATGGTATCCGCTCCACCTGTTCCTGAGGAACGACCGTGGCGAGACGCTGGGTGGTCTTTTAGGCCAGGCGTGGGGCGGCTGGCTCCATATCTCCTACCTTTGGGTCGACGAGGCGGTGCGCGGCAGGGGCTGGGCGACCAAGCTGATGGACCAGGCCGAGGCCTATGCCCGCGAGCGGGGCTGCCATTCGGTCGAGCTCGACACCCATTCCTTCCAGGCGCGGCCGTTCTACGAACGGCGGGGCTACGAGGTGTTCGGAACCCTCGACAACTACCCCCAAGGTCACAAGAAGTTCTTTCTCAGGAAGAAACTCTAGAACCACATCCCGCTTGATCCCGAGGTCGTAACCCGTTCTGATTGCGGGGCGAATTTCCTCGTTCACCGCCCATTTTGAGGACGAACGGCCATGACCAACGACAACCCGGACAACAAGTGGATTGGCAAGCGCACCCCCCGGCCTGACGGCGCCGACAAGGTGACCGGACGGGCGGCCTACGCCGCTGACACGACCATGCCCGGCATGATCTGGGGCAAGGTGCTGCGCAGCCCCCATCCGCATGCCCGCATCAAGTCGATCGACACGTCGAAGGCCGAGAAGCTGCCGGGCGTCATGGCCGTCATGACGTCCAAGGACATCGTCGATTTCCCGATCGACAAGGGGCCGGTGATGCTGGGCATCCAGGACATGCGCTGGATGTGCCGCAATGTCATGGCGCGCGAGAAGGCGCTGTTCCATGGCCATCCGGTCGCCGCCGTCGCCGCGATCTCGCAGGAGATCGCGGCCGCAGCCTGCAAGCTGATCAAGGTCGACTACGAGGTCCTGCCCTGGGCGATCAACGTCAAGGACGCGATGAAGCCCGGTGCCGCGCCGCTTCACGACCACGTCAAGTTCGACGGCAAGCCCTCCAACATCGCGGGCACCCTCGAGCACAAGAAGGGTGACGTCGAGGCCGGCTTCAAGGAAGCCGACGTGATCGTCGAGCGCAGCTTCGAGACCGAGGCGGTGCACCAGGGCTACATCGAGCCGCATGCTTGCCTGGTCAGCGTCGTCGACGGCAAGGCCACGATCTGGAGCTCGAGCCAGGGCCAGTTCATGGTCCGCGCCATGTCCGCCCTCCTGACGGGCATGCAGCAGAGCGACATCCGCGCCATCCCGGCCGAGATCGGCGGCGGCTTCGGCGGCAAGACCATCGTCTACCTCGAGCCGGTGGCGCTGATGCTGGCGAAGAAGTCCGGCCGCCCGGTGAAGATGGTGATGACGCGCGAGGAGGTGATGCGCGCCTCCGGCCCCACCTCCGGCTCCTTCAGCACGGTGAAGATCGGCGCGAAGCGGGATGGCACCATCGTTGCCGGCCAGGGCACCTTCTACCTGCAGGCCGGCGCCTTCCCGGGCTCGCCGATCCGCGGCGCCGCGGGCTGCTCCTTCGCACCCTACAACATCCCGAACGTGCATTCCCTCGGCTACGACGTGGTCTCCAACCGCTCCAAGGTCGCGGCCTACCGTGCGCCGGGGGCGCCGATCGGCGCCGGCGCCGACGGCGCCACCTACAACATCAACGCCGAC
>LNAP01013841.1_pt1 | contig 11632 bp, 11 predicted proteins | sample 602601 | NCBI WGS metagenome assembly LNAP01 (sample SAMN02440304, study PRJNA202911) | soil metagenome | biome: Subtropical and temperate rainforests or woodlands; isolation source: soil samples (1 kg each in a 20% v/v slurry with milli Q water) were... ... | reverse complement strand
TGTGCTGTACGTCGCGACCGGTCGACAGATCAGCGATCTGGCCAATGGTGATGTTTGCCTGGCGCTGACCTACAACGGTGACGCCAGCATGGCCGCCGACCAGGCGCGCAAGTCCAACAAACCGTTCGAAGTGGCGTACCGGATTCCGAAAGAGGGCACGCTGGTCTGGCAGGACAACCTGGCGATCCCCAAGGACGCGCCTCACCCCGAAGCGGCCCGCGCCTTTATCGAGTTCATGTTGCGCCCTGACTCCGTCGCGGCGCTGACCAACACACTGTTCTTTGCCACGGCCAACCAGGCCGCAACGCCGCTGGTGGATGAGGCGGTGCGCAGCGACCCGGACATTTACCCTCCGGCCGACGTTCGCGCTCTGCTGTACGCCGACCGCAGCATGAGCCTCAAGGACCTGCGCCAGCGCACTCGCTTGTGGACCACTTTCCGTAGCCGCCAATAAGCCAATAACAAGGAGCACCTGATGGACATCCCGATGCAAAACGATCAGGCCATGACCCGCGACAGCCTCTACGGCACCGCCGCAGAAAGTACCTACGCCGGTATCACCAGTTTCATGCGCCGTCGCTACAGTCGCGACTTGCGCGGCGCCGACGTAGCGGTCAGCGGTGTCCCGTTCGACACCGCCACCAGCAACCGCCCCGGTGCGCGTTTCGGACCACGAGGCATTCGTGCCGCGTCCACCGGGATTGCCTGGGAACGCCATTGGCCGTGGGCCTTCGACCCGTTCGACCATCTGGCGGTGATCGACTACGGCGATTGCGACTTCGATTACGGCACACCGCAGTCGGTGCCGGAAAGCATCGAAGCCCACGCCGAACACATACTCAACGCCGGTAGCGCGATGCTGACGTTCGGCGGGGATCACTTCATCACGTACCCGCTGCTCAAGGCCCATGCGCGTAAGCACGGTCCGCTGTCGTTGATCCACTTCGACGCCCACAGCGACACCTGGCCGGACGAAGACGGCAAGCGCGTCGATCACGGCACGAGCCAAGGAAGGGTTGGTGGATCCGTCGCGTTCGGTGCAGATCGGTTTGCGCACCACCAATGACGATCACCAGGGCTTTCAAGTGCTGGATGCGCGGCAAGTGCATCGAGGTGGCGTTGATGCGATTGTCGAGGCCATTCGGGCACGGGTCGGTGATCACCCGGTGTACCTGACGTTCGACATCGATTGCCTCGATCCGGCTTTCGCTCCAGGCACCGGAACGCCGGTGTGCGGCGGCCTGAGCACGGTGCAGGCGCTGGAAATCCTCGGCGGCTTGCGCGGGATTAACCTGGTGGGGATGGACGTTGTGGAAGTGGCGCCGGCCTACGACAGTGCGGACATTACCTCACTGGCGGCGGCGACGTTGGCGATGGAAATGCTGTGCCTCTATGCCGCGAAGCATAAGGTCGACCGGTAAAGCGCGGTGAAAACTGTGGGAGCGGCGGTGCGGCGCTCCCACATTTAATCTGTGTCAGGCCACCGGGATGATCGGCAGATCCAGGGTTTCAGCCCCGGTAAATCGCGCCATCGACCCGGCAATGGATTCATGGGGCACGCCCATCGCCACACCACTGACCCCATCAAGCCGCGACAACTGTTCAGCACTCAATTGCACATTCAGCGCCCCCAGCGTCGCATCCAGTTGCTCACGGGTGCGCGAGCCGAGAATCGGAATCAGCGCAGTGGTCGAGCGCTTGGCTTTTTCCCGCAGCCAGGCAATGGCCACGTGCGTCGGGCTGGTGTCCAGTTCTGCGGCGACGACCAATAAAGTGTCGAGCAGGGCGGTTTCACGGGTGCTTTTCTCGGCGTGGATCAGCATGCCGAGTTTGGCAGCGCGGTTGTCGCCATCGTTGGTGCGGTACTTGCCGGTGAGGAACCCGCCACCCAACGGTGACCATAACGTAGCGGCCAGGCCCAAGGCTTCGGCCATCGGCAGTTGTTCACGTTCGGCGGTGCGTTCGGCGAGGCTGTATTCCACCTGAATCGCCGCAATCGGCGAGAAACCACGAATCTCGGCCAGCAAATCTGCCCGAGCGATGCGCCACGCCGGGAAGTTCGACAGCCCGGCGTAATGAATCTTGCCGGCGCGTACCAGGTCGTCGAAACCGCGCAGGATCTCTTCCATCGGGGTCACGCCATCGCTCATGTGGGCCCAGAACAGGTCGATGTGGTCGGTGTCGAGTCGTTTCAGGCTTTCTTCGACGGCGCGAACCATGTTCTTGCGGTTGTTGCCGGTGTGGGAAATACCCGCGGCCGGCGTGGTCCCCAGGGTGTATTTGGTGGCGATGACCAGGCGATCCCGTTCCGCTGCGATGAATTCGCCAAGCATGGCTTCCGACTGGCCAGCCTGATAGCCGTTGGCGGTGTCGATGAAATTGCCGCCGGCCTCCAGGTAGCCATCAAAGATGCGTTTGGCTTCGTCGCGCTCGGCGCCATGACCCCAACCGGTGCCGAAGTTACCGGCGCCCAACGCCAGTTCCGAGACCCGCAAGCCGGTTTTGCGGCCGAAGACTTTGTAATGCATGGGATGACTCCTGAAGGAAAAGACGTGGGGTCGAATAGAAAAGTTTGTCGACATGCATTTAATATGATGTTGGTAATATTTTGCGTCAAGGCGCTTTTCCGTTCGCAAGAGGATGGCCGACCACCGGTCTGACTGCTACTGCCACTTTCTGACAGGTGCCTCTGCTAAGCTCCGACAACTTTTACGGACAGAGCCTGCCGATCGTGTCGCGTACCACTCGTTTACTGACCTTGTTGCAAGTACTGCGCGGCAAAAGTCGTCCGGTGACCGCGGCGACGCTTGCCGGCGAATTGCAGATTTCTGAACGTACGCTGTACCGCGACATCGCCGAACTCTCCGCCCTCGGCGCGCCAATCTACGGCGAAGCGGGGATCGGCTACGTGCTGCGCAGCGGTTTGTTTTTGCCACCGTTGATGCTCAACGCCGATGAAACCGAAGCCATCGTGCTGGGGTTGCGCTATGTGGATCAGCGCGGTGATGAGGTGTTGAGCAAAGCGGCGGCCGATGCGCTGGCCAAGATTGCGGCGGTATTGGCGCCCGAAGCGCTGGACGCGTTACGCAACCCGACGGTGTTGCCGGGACCGCCCGGCTATGGCTTTGCACCCAACGCCGTGCCGCTGAATGTGTTTCGCCAAGCCATCCGCGATCAGGCCAAGCTCCATATCGATTACGCGGACGCCAACCAGGTGCCGAGTCAGCGGCTGATCTGGCCGCTGGCCCTGGGTTTTTTGAACGAGGTGCGAATCATCGTCGCCTGGTGTGAGTTGCGCAGCGCCTATCGGACCTTTCGCACTGACCGGATCTCGGCGGCGAACGAGCAGGGCGAGCGTTATCCGGGGCGGCGCAGCGACCTGCTGCGCACCTGGCGCAAGCAGATGCAACTGGACGAAGCCGGGCGCTTCACTCCTGACAAGAACTGACACAGGCTTGTTTTAGCATGGCTGCAGAATCAACAAACAAGGAGCCGTAACCATGTCCAATCCCGCCTCTTCACTGGCGCCCGCCATCGCCGCCTACATTGCTGCCGCCAATGCCCGCGACACCTCACGGGTTGCCAGTTTTTTCGCTGAGGATGCCAATGTGTTCGATGAAGGCCAGCACCAGGTCGGCACTCACGCCATCGCGCAATGGATGCAAGACACCGCCCAGCGATACCAGCCACGGGTCGAAGTGCTCGACGTGCAACTGCGCACCGGCAAAGTGCTGGTGCATAACTTGATCTCCGGAACGTTTCCCGGCAGCCCTCTGGAATTGCGCTACATGTTTCGCCTTAATGAACAGGGCAAGATCGCCCGGTTAGACATCTCCCTCTAACCGATCACAACAGATCGCCTGTAGCCGCTGCGTTGTGGCGAGGGGATAAATCCCCTCGCCACAACACAGGTGCCACATGGACGTATACTGCCGCGCATGAATGTCGACTCCCCCTTAAACGCCTGGCAACACGCCATCGAACAGAAGGGCTTCGTCCAGGACGAAGCCCAGGAACATGCCGTGTGGGCGCTGCAGAAATGCTACGAGGCGCTGCATGAAGGGCGCACGCCGGTCACTGGCGTGTACCTCTGGGGTCCGGTCGGTCGCGGCAAGACCTGGTTGATGGACCAGTTTTACCAAAGCCTGAAGGTCCCGGCCCGCCGCCAACATTTCCACCACTTCATGGGCTGGGTGCATCAGCGTTCGTTTCAGCTGACCGGCACCGCCGACCCGTTGAAGGCGTTGGCTCGCGAACTGAGCGAGGAAGTGCGGGTCCTGTGCTTTGACGAATTGTTCGTCAACGACATCGGCGACGCGATCATTCTCGGGCGTTTGTTTCAGGTGATGTTCGAACAGGGCGTGGTGGTGGTCTGCACCTCCAATCAGCCACCGGATCAGCTGTACGCCGATGGCTTCAACCGCGACCGGTTCGTGCCCGCCATCGAAGCCATCAAGAAACATATGCAGGTGATTGCGGTGGATGGCGGCGAAGATCATCGCCTGCATCCAGGCAAAGGTTTGCAGCGTTACTGGGTGGCGGCACCGGGACAACCCAGCGCTCTGGGTGAAGTGTTCAAGGCACTGACCGTCGGCCAGTCGGTGTCCAGTGACCCGATCAAGGTCGGCTACCGCTCACTCAATGTCGTGCAGGCCAGTCAAACCGTACTCTGGACTCGTTACGCCGATCTCTGTGAGCAGCCGTTTGCCGCCATGGATTTCATCGTCCTGTGCGACACCTTCAGCGCTATTCTTTTGAGTGAGGTGCCCAACCTCAGCGCGCAAAAGCGCGAAGGGCGCATCGCCCGAGGCACTGAAGACGGCGTCGAACGGGTGGTAGCGGGCGATCGCGAGTTGCCGCAATTGTCGGTGCATGACGACGGTGTACGGCGTTTCATCGCCCTGGTGGACGAGTGCTACGACCGCAAGGTGCCGCTGTGCCTCGAAGCGCAGGTGCCCATGGAATCGGTTATCTGGAGTTTCCGTTCCGCCGCACCCTCAGCCGTTTACAGGAAATGCAGCTGCAACGTTTCGCCGAAGCTTGAACAAGGAGCCGCGAACATGAATCAGCCTCTGTCGCACCATTTGCTGACGATGGCCTATCAGAATGCCTGGGCCAATCATCGACTCGCCAAGGCCTGGAGCCAGTTGAGCCCGACCGAGCTGACGGCGCCCCGGGTCAGCTTCTTTCCCAGTCTGCGCGCTACCCTCAACCACATCCTGACCTGCGACTGGTTTTATGTGGATGCGCTGGAGCGGGAGTTGCGCGGCGATGACCCGCATCCTGACTGCTCTGTGTTTTTCAACCAGGACGAGCCGTTTACGCACGCCGCAGACCTCAAGCGCGAACAAGCGCTGGTGGACCGTCGACTGATTGCCTATTGCGAGCAAATGCGCGACGCAGACCTTGGCAAGATCGTGACCATCGCCCGGGACACGCCGCAACATGACAGCCGCTTGCGCCTGCTGTCGCATCTGTTCGAGCACCAGATTCATCATCGCGGGCAGGTTCACGCCATGCTCAGCGGCACCTCGGTCAAACCACCGCAACTGGACGAGTTTTTCTGTGCCGGTGAGTCAGACTTGAGGGCTGAGGATTTTGCTGAACTGGGGTGGACCGAAGCGTTGATCTGGGGCGCTTGAGTGAAAAATTAGCGCAGGGTCGGGTTGTCGACACGGCGGTGCCCGCGATATTGTCGGTCGGCCTTTCAGTTCGAAATGCGCTGGGGCAACTTAATGTGTGAACGAGGGTGGAAATGGAATCCGCAGAAATTCTTGTGCTTCAGGCCAGTTACACCAATTCGGTGCATGCCGAGGCAATTGGGCTGGTGCTGAATGCTTACGCCGGCGGCCACTCATTGCCCGCCGACTTGTTGAAGCAAATCCCGGCGGAACTGGCCAAACGTCCCCATGCGTTCAGTGTTCTGGCGTTTGTCGGTGGCGAGCCGGCCGGGTTGGTCAATTGCTTTGAAGGTTTCTCGACCTTCGCCTGTCGACCGCTGGTCAACGTGCACGATGTGGCGGTGGTGAAGAAGTTTCGCGGCTTGGGGTTAAGCCAGAAAATGCTGCAAAAGGTCGAAGACATCGCCCGCCAGCGCGGCTGCTGCAAAATCACGCTGGAAGTGCTGGAAGGTAATGCAGTCGCCCAGGCGTCCTATGGCAAGTTCGGTTTTGCCGCAGGCATGTTCGACCCAGCGCACGGCCGGATGCTGTTCTGGACCAAGGCGCTTTAAGGTAATACGAGCAATGAAAAAGGGCGTCCATCAGGACGCCCTTTGTCGTTACGGTTTGTAGTGCTCTGTCACTTGCGCGGTTTGATCATTCGGAACCCTGATTTCAGCGGTGCTGGCGTGACTTTGATTCGCCGTTTGGCTCAGACGCAGACTCTCAAAGTAATACCGCATGCGTTCAGCGCCACCTTCGGCGAATACAGCGGTTGAACTGATCAGCATCAGGCCGGCGAGGATCATGGTTGTACGTTTCATGGTATGCCCCACTACGAGTTGTCGGGTCCTTTCGTCCATGAAGCAATGTCGAAGGGACATTATCCGCCGATTCCGTCAAATGGGAATTGCCTGCGCTAGAGCTTCCAGTCCAGGCTCAGGGTCACCGTACGCGGGTCACCCCAAAACACACCGTTATAGAACCCGACGTTGTCGTAATACTTCTTGTCGAACAGGTTATCGACGTTCAGCGAAGCCGACAGGTGCTTGTCGAACTCATACCGCGACATCAGTTTGACCACGGTATAAGCCTCTTGGCGGATGTTGGTTTTTTCAGTGATCACCGCACCGTTGGCATCACGTCCCACTGGGCGACTGGCGGCGCGGAACACATCGCTTTGCCAGTTCACCGCGCCACCGACGGTCAGTGCCTGCCAGTCGCCGGGCAAACGATAGGCCGTGGAGAGCCGGAACATGTTCAGCGGCTGGTTGGTATTGGCGCGTTTCTTTTCGCCATTGGCCGCGTGGGTGTAGGTGTAGCCGGCCGTCATGTTCCAACCGGCCATGACTTCGCCCGAGACCTCGGCTTCGAAGCCCTGAACCTTGTTGCCTTTACCACCCGACTTGTAGAACTCGTCACCGGTCACCGGGTCCGGTGGCACCGAATCGTCGAGTTCGGCAACGTTGTCCTGTTTGCTCCAGAACAGCGCGGTCGCCAGGTTGAGGCGTTCTTCCAGCAGGCTGCCCTTGAGCCCCAGTTCATAGTTGCTGCCCACCACCGGCTCGAGGTATTTGCGGTTGCTGTCGCGGTTGTCTTGCGGCTTGAAAATGTCGGTGTAGCTGACGTACGCGGTGTATTCGGGGGTGAGGTCGTAGAGGAGCCCGGCGTAGGGCGTCCACATGTCGTTGTGTTCCTGGCTGCTGGCATCGACGCTGCTCAGTTGCAGGTTGTTGTCGTACTTGTTGGTCCTGGTCGACACCTTCCAGCTGCCATAACGACTGCCGAGTACGGCGTGCAGCTCATCCGTCAGACTCAGGCGAGTGGCCAGGTAACCGGCCTTCTGGCGGGTACTGTCTTTTGAACCTGAAAGGCTGGTGACCGTGTCGGGAAACTTGGCGATATCACCCATGTACTTCCAGTCGCGGATGCTTTCGTAATCCGCCGCCCTGGGGCCGTCCACCATGTAGGGCGAATCTTCCCGGCGCTCGGCCTCGCCGTAGCCGATCATCATTTCGTGTTCCCTTCCGAATAGCGAGTAAGGGCCGGCTATGTTGAAGTCATACGCCTTCATTTTTTGCGTACTGAGCATGTGGCTGACGTTAGCGCTCATGCCACTGCGATCAGCCTCAGGGAAACCCCCGCCGCCGTAGTAGATCTTGCCGTCGGTATCGCTCTCGCGATGGGTGTAGGCGGCCTTGGCGCGCCACCCGGCACCCAATTGGTGTTCCAGCGTGGCGAACGCGGTTTTGTCCTTGAGCGGCCAGGAACTCCACGAGGTGGCCATGTTGGTGGAGCGTCCGAGGTTGGCCTTGCCACCGTCAGCGTTCCAGTACGGCACCGTGCCCCAGGATGTGCCCTGGACGTGTTTGTTCTGATAGTCGTAACCCACGGCCAACACAGTGTCATCGGTCAAATCGGCTTCAAGAATCCCGTAGCCGACTTCACGTTGTTGCTGGTACTTGTCGCGGAACGAATCGCTGTCGCGATAGGCCAGCACGCTGCGTCCGCGCAAGCGGCCGTCGAACGCCAGCGGGCCACCGACATCCAGATAACTGTAGTAGTCGTCATAACTGCCGCCGCTGACACCGGTCTGGACTTGCCACTGCGACGTCGGCCGTTTACGCACCATGTTGATGGTGGCGGAAGGGTCGCCCGCGCCAGTGGTCAGGCCGGTGGCACCACGAACCACTTCGATGCGGTCGTAGATGATGGTGTCGGAATCGGACTTCATGAAGGTGAAGGTGTTCAGCATGCCGTCGATCTGGAAATTGCTGATCGAGTAACCCCGGGACGAATAGCTGACCCGGTCCGAATCGTTGTGCTGAACGACCACGCCGGTGGTCTGGCTCATGGCTTCGGACAGCGTGCCGAGTTTGAAGTCGTCCATTTGTTGGCGCGTGACCACGGACACCGATTGCGGCGTTTCCTTGATCGACAGGTTCAGGCGAGTGGCCGTGCTCATGGCGCCCGTGGTGTACGACTCGGTGTTTTCGGTGGTGCTGCCCAAGCCCTGGGCGGTGACATTGGTGGCGCCCAGTTCGAGGGTGCGGGCGGGTTCTTTATCTGGGCTGGTGTCAGCCAGCAAGTCGGGGCACAGGGCGACACTGCACAGGCCCAGGGTAAAGGTCATGGAACGGGTGATAGGCGCGAACATCGCGACCGACTCCTTGTCTTCGAGGGAAAATTTCCGTTTGTTCAAAGACGAAGGGGAGAGGCGGGATTTAGCTATAAACGAGAATAATTATTATCTTTGCAGCGTTTCGGGCAGCGCCGCCGCGCAAAGGCACAGGAAAAAGGGGCCGGAACCGGCCCCTGAAAGGATTACTTCTGAACGGCTGCCGTAGCGCCTGGCAGGGCCTTGGGTTTCATCAGGCTAAAGTCGATCAATGCCTTTTGCTCGCGCTCATAAGGATTGCCGATCATCAATGGCCGTGGCTTGAAACTGTCGCTGACCAGGCTCTTGCTGCGATCCAGTTCATCGAAGCTCAGACCCGCCAGATCAGCCCAGGTATGGATCAGGTGCGAGCTGCTGTAAGGCCGCCCCAGATCACCGGCAAAGCTCCAGTCATGGTTTTCGCGCCATTTCGGCGAGGCCCAGGCCATGAACGGAATGGTGTACATCGGCGCCGTCGGTTTGCTTTCGTTGCGGCCAAGGGTGCTGTGACCAGGAGAATCGAAAACGTCTTCACCGTGGTCGGAAAGGTACAGCAGGAAGCCGTTCGGATCAGACTTGGCGTAGTCCTTGATCAGGCTCGAAACCACGAAGTCGTTGTACAGCACCGCGTTGTCATAGCTGTTGTACGTCGGCACCTGGTCGTCACGTACACCGTCGGGAACGCCTTTGCGGTCCTTGAACTTGTCGAAGGACGACGGATAGCGGTATTGATAGCTCATGTGCGTGCCGAGCAAATGCACGACGATCAACTTGCGCGGCGCAGCGTCGGCCAAGGCCTTGTTGAACGGCTCGATCACGTCGCCATCGTACTGGGCGGCATTCTGGTTACGGTTGTTGTTCAGGTACACCTGCTCGTCGGCCTGCTCGGAGAAGGTCGTCAGCATGGTGTTGCGCTTGGTCATGGTCTGCTGGTTGGTGATCCAGAAGGTCTTGTAGCCTGCCTGTTTCATCATGCTGACTAGCGACGGGGTCGACAGGTACAGGTCCGGGTTTTCTTCATCGGCGAAGGTCAGAACCTGCTGCAACGCCTCGATGGTGTAAGGGCGTGGGGTGATGACATTATCGAAGACCGCCAGTTGATCCTTGAGCTTGTCCAGCTCCGGGGTGGTTTCCCGAGGGTAGCCGTACAGGCTCATGCGCTGACGGTTGGTGGACTCACCGATCACCAGCACCAGGGTCGCCGGCTGATTGGCCGCCGAATCCTTGAGATTGTGCAGGGGAGGGATCTTGCTCGCGCTATGGAGCATGTCTTGCATACCCGCCAGGGTATCGAGGTAACGGTGATAAGCCACGGCCATCTGCCAAGGCACGGCGGGCTCGATACGGGTTTCAAACTTCTCGAAACCGCTGGCAAGGCTGCCGGTACGCGCGGTTTGCTTTATCAGCGGATAACCGACCACGGCCACCACAATCGCCGTTGCAGCCACCAGTGCCCGACCGCGGGGCATGTACACCGGGCGCAAGCGAGTCCAGAGGAAGTAAGCGAAAGCGGTGTGGGCGAGGAATGCCGCCACCATCCACCAGGCAAAATACTGAGTCATGTACTCGCCGGCTTCAGAGATGTTCGACTCGAACATGATGAAGATGACGCTTTGGGAAAACTCCTGCTGATAGATGAAGAAGTAACCCAGGCTGGCCATTGAACAGGCCCACAGCACCACACCGATGACTGCCGCCATGACACGTGTCTGTTTGGGGAACAGCAACATCGGCGCAAGCCAGAGGGCGCTCATCACAAAGGCCTGGCGGAACCCGCTGAAACCAGAGGTGCCTGTCAGTTGGATCAGCAGTTGGGTAATGCCGGAAAAATACCAGAAGAACAGGAACAGCCAGAGAAATCCTGTCCAGTCGAAACCATTCGCAGACGTATTGCTGCGTTTAAACAAAGCCATTCAGCGCTCCAGCCAGTCATCACTTTCATCGTCGGGACATCGACGTCACCGACGAACAGGCACCGCGCGGATACCGAGCGGCCATAATGAGCCGGAGTATCAACAAACGGATGTGAAAACTTCGTGATGTTGCCGGGTTTGGCAAAGAGGGAATGGCAGGTCGGAAACAGCAATGGGCTGCTTCCGAATCAAGCGAGGGGATCAGGCGTGAGGCACACGGTGAGTGACGGGCAAAGGCTGGGCCTGATTGCTTTGTGTCAACAAGCGCAATTGCGCGAGCTCCTGCTTCAATTGGTCGCGCTCGTCTTTCAACTGGCGCAATTCATCGCGACGAATCGTGACGTAAAGGGTTTGTGCTGGCCGTGCTGCTTGTACTGTGCCCATTGCTCACCTCGCAAATGGCTGTCTCAACTGTAAACCTGCCCCCGACATCGGGTGCTTATTTACTATCGGCGCCGATTTTGATTTCTTTTGCCCTTGAAGGGAACTTTTTTATTTTTCATGGTCGTTGTGTCTTCGGCTCGATTACCGACGTTATCAATCTGAATCGGGCACAATGCCCGGAAACTATGTGCCAGCGCTCTGGACTAACCCTCATTAGTCACGTTGGGCTATAACCTTTGACACACTTTATTTGTAGTAAGGAGCATCAGCACATGCAACTCGGGATTATTGGACTGGGCCGCATGGGCGGTAATATTGCGCGGCGCCTGATGCTCAACGGGCATACCACCGTTGTTTACGACCGCAATACCGCCTTTGTCGACACCCTGGCCGCAGAAGGCGCCGCTGGCGTCATCGACCTGCCAGCGTTGGTCGCTGGCCTGGCCAAGCCACGTGCGGTGTGGGTGATGCTGCCGGCCGGCGCACCGACCGAAGACACCATCGACACCCTGAGCACC
>LNAP01005233.1_pt1 | contig 11632 bp, 8 predicted proteins | sample 602601 | NCBI WGS metagenome assembly LNAP01 (sample SAMN02440304, study PRJNA202911) | soil metagenome | biome: Subtropical and temperate rainforests or woodlands; isolation source: soil samples (1 kg each in a 20% v/v slurry with milli Q water) were... ... | reverse complement strand
AAAGGGCTCCTCAAGGGGATGTTGGGTTACAAGAAGTTCGAGTGGCGGGACCTACGCACATTGTCGGACGTAATCGGTGCGGACCCTAGCGAGACGAAACGCCTACTCTTGGAAATCGGGGCGCGTGGTTCTGAAACCAAGGCCACCCATTGGGGGCTTATTTCGCGGCATCCCCTCCCGACTGAGCAAGAGTAAAAAGGCTTTTTGAGGATGTTTAAGGGAAGATTAGAAGCCCTTTAAAGAGCGTGTGTAGAAAAGAAAGTTTCCGGAAATGGGCTATAAATGCTGTGCAAAATCCAAAGCGGTACTCTGCAAAAATCAGCGCGGCGCTTCAGCAATCGAACTCCCTCCCCCCTCGCGGGGGAGGGTTGGGGTGAGGGGGTGTCGGATACCGGACACAGATATTGATATTTAACCAATTGCCAAATCTGGTTGTTGATATTAAAACAACAAATGTAGCTGGAATCGCAACACTGCTACCGCACCACACTTAGGCATCCCTGTTCGGCAAGGAGGCAATGACATGCCGCATCCAGTGTATTGTAAATTTAGCAACGAAGACCTTGAACTGGCGGCGACCGCCTGCCGGACCTATCGGCGGCGCCATCGGCTGACGCGCGCGCAGTTGGCCGTTTTGCTGGATACCCTGCCCTATCGCATCGCCGATCTGGAGCATGGCCGCGATCCGCGGTTGGACCGGCTGATCGAGGCCATCTTCGATCTGACCAATGCGGATCCCGATATCGAGCCGGATGAGGATTGAGGCGCCCTACACCGACCAACCGCCCCCCTCATCGTGACGCAAAGACCGACATTCGATACGGCCGCGATCCGTCACGCCAATCCGCTGACGGCGGTGATCGGCGCGCGGGTCAAGCTGCTGCGCAACGGCGCCGAAGCCAGCGGCCTGTGCCCCTTTCACCATGAGCGCACGCCTTCCTTCACGGTGAATGAGGCGAAGGGCTTCTACCATTGCTTCGGCTGCGGTGCCCATGGCGATGTCATCAGCTTCATCGCCGATTATCACAATGTCGATTTCCGCACCGCCTGCGAGATTCTCGGCGGCCATCGCGCGGCGCCCGTCCCAGTAAGGCCGGCCGAGCCGATCGCCGAGCCGCGCGACATCTATGCCGATCTGCAACCGGCCGATCCCGGAGAGATGACCGCCGAGCAGATCGCCATCGAACCCGGCCGACCTGTCCGCTGCTGGAATCCGAAACGGCCGGACCGACCCTGGGTCAGCTATACGCCCTCGATGGTCTTCCCCTATCGTCGTGCCGATGGTTCGCTGATCGGTTATGTCCTGCGCATCGATCCGGCAGACGGCCGCAAGATCACGCCGCAGATCCGCGCCGCCTTGCTGCCTGACGGCGAGACGGGCTGCGGCGAGACCGGCTGGAGCCACTGGCCCTTCGACAAGCCGCGCGCCCTCTATCGCCTGCCGGAACTCTTGGCCGCGCCCGAACATCAGGTGCTGGTGGTGGAAGGCGAGAAGACCGCCGAGGCTGCTGCGCGCCTGCTGGACGGCCTGCCGATCGCCGTCACCACCTGGCCCGGCGGCGGCAAAGCCGCGAAACATGCCGATTGGTCGGTGCTGCGCGGCCGCAGTCTCGTCCTCTGGGGCGATGCCGACCAGCCGGGCGAGGATGCGATATGTGGCTGGCAGGACCGGAACGGCCAGCCGCATCAAGGTGTCGCGCAGCTCTGCCACGAAGCCGGTGCGGCCACCATCCGCCTCGTCCCCTGGGACAGATCGAAGCCGGCAGGCTGGGACGCGGCCGATGCCGAAGCCGAGGGTTGGGACGGCGACGCAGTCCTCGCCTGGATGACCGCGCGGGTCGAGACCTGGCAGGCCGAGATGCCAGCAATTCCCGTCCTCGATGATATTCCGCCTGCCAGCCATGACGGCCCCGATTCCGCCGATGCCATTACCGATATCGAACCCGAAACACGGCCCTTCCGCATCCTCGGCTTCAACAAGGGTGTCTATTACTATTATCCCCGTGCGACGCAGCAGGTGGTGGCGCTGAGTGCCGCCAGCCACACCAAGGCGCATCTCCTCACCTTGGCGCCGCTGGATTACTGGTCGCGCAATTATCCTGGCCGCAACGGCTTCGATCTCGATGCGGCAGCGGATGCGCTGATCGCCGGGGCCCATCGCGCCGGCCTCTTCACGCCGGAACGGCTGCGCGGCCGTGGCGCCTGGCAGGATCGCGGCGCCGCGAAGGACGGCCGGATGGGCATCGTCATCCATACCGGCCCCCTCGCCTATCTCGACGGTCGCGCCTGCGATCCCGCCGAGATCGACGGCGATTATATCTACGAGGCGGCGCCTGCCCTCGTCACGACCACGACGCATGGCCATGTCTTGGCCGAACCCGCGAGCACTGCCGAGGCCAACCGCCTGGTGCGGATCTGCAAGCGGCTCGCCTGGGAGAACGAGCTCAGCGGCGATCTGCTGGCCGGCTGGTGCATCATCGCGCTGATCTGCGGCGTGCTCTCCTGGCGGCCGCATATCTGGATCACCGGCCCCGCCCAGGCCGGCAAGTCCACCGTGCTGAAGGATATCATCGGCCGCGTGGTCGGCTTCTTCGCGCTCTATATGGATGGCAAGACGACGGAGGCCGGCATCCGGCAATTGCTCGGCGCCGATGCCAGGCCGGTCATCCTCGACGAGGTCGAGAGCGAAGATATGGCGGCGGCGCAGCGCGTGCAGCATATCCTCGACATGGCGCGGGTCAGTTCCAGCGGCGGCACCGTGGTCAAGGGTTCGACCGCCGGCCGCCCGGTCACTTATACCTTGCGCGCCTGTTTCTGCTTTTCATCGATCAACACGGCGGTGTCGCATTACGCCGATGAAACCCGCATCAGCAAGCTGGTGCTGCGCCGAAACGAGGCGCCCGATGCCGAAGAACACTATCGCCAATTGACAACCGATATCGATGCCTGGTTCACGCCGGATTACGCCGCCCGGATGCTGGCCCGTACCGTCGCGTATCTCGACGTGCTGCTCGGCAATGCCGAGACCTTCAAGACCGCGGCCGCCCGCATCCTGCAATCGCGCCGCGCCGCCGACCAGATCGGCACCATGCTGGCCGGCCTTTATCTTTGCTACAGCACGAAGGCGATCAGTGTCGAGGAAGCGGAGGCCTGGATCAGGGCGCGCAACTGGCACGACCATACCGCGCTCGATGCCGCCGGCGACGAGATGCGCCTGCTGGAACGCCTCGCCACAAGGCGCCTGCGCGTCCCCACCGCCGCCGGCATCCGCGAGGTCACAATCGGCCAGGCCATCATCGCCGTCCACGACAATCCTGAATCATACGGCGACTGGGCGGCGGAACTGGGCGCCCATGGCTTCAAGCTCGACGGCAACCACCTGCTGATCGCCAACAATGCCAGCCCGCTGAAAAAGATGCTGGAAGGCACGCCCTGGTCGGCGGATTGGCTGCGCCCCCTCCGCATGCTGCCCGGCGCCGAAGCGGCACCGAATACCTATTTCAGTCCCGGCATCAAAAGCCGTGCGACACGGCTGCCGGTAGCGTTGCTGCGCGATCAGGAGACGAAGGTGGGATGATATGTCCCCGCCCTATCACGCCGATGCGAACTTTTCCCGGTAGGAGCGCAGCATCGCGGCAAACACGCCGACCGTGATGCCGACGAAAAGATAGAGCAGGCCATAAAAGAAGATCGGCCCCTGCAATTGCTCCAGCGGCATCGATGAATAGGGGCCGTTGAAGCGCAGGAATGTCGAGACGCCTGCAAGAACGGCCATGACGATGGCGGTCAGCATCACATCCCGGACGATGCCGATACCCTGCACATTCTTTCGTGTCAGCCAGATGCAAGCCATGACGGCGCCGCCGGTCGGCGCCAGGGCGCTGATCGCCGCATCCTGCAGCACGGTGGAGAAAAGCCCGGCCGGCGACTGGCCTTGCATGGCAACGGAGGTATTGAGCATTTGCGGAATGCGGATTGCCATGTTGAGCACGAACTGCGTGGCAAAGGCGACGAGATAGGCACCCAGCAGAATTTTGAGATAGGGATAGAGATCGCCGAGATTGGCGCCGACATTGGCGGGCTTGCCGATGGCCGGATTTATGTTGCGACGGATGAGCTGTTCGCGCAACACGATGGCGGCGTAAACGGCGCTGCCGCAGGAGATAACGACAATGGCTGCCGAATAGCACCAGAGCCAGAAACTGTCGCTGATCAGCGTCGCGATCGTCAGGCCCTGCGTCTCATCGCCGCCATGGGCTCGCGTCAGCGCAATGGCGCCCATCTGCTGCAGCAGCAGGATGATGAACAGAATGCCGAAGGTCACCAGGATCGGTGCCACCAGATCCGCCGCCGGTTCGAAGGGCACGAAGCCCAGGTTCCACAGGGCTTGCGGTATGTCGTCCGTCCGATAGGCGACGAACATGCACGAGGCCAGCATGTAAAGCCGCCGCGACAGATCGACGATTTCCGCCTGCAGGTCCTCCCGCTCCTGATCCGTATGCTGTCCGAGAAGCCTGGTATCGAGGTCGTGCAGCAGGGAGCCGAAGGTCTTGATCTCCCGTTCGATGGCGCGCAGCGTCTTTTCATCGACCGGCTGGCTGCTTTCCGGCGCGTCGTCCCCCAGGGCGAACTTCCTGACCTGCACATAGAGGATACAGAGCTTGCGCCAGTTGCGGTCGAAACTGTCCGGGGATTCCGGCGGCGGCCGGAAATTGATGCCGGCGGCGGCGTAATTGAATGTCGTGAAACGCTTGTAGTTGAATTTCGATTTCCGCATCTGGGCGGCGACATATTTGGTATAGGCCGGTATCGCCGCGATACGATGGGCAAAACGCCGCAGGATGATTTCCGGCAGCCGCAATCCGGCGATGCTGGGCATCAGGCCGATGATGGCAAGGGCGACGCCGATCGGCCATTGCGAATTCGGCGTCTCAAGACTGTATTGCGGCGGTTCGTCCTTTTGCCGCCGCTCGACCCGGCAAGTCACGCGCTTGGCTTGATCCGCCGGCGTTGCCGCCGCGGCTTTCGTATTGTTCCCCGAGAGCGCATCGATGATCGGGATCACGACGGTCGGGCCGGATAGGCTGACCGCGAGATACAGCAAAGTGATGGAGGAAAAATAGATCAGCAGGCCGCGCAGATATTGGGCATTGGAGGAAATCAGCGCCGGCACCATGATCGATGCCGGCTCTTCCTCCGTCACCTCGTAGGTCGGCTGATCGAAATTCTTCCGCGCGTATAACGCAATCGTCAGCCAGCCGATCAGCAGGCACAGGAAATAGGTCCAGTCATATTGATAGCAGGTGTTGCCGACCGGCACTTGCACGAGTTCCGAGAACATCACGCCGCCCCCATCTTCGAGCTTCGCCCGGCAATCGGCGCCGCCCGCTCGGCGGGCACCCTCCCTCTTTCCCTCAGCGCGCCCTGTCCTGTCAGCGCACCCTGTCCCGTCAGCGCGCCATAGATCGTGTCGAGGCAGGTTTGCAACGTGGCCTGCACCGTCAGGCGGCAATGCATCGTCTCGGCGACCTGGAACGAGCCGGTCTCGCAGAGCTTGTTGACCGGCGCACCGCCTTTGCAGAAATCGAAGAAGGCGCAGCCAGCGCGGCATTTGGCGATACCGGCGGCGATGTCCCGCGTCATCGCCGTGGCGACCGTCCCGCCCAGCATCTCGGCAAATCCCTGCTGCCGGACATTGCCGATGATGAAATTGTCGTAGCGCCGGTCCTTGAGGCCCAGCAGCTCCGGCGAGAAGGTCGAGACATTGCCCTCTACATCGACCGACAGGATACGGCCGGCCTCGACCTGCGGATTGTAAGGAATGCCGCCATCCAGGATGGCCGCCGCCGCGCCATCCGCCTCACGCAGGCGGATCGGATAGCCTGCCGCCGCGTTGCGCGTCAGGAAGCGCCGCAGGAAATCGCCGTAAAGGCCAACCGCGTCTGACGGCGCCGCCATCGCCAGGCTGGATTGCAGATGCACGCCTTCGGTTTCCTCGATATTGAAGCCGAGATCCTGCAGCCCCGCCGCCGCGAAGAATTCGAACATCGCATCCGGCTGATGCAACGCCTCGGCCGTCAGCACCGCGATCACATGGAACGGCAGGCCGGCTTCCTGCAGCAGGCCGATCCCCGCCATGCAGCGTGCCCAGCTGCCCGTGCCATTGCGGGCGCGCCGATGCAGATCGTGAATCTCCTCCGGCCCGTCCAGGCTGACGCCGATGATGGCCTGATGCTTGCGGAAGAAATCGACCCAGCCGGCATCGATCAAGGTACCGTTGGTCTGAAAACTCTGGGTGACGGCGATCCCCCGCGACTGCAGGGGCGCAAAGGCGGCGAAGGCCTCCTCATAGAACGCGACGGGCAGCACCAGCGGCTCGCCGGCATGCCAGACGACATTCACCGCCTCGCCGCCGCTCATCCAACCCGCGCGGGCGAAATCGATCAGGCGATGGACGGTTTGTTGAATGATGTCGATGGCGATGCGGCGCTTGTCGTCACGCTGGGGCAGATAACAATAGGAACAATCGATGTTGCAGAAGGGTGTCCCCTGAATGACCAGCAACATCGCCGGCCCTCAGCAATTGCCATTGGCGCAGTTGCGCCAATTGCCCCAATTGAACCATTGCGCCAGCCGCATGCCCGGGAGCAGCTGCAGCTGCGAGGTATCCGGTGAGGGATCGCCCGTCGCCGCCTGCCGTTTCGGCGCCAGGGTCAAATCGCGTTGCTGCTGCGGCGCCGGGGCCAAAGCGCGCACGACCTCGAGTTTCTCGGCAAGGCTGACGGTGTCAGATGTGGAGATCGGCTGCGGCATGGCGCGCGCTTCAGCGGCCAGCGCCAGTGCCGCGAACACTCCCAGCGAATGACCAACCGACCGTCTCATCCCCACCCCATGGCAGCAATCGGTCAGCAAAGACTACAGAAATCGGACCGGCGTCACAATCGGCAAGGACTGCAAGCCATCTTAAAGGCGGCATATCCCGTTAACATTCAGGCATGGCGGCCTAACAAGCTTAGGTAGCGACCACACTTTCCCTAAAGCTTCCCATGGGCGTGTAATCATTGGGCAGGCAGGCAGGCAAAGACTCCGCCGCGGTCTTGCAGGCAGTTTTAGCCGCCTGCCCGCTTCCAATCGAAGACAACCCTGAGGCCGGCGGCGATCAAGGCCGGAATTGCGGCGGCAGCGAAGATCGAGTCATCGAGCGGCCGCGACAAGAAGAGGCCAAAGCGCCCCTGGCGGATTCGTTGTTCCGGCGTCCATTTGCTATTGCCAGGTCGGTCTTTCATAATGACGGCGATCGGCGGCGTCAGAGGGGAACCAGTCATGTTGTTCCGACTCACGCGGGCGCACACACCCGGCAGGATGGTGCCGTGGTGGTGTCTGGCAATTCTGTCTCTCCTCCTTTCCGGCTGTGGTTCCCTATCGCGCTTCGATGCCGTGCCTGTCGATGCCGAGCAGCGTGCGACGATCCCGAACATGCAGGACATTCGCTTTTGGGGAGATGGCGACCCGACCGGGACCGCCAAGGTCGCCACAGCCGCGTATGAGCGCGAGATCACCTATTTGAAAGCGAGCGGACATACGGGGCCCGTGCCGCCGGCGAATTTTCTGGCGATTTCTGGTGGCGGCGAGAATGGCGCGTTCGGCGCGGGTCTGCTTGTCGGCTGGACCGCAGCGGGCACGCGGCCGGAATTCAAGATGGTCACCGGCATCAGCACCGGCGCGTTGACGGCGCCTTTCGCGTTTCTAGGATCTGCCTATGACGGCAAATTGCGGGCTGTGTATACGACCATCAGCGCCAAAGACATTCTGATATCGCGGGGCCTCTACGGCGTCCTGTTCCAGGATGCGATATCAGACAATGCGCCATTGCGGGTGACCGTCGCCAAGTATTTCGACCAGGCAACGCTAGATGCAATTGGGAAGGAATACGAGAAAGGCCGCATTCTGCTTATCGGCACGACCAATCTCGATGCGATGCGTCCAATGATCTGGAACGTTGGGGCCATTGCCAACAGCGGCCGCCCTGATCGCCTCAGGCTGGTTCACGATATCTTGGTCGCGTCGGCGGCGATTCCCGGCGCCTTCCCGCCGGTGATGATCGACGTTGAGGCCGATGGGAAGACCTATCAGGAGATGCATGTCGATGGCGGCGCCTCAGCACAGGTTTTCGTCTACCCGCCATCGCTCAACGTGAGCGCCATCAGCAAGGCCGCCGGAGTCACGCGCGAGCGGCATCTTTACGTCATCCGCAATTCCCGCCTCGATCCGGATTGGGCGCAGGTCGAGCGAGGCACCATGAGCATCGCCGGCCGCGCCATCACGTCGCTGATCCAGACCCAGGGGGTGGGCGATCTCTATCGAATCTACCTGACATCGCAGCGCGACGGGTTTGACTTCAATCTGGCCTTCATCCCAAGGACTTTCACGGGGAAGCTCGAGGAGCCGTTCGACACCGCCTACATGAAGCAGCTGTTTCAGCTCGGTTACGACATGGCAGGCAAGGGTTATCCCTGGGAGAAAGTCCCTCCGGGCTTCGCAGGCGCGCAAGAAACCATCGGTTCGAACTGATCCCTCGGTGGTCCGGTCGACAGGTTGATCAGCCAGGCCATTGCCAGCGTGCCGATTGTACCGCCCGCCATCAGCGTGACGTCACCACGCTCGGCCGACTGCCATTCATCCTGATTGCAAAGCCGTACGACGATGCGATTTCAGCATCGAGGAAAACAGGTTACGGCTGCCTAGCACCATTCTGTCGGTAAACTTACCCACGGACAATTGATTGGCGGGACGCGATGGAAGCTGCTCAAGGGACGGGCTTTCCATTATGGTATGCGGCAGCGCCGATACCGAAGGCCACCCGAGATGACCAGCATGCAGAAGATCCTGCCCGCCGCCGGTATGTTCATGCTGGCAACGATGGCCGCCCCCCTTGCCGCCTCGACCGATGTCGGGAACGAGTTGTCCACCAGGATGAACTCCGCCTGTATCGATGCCAGCGAACTCAAAGGCGCCAAGGTCATCTGGAGCAATCCGTATTTCGGTAACGAGGTGGCTGCCATCGTCGATGGCACCTTGCCGCAAAAGCAGATGGCGGGAGCGCGCGCATCGGTCCTCTGTCTCTATGACAAGAAGACCGGGCATGCGGCCGTGCAGAATTCGATGCGCGGCTATTGAGATAGCCGGTATTGAGTTAACCGGTATTGAGATAACCGGGCCGCGTCACGCCTCGTCGAGGATGTTGCGCAGCTTTTGCGCCAGCTCGCTCTTGCGGAACGGCTTGTTCAGCAGCACCAGGCCTTCGATGTCGTGGAAACCGTTCGCCATCGCGCGCACGGTATAGCCCGAGGTGAGCAGGATCCGCAGGTTGGGATAAAGCCGCCGTGCCTCGCGCGCCAGCTCGGTGCCGGTCATGCCGCCCGGCATCACGATGTCGGTAAAGAGGATATCGACTTCCGGATGGGAGGCCAGCACCTGGAGCGCTGCCTTGGCGCTTTCGGCTTCCAGTGTCCGGTAACCGAGATCGGTGAGCTGCTTGACAGCGACGATGCGCAGATCCTCGTTATCCTCGACGATGAGGACCATTTCCTTGCCCCGTGTCGCCGCTGCCTCGGCCGCCGCCGCGACCGCCACCGCACGCTGTCCCGCCCGCGGCAGATAGATCTTCACGGTCGTGCCATAGCCGACTTCGCTGTAGATCTTGATATGGCCGCCCGATTGCTTGACGAATCCATAGACCATGCTGAGGCCGAGACCGGTGCCCTTCTCCACGGATTTCGTCGTATAGAACGGTTCAAAGCAATGTTCGATCACCTCCGGCGTCATGCCGCTGCCGGTATCGCTCACCGCCAATTGCACATAGTCGCCGGGTTTCACCTCGGCATGGCGGGCGGCATAATCTTCGTCGAGATGGGCGTTTGCCGTCTCGATGCTGAGCGTGCCGCCTTTGGGCATGGCGTCGCGCGCATTGATGGCAAGGTTGAGGATCGCCTCGTCCACTTGCGCCGGATCGGCCAGAGCGGGCCATAGGCCGGCACCCGGATGCAGCTGCACCACGATCTGCTCGCCCAGTGTCCGGCGCAGCATATTGGCGATCTGCGGCAGACCCTGATTGAGATCGATGCTGGCGGGCTGCAAAGGCTGGTTGCGCGAGAAGGCCAGCAGCCGGCGCGTCAGTTCCGCCCCGCGCAAGGCGGCGTTCAGCGCGTGCTGAAGGCAGTCGCGCAGCGCCGGGCTGGCTCCCGCTTGCTCGGCGGCGATGTCCAGATTGCCGACGATGACGCCCAGCAGGTTGTTGAAATCATGGGCGATGCCGCCGGTCAATTGACCGACTGCTTCCATCTTCACCGCCTGGCGCAGCTGCTGCTCCATCACCTTGCGGTCGGTGATGTCTTCGGAAAAACCGAGCAGATATTGCGGCCGGCCCGCTTTGTCCTTCACCGGTACCTTCGTGGTGCGCAGCAGACGCACGCCTTTGTAACGGGTGGTGATCGATTCCTCCGGCGTTACTTCCGGCATGCCGGATTCCAGCACCGCACGGTCATGCGCCACGAAATGGTCGGCTTGATCCGTGGGGAAGAAGTCGTAATCGGTCTTGCCCAGGAACTCGCCGCGGGAATAGCCGAGCAGCTCTTCGCTGGCCCGGTTGAACAGGACAAAGCGGCATTCCGGAAAGGATTTGACGAATAGCATGCCGGGCAGGTTCTCGATCACCGCATCCAGCAGGCTGCTGGTGCTGCGGAGCTGCTCGATGATGTCCTGCTGTTTGCGGGCCAGCTCCATCCGCGCATCGTCCTTGGCCTGCAGCCGGACCATCTCGGTCACGTCTTCGACGCGGTGGATGATCCAAGCGACCTCGCCCGCTCCGTTGAGCACCGGCGAGTTCTGCGGCGCCCAATAGCGTTCCTCGAAACCGCCGCCTTCGGATGCCGGGCGCTGGATATCGTATTTCTGGACCGCCATGGCATCGGCCCGGCGGAATTGCAGCACCCGCATCAGCGACGCGCGCAGGTTGTTGACGCCGTCTGCGCGCGGATCGTCGGGATTGTCGGGAAAAACCTCGAACATGCCCCGGCCGAGGATGTTGTCGCGCACCGTCATGGTGGCCTGGCAATAGGCATCGCTGACCGCGACGATCCGCAGATCAGGCGTCAGCACGAGATAAAGATTGGGGGCCGCTTCAAAGAGGGCTTTGAAGTCTGGAAAGGTTGGCGACTTTGGCATCTCGTTCATCGAACCGATCCCATATCGACCGCCCGCCCGGCCCAGGACAATTTGCGCGGGGAAGGGCAACCTTTAGGAAAGATACCACAAATTCAGCCAAATAGTGAACTCAGTCTCATATGGGCGTGAATTCGGGCTTATGCGCGCCTTTGATCTCCTAAATAGGGGGGCCGAATACGGGGGGTGATCGTCGATGTCACGCGGTCACGATGGGCCGCAATCTGCCTTGAGCTTGTCTGCCGCGGCCAGGGCAAGCGGGTCCGTGAGCTGAAGCTCGGTGAACCGGCGGCGGATGAGGAGGCAGCTGGAATCCGATCCCGCGAATGTGTCGTCGGTCCAGAATCGCTTGTTGGCGTGCCAATAGCCGATTTCGTCGAAGAAGGAGATGCCGAAATAGTAATCCGAGGAG
>LNAP01005232.1_pt1 | contig 11632 bp, 13 predicted proteins | sample 602601 | NCBI WGS metagenome assembly LNAP01 (sample SAMN02440304, study PRJNA202911) | soil metagenome | biome: Subtropical and temperate rainforests or woodlands; isolation source: soil samples (1 kg each in a 20% v/v slurry with milli Q water) were... ... | reverse complement strand
GCCTGTCGATCGGTGAGTTCCAGTGGGTGCCAGAGCACAACGAGTACGTATGCCCCGAAGGCCATGCGCTGCGCAATGAGCGACGTCGGTTCACGATCCGGCGCAGCCACGTCACCAAGGCCGACACCGTGATCTACCGAGCCAGCCAGACCGACTGCGTCGGCTGTGCGGTCAAGGATCGTTGCTGCCCGAACACGCCGTTCCGCAAGATTGCGCGAAGCGTCCATGAGGGTGCCCGTGAGACGGCACGGTCCGTTGCAAAGACGCCGGAGTACAGCCAGTCGCGCAGGGACCGCAAGAAGGTAGAGATGCTGTTTGCCCACCTCAAGCGCATCATGAAGCTGGATCGGCTCCGGCTTCGTGGACTCAGTGGTGCGCAGGACGAGTTCCTGTTGGCAGCAACGGCTCAAAACCTTCGGCGAATGGCCAAGTGGTTGATGCCAGTTGAAGTAGATGCGGGGATGAAGAGCGCGTGAGGCGAACCGGAAGGCGCGCTGCGCGCGCTCGATTCGTCAAATCGAATGCAAGTCCTGCGCGATGGCCGATGCGGGCAAGATTCGAGGCGAGTTTTTCAACACAATCGGCCGTGAACAGTCAGATGTGTAAGGCCGACAAACGGCTTCAATCCCTGGCGGGCATTCCGAAGCACTTTCGAACAGTGGCTACTTACCGACGACGGCCTTCTTAGCTGCTTTCTTCGCGGCGGAGTTGCGTGCCGACTTGTCCTTCGGCTTGTGGTACAGCGCAACACCCATCGTGCGGACCTTGAAGACGGTTCCTGAGCTTTCGACTGTGTGGTCGGAGTAGAAAGCGAGTGGATTCCGCGCGCAGTCTACGCAGGCATGGCCTTTGGAAGTCAGGTTATCGCGCCAGGTCGTGAGCTTGCCTCGGGCGTCGGGCGTGGCGACCAAGTAGAAAATCAGTCCGCTTTGGTTGTGGGCGAAGTTGCCGGACGCCGGAACGTAGCGCGTGGTCAGCTGCAAGAAGCCCTCGTAGAAGTTGCCGTCCTTCTTCGCTTCACCAATCCAAGAGAACTCGCCCATCTTGACGGACAGATCAACGTGCCCGCCCGTCTTGCCGTCCGCTACGGCGTCATACCCGAAGATGTTTAGGCCGCCCAGCACGTCGGCGCTCAAGCGGTCTTCGCTGTCGGTCTGCCTAAGCTCTGGGCCGCTTTGCATCCGATAGATCAGTTGGTCAATGTCGTCGTACAGCTGGCCTACGAACTCCTCGTAGGTGCCTTCTTCGCTGATCTTGGCGCGAAGGAGGGACGCTTGCACTGCGCGTTTCGACGAGTAGCGTTCGAAGTCTTGCAGCGAGATCGATGTCATCGAGCTGCCTTCTGCTGGAGCCCGGCACCCGGCGTGAAGCACACCAGGATTTCGGACTCTGCGATCGGTTGACCGTACTCGGGGTGGATAACCTCTTCGCCCCGCGAGTAATGGTCAACCTCGTCCTCCGGCAACGCGAGAAAGCTGCCATTGAACTCGTACATCAAGCACGTTTTCAGGAGCTTCAGTTTGGGGTTCGACAGATACAAGAGGGCCTGGGAAAGCACGGCCGGGTCATCTTGCTCGGCGAACTGCCGCAGGTCCTCGAAGGTGTAGTGATCGAGATGATCTTCTCGCGAGGCCAATGCTTTCCAGACTTGCAGGCACGCGTCCCTGACGCTGGGCTCTTGAGCCCAGTCGTCCTGGATGATCCCGGAAACGTTCACTTCTTCCTTCGTGGCAGTCGGCGCAGAACTTGGTCGGCGATGAAGTCGTAGTCTGCACCGTCTAGGCAGCCAAGAAACTCGGCATTGGTGACAGCTCGCAGCTTGCCCGAGTAGATTGCCCGGACGCTACCCTTCAACTCTAGGTACAGGTCGCCCTTCGGAGGCTTCGCCGGCCAGGTGATGCCTATCGTGTACGGATCGACCTTGTCGACGTGTTGCTTGCCGCCGACATGGAAGCTGTCCTTGCGGAAGTCCTGGGTCTTAGTCCGGTGAATCTGGCCGTGATTGTTCGACGAAGAGGCCTTGCTCGTTGCGACGAAACCGAGCGCCGTCACCCGTCCGCATGCCGCGTCTAGGTACATCGGGTTGATGGCCGGATGCAGGTTCATCAGGCCGACGCCCACAGCGCCCTGGCCGAAGAACTTCGTCGTTGCGCGATTGAACTCAGCCATTACGCGAGCGAAGGCCGAGTTGTTCCTGTCCTCAGCCATGCCGGGCTGGAAGTCGATGCGAAACTCGACCAAGTCGTTGATAGTGTCCACCACTACGGTATCGAAGCATGGCACCAGCCGCGTCTTGACGCCGATGACCTCCTCATACTCCTCGAAGAGCTTGATTTGGGCTGCGCTCATCTTGGTGATGTCGAGCGACTCCCGCATCGAGTACGCCCGGGTGCTGAAGAACTGTAGGTACATCTTTCCGCCTTGAAAGTCAGCGGCGAGCAACCTCGGCGCCGAGGTCCTGTACTGCTCAAGGTCGGCCTTGCGAGTTGGTGCTTCTAGGATGTCGAATGGCCGATGGCGAAGGATAGGGCGCAGATCATCAACAGCTCGCTTGAGCGCCCAGTCCAGCACCTGTGTCTTGGCGTCCTCGTTCTGCTCTCTCAGGTCGAAAAAGCTCACGTGCTTGTTGCCAACGTAGGTGTGCCAACGGGCGGCCGTGGAAAGCGAATTGAAGGCGCTGGTCCAGATAGCATCGCTGTAGAAATCTTCGCGGGCGTGAGCCAACGTTTCTCGCCAGCCACGGCTCACGTGGATGCCCGTTGCGGAAATGATCTGCTTGGCAGCTGACCACAACATCCGCGTCTCAAGGAGTTCCAGGATGGACACGACCTTCTCGCGTGCGGCGGGGGCGCCGGCGACCGGCTTCGACGGCAATGCGCTCATTGGTGTCCTTGCAGCTTCTTGTAACTATTCTCGAGGCATGTTACACGGACCTGCCTTTGCCACGGTCGCGCTGATGATGGTGATGATGGCTAGCCCCAATGACCGCCCCGTGCCAGTTAGCCTGAGTCGGGCCACGGATGCGCCGGACCTTACCCTCGGCCGTCAGCGCCTGGCCGCAAACGTCCGCTTCAGACTGCAAGAAGCCGGTCAACTAGCGGCTCTTTCACCGTCTCAAATCAGGAAAGTCTTGCTTTTGATCCATCCAAATACCGACGGCATTATCTGGTCTCGTGTACTCGGCGGCGTTTTATCGAAGGTTCAATTGCGATTCGTGAAGGTGCAGCGACGCATCGAGCGAGAAGAGCGCCAGCCACAGCCGCAGCACCAAGAACAGCGTCATTCAGGATCTAAGCCAGCTCGATCAAAGCAAAGCGCGAGACCTTGTCCAAAGCTTGATCCATCATTCTTCGCAGTCGAACGGGCGTCGGCTCTGTAGCGCGCGGGTCAATGAGTCCGACACCCCGGCTTCGTCGACTATCACCAGATCGAAGGCCCCCAGATCGTCTGGCAGGCTTTAAGACACCTTTCATTGGCTTAATACCAAGCAAAGGATAGCGCCCTGAGACTTGGATTCATGGGCAATCGTGATCATGGGGTCATCCCTCTTAAAAGGTTTAATCGCGCTTGCTTCAGCGCCTCGGCTTCTGTTCGCTCGGATGCTCGCCGCCTTCTGATACCGAGGTTCTTCGCAGCTGCTCAGTCGTGTCCGAACGCTTCACCGATGTTGCGTGCAGTAGCCTTGACCACCGGCACCGTGCGTTCTAGCCAACTCAGCGACATGCTGCGTGAGAAGGTCGAGCAGGCCAGCACGCCGATCAATTGGCCCGAGCCGCTGCGGATCGGCACCGCGATCGCACTGCTTTCGTCTGTGCGTTGGCCATTGCGTTGGCTGAATCCGCGCTGGCGCGCCGTACGTATCATCTGCCGCAGGGTCACCGCGTTCCAGCGCCGCGCGCAGGTATCCTGCTGGTCCAGCAAGCCAATCAGGATGCGGCGCTCGTTGCGATCGCAGAAAGCCAGGTAGGCATTGCCCAGCGCTGTGGACAGCAGATCGTACGGCTGGCCAATGGCGGTCGGCTTCATCGAGTAGGGGCTGTACGGCATCGAGCACACGTTGGCGCGCACCACCGGGCCGTCGATCACGCCCATAGCCATAGGCCATTTACATGACTTAGTGGCCGCGATCACGATCGGGCGCGCCACATCGGCCAACCGGTTTTTTTGCGTCACGCCCCGGCTGAGTTCGCTGACCGACTGCGTGAGCCGATAGCGGCCCACCATCTCCGGGCCGCAGTAGACGCAGTGCTCCGCCTGCAAGCTGCTCAGCAGGCGATGCAGCGTGGACTTAGGCAGGCCAGTGCGCTCCTGCAGCGCCTGCAGGCTCCAAACCTCGCGCTCGTTCATCACCCGCAGAAGGTGCAATACGCGCTGGACCACGCGGATCGGATCGTTTTTCATAGCGGGGCAGGAGTGGGGAAGAAGGAGCAAGGTCCGTCAAGGCGGCCGCCAGATTACCGCACGGCTCGCCGAAAAGCGCCGTCGTCAGGCATTCCGACTGGCGGAATCCGCCTTTTCGGGTGGTCTGCAACCTCCTTATTTTTCGGCTGCGTGCCTAGACTGCCGTACGCAATTCAACAACACGAGACAAGCACATGCATGCAATCCAAACGCGTCGACGCCAGTTGACCGCCGCCCTGGCTCTGCTGCCCTTTTCGGGCATGACCTTGGCTAACACCGTCTTTCCCGCCAAGCCGATTCGCCTGGTCGTGCCGTATCCGCCGGGCGGTTCCACAGACTTGCTGGCACGACTGCTGAGCAAACAGTTATTCCCGGCCTCGAACCAGCCGATCGTGGTGGAAAACAGCGGCGGCGCTGGCGGAAACATCGGCGCGCAGATGGTGTTGCGCGCGCCTGCCGATGGCTACACGCTAGAGGTTGGCGCAATGTCGCAGCACGCCATGAACGGCTCGCTGTACAAAGGCTTGGCATTCGATCCGGTGGCCGACTTCGTGCCTGTCGCGATGCTGGCCTATGTGGTCAACGTGATCGCCGTGTCGAGCAAGCTGCCGGTAAGCAACTTTGCCGAGTTGGTGGCTTACATCAAGGCCAACCCGGGCAAAGTGAACTACTCGTCTGGTGGCATCGGTTCGCACAACCACCTCACACTGGAATACTTGGCACGTTTCGCCGACCTGAAGATGACCCATGTGCCCTACCGTGGCGGTGGCCCGGCTGTGGCCGCGCTGGTTGCGGGTGAGGTCGACCTTTTTGCCGGTGGAGCATCGCTGCTGATGCCCCAGGCGCAGGCCGGCAAAGTGAAGCTGATCGCCGTGACCGAAGTCAAACGCTCAGAAGTTCTGCCGGACGTGCCTGCCGTGTCCGAGAGCATCCCCAACTTCGAAGTCAGCAATTGGTACGGCATCTTCGCGCGCAGCTCCTTGCAGAGCTCGCTTGTTGCGCAGATCAACAAGGAGGTCGACCGCGCCATGAGCGAACCTGGCATAAAGCAGCAGCTGCGGGAACGGGGCATGACGCATACGGTGACCTCTCCGGCCCAACTGAATACCTTGCTGAAGTCCGAACACAAACGCTGGTCGGACATCATCACTTCCATGAACATCGTCGCTGAATGAGCGCCCGGGACTTCGCTGCCGAGGCGATCGCACGCCAGGCGATCGACGCGCTTAATGCCCGCTTTGCGTACCTTATTGACAGTGGCCAGTCCGAGCAGGTGCCGGATCTGTTCACCGACAACGGCCACTACGCCATCTTCGATGGCCATGAACGGCGCGTCAGCACCGGGCAGGCCGCCATCCGTGGGGCGTATGCCGAGCGCGCGGCGCGTGGTGCGCGCACCTCGTGCCACATTTTCACCAACCTGCACGTGTCATCGGCCTCGGCCGACACTGCGCACAGCCATTGTTTTCTGCTTCTGTTCGCGCAGGATGGGTCACCACCGCACCCGGCAAATCCCTTGCTGGTGGCGCGCTACGACGACGTGTGTGCGCGCGACGAGCACGGCGAATGGCGCTATCGCTCGCGCGACGCCACCGTGCTCTTCGTCAGCGATGACCGCCGACCCATCGCCTTGCCCCTGGCCAAGGCCTGAGTTCCCACCGCTTTCAACTCTCGACACAGGACATGCCATGAACCTTTTCCTGACGCGCCGCCGCGCGGCCCAGGTGGCCGCCGTGTGGGGCATGACTTTGGCCACCGGCGCCACTCTGGCGCAAGACAACGCATGGCGTAACGGCACCTGGCCGCAGCGGCCGGTAACGATCGTCGTGCCGTATCCCCCTGGCGGTTCGCTGGACGCCATCGTGCGCCCCTATGCCCTGGCCCTACAGCAGTTGTGGGGCCAACCCGTGGTCATCGACAACAGGCCGGGCGCCAACGAAGTCATAGGCGTGCAGACGTTGCTCAAGGCGCCGGCCGATGGGTACACCTTTCTCGCAGCCTCCGACTCCGCCATGGTGCTCAACCCCTTGCTGAACCCGAACATCACCTACAAGCCGCAGCAGGATCTCGTGCCGATCACGCAACTTGTCGACATGCCCATGGTGTTCGTCGTGCCGGACAACTCACCCGCGCGCAGCATGGCCGATTTCGTCAAACTGGCACGCGAATCGTCGCGCAAGCAGCGAGAACTGAGCTACGGCTCCACTGGCTTGGGGGGGCCGCTGCATCTGGCGCTGGCCAGCTTTGTAGCCGACCACCAGCTCAAGATGGTGCATGTGCCGTACAAGGGCGCTGCCGAGATGCTGAAGGATGTGTCCGCGGGCCTGGTCGACGCTTCGGTTGCCGGCGTGGCCTCGGCCCGGCCGCTGCTAGAGGCTAAGCGCCTGCGCGCATTAGCGGTGTCCAGCCCGCAGCGCATGGCGTCCTTGCCCGAGGTGCCCACGCTGGTCGAAGCGGGCGTGGCCGATTTTGGCGCCAGCTTCTTCATCGGCCTGGTGGCGCGCACCGGCACGCCGCCCGAGGTGGTGCGTACGGTGCACGAAGCGGTGAAGAAAATAGCCGCCGATCCGGCAGGGCGGCAGCGGCTGGAAACGGCGGGAGCGGTCAACGTTGGTTCGTCGCCCGCTGAATTTGTCGCGTTGGTCAAGGCCCGGCACGCCGCACTGCAAGCACGCCTACGCAAGATCAAAGTGGAGATGCAATGACCCACGCGCAGCCCGGTTTTCGACAACGCCTGACCAGCCGAACCTCCCCGCTGTTCGGCAGCTTCATCAAGACGCCGTCGCCGCATGCCACCGAAATCTTGGGCGACCTGGGTTTCGACTTCGTAGTGATCGACGCCGAGCACGCGCCATTCGATCGCCACTCCATGGACACAGTGCTGCTGGGCGCGCGGGCCACCCGCATCGCGGCGCTGGTGCGCGTGTCCTCGCTCAGCGGGCCGCACATCCTCGCGGCGCTGGACGATGGTGCGACGGGCATTCTCGCGCCGCACATCGATTCGGTGGACAAGGCCCGTGAACTTGTAGCCTTGAGCCGGTACGCGGGTCGGCGTGGCTTCTCCAACTCGCCCAGGGCCGGAGGCTACGGCGCCTGCGCGATGTGGACACACGTGGACACGGCCGACCGCGAGGTGGCGGTGATCGCCATGATCGAAGACGTGGCCGGTGTCGAGGCCATCGACTCGATCGTCGATGTGCCCGGTCTGGATGGCGTCTTCATCGGTCGGGGCGACTTGGCCGTCGCGATCAACGACCGCACGCCGCACGCCGAGCAGGTTGCAGCCATGACCGAACGAGTGCTACAGGCCACGCGCCGTGCCGGCAAGGCGACACTGGTGATGCCTGCCAGCGCGCAGGAGGCTGCACACTTGGCCGCGCGGGGCGTGCGCGGCTTCGTCATCGCATCGGACCAGGGCTTTCTGCGCAAGGCGGCATCTGAGGCGCTGCACACCTTCCAAGGCGCCTGCGAGGCAGGCGGCTGATGTCTTTGCTTTCATCTTTTCCCACCATGTCATCATCTACGCCTCCCGATCCCAGAGCCGGCCTCGCGGCCTACGCCCCTTTCGCCAACACGCAGGCGTTCTCGAACGCCGAGGTCGCACGCTTTTACGAAACACCGCCGCAGCACGAAGCGCCAGGTGTGAAGATCTGGTTCGCGCGTGGCCAGAACTTCGTCATCGCCTACGTGGAGGCGCAAGCTGGCGCCCGGATTGAGCGGCCCACGCAACCCGACGAATACGTGGTACTCCAGCCCGACGCTTCGACGGCGGTGGAGATCATCTGGCAAGGTGCGCCAACGAGCGTGGCCGGGCACCGCATCGCCTTCGTGCCCGCCGGGCCCAGCGCGCTGCAGGTGCAGCAGGCGGGACGTTTGGTGCTGATGTTCAGCACCCACTCGGCCGATCTGTGCGCGTTGTGCAGCAACCAGGCTGCTTACGAACAGCCGCATCCGCACCTCCCGCCGTTCGCGCCATGGCCGAAGGCGGCGGGCGGTGAGCAGGTGCGTCACTACAACCTGGACGTGCCGGACGAACCGGGCCGCTTCGGTCGCATCTGGCGCTGCTCGACATTCATGGTGAACGTCCTGCCGGCGCAGCTTGGCCCGCGCGACGTCACCCAGCTCTCGCCGCACCACCACGACGATTTTGAGCAGTGCTCGCTCGCGCTCGACGGCGCGTTCAAGCACCATCTGCGCTGGCCCTGGACCAGCAACATGAACCACTGGCGCGAGGACGAACACGCGCACTGCGGATCGCCTTCGATCGCGGTGATCCCACCCAAGGCCATCCACACCTCACGGGGCCTGTCCGAAGGCCTCAACCAGTTGGTCGACATTTTTTCGCCGCCGCGCTGGGACTTCTCGCTCAAACCCGGCTGGGTGCTGAACGCCGAAGAATACCCGCTGCCAAAGGAGACAGGTCATGACCATGCATAAGACGTCCCCAAGCCCAGCCTTGGTGGTGCTGGCCCACCCGAACCTGGCCGGCTCGCGCCTGAACGCCGCGATGATCGCGCCCATGGTGGCACGCGGTTCTGCCGACGTGCTCGACCTCTATGCCGACGGACCGAGCGGTGATTGGGACATCGCCGCGCACCAGCAACGGCTGAGCGCTGCCGAGCGCATCGTGCTGCAGTTCCCCTTGACCTGGTACACCGCGCCCCCCTTGCTTTCAGCCTGGCTGATCCGCATCTGCCAGCGCGGCTGGGCCTATGGTCCGGGCGGACGAGCGCTGAACTTCAAGACCTTCGGCGTGGCCGTGACCACGGGCTCCCATGGCCGCGACTACACCACTCAAGGGCGCTACCGGCACTCGTTGGACGAGGTGCTCACGCCCTACGAACTGCTGGCGCGGCACACGGGTATGCATTACCTGCCGCCCTTTGCGGTAACCGCCGCGCGCGAGATCGAGGACGATGCCCTCGTTGTCCGCGCGCTTGAATACGAACGGCACGTCTTGAGTGCGCGGCCCATTGTTGCGTTCAAAGGAAAAGACGACGACCGCGCGAAGACGGTCTATACCCGACCCATCACCCGAGACATCACAACCTCCGAAAGTACCCCATGAACACCGACACCCGCGAACAGGACCCGACCGAGACTACCGCGCCACGCGCATTTGTTTCCCCGGCGCAAATGATGAGCTGGAACGACCTACCGCGCGAGGCGTTGCGCCCCGGCATCGAACGGGCGGGGTTTGGTGGCGACAACGTGCTCTGCCAGTTCGCCTGGGTAAGTCCGGGCGCAACCCTCCGGCCGCACAGCCACGACTTCGATCAACTGGTGATCGTGGTCGACGGCGAATGCATCTTCCACGTCGGCGGCGTCCCGCATGCCTGCGGCCCAGGCAGTCTGCTGCGCGTGCCGCCCCACACCGAACATTACATTGAGGTGGTGGGCAATAGGACAGTTTTCGAGATCGACATCTTCGCGCCGATGCGCGAAGACTACGCGCATCTCATGGACCACCAGCGCGTGGTGCCCACTCCCTGAAGGCGAGCCCCGGCGCCAACGCCCCACAGCTGCAACCCAGCGCAACCTTCACATTGATGCTGAGTTCCGCTGGGTGGAATCCGGGGAGTTTTGGCGTCGCTCTCCCCGGCCCATGGTGTAAACGATAAATACCTGCCGAGGACCTCAATGCAGTTGACAGATGTGCATCAACTAAATTGATTCAAAGGCAACGATGAACACGTTGCACCTGCCGGATCTACGGTATTGCCGGTGCGCGCGAGCGAGGATTCATTGGCTCTACCCATCGAACAGCTTGCGAGCGCTTTGGTCTTGGCCCAAGTGCAGGCCCTCGATGACGTCCGTCACCTAGACCTCCCATTCAAAACCTGCGGAGAAGCCGCTCTGCAGTCTTGGCCTCCCCTTCCTTATCGTCTCTTGCGCCAGATCAAGAAAGTATTTTATGTTCCATCAGAAAAAAATCATCATAAGCTGCGCGATCACAGGCGCCATCCACACGCCTTCGATGTCGCCGTACCTCCCGGTCACCGGAGATGAAATTGCCGAGGCGTCGATTGCCGCCTGTGAAGCCGGTGCGGCCATCATCCACCTGCATGCACGCGATCCTGTCACCGGCAAGCCCGATCAGCGGCCTCAAGCCTTCGTGCCTTTCCTTCAGCAGATCAAGGCACGCAGCAATGCGATCGTCAACCTCACGACCGGCGGTGCCCCGTACATGACCGTCCAGGAGCGAATGCAGCCCGCCAAGGTGCTCAAGCCCGAAATTGCATCGATGAACATGGGCACCATGAACTTCGGACTCTTTCCTATGCTCGGCCGCTACAAGGAATTCAAGCACGAGTGGGAGAAGACTTACCTCGAGGGCAGCAAGGACATGATCTTTCGCAATACCTATGGTGATCTAGAGACCGTGCTAACCGAACTCTCGGTCAACGAAACGCGCTACGAGTTCGAATGCTATGACACCTCGCATCTCTACAACTTGGCGCATTTCGTAGAGCGCGGATTGGTGAAGGCGCCTATCTTCATCCAGACTGTGTTCGGTATTCTGGGCGGAATCGGCACGCATCCCGATGACGTGATGCACATGAAGCGTACGGCAGACCGGCTTTTTGGCGACACCTATCGCTGGTCGGTGCTCGGCGCCGGTGCAAGCCAGATGAAGATTGCCGCGATGGCCGCCGCCATGGGCGGCAATGTGCGCGTCGGCCTGGAGGACAATCTCTGGATCAGCAAGGGCAAGCTAGCTACTAGCAATGCAGAACAGGTGTTCAAGGTGCGCGACATTCTTGAGGGCCTGGGCCTCGAAATCGCCACACCTGACGAAGCACGCGAGATTTTGCAGACCAAGGGCTCGTGCAAGGTTGGGTTCTAAGGCTCAGTTGGTGATAGGCGCTTGGCGCAAATGACCGAGCCGGCCGAAGGCCTCACTGTCGAGTTCGCCTTCGTAAAGTAACCACTATACCCACACGTTTTTCGTGAAGTGTTGTAGCAGTCAGTTTAGTTGTTTAGTTGTCATCGTTGACGACCGTACCTTTAGAAGCCAGGCATTCGGGACTAGTGGGCGGATGGCTGCCTTTGCCTAAAGCCGACGCTTCACAAAGCTTTGCGAATGTCTGCAATCGCTGCAAAGCGGTCTCTGGTGGCTAGTGTCTCCCCCTCTTATGCCGGATTTCGTATAGCTCTGTGCAGCTTGCGGCTGCCTCTCGGGTAAACCCTTGGTGAAAACCACGTGTACTCAATGGTCTAACCCCGCGGA
>LNAP01013267.1_pt1 | contig 11633 bp, 13 predicted proteins | sample 602601 | NCBI WGS metagenome assembly LNAP01 (sample SAMN02440304, study PRJNA202911) | soil metagenome | biome: Subtropical and temperate rainforests or woodlands; isolation source: soil samples (1 kg each in a 20% v/v slurry with milli Q water) were... ... | reverse complement strand
CTGCCACTCGACGACAGCTTCAAGGTCAATCGCAACCCCGTTACCCTGCGCGAAATCGTGCTGGATAAACTGCGAAGCGCCATCATGAATTTCCAGCTTTTGCCGGGAGATCGTCTGGTCGAACGCGATCTGTGCGATCGCCTGGGCGTCAGCCGCACGTCCGTACGCGAAGCCTTGCGTCACCTGGAATCCGAAGGCCTGGTGGAATTCGCCGACGCCAAAGGGCCCAGTGTCGCGATCATTACCCTGGCCGATGCCGTCGATATCTACGAACTGCGTTGTGTGCTCGAAGGCCTGATCGTCCAGTTGTTCACCCTGCGTGCCAAGGCCAAGGACATCAAGGCCCTGGAAAAAGCCCTCGAGGAAAACCGCAAGGCCCTCAAGGAAGGTGAACTGCAACAGGTGATCGATTCGGTTCAGGGTTTCTACGACGTCCTGCTCGAAGGCTCCGGCAATCATGTGGCGGCCACGCAGTTGCGTCAGTTGCAGGCACGGATCAGCTACCTGCGGGCGACGTCGGTGTCCCAGGAAAATCGCCGTGGCGCGAGCAATCAGGAAATGGAACGCATGGTCGAAGCGATCAAGAGCGGCGACCCTCTGGCCGCCCACCAGGCTTGCGTCGACCACGTCCGCGCCGCCGCAACCGTTGCACTCGATTACCTCAAGCGCAAACAGGAAGAGACCGGAAAAATCCCCGAGATCACCCTGCCCATCGCGCTCAAAGAACCTCGCATAGGTCGCTAACCATGTTCAGCCCGAGCTTTTGTCCAAAGTGCGGTGGCGGTGACCTCGGTCACCAGCTGCCACCGGGCGATACGCACGAGCGCCTGATGTGCCGTGGCTGCGGCTATATCCATTACGTCAATCCGAAAATCATCGCCGGCTGCATCATCGAGCAAGACGGCAAGTACCTGCTGTGCCAACGCGCGATCCCGCCGCGTCCCGGTACCTGGACGCTGCCGGCGGGTTTCATGGAAGGCGGCGAGACCACTGAGCAGAAGTCTGGGAAGAGAGCGGCGTGCGCGCGGAAATTCTCTCGCCCTACTCGATCTTCAGCGTGCCGAAGATCAGCGAGGTGTACATCATCTTCCGCGCCATCGCGCTGGAGATCACCGGCCAATACGGCCCGGAAACCCTGGACTACAAATTCTTCGCGCCCGAGGACATTCCTTGGGACAGCATCTATTACCCGGCAATCCGGCAGATCCTCGAACGCTATATCGAGGAACGCCAGGCCGGGGTTTACGGCATCTACATCGGCAATGACGATACCGGCAAGATCCACTTCATCCGCTGACATCTCCTAGGGCGCCACGCCCTCGACAATGATCACCTCGGCCCGGGCCACGCCCTCGCGGTGCCGTTTCGCCTCTTGATATTGCTCACTGTGATAACAGGCCAGCGCCTGCTCGTAAGAATCGAACTCGATGACCACGCTGCGTTGTGGGGTCGGCCGACCTTCCATCGCTTCGCTGCGCCCGCCGCGTGCCAACAGCTTCCCGCCATATAAAGCGAACGCCGCCGGGGCGCGTTGGGTGTATTGGCTGTATTGATCGGGGTCGGTGACATCCACGTGAGCAATCCAGTACGCCTTCATATGTGACCTCTTGGTTTGATTTGTATTATGGTATACCAATAAATATACCCACCCAACACTGAGAGTTCCAGCATGGCCTTCAACAGCATCGAAGAAATCATCGAAGATTACCGACAGGGCAAGATGGTGCTTCTGGTCGATGACGAGGACCGGGAAAACGAAGGCGATCTGCTGCTCGCCGCCGACCGCTGCACCGCCGAGGCCATCAGCTTCATGGCCCGCGAAGCCCGGGGCCTGATCTGCCTGACCCTGACCGACGCGCACTGCCAGCGCCTCGGTCTGGAGCAGATGGTGCCGAGCAATGGCAGTGTGTTCAGCACTGCGTTCACCGTGTCCATCGAGGCCGCCGTGGGCGTGACCACCGGTATTTCCGCCGCCGATCGGGCGCGTACGGTGGCCGCCGCCGTCGCTGCCGATGCTGGTCCCACGGACATAGTGCAGCCCGGCCATATCTTCCCGCTTCGCGCCAAGGAAGGCGGCGTGCTGACCCGCGCCGGACACACCGAAGCCGGTTGCGACCTCGCGCGCCTGGCCGGCTTCACTCCCGCCTCGGTGATCGTCGAGGTAATGAACGACGACGGCACCATGGCCCGCCGCCCTGATTCGCGCGCAAGCACGGGATCAAGATCGGCACCATCGCCGACCTGATCCACTATCGCCTGAGCACCGAGCACACCGTGGTGCGCATCGGTGAACGCGAATTGCCCACGGTGCACGGGACGTTCCGGCTGATCACCTTTGAGGATCGCATTGAAGGTGGCGTCCACATGGCGATGGTCATGGGGGACATTCGTCGGGAAGAACCGACCTTGGTGCGGGTGCACGTGATCGACCCGCTGCGGGACCTGGTGGGCGCCGAATACAACGGCCCGTCCAACTGGACATTGTGGGCGGCGCTGCAACGAATCGCTGAAGAAGGCTGCGGCGTGGTGGTCGTACTGGCCAATCATGAGTCATCGCAAGCGTTGCTGGAACGTGTGCCCCAACTCACACAGCCGCCACGGCAATTCAACCGATCGCAATCGCGCATCTATTCTGAAGTAGGGACCGGTGCGCAGATTCTGCAGGATCTGGGCGTGGGCAAGTTGCGTCATCTCGGCCCACCGCTGAAATACGCAGGCTTGACCGGTTACGACCTGGAAGTGGTCGAGAGCATCCCGTTCACCGGATGAATCTGGAGCTTTCGGAGGGCTTTTGTGGCGAGGGAGCTTGTTTCCGTTGGAGCTGCGCAGCAGTCCTATTTTTTGGGGCCGCTTCGCAGCCCAGCGGGAGCAAGGTCCCTCGCCACAGGGCAAGCCCCTCCACCACAAAAAACCGCTTTTGGCTGATAGCCGGTAAGGCAAAGTGCTTGCACAAAGTTTGGAATACCATAATATGATATTCCATAGACCGGACGATCATAATCGACCAGATGGACCTACTGCTCCCGATAGGCGGGCATCAACAGCCCGCTCACAAACACAACAAATGAGGGCGTAAAAATGGTGTTGAACAAAGGTGTAACCGCAATGCTTTTTGCGGGTTTGTTGAGCATGACCAGTCAGGCGCTGATGGCGGCTGAAAGCGTCAACTTCGTCAGCTGGGGCGGCAGCACCCAGGATGCACAGAAGCAGGCCTGGGCCGATCCGTTCAGCAAGGCCAGCGGCATCACCGTGGTCCAGGATGGTCCTACCGACTACGGCAAACTCAAAGCCATGGTCGAAAGCGGCAACGTGCAATGGGACGTGGTCGACGTCGAAGCTGATTTCGCCCTGCGCGCGGCGGCTGAAGGCTTGCTCGAACCCCTCGATTTTTCGGTGATCCAGCGCGACAAAATCGACCCGCGTTTCGTCTCTGACCATGGCGTCGGCTCGTTCTACTTCTCCTTCGTCCTCGGTTACAACGAAGGCAAGCTCGGTGCCGGCAAACCTCAGGATTGGTCCGCGCTGTTCGACACCAAGACCTATCCCGGCAAACGCGCCCTCTACAAATGGCCAAGCCCCGGCGTACTCGAACTGGCTTTGCTGGCCGACGGCGTTGCCGCCGACAAGCTGTATCCGCTGGACCTGGATCGCGCCTTCAAGAAACTCGACACCATCAAGAAAGACATCGTCTGGTGGGGCGGCGGCGCGCAGTCCCAGCAGTTGCTGGCCTCGGGTGAAGCGAGCCTGGGGCAGTTCTGGAACGGCCGCATCTACGCCCTGCAACAGGATGGCGCGCCGGTGGGCGTGAGCTGGAAACAGAACCTGGTCATGGCCGACATTCTGGTCATCCCAAAAGGCTCGAAAAACAAGGCCGCAGCCATGAAGTTTTTGGCCCATGCCAGCAGCGCCAAAGGACAAGCTGACTTCTCCAACCTGACCGCCTATGCGCCGGTCAACGTCGACAGCGTAGCGCGCCTGGATAAGGTGCTCGCCCCCAACCTGCCGACTGCCTACGCAAAGGATCAAATCACTCTTGATTTCGCGTACTGGGCCAAAAACGGTCCGGCCATCGCGACACGGTGGAACGAATGGCTGGTCAAATGAAAATGACGGCAACAGCGTCCCGTCAACCTACTCCGACCGGGAGCGCAGCTGGCGCTACCGGGACGGTTTCCGGCAAGGCGGCTGTGATGAACCAATCCCCTTCCCTGGCACAGCGCTGGCGCGGTTCAAGCAACCTGATCCCCGCCCTGCTGTTTCTCGGCCTGTTCTTTCTGGCGCCGCTGATTGGTCTGCTGCTGCGGGGCGTACTGGAGCCGGTTCCGGGCCTGGGTAACTACGAACAACTGTTCGCCAACTCGGCTTACGCCCGGGTCTTGCTCAACACCTTCTCGGTGGCCGGGCTGGTGACCCTGTTCAGCCTTCTGTTGGGCTTTCCTCTGGCCTGGGCGATCACGCTGGTGCCTCGTGGCTGGGGCCGCTGGGTCCTCAACATTGTGCTGCTGTCGATGTGGACCAGCCTGCTGGCGCGGACCTACTCCTGGCTGGTGCTGTTGCAGGCGTCCGGTGTAATCAACAAAGCGCTGATGGCCATGGGCATCATCGATCAACCACTGGAAATGGTGCACAACCTGACCGGCGTGGTGATCGGCATGAGTTACATCATGATCCCGTTCATCGTGCTGCCGTTGCAGGCAACCATGCAGGCCATCGACCCGATGATTCTGCAGGCCGGTTCGATTTGCGGCGCCAGCCCCTGGACCAACTTCTTCCGGGTGTTCCTGCCGCTGTGCCGGCCAGGGCTGTTCTCCGGTGGCTTGATGGTGTTCGTGATGTCCCTCGGTTACTACGTGACCCCGGCGCTGCTGGGCGGCGCGCAGAACATGATGCTGCCCGAATTCATCATTCAGCAGGTGCAGTCGTTCCTCAATTGGGGACTGGCCAGCGCCGGCGCAGCCTTGCTGATCGTGATCACGCTGGTGTTGTTCTACTTCTACCTGAAGCTCCAGCCGGAATCCCCGGTTGGTGCCAGCAACGCGAGGTAAACCGTCATGCTCCTGACCCCCAATGCCATGAGCCGGCGCATGCGTTTCGGCCTGTATTTCACGACTGGTTTGATCGCACTGTTCCTGCTGTTGCCGATCGTGTTCATCGTGCTGCTGTCCTTCGGCTCCTCCCAGTGGCTGGTGTTTCCACCGCCGGGCTGGACGCTGAAATGGTACGGCCAGTTCTTCTCCAATCCCGATTGGATGAACGCCGCCATGGCCAGCCTCAAGGTAGCGGTGCTGACCACGATCTGCGCTGTCGCCCTGGGTTTGCCAACTGCTTTTGCCTTGGTGCGCGGGCGCTTTCCGGGACGGGAAATGCTCTACGGTCTGTTCACCCTGCCGATGATCGTGCCGCTGGTGATCATCGCCGTGGCGGTGTACGCGCTGTTTCTCAAACTCGGCTACACCGGGACGATGTTCGCTTTCGTGGTCAGCCACGTCATCGTGGCGTTGCCGTTCACCATCATCTCGATCATCAACTCGCTGAAGCTGTTCGATCAGTCGATCGAGGATGCCGCGGTGATCTGCGGCGCTTCGCGACTGCAAGCGGTGTTCAAGGTGACCTTTCCGGCGATTCGTCCGGGCATGGTCGCCGGTGCGCTGTTCTCGTGGGATGAAGTGGTGCTGAGCGTGATGATGGCCAGCCCGACCCTGCAAACCCTTCCCGTGAAAATGTGGACCACCCTGCGCCAGGACCTGACGCCCGTGATCGCCGTCGCTTCGACGCTGCTGATCGGCCTCTCGGTATTGGTCATGGTCATCGCCGCCGCCGTTCGCCGGCGCAATCAAATCAGCGCCTGAGCGCACAGGAGTACGACATGAGTGCCGTCATCAAAGATTCCGCGCAGCAGAACGACAAACCGCTGGTCAGCCTGCGCAACCTGAACAAGTACTACGGCGACTTCGCTGCCGTGGACGACATCTCGCTGGACATCAAGGACGGTGAATTCCTGACCTTCCTCGGCTCCAGCGGTTCTGGCAAAAGCACCACCCTGTCGATGCTCGCCGGGTTCGAAACCCCGAGCAGCGGCGAGATCCAGGTCAATGGCCAATCACTGGTCAACGTACCGCCGCACAAGCGTGACATCGGCATGGTGTTCCAGCGTTATTCGCTGTTCCCACATTTGTCGGTGCGCGAGAACATCGCGTTCCCCCTGGCCATCCGCAAACTGGCCGCCAGCGAGCGTGAGCGCCGGGTCGACGCCATGCTCAAACTGGTACAGCTTGAGCAATTTGCGCATCGCCGCCCTTCACAACTTTCCGGTGGTCAGCAGCAACGGGTGGCGATCGCTCGGGCGCTGGTTTATGAGCCACGCATTCTGTTGATGGACGAACCCCTCGGTGCCTTGGACAAAAAGCTGCGCGAAGACTTGCAAGATGAACTGCGCCAGCTGCATCGGCGTCTGGGCATCACCATCATCTACGTGACCCACGACCAGGAAGAAGCCATGCGTCTGTCTCAGCGCATCGCGATTTTCAGCCACGGCAAGATCGTTGGATTGGGCAGTGGTTTTGACCTTTATCAGAATCCGCCGAATGCTTTCGTTGCTTCGTTTCTGGGCAACTCCAACTTCCTCAAACTCAAGGCTCAGGGTAATGCGGTGGCTTCGTTTGAAGGTCAGCCTCTGTCGATTCGCCTGACCGCAGGGTTGCAGACCGATCAGGATGTTTTGCTGATGGTGCGGCCGGAGAAAGCGTTGGCCTTGAGCGTCGAGCAAGCCGCCCAGGAACCCTTGGCGGCGGGCTGGAATGAAGTGTCGGCCACGGTCGTTGAAGTGCTGTTTCTTGGCGAAAGCCAGACTTGCAGTGTGGTGACCTCGGGCGGCACATCGATGACCGTCAAGGCCCTCTCTGCCGCCGGTATGCCGCTCAAGGCTGGCGACCCGGTGCGAGTGCGCTGGGCGACGGCGGATGCGTGCGTGTACACCGAATGGGCGGAAAGCGATCTGAACAAGGCCGCTGGCGCGCATTAATGCAAAAGCCCACCCCGGTGGGTCCGGATTTGCGTATCACCCTCGGGTCACCACAGCGTCGGGCTGTGGTGACCTTTTTTTTGCCGAGCATTTTGGATCAAAGGAAGCTCACCTAAAATTCCCCGGCGACACTTCGTAAATAACGAATCATTGATAAGGAATAATCGATTTTTCTAAACCCTCATCCTCTCGCTAGCATGGCCCTGTCGGCTCCAGAATACGTCCAGCCAAGGATAACGACATGCAGCCCATAAGCATCGGCGAACCCTGGATGTGGGTCGCCTTCATCGTCTTCGTCGTCGCCATGCTGGCTTTGGATCTGTTTGTCTTCGGCGGGCGCAAGGCGCATCGGGTATCGTCGCGCGAGGCGACATGCTGGGTAATTGCCTGGTGCGCGCTGGCGCTGGTCTTTGCAGGATTGCTGCGCTGGTACTTGAATGATGAGCTCGGTCCCGAAATCGCCCAGCGCAAAATGCTGGAGTTCCTCACCGGTTACCTGATCGAACAGTCGCTGTCGATCGACAACATGTTCGTCTTCGTGATGATTTTCGGCTACTTCGCCGCGCCGCCGGAGTTGCAGCGCCGGATGTTGCTGTACGGTGTGCTCGGGGCAATCGTGATGCGGGGGGCGATGATTTTCGCCGGCGTGTGGCTGGTGTCGCAGTTCGCGTGGTTGCTGTATGTGTTCGGTGTGTTATTGATCATCACCGGGATCAAGATGTTGGCATTCGCGCATCAGCGGCCAGATCTCGAAAAAAACCCTATATTGCGCTGGATACGCGGCCATCTGCGTGTCACTGGTGAGTTTCATGGCGAACGTTTTTTTGTGGTGCAAGACGGTCGACTCTGGGCGACGCCATTGTTTCTGGTACTGGTGCTGATCGAAGCCAGCGACCTGATGTTCGCGATCGACAGCATCCCGGCGATCTTCGCTATCACCACCGATCCGTTCATTGTGTTCACATCGAACATCTTCGCGATCATGGGCCTGCGGGCGCTGTACTTCCTGCTGGCCGACATGGCTGACCGCTTTCACTTACTCAAATACGGCTTGGCGATCGTACTGGTGTTCATCGGCACCAAGATGACGCTGATGCCGTGGTTTCACCTGCCTGTTGAATGGTCGCTGGCGATTGTCGGCGGGGTCATTCTGACTTCGGTGCTGTTGAGCCTTATCATGCCCCCCAAGGAAGATCGAATGCGATCCCTGTAGGGTCAGTCCGTGTATCCCCACCGCGCAGCTCTGCTCTGCCGGGTTTGCCCGCGGGTAGCCAAGCAGTAATACAACGGACACGTCACCACCAGCCCCACCAGCCACGAAAGATCCGCACCCTCGACCAGGTTGGCGTAGGGCCCGACATACAACGAAGTATTGGCAAACGGCAACTGCACAAGGATGCCGATGAAGTACGCAACGATTGCATGCGGATTGAAACGCCCATAAATCCCGCCATCCGCCCGAAAGATCGATGCGATGTCGTAGCTGCCGCGCTTGATCACATAAAAGTCGATCAGGTTGATCGAAGCCCATGGCACCAGTACCAGCAACAGCGCCAGGATCAAGCCGATGAACTGCGTGATGAAATCCGCCGAAGCCCCCAACGCCACCAGGCAGCAGCCCACCAACACCACGCTGGACAACACCACCCGCAGCTTGATGCTCGGCGTCCATTGGCTGGCGAAGGTTTGGATCGAGGTAATAATCGACAGCACCGCGCCATACAGATTCAAGGCGTTGTGGCTGATGATATTGAGCAAAAACAGCACCATCAGAATCGGCCCCAGCCAACCGGTGGACTGTTTCACTGCATCCATCGCTTCAGTGCCTTCCGGCGTCGCCAGTACCGCCACCGCACCGAAGGTGAACGACAGAATGGTGCCCAGGGTCGCGCCCAGATAAGTGGCCCAGAACGGCTTGGCAATGCCGATATCCGCCGGCAGGTAACGGGAGTAATCCGAGACATAAGGCGAGAAACTGATCTGCCAGATGACCCCCAGCGACACCGTGGCCAGCCAGCCCGACAGGTTAAAACCGCCGCGACTGTAAAAGTCCGCCGGCAATTCATGGGCGAAGATGTAAAAAAAACCGGCGAGCAAGGCGCTGCCCATGACCCAGGTGCCGATGCGATTGAGGGTATGAATGAAGCGGTAACCGATCACTCCGATCGCAGTAGCACTGAGGGCGCCGATGATGATGCTCGCCGGCACCGGAACCGAAGGCACGATGCCGACAATCGATTTGCCGGCCAGCACGATGTTGGAGATGAAAAAACCGATGTAGATCAGCGCAGCGAAGAACACGATCAGCAGCGCACCATAACGGCCGAACTGACCACGGCTCTGCACCATTTGCGGAATTCCCATGCGCGGCCCCTGGGCCGATGCGAGGGCAATCACCAAACCGCCGACCATATGCCCGAGGACAATCGCCAGCAGCCCCCAGAACAGGTCAAGGTGAAATACCTGAACCACCATCGCGCCGGTGACGATCGGCAACGGCGCAATATTGGTGCTGAACCATAGAGTGAACAGATCGCGGGCCTTCCCATGGCGTTCCGCGAGAGGGACGTAATCGACCGTGTGATTCTCGATCAACGGGTCTTGCCGGGACATCTGGGACATGTGCATGAACTCGAGTTTGTCTGATCTTATATTTGTATGAAGCCAAACCGGGGGCGCTCTTTGGCAACCCCGCAGATGCGCACCATATTATGGTATTCCAATATTTTCACAAGACTGATCCGTTGCTTGAAAGGCAAACTGATCCGCTTTTCCAAGGGCTTCCGGCTCTCAACCTTGCGTTAAAAGCCCCGTAAACATTAAGCCTTATCGCCGCAGGACGCGTTTATCGGCAAAGATAAAAAGCCCTTGCAAACTATGTATTACGGTATACCATCAGACCTATAAATTCATAAAAACCATGCCGCAGCGCCCGAGGACCCTCCAATGATCGATGCCGCCATCTACAAACAAGTCATGGGCTCGTTCCCGTCCGGGGTGACGGTGATCACCACGCTGGATGATGAGGGTCAAATTGTCGGCCTCACCGCCAGCGCGTTCAGCTCGCTGTCCATGGACCCGGCCCTGGTGCTGTTCTGCCCCAACTACAGCTCCGATTCCTATCCGGTACTGATCAAGAACAAACGCTTTGCCATTCACGTGCTTTCTGGCGGCCAGCAAAGCGAAGCCTATGCCTTCGCCCGTAAAGGCAAAGACAAAGCTCAAGGAATCGAATGGACGTTGAGCGAGCTGGGCAATCCGATTCTGGCCAACGCCACGGCCGTCATCGAATGTGAGCTATGGCGTGAATATGAAGGTGGCGACCACGCGATCATGGTTGGCGCCGTGAAGAACCTGATAGTGCCGCAGCACACCGCCGGTCCGCTGGTGTACTGCCACGGCAAAATGGGCGCCCTGCCCGTCCTCGCCTGAACCGACAGTCAATAACAAAGATCCGAGGTAAGCGTCATGAAGTTTTCCCTGTTCGTGCACATGGAACGTTGGGACGAAAGTGTCAGCCACCGCCAGTTGTTCGAAGACCTGACCGAACTGACCCTGATGGCCGAAGCCGGTGGTTTCAGCACCGTCTGGATCGGCGAACACCACGCCATGGAATACACCATCTCGCCAAGCCCGATGCCATTGCTGGCCTATCTGGCCGCCAAGACCACCACCATTCACCTTGGCGCCGGCACCATCATCGCGCCGTTCTGGCATCCGTTGCGGGTAGCTGGCGAGTGCGCGTTGCTGGACGTGATCAGTAACGGTCGCATGGAAGTCGGCCTGGCCCGTGGCGCCTACCAGGTGGAATTCGACCGTATGGCCGGCGGCATGCCCGCTTCCTCAGGCGGTCAAGCCCTGCGGGAAATGGTTCCGGTGGTGCGCGCCCTGTGGCAAGGCGACTATGCCCACGACGGTGATATCTGGAAATTCCCTACCTCCACCAGCGTGCCCAAACCGATCCAGAAGCCCAACCCGCCGATGTGGATCGCCGCCCGCGACCCGGACTCGCACAACTTCGCCGTGGCCAACGGCTGCAACGTGATGGTCACTCCGCTGATGAAGGGCGACGAAGAAGTCCTCGACCTGAAGAACAAGTTCCAGGCCGCCCTCGACAACAACCCGGACGTACCGCGCCCACAATTGATGGTGCTGCGCCATACTCACGTGCATGCGGCCGATGACCCGGAAGGCTGGAAAGTCGGGGCCAAGGCGATCTCGAAGTTCTACCGCACCTTCGATGCCTGGTTCGGCAACAAAGAAGTGCCGGTCAACGGCTTCCTGGCGCCGAGCCCGGAAGAGAAATTCGCCGCTCGCCCGGAGTTCGAACTCGAAAGCCTGCACAAAACCGCCATGATCGGCACGGCAGAGGAAATCATCCCGCGCATCAAGTACTACCAGGAACTGGGCGTCGATGAGTTCAGCTTCTGGTGCGATAACAGCTTGCCTCACGCCGAGAAGAAAAAATCCCTGGAGCTGTTCATCAAGCAGGTGGTGCCGGCGTTTCGCTAAGCTCGCCCGTCAGGCTTTGCGATAAAACCCAGTAAGCAAAACGCCGGCTCATGCCGGCGTTTTGCTGTCCGCACCAGATCTTAATGGTTGTAGACACGCT
>LNAP01005231.1_pt1 | contig 11633 bp, 14 predicted proteins | sample 602601 | NCBI WGS metagenome assembly LNAP01 (sample SAMN02440304, study PRJNA202911) | soil metagenome | biome: Subtropical and temperate rainforests or woodlands; isolation source: soil samples (1 kg each in a 20% v/v slurry with milli Q water) were... ... | reverse complement strand
ATTCCGGCTCCGGCGCAGACCGACGGACTGAGCCGGGAAAACGGCGGAAGACCTTGGAAAACAAAAACCCCGGCCCATGAAGGCCGGGGTTTTTGTTTTAAAACTGGCGGAGAGGGAGGGATTCGAACCATTCCCCATCGAAAGCGGATCAACTTGGCTTCTATGGCTTTGAGTTGATTACGAGTGAGTTAGAACAAGAAACAAGATGCAGATAGATGCAGCGAGGACAAGCCAAAAACAGGGTCGCTGACAAATCCGTGGCAAATATTTGCCACCGAAAAACGCACCGGCCCGACGCAATGCGAGCCGGTGCGATTGGTCAATCTTCCTCCGGCAACATCACGGTTGCGCAGGGCTCGCCCTTGTCGCCGGGATGAATCTGGAGCTTGAGCGTGTGCAGGCGTTTCCGACCGGTGCCGGTGATAACAACTTTGAACAGGCGCCCGCCCGGAAAGGACTTCACGGGGGCAACTCGGGACATCCATTATGCGAAGCGGGGGATTATGCCAGGTTTGAGGCCCCTGTAAGAGGGTGAGGTCGGAAGCCACTTGGCATATTTCCATAGGGGTTATGAACAACATACCCCCTGCCAAAAGCATCGACGCGGATTTCGCGGACGATTGTCACACGATTCATGGACCGTTCGCCGCGTATCTGCGCACGAAGGGACTGACCACCGCGACGGCCTATACGGCTGAGCTTTATCTGGTGCGCACCGCTCGTTGGCTGCGGGACCGAGGACGTCGGCTCTCCAGTTTGGACCATCGGGACATTGCCCCGATGTGTCGTTACGTCCGGCGTGGTTCGATTCACGGTGTCCGCCCGGCGTTGCGTCATTGGCTCCGGTTTCAAAACAAGCCGATCACGCGACCGGTCACCGCGCCTTGGAGTGACTGTTTGGATCGCTACCGGAGGTTCGCCGCCGAGGACCAAGGGTTGGCCGCGAGTTCGTGCCGGCACAACACCGACGAGGCCCGACGGTTCCTCGCATGGCAGTTTGGCAATAAGCCGGCATGCTGGGCGGACATCCACGCGAAGGACGTCTGGCGCTATGCGGAGCATCGTGCCCGCGGACTCGGCGCGGGGTCGGCCCAGACCAGCCTCCGCAGTCTCGCTGCTTTTCTTCGATGGATCTATCTCTGCGGCGAGTGCTCGGAGCCGTTGATGGAGATGGTGCCGAAGGTCGCAAACTTCCAACGCGTCTCCAATCCCACCGCGCTCACCGAGACGCAACGCCGGCAACTGCTCCGGTCATTCGACCTGACGACGGCCCAAGGCCGCTGCGAACACGCCATGGCCTTGGCCATGCTCGACCTCGGTCTTCGCGTCTCGGAAGTGGTGAGCCTCGCGTTGAGCGATATCGACTGGGCGGAACGCTCCCTGCGCGTGCCCCCGGTTAAGGGCGGCCATAGACGCGTGGTTCCCATCACCTCGGAGGTCGAGGCAACTCTGCGAGCCTACATCGATACCACTCGCCCGCCGGGCCTCTCGGATCGAGTGTTTCTTCGGCAGCGCAGACTTGCCGGTCGCCCCGTCAGCGTCCCGCTCGTCAGCATGGCGATGCGCCGCGCCTATCACCGGTGCGGCTTTCCCCCGCATTGGAGCGGGACGCATATTCTCAGGCGGACCTTCGCCACGCGCCTGCATCGACACGGGGCCGACATGCGGCAAATCGGCGACTTGCTCGGCCACCGCCAACTCAAGACCACGGGTCTTTATACGAGTGTCGCCCTCAATGATCTGCGCCAACTGGCCCAACCTTGGCTCGTTCAATCATGAAGCCGCATTCAATCTCAGCCCTCGTGCGCGGGTATATCGCACACCGACGGAAAATGGGGTTTGGGTTCCAAGGGGCGGCCACCCAGTTGCTCAACTTTGGCCGATATGCCGACCGAGTCGCACCGGGCAAGCCGCTGACCAACGCCGTCGCGATGGAGTGGGCCGCGCTGCCCGGCGACAACCGCAGGGGATACCATGGCAAACGCCTGAAGCTGGTCCGTGGATTCGCATCTTATTGCGCGGCGCTGGACCCTCGCACCGAAGTTCCTCCGCCCGGCGTATTCGGTCCGTCTTCACTCCGAAGCGCGCCCCACATCTACTCCGAGGCCGAGGTTCAGTTGCTCATGGACAGAGCCCGGCGGCTGCCCTGCGGCCATGCTTCGTGCGCACTGCGTCCTCACACCCATGAGGCGATCATCGGATTGCTCCACTCTACGGGACTGCGCCGCGCCGAGCTCCTCCGGCTCCGATTGCGGGATTTCGATCCGAACGCCGGCACGTTGCTGGTCCCGGCAGTCAAGACGAGTCCCCAGCGCTTGCTGCCCCTGCATCCCTCCGTCGTCGCGGCCCTGCAACGGTATTTGGAGTTGCGCGCACGCTTGGTTCCCTTCGGCGATCACTTGTTTGTCGGCCCTCAAGGTCGCCCGATTCCGGCAACCACCTTGAACAAAACATTCCGGCTCCTTTGCCGCGGGATCTCCGGCAACGGCGACAGACCCGGGCCACGGCTGGTCGATTTCCGTCATTCATTCGCCACCCGGCTCATCGCCGAGTGGGCGCGTGATCCGCAACCCCGTCCCCACCGCCTGCTACTGTTGTCCCGTTACATGGGGCACAAGCAGTTCAACCAGACCTGGTGGTATGTCACCCCGGACTGCACCGCTCTCCAAGCCGCCGCCGCCAGATTCCAAACCTATCAGGACAGCCACCTCAAACCCCTTTGATCATGACCTCCAATCGCCTCCCGATTCTCATCGAACGCTTTTTTACCGACCATCTCCGCACCCAACGTAATGCCAGCGTCAATACGATCAGCGCCTACCGCGACACATTCCGCGTCCTGCTTGGCTTCCTCGCCGAACGCCACCGCACGTCCATCGACCGTCTTTCCTTTGGCGAGTTCACGGTCGAGGACGTGCTGGCATTCCTCGATCACCTCGAACGCCACCGCGCCAATTCGATCAACTCGCGAAACGCGCGACTGACCGCCATCCGCAGCTTCACCCGATTCGCCGTCGCACACTCGGCGCCCGATTTTGTCACTGCCGGCCAGCGGATACTCTCCATCCCCAGCAAACGGACCACCAAACGGGTGCTTGGATTCATGACACGCGACGAGGTCGGTGCCGTCTTGGGTGCGATTGATCGAACCACGCCCCGGGGATTCCGGGACCACCTGCTTTTCAGTCTGCTTTATCAGACTGGCGCGCGTATTTCCGAAGCCCTTAAACTGCGGCCCGCCGACGCCGAGGCGGGCTACCTCCGGTTGCACGGCAAAGGCCGCAAGGAACGCTCCGTGCCGATTCCGGCCGATCTCGCAAAAAGCCTCCGGCAATATGTGCAGGCGCAAGGCGTGCAGCCCGATCAGCCCATATTTTCCAACCGTCAGGGCGGTCCACTCACGCGCGAAGGCGCGGCCCTCCGACTCGCCCTGGCGTTGAAAAAAGCCGCGTTAACCTACCCCTCGTTGCGCGGCAAAAAGATCACGCCCCACACATGGCGACACACCACCGCGATGCATCTTCTCCAAGCCGGCGTCCCGCTGGAGGTCATCGCCCTCTGGCTAGGCCACGCGCAACCCATCACCACCCACACCTACGTCCAAGCCGATCTCGCGATGAAGCGCGAGTGCATGAACCTTTTAGAAAAATCCGCAGTCGGCCGGCCTCCGCGCAACCCAGCGCGCTTCTCCCGACTGCTGTCATTTCTGGAGGCCACCGTGATTATGCCAACTCCGCGATGAGCCCGCGGAAGCGAAATCGGAGGGAACGCGTCGTGATCCCGCTCCATCAGTTGGGATAATTCGGCAATTCGCATAATGGATGTTATCCCAAGCTTGGGATAACATCCAAAGCACGTCATGCCAGACGCCTTTCCAGTCGTTGCCGTGGTCGGGATGGTCAACGGCCTTCTGGATGAGTGCCGCCACCGCCGCCGTCATGGCTACATGGACGCCGGGGAAGTGCTGGGCAGAGATCGCGGCTAGGTCGCCGCCCGTCGCGTCAACAATGACGCCGTCGGCGATGGCCTGCGCACGGGTGTAAACGGAAACGACCACGAAGCCGTCAAACGGGTGGCCGGGCTGGTTGATAACGTCGCCGGGTTGAGGAACCGGATCGCGGGAAAGGTCACGCATGGGATTTGGGAGTCGTGCGCCCCAACGAGGGCGCGGGGGGAGCGGCGAACCGCGCCGCGCGGTCCCCTGTCAGGCCAAACCTTAAAAAAGGCCGTCCCGGAGGGATGCCCTCCGGCAAGCACCGGCAGCGCAAGGAGGAGCGCAGGGCGCAGCCCGAGAACTCCTTGAGGCGCGGACGGGACGAGGCGCTTGCGCCGCAGGACCGCCAGCCGTCGCAGGTGCTAGCCTTGGGCTCCCTCCGGAGCGGCCCACGCTAGAAAATTCGAGCGCAGCGAGCATCGGTCCGGGGACGACGCTTGGTGCGTCACCATCTCCCGGCGCGGAAGTCTCCGCCAAACACCGCCGGTTCTTAGGCGGACGCGTTGAAGCGTTGTTCAAAACCAGCGATGATTTTGAGGAGAACCTCGAACTCCGGTGCCTCTCCGAAAAACATTTCGGCGCGCATCGCGGCATAGTCTTGTCGCCACGCATCGAGCTGATGATCGAGCGGCGTCAGTCGGAGCGATCCGGGACGCATGGTCGAATAGTCCATCCAGCTATAGGCGAAGAACACTTGCCGATGCTCAACCACCTGCGTGAAGAGGCCGGCGTCGGCGAGGGCTTCGTCCGCAACCCCGCTTTCGATCAGTCGCCAAACGTCGTAGTAGTGCCGCGCCAAACCGGTCTTCCGGACGAGTGGCTTGTCGGGCTTGGGCTCCCGGTAGGTTTCCTCATGAAGTAGTAGCACCTTTTCGAAAAACGTCCGGCGCGCAGCGACCGTGCGAATGGCAAACGTTCCGTCCGGCACCGCCTCCGGGAAGACCTCCGCAACGTAAGATTGAATTGTGGCCGAAGCCGACGGCTCGGTTTGCGAGCGCGCGCCCATTTCCATTTTCACCACCGGACGGAGATAAGGTGATGGCGTGGGAAAGACGCTGGGATACCGAAAGAGCAGCGTTTGCTGGTCCGGGTCTTCCGCCACGGAAGCGGCGTCGATTGACCAAGTGCTGCCGGGAGGCAGGAGTTGCTGGAACCGCGCCGTGAGCGCCGGTTTCAACTCCGTATGGATTTTCAGACTACATTTGGCCTTCAGTTTCGCCTGTTGGTTTTTGCTCAGGGTGGCTCCGCCAAATCCCAGAAATTCCCGGTCGATCACAAGGTCGATGTCCTCAGAAAAGCGCTCGATCAGTTTCCATGCTTTCGAGAGCGATGTGCCGCCCTTGAAGGTCAGGTGGCCGGCCCATCCGGGCAACTGGAACAGTTCCCGCAGTGTCCAGCACACCCAAAGATCCTTTTCCAAACTTTGCGCGGGCAGACCGCGCCGCGCCTGAGCTTCGTTGTAGATCGTGCGCAGGCGGTCAGGTGGCAGCAGGATGAATTGATTCATGTCGTCACGGAAGATTTCGCGATGCGCTGGATCATGGGCGACATCCAGCGAGGGGCATAGGCCGAGTCTTGTAAAAGTTGCGATTTGTCGCTGTCGGATAAGCGCGTGCGAAGAGCGTCAATGATGGCGTCGGTCACCTGGGCTTGGCCGATATGACGCAGGGCATGGATGACCAAGCCGCTGATTCGCTCGGCGGTCGCCATGTTTCGTGGCGTGGTGTGGCGCAGTTGAATCACCTGCCGCCCTAGGCGAACGATGCGATTGGGGCCATCGGTCAGGAAAATGAGTTTCATCGGCACCTGCTCGGACAGACCCAGCAGATTGGCTGCATAGGCTCCCGATGGTTGGAGACGGATGGCATCACGCCCCCTGAGGGCGGCGGCGATGGCCTCGGTGGTTGGCGAGAGTAGCCCTAGTTGTGGATCGCGAATCGGGTAATCGTAAAGCCCTCGGGCCAGCTGGCGGATGGTCTCTGCGGCACGGTGGCGGGACAGAGCAAGCGCGACGCCTGCGCGACTACCCAAATCGTGAAATGCGGAAGGCGTGAATACCCAGCCCGGCCCCTGCTCCTGAATGCGGGCGAGAACTTGGCTATCGGTTGAATTGGCGTGCTTCCCCATTTCGAGACAAAACAAGGCATGTTTTTGTTTCAAAAACAAGACGACACTATGTTCGAAATCAAAAACTATCTGTTTTTGTTTCAAAAAATGGTCGGATGAACGGGCGCTGACCCGCCAAAAATGGGGGCGGCAGCAAGGTCAACCGCAGGGCCTATTTGTAAAAACGGGACAGGCGTAAGGTGGCGTCGAAGCCAAAACCACCTATGAAAAATAGCCCAAACCAATCGTTCTTTGACGAACCCGTTGACCCTCGTGTTGAGGCGCGGGCGCTCGCGTTAGAAGTCATCTGCCGCCTCCTGATCTGGATCGCGGACGGCACCACGGTTGAGAATCGCGGCCTTCGCGCCACGGTCGCGCTCTACTGCGTCCGTCCCGATCTACTCAAGGGGATCACGCTGGAAGAAATCGGCGAACGCTCCGGCATGAGTCGGCAGGGCGTTTACAAGCTGGCAACCGACTTTCGCGAAACCACGGGGCTCCGGTCATGAACTCGCCCAACGTCACCCACTCCACCGTGGAGCAAATCAACCGGTTTCACTCCGAGGCTACGAACCTCGCCACCGCGTCCCGTCGCTCGCTTGATGCCGCGCTCATGGCGGCCTGGCACGCGGGCACGCTACTCATCGAGGAAAAGAAACGCGTTCGGCACACGATGGGCGCGGGCGCATGGCTGATCTGGCTGGAAAGCAGTTTCCACGGCACGCCACGCACGGCTCAGCGCTACATGCGGCTAGCTCGAAATGTAACCGATCCGAGTTTCGTGCAAGGGCTCAGCCTGCGCCAAGCCTACGACCGCCTTGGAATCGCGACGGAGCCAAAAACACGAAGCCAAACCGCCGTGCTGGGTCGTCTGGCTCCGCACGTGAGCTTGGCAACCAAGCTAGTCCGGACGCTGCGCTCGCCGAAGACATGCGCGTTGATGTCGTCGGACCACAAGGCCGCATACCAATCCGATCTGCGCGCCTTGTATGACCGATTGCGTGAGTTGTTTGAAAATTGAGCCCAGTTCGGGTGAACTTTTTCACGCCAACGAGTTCCAAAGGGAAACGGCCATGAGCAAGAGCGTTGAAAGCCCCGATTCCTCTGCGACGCTGCAAGCGTTCACGGAGAGCGACGACGACGCGGCATTCCGGCTCTTTGCGCGGTTGTGCCGCTCGTCCCCGGCTCTCCGTGAATGGCTTTGGGAGGAGTTCGCTCGCAAACCCAAGACACGCGCGAAAGTCGCCGCCGCCTTGGCGAAGGACGCGACGGGGACCGACGCTGCGGCGTTCGCGTCGGATAATCGTCCGCTGCGAATCGAAGCCGCTGCACTCCGCCAGCAAATGCCGGCGCGCATCTACGGCGGGCTGACGTGGAGCGAAGTGGAAGCCCTGGTGCGCCACTACCAAGCTGGAAAAATTGACCTCGGAACTTTCCTGCTGGTAAACGAGTGGCGGCGTGAATCGGGCAAGGCGTTCGAGCCTCTACGCCTCACCATGGCGTCCGCCGAATGGTTCGGACAGGTCGTGCGTGCCGGCGAAACCCGCCTGTTGCGCCATGTCGGAAAGACGCTGCGGTTTCTCGTCTCACTTGAAAAAGCTCCGAAGCGCCGGGGGCTGTTCGGGCACACCGATTGGTGGAAGCTCAACGTGCTTTTCTACATGCTACGGCATCCGCGAGAATCCTACCGCACGCGAGAGTTCCGCACCTATCTGGCTGATCTCGGGATAGAGGTCGGCACGAAAGACATTCGACGCTTCTGTGGTCGGCATGGAATTCGTCGCGACGTGCGAGCGGGACGGCCACGCACCCGTTTAGCCTGAAAGCATGCGGTCAGTTGGATTGCGGCAGGGGGATATGGAATCCCTGTGCTTCCGTATCGTAAAAAGGAGCCCGACCAGTCAGAAGTGTGTCACCCATGCTTCTTTATCACCTCAAAATTAGCCATTTCAGAGGTATCAAATCGCTCGACTGGTATCCGAACGGAAGGCTGTTGTGCCTAATCGGCCCAAACGACGCCACGAAGACGACGATTTTAGAGGCGATTCAGCTCGTGTCTCTGCCGAGGTATAACGCGGCGTTCACAGAGATTGATTTTCACAAGGGGGATACCGCCAACAAAATCTCGATAGAGGCGACGTTCGGTGACCTTCCCGACAGCCTTCTGGATGAACTGAGCAAGTTTGGTCTTTTGCTTCGAGGCTACGACACCGCCAACAAGACCTTGGCCGCAGCACCGGCAGATGGGCTTCAGAAGGCGCTCACCGTTCGGTTCGAGCTGGATGCGTCTCTTGAGCCCACTTGGGTCGTGGTAAACGACGGTGATGAAAAGCGGATCACATGGCAGGACCGCGAGCGTCTCGGCGTTAACCATCTGGGGCGCGACATTGACCGCCACATGACATGGGCGCGTGGATCTGCCCTGACGCGGCTGACAGATGACCAGGCTGGCGCGCCTACGGCGCAGGTCGTTGCCACTGTGTCCCGTGAAGCCAATCGCGTCTTCAATGAGGCCCCGAAAAAAGAACTAAACGACGCTGCCGCTGTTGTTGCGACGCAAGCAGCACTGCTCGGAGCCGGCTTCAAGGACCTCAAGCCTGGCCTGGACGTTAGCGGGCTGTCCTTCGGTTCATCGGCGTTTGGACTCCAAGACGCGAATGTCCCTGCTCGATTGTGGGGCTTAGGGACGAGGCGCATCGCAGCGCTCGCTATCCAGCAAACCGGCGTCGGAGCGGATTCCATCCTCCTGATCGATGAGGTCGAGACGGGGCTTGAGCCACACCGTGTTCGGCATCTGGTAGATTGTCTCCAGAATCCGGAGAAGAAACCCAAGGTAAAGGGGCAGGTGATCTTCACGACGCATTCCCCATCGGCAGTGATTCCTCTGCCGATTGAAAACCTTCGATTTGTTCGTTCCAAAAACGGCGAAACGACGATCACTGAGGTTGCCCCGGAGCACCAACCGAACATGCAGCGATACACTCGTTCGCATTCCCATGCCCTCTTCGCCCGAAAGATTCTGGTGTGTGAAGGAGCAACGGAAGAAGGTATTTGTCGCGGATTATTGGATACGTGGTGTGCCGAGCACGACTCGGTTCACCCCACTCATCTTGGATTCGTGCCCTTGAACGGCGGCGGATGCACCAGCGCACCACCCGTTGCCATAGAGCTGAAGCGCCTTGGCTACGAAGTCTCGATGCTGGGCGACGCTGATGAGCCTTTGAATCCAACGGAAGCGGTTCTTCGTGCTGCGGGAATCCCAGTTTTTCTCTGGGACGGCAAGATGGCAACCGAAGAGCGCATCACTGCGGATATCGCGATAGAGGACTTGCAGGTGTTAATAAACATGGCCGTCGATCTCTTGGAAGAAGGCCCTGTCCATGCTCACATCAAAGAGTTCGGGAAAATTGATCTGGGCGGAGAGGATGTTGACGATTGGCTCCTCATATACGACGAAGCGGATATCCGCACTGCTATTGGAAAAGCTGCCAAGAAGGGCGGGAAAGGTTGGTTCAAAAACATCTCCCTCGGTATCTCGCTCGGGAAGCTCTTAGGCACCGCGCTTCCTAAAGTTCCCGCTACCCCGCTGGCGAAAAAACTCAAAGAAGTCACTGACTGGATTTATGCCTGATCCAGCAGCCGATTTTGCGAACGCGAAAAAGGCTCTCGTGGTCGCCCCCGCCGGGTGTGGCAAGACACACCTGATTGCTGCCGCCGTTAAGAAGAGCAGCGGACGACAGCTGGTTCTCACGCACACCCACGCTGGCGTGAAGGCGCTGCGTGATCGAATGGATGAGCTACAGGTTCCTCCCGGCGCCTATCACATCACGACCCTCGATAGTTTTTCTCTACGCTACGCCGCCGCCTACCCCTCGGTGTCCGGATGGACGGTGAAAGAACCCGAGCGGGCCCAGTGGTCACAGTTACGGCCCGCCGCCTTGAAAGTAGTCAAGTTGGAGGCCATCGCAGACGTGCTCCAATCCACCTACGGGGGTGTTTTCGTGGACGAGTATCAGGATTGCGGACTTCAACAGCACGCGCTGATCACTCGGCTTTCGGAAGTGCTCCCGTGCCGAATCGTAGGCGATCCGCTACAAGCCGTCTTCGCGGTGATGAACGACCGGAACCAAGATTCGCTATCATGGCGGAAGGTGGAAGCCGACTTCCCCCAGCTCCCGCAGCTCAATACCCCGCATAGATGGACGGGCAAAAATGAAAAACTGGGCCAGTGGCTACTCGAAATACGCGAGCCGCTGTTGAAAAACCAGCCAATCAACCTCAGCGGCGTTCGCTTCGTCACGCACATACCCATCACACAAGCGACAATTGCCAAAGAGCAGCGGGATATCTGCTACGCTTTGGCTCGCTGCAAAGGCGAGACGGTCATTGCCATGCGTGACATGCGAAACCGCTGCCACGATCTTTCCGGTCAACTCGGCAACCTGTATTCGGTTTTTGAAGATGCTGAAGGCGCTGACCTCTTGGCGTCGGCGCGTCTGATCGAAGGAAGCGCAGGCATCGACCGGGTAAAAGCTGTGGTGGCCACCGCGCAGAAATGGCTGACTCTTAGCGCGCACAATTTAGATGCGTTGATCGGTAGTCTGGCAAAAAACAAACTACCGGCGGTTCGCGACCCGCTCATCATCGCGATACATCCACTGCTGACCGCCGTTCGCGATCAGAGCGACCTCGGAGCGTGCGTCCCCGCCATGAAGGCCATCGGTGCCCTTCCGAACGCCAAATATCGAAGCCAAGAGGTTTGGCTGGGGCTTATAGACGGGGTCAGCATGGCCGCCGCCACCCCAGGTCTTTCGATTCGAGACGCCATCTGGAAACGTCGCGACTTAATGCGGCGCGTCGGGCGCAGGCCTCCACCTCGCTGCCTTTCAACTCCTTTGTTAGTAAAAGGTCTTCAGTGTGACCACGGTGTTGTTCTGAATTCGGCGGAATTTCGCCAAGCTGAATCGCTGTATGTCACCATGACCCGCGCATCCAGAACGCTCACGATTTTGGGCTCTTCCCCCATCATACAGGCAACGCTACGACCCTGAAAACAATCCTTACTTAATCGATTTTCTCCGAAGAGACGGAGGCGGACCGAAGTTCATCAAGTTTGAATGAGCCGCCTCCGCGTTTGGCATGGAGGACACGATGACAGTTTGGGCAGAGGGGTATCAGGAATTTGACTGCTTCGGCGAATGGGTGGGCGTGGCCTTCCTTCGGCAGGGTGCTAATGGCGACTTCGTGGTGGATTTCTACGATGGGGCCAGAGAGATCGAGGCCGATAGGCGGTGCCCAGTCGCAAGCGGCGCAGCGGAGGCGTCCGTCGGGGGATCGCTTGGCAAAATGCTCACGGGCGAGATCGCGAAGGCGGACGGAACGTTCGCGGGTCTTGGCGGTGATCTGGGTTTGGGCTCCCTCGGCAAAGATGCCGACAATGGCTATTTCTTCGCTGGTGAAGGATTCGTGCGCGTCGGGCTTTGGACCACGTTGTAGGCGACAATTGCCGTCGTCGTCGTAAACGGCGACATGC
>LNAP01005230.1_pt1 | contig 11633 bp, 11 predicted proteins | sample 602601 | NCBI WGS metagenome assembly LNAP01 (sample SAMN02440304, study PRJNA202911) | soil metagenome | biome: Subtropical and temperate rainforests or woodlands; isolation source: soil samples (1 kg each in a 20% v/v slurry with milli Q water) were... ... | reverse complement strand
TTCGGCTTGTAGTGGAGCACCAGGACGACCATGAGTCGGAGTGGGCTGCGATCTGCTCGATTGCCGCCAAAATCGGTTGTACTGCTGAAACGTTGCGCCGCTGGGTGCGCCAGACCGAACGCGACAGCGGCAAACGTGAAGGCCAGACCACCAGCGAACGCGAGCGGATCAAGTCCCTGGAGCGTGAGGTGCGTGAGTTGCGGCAGGCCAACGAGATCCTGCGCAAGGCGTCCGCATATTTTGCTCAGGCGGAGCTCGACCGCCGCTTCAAGCCATGAAGATGTTCATCGACGAACACCGTGCGGTTTATGGAGTCGAGCCGATCTGCCGGGTGCTGCCGATCGCTCCATCGACCTACTACGCGCATGCACGCTGCCAGACCGACCCCGAGCGGCGCTCTCGGCGAGCACGACGTGACGATGTGTTGAGCACGCATATCCAGCGGGTCTGGGACGGAAACTTCCACGTCTACGGTGCGCGCAAGGTCTGGCGCCAACTCAGGCGTGAAGGCGTGGTAGCGGCGCGCTGTACGGTGGAGCGACTGATGCGTCGGCTGGGGCTCAAAGGCGTCGTACGCGGCAAACCGGTCAAGACCACCGTCAGCGACAAGGCGACTCCGTGCCCGCTGGACAAGGTCAATCGCCAGTTCCGCGCCGAGCGGCCAAACGCGCTCTGGGTATCGGACTTCACCTACGTCAGTACCTGGCAGGGCTTCGTCTATGTGGCCTTCGTCATCGACGTGTTCGCCCGACGGATCGTTGGCTGGCGGGTCTCCAGTTCGGCCCGTACCGACTTCGTTCTCGATGCGCTGGAGCAGGCCTTGTATGCCCGTCGCCCGGTCGATCAAGGTGGCCTCATCCATCACAGCGACCGCGGCGTGCAGTATGTTTCTATCCGCTACACCGAGCGCCTGGCTGAAGCGGGCGTTGAGCCGTCAGTGGGCAGCGTCGGCGACTCCTATGACAATGCCTTGGCTGAGACCATCAACGGGCTGTACAAAGCCGAAGTGATCCACCGGCGGTCATGGCAGAGCCGCGAGACGGTGGAACTGGCAACGCTGGAATGGGTGGACTGGTTCAACCATCGACGATTGCTGGCGCCCATCGGGAACATACCGCCCGCGGAAGCCGAAGCGATCTACTATCGGCAATTTATCGAGTCTGCCCAAGCGGCATGACTCACACCAAAGAGCCTCCGGAGAATGCGGGGCGGTTCACTGCTCACGCTGAGTGTTGAGTCCACTTTCTTTTTTATAAAAAACTTGCAACACAGTAGGCGGTGGTTTCTCTAAACCTACTCAACAATCGCCTTCAACAGTGCATCCCGCGCATCCTGGTAAAATTGAATGTCGATCTTGGTTGCCATGTCATCCGATAGGTCATACAGCAAGCGCCTAGCAGTTACCGGCATCAGCAATGCGCTGGCTCCTTTTTCAACTGCCAGCTCAGCGATATTTACAGCGCTGCTGATCGGCTCGATTGAGCCACCCAGATTAATTTCGCCGACCACGATCAGGCCGCCTTTGACCGACTTTTTCAACAGGCTGCTGCACATGGCAATCAGCGCTGCCATTCCTAATTTTGAGCCACGTTTGGCCGCATCGAAGGCTCTGAGCTGTACCGAGAACTCATGGGCACGAGGGTCGCGGTCACCAATGAGTTGGGTTGCCCTTGAATACAGGTTCTGCTCTGCATAGCGCAGCGACTCTTTGAAAGCTGCGGGTGCCGGGTTATTGAGGATGCGCACACCAGAACCAGGGCCTTCATTCACCTCGATGCGATACAGACCAGCGTTGTCGTCAATGTCGGCTCCGCCTTCGCTGATAGTCCAGAGCTGGCCTGGCTCCAGCGGGTCATCACCAATCTCGTTATCGGACCGCAACTCCGGAGTAGCAACAAATTTCTCGACGCCGTCATCGCCAAGGAAGTAGCTGAAGTGGGTGTTACGGAACTCTGCGGCACCAACCCGTTTCTGCTGCTCCTTGACCCGGCGGCGTACTTCCAGGCCCAGCCGGGTCGCCCACTCAAGATCTGCATCAGACACGCTCATCTCAGCGTCCGGGTACATCAGTTTGAGCAGCCCAGACACAGTCTTGTTTACCGCATTGGTATCTCGACCACTCAGAGCCCCACCCAGGTGCAAGCGGTTCTGCATGACCGACACACGGCTCTGAAAACGCAGGCGACTCATACACTCGGAAAAGAAATCGCTGACCAGACCAAAGTGATCAGTGGTCAGATCCTTGTTCATTTTTGGCACATCCCAGCCAGGTAAGTAGCAGTGGATACGGTCCATCCAGGCGGTGTCATCGCGCATCTCAGCGGGCAAAGGACCAAACAGATGGCCTACGTGCTGCTGGTGCTCTACATCGACATCAAAGTTACCGACAAATACCATAGAGCCATCGGCACGAATGCTCTCCTTGCCACGGCTAAACTCGCCCGACTCCATGTAGCCCTTCATGATGTTGATCCCTTCCTTGGTGTCGAAAGAGATACCACTGACCTCGTCAAAGCAGACCACGTCGTACTGACACACCAAGCCGCGCCGCCCACTGTTATTGTCCACAAACATCTTGGCGATGGTGGCTTTGCCGCCGGAAATCAGGTGGGCGTATGGCGATACCTGCCCCCGGTGTCAGGCTAGTTGTCGCGTCACCGGATTCACCCAATCTGAACCGGGGGCGGAAAGAGCTGTGCAATGTCGCGTTATTCTGCTGAACGAAAAGCTGCCTTGTTGAAGAAATTGCTTCCTCCGGTGAACCTGTCCGTAGCCGAGTTGGCTCGCCAGGAAGGTGTCTCTGAGATGAGTCTGTATGCTTGGCGCAAGCAGGCTAAGGCTGAAGGAGGCCCCGTGCCAGGAGACAAGAAGTTGCCTGATAACTGGCCGGCCGAAGCCAGGTTTGCCGTGGTGCTGGAAACCGCTGCGCTGTCAGAAATCGAGTTGAGCGAGTACTGCCGCCGCAAGGGCTTGTATCCCGAACAGGTCAGTGCCTGGCGTCTAGCCTGCATCACCGGCCAGCAGACGGAAAAAGCCCAGCGTCAGGCTGAACGGGAGCAGGCCAAAACGGACAAGAAGCGTATCCGTGAACTGGAACGCGAACTGCGGCGCAAGGACAAGGCCCTGGCCGAAACGGCGGCGATTCTAGTGCTGCGAAAAAAGCTCAATGCCTACTGGGGCGACGACAGCGAGGGCAATTGACCTCGCTGCCAGAACGGCAGCAATTCGTTAGGTGGCTGGGAGAAGCTGTGGCTGCCGGTGCCCGCAAAGCCGTAGCCTGTGAAGAAATGGGCGTGCCACTGCGCACGCTGCAACGTTGGACAGAAGAGAAAGTCATGCACGCCGATGGCCGAACCACCACCGAACGCCCGGTACCCCGCAACGCCCTGAATCAGGCGGAGCGGGAGGTGATCCTGAGCGGCTGCAACAGCCCGGAATACGCGCATCTGCCGCCGAGCCAGATTGTGCCGCGCTTAGCCGACCAGCAGTGTTACCTGGCTTCTGAGTCTACCTTCTACCGCGTATTGCGCGCGGCTGACCAGCAGCACCGGCGCGGCCGCAGCCAGCCACCGCGAAAGATCGCGGCGCCCAAGACCCATGTAGCCAAAGCCGCCAACCAGGTGTGGTCGTGGGACATCACTTACCTGCCGACAGCGGTGCGTGGCAAGTATTTCTACTTGTACCTGATTGAGGACATCTACAGCCGCAAGGCCGTGGGCTGGGAGGTCTACCAACAGGAAAGCGGCGAACTGGCTGCGGGCCTGCTGCAACGCAGCGTACTCAGCGAGCGATGCTCGCTGAAGCCGCCCGTGTTGCACTCGGACAATGGTGCGCCAATGAAGTCAGTGACCATGCTGCAAAAGATGTACGACCTGGGCGTCACCCCGTCACACAGCCGCCCGAGGGTCAGCGATGACAACCCCTACTCGGAGTCGCTGTTCAGGACGTTGAAATACTGCCCGCAGTGGCCGAAGAACGGCTTTGCCGATCTGGCCGCTGCGCGCGTATGGGTCAAAAACTTCATCCGCTGGTACAACCACGAACATCGACACAGCCGCATACGCTTCGTGACACCGGCAGAGCGCCATCGCGGACTGGATCATGAAGTGCTGGCCCGCCGTCACGCGCTGTATCAGCAGGCCCGCGCCCGCATGCCGGCGCGATGGTCAGGCAGTACAAGAAACTGGACACCGGTCGGCGCGGTCACGCTCAACCCGGAACGGGAGCAACCGCAACTGCAACACGCCGCATAGAAACACGGTCGACGCGACAACTACCTTGAAAAACGCCGGCTCTCGGCACTGCTCGCCACCTTCTTGCCGGACTGCTGCGCCAACTGGGTGGCGAAGTGCATGTCGGCCTGGCTCTGTTCGATGGCGCGCAGCAACTCGTGCTGGTGCTGGCGCAACAATGGATCGACCCGCGGCGCCAGCACTTCGATCTTCCGCGACTCAAGCGCCCGCTCGGGCAACGGCGCGGCCACGGCCGGCGGCCAGTCGCAGATCCCCCCCCCGCTCGACTACCTGCGCCTGCGCCGGCAGGCTGTGATACAGGCCGCCAGCCAGCAGGCCACAAACCACCAGCAACACGGCCTGGGCCTGCTCGACCGGACCGCCGCCGAGTACGGCGAGGGCGCTACCGGCCAGCAGGTTACCGAGCAGCAGCAGTACGGCCAGATTTTTCTGCCGCGCGCGGTGTGCACCCACAGGTTGATCCAGGTTCATCAATGCTCTCTTCCAGGTTTCGGCACAGGATTGTGGCGCCCTCCTCAGCGCAGACGGAAGACGCCCATTCAATACGCCATTGATCGGGATTACAGGCAGCCGGGTTACAGGCCGATATGGGTCTGCAGGATTTCCGGCTGGCCCTTCAGTTCCTGGCTGGGGCCGTCATAGATTACCCGGCCCTTGACCATGATCATGCTGCGGTCGGTGAGGTCGAGCAGTACGTTGACGTTCTTGTCGACCACCAGGGTGGCGATGCCGCCGGCCTTGATCAGGCGGATCACGTCCCAGATTTCCTTGCGGATCAGCGGCGCCAGGCCTTCGGTGGCCTCATCGAGGATCATCAGCTCGGGGTTGGTCATCAGCGCGCGGCCGATGGCGACCATCTGCTGCTCACCGCCGGAGAGGTTGCCGGTGAGGTGGCCGAAACGCTCGGCCAGGCGCGGAAAGGTCGCCAGCACCCGCTCAAGAACCCAGTCGCGGCGACCGTCCAGCCCGGGACGCGCGGCCATCACCAGGCTTTCGCGCACCGTCAGGTTGGGGAACATGCCGCGGCCTTCCGGCACATAGCCGATGCCGCGGCGGATCACCTGGTGCGCAGCGCTGCCGGTGAGGTTCTCGCCCCTGATCCGCACCTCGCCACTGCGCGGCGGGGTCAGGCCGAGCAGCGAGCGGATGGTGGTGCTCTTGCCCACGCCGTTGCGCCCGAGCAGGGCCAGGGTTTCCCCTGGCGCAATGTGCAGGTCGACGCCATGCAGCACATGGCTGTTGCCGTAGAAGGTGTGCAGGCCGCGCACTTCGACCAGCGGGGTTGCTGCCGTTGTCGTGCTCATCAGAATTGCTCCTCGCCGTCGCCCAGATAGGCTTCCTGCACCGCAGGGTCGTTACGCACCTGCTCCAGCGGACCGCTGGCCAGCATCTGCCCGTTGACCATCACGGTCAGGGTCTTGGCGATGCTGAACACCGCGTCCATGTCGTGCTCGACCAGCACCAGCGAGTAGTCGCGCGCCAACTCGGCGAGCAGCTCGACCACCCGGCTCGACTCCTCCTTGCCCATGCCGGCCATCGGTTCATCCAGCAACAGGAAGCTCGGCTCGGTGGCCAGCACCATGCCGATCTCCAGCTGACGCTGTTCGCCATAGCTCATGGAGCTGGCGGTGCTGTGGCCCTTGCTGCTCAGGCCGCAGGCCTGCAGGGCTTGCTCGGCGCGCTCGCGCACCAGCGGGTAGCTGTCGCTGCGGCGAAAGAAACGGAAGGAGTTCTTCATCCGCGACTGCGCGGCGAGCAGGCAGTTTTCCAGGCAACTGAAGCTGGGAAAGATATTGGTGCGCTGAAAGCTGCGCCCCACCCCCAGGTGCGAGACCTGGTTCGGCGCCAGGCCGGTGATGTCCTGGCCATTGAAGATCACCTGGCCGCTGCTGGGGCGCAGATGGCCGGAAAGCAGATTGACCATAGTGCTCTTGCCCGCGCCGTTGGGGCCGATGATGGCGTGGATCTCGCGCGGTGCGACCTGCAGACTGATGTCGCTGACGGCGCGCAGCCCGCCAAAGTGCTTGCTCAGGCCGCGGGTTTCCAGAATCAATCCGCTCATTGTTCGGCCTCCTGTTGGATCGTGCCGGCCAGCGGCGCTTTGGTGGTCTTGCTCGATTTGCGTTGCGCCAGTTGCAGCAACAGGCCGGCGATCCCGCGCGGCAGCAACAGCACCATGGCGATCACCACCACGCCCATCGGCAGCTCCCAGTGCGGGGTCAGGCTGGCGAACCAGTGATGCAGGCCCTCGAAGGCGAAGGCGCCGAGAATCGGCCCGAACAGGCTGCCCATGCCGCCGAGAATCACCATCACCAGGATATGCGCCGACATCTGCCAGCTCAGTTGGCCGGGGCTGACGAAGCCGTACTGGGTGGCCGAGAGCATGCCGGCGTAACCGGCGATGGTGCCGGCGATGACGAAGGCCGCCAGCTTGTAGAACAGCGGATTGAAGCCCATGGCCCGCACCCGCTGTTCGTTCTCCTTGATGCCCAGCAGTACCCGGCCGAAGGGCGCACGGAGGAAGGTGCGCAGCAGGACGAATAACAGCGCCAGCGAGGCCAGCACCACATAGAACAGGGTGGTGCGGTTCTCCAGGTCGAGCAACTGCACCCCGGCGATGGCCACCTCGGGTTTCATGAACAGGTAGGCGCCGTCCGAACCGCCGGCGAAGGACGCATCGTGGAACAGGTAATAGAGCATCTGCGAGAAGGCGATGGTCACCATGATGAAGAAGATCCCCGAGGTGCGGATGATCAGTACCCCCATCAAGAGTGCGGCCAGGGCGCTGACGCCCAGGCACAGCGGCAAGGCGACCCAGATGCTCAGCGCTTCGTATTCCGGGGCCAGCAGCACCAGGGCATAACCGGCCATGCCGAAGAAGGCCGCCGAGGCCAGGCTGACCATGCCGCTGACGCCGACCAGCAGGTCGAGGCCGAGGGCGACAATGGCCAGGATCATGATGCTGGTCAGCTGCTGGAGATAGAAGTTGTGCTGTTCACCGGCGAGCGTTGCGCCGAACAACGGGTAAGCGGCCATCAACAGCAAAAACAGCGCGAGCAGCAGCTGGATCGGGCGAGGTAATGCGTGCATGAGAAAATCCCCGAAATGGTTATTAGGCGAACAGCCCGCGCGGCTTGAACAACAGCACCACGGCCATCAGCACGTACACGGCCATGCCGGCGTATTGCGGCACCAGCACCGCGCCCCAGGTGGCGGTCAGCCCGACCAGCAAGGCGCCGAGAAAGGCCCCGCGAATCGAGCCCAGGCCGCCGATGACCACCACCACGAAGGCGATGATCAGGATCTGGTTGCCCATGCCCGGATACACCGAGGACACCGGCGCGGCGATCATTCCGGCGAAGGCGGTCAGCGCCGCACCGGCGGCGAACACCAGGGTGTAGATCAGGCGGATATCGATGCCCAGGCACTGGACCATCTCGCGGTTGCTCGAGCCGCCGCGGATGATCATGCCCAGGCGGCTGCGTTGCAGGACCAGGTACATGGCCAGGGCGATCGCCGCGCACACCGCGGAGATGAACAGGCGGTACACCGGGTAGTCGAGGGTTTCGGTGAGCTGGATCGAACCGCTGAGCACTGCCGGGATGGCCACGCTGTGCACGTCGTTGCCCCAGACGATGCTGCGCAGCGAGTCGATGACCATGATCAGGCCGAAGGTCATCAACACCTGGTCGAGGTGCTCGCGGCGGTACAGCGCCTGGATCAGGAAGCGCTCGATCAGCACCCCCAGCGCCGCCGCCATGGGCACGCCGAGGAGGATGGCGAGAAACAGATCGCCGACCAGTCCGGTCAACCAGTACACCAGGTACGCGCCGACCATATAGAGCGCGCCGTGAGCCAGGTTGATGATGTGCATGATGCCGAAGATCAGGGTCAGGCCGCTGGCGATCAGAAACAGCAGCAGGCCGTACTGCAGACCGTTCAGGGTTTGGATGAGCAAGGTGGAGAAATCCATTGAAGCTACCTGTGCGAAGGGAGACAGACGCCCACCATGGCGGCGGACATGGGCAGCGCCCCTCTCCCTCATATAGGAGAGGGGCTGGGGAAGAAGACTTCCCACTTCCTCAGTTCATTTTGCATCCCGGTGCCGGATCGGACAGCGCCTCGGCGGCGGTACCGACCACCACGCTGGTGCCGCCCTTCACTTCGCGCAGGTAGATGTTCTGCACCGGATTGTGCGCCTTGGAAAAGCTCCACTCACCGCGCGGGCTGTCGATCCGCGCCTGCTCCATCGCGGCGATCCAGGCTTGGCGGTCACGGCTGTTGCCGCCCACCGTTTGCAGCGACTGGGCCAGCAGTAGGCCAGTGTCGTATCCCTGCACCGCGTAGACGTCCGCCTCCTTGGCGAACTTCTGCCGGTAGGCCTCGCGGAACGCCAGGTTCTTCTCGGCTGCCAGACTCTCGGCATAGTGCAGGGTAGTCAGCAGGCCCTCGGCCGCCTGGCCCTGGGCCGTCAGGGTGCCCTCGGTGAGGAAGCCCGAGCCGAGCAGCGGGATCTTGCCCTGCAGGCCGGCCGCCGCGTAATCCTGGACGAACTTGGCGGCACCGCCACCGGCGAAGAATACGAACACCGCGTCCGGCTTGAGCGCGGCAATCTCGGTGAGCTGGGCCTGGAACTCCACTTCCGGGAAGGGCACATAGATCTCCTTGAGCACCTTGCCACCGGCCTGTTCGAAGCCCTCCTTGAAGCCGTCCACCGACTCGGTGCCGAAACCGTAGCGCCAGGCCAGGGTGACGACATTCTGGTAACCACGGTCGACGGCCACCTGACCCATGGGGTAGGCGGTCTGCCAGGAGCTGAAGGAGGTACGGAAGATGTTCGGCGCGCACAGCAGGCCGGTGGCCGCGTTGAAGCCTGCGTTGGGGATGATCAGCGGCACGCCGGTCTCCCGGGCGACCTTGACCGCGGCCATGCCAACGCCAGAATGCACCGGGCCAACCACCACGTCCACGTTGGCGCCGGACACCAGGCGCTGCATATTCTGCACCGCCTTGCCTGGGTTGGCCTCATCATCGACCACCACGTACTCGACTGGACGCCCGCCAAGCTGGTCGCCGTACTGCTCAAGAGCCAACTTCAAACCATTGGTAGTAGCTTCACTTGGCGCGGCGTATGTGCCGCTGTAGGACATCAAAAGGCCAATCTTGATAGGCTCGTCCGCCTGGGCCATACCGCACAGGGCGGTGAGCAGGGCGCCGGCCAGCAGGCGGTGGGCGGTGGGACGGCTTTCTTTATTCTTGTTCATGATGACTCTCCAGGACTGCGATGCTGTTGTTGTCGGTTATGGCCCGCCTACCGGCGGCCCGGCCGCCGTGAGGCGGCGGCTTACAGCAGGTTCCAGGTGTAGTTGAAGATCAGGCGGTTCTCGTCGATGTCGGTGCGGTAGTTGGAACGCGCGATGACGTTGCGTACCTTCACGCCCAGGCCCTTGAGCGAACCGCTCTGCACCACGTAACCGACGTCCAGGTCGCGTTCCCACTCCTTGCCCTCGAAGCCGCGGCCGGTGTCGACGTTGTCGCCGGTCAGGTAGCGCACCCCGGCGACCAGACCCGGCACGCCCATGGCGGCGAAGTCGTAGTCGTAACGCACCTGCCAGGAACGCTCGTCGGCCGCGTCGAACGCGAAGGTCGGTAACTCGTTGCCCAGCGGGGTTTCGTTGGCGAACACCCGTGGCAGGCCGTGGTCGCCGAACATGGCCTGGTAGCCGAGATAGAGGGTATGCCCGCCATGCTTGGCCGAGAGCAGGGAGTAAAAGGCCTGGTTGTCGATCTCGCCCGCCAGTTGCTTGCCGTCTTCGGCGGAGTCGAAATAGCCCAGGTTGGCACCGAGCACCCAGTCGCCGAGCGGCTCACTGTGCTTGAGGCTGAAGTGGCGCTGGTTGTAGATATCCTCCAGCTGGGCATACCAGGCGCCGACCGAGGTGCGGTTGGCGTTGAAGGCGTAGTCGGCGCCGCCATAGTTGAAGCGGTCCGTGGTGATCTGCCCGCCGCCATTGCGCAGCGGGACGAAACCGAGCATGGCACCCAGCTCCCCGTCGCCGGCCTCGTTGCGCAGGCTGGTGGAGCGCAGCTGGCCGCCCTGCAGGGTCAGACCGGCGATCTCGTTGGAGACGATGCTGGCGCCCTGGTAGGTCATCGGCAACAGGCGGGTATCGACGGTGTACAACACCGGCAGCATCAATTGCTGTTCGCCGATCTTCAGCTCGGTCTTCGACACCCTGACCTTCAGGGCCGCGCCCAGGCGGCTGTAGTCATCGGCCGCCCTGCCCTGGTCGGTTACCGGCAACAGGCCGGTGTTGACCCGATCCGAGCTGCTGTCGAGCTTGAGCCCGAGCAGGCCGATGGCGTCGACGCCGAAGCCGACCTGCCCCGGGGTGTAGCCGGATTTGACGTTGAGGATAAAACCCTGGGCCCACTCCTCGGCCTTGGACTGCTGGTTCGGCCCGACGATGCCGGAGAAGTCGCGGCTGAAGTAGTAGTTACGCGCTTGCAAAGTCGCTGTGCTGTCTTCGATAAAACTGCCCTCGGCAGCCAGGACGCTGAGCGACAGGCTGGTTGTGGCGCACAGCAGGAGACGGACTACGTTCGGATATTGGCTCATCGTTTGGCTTACTCTCTTGTTGTTTTTTTATAGTGTTTTATGCCCCGCCCTTGCCGCACAAATGCCCGGCACCGCAAGTGGGCGGCCTTGTAACCACCTCGTCGCCCCGTCGGGCAACGCGGCCTAATAAACCGGACCGGGTGCTCTGCACTCATCCACCCTTCAGGCATGCTCAAAAGAACAGGCAGCTACTTACCCTCGCTTTTTTTGAATGACTCACTCATTTGCTGGGTGATGTTGCTGCACGAATGGACCCTCGACCTCAATGCACACCATCGAGATCAGCTTTCTTGGATACCGGTACAGTAATCGTTGATCTTGGGGAGCCGATCTTTGCTGGCTAGCCAGCTGTCTATTGGACGTGGTGAGTGCTTGCGATAGACGCCCCACCGTCTTCAGGCAAGTGCCTCAGATAGTCGAGTCCCAGGTTCATTGCCATGGCCCATTGTTATTGTTTCAACAGTACAAAGACTAAAAGCCTGGGCCCTCAGAAAATAGCCACTTTTTGCACTCCTGCATCCGTTTTCTGCAATCAGGTCAACCACATATGGGAGTAAATAATGAGATGAACCGCCCCGGCTTCCCCGGAGGCTCCAACTCTTGAGAGGATGGAGCCATGAAATCATCGACGAAGTATTCCCCTGAAGTCCGTGAGCGGGCGGTTCGGCTTGTAGTGGAGCACCAGGACGACCATGAGTCGGAGTGGGCTGCGATCTGCTCGATTGCCGCCAAAATCGGTTGTACTGCTGAAACGTTGCGCC
>LNAP01005227.1_pt1 | contig 11634 bp, 13 predicted proteins | sample 602601 | NCBI WGS metagenome assembly LNAP01 (sample SAMN02440304, study PRJNA202911) | soil metagenome | biome: Subtropical and temperate rainforests or woodlands; isolation source: soil samples (1 kg each in a 20% v/v slurry with milli Q water) were... ... | reverse complement strand
CGAACGTCACTGCCGTCATCGTCACCGCCATCAGCGTGACCGGTACGTTGTCGACCTTCCAGTCGGCCGCGATGGGCTTCAGGTTCGCCGTCACCATCAGGCCGCCAGCGCCGACGATCACGAACATGAAGTACATCAGCCAGAAGATCGGCTGACGCAGCACCTCGGTCGGCTGGTAGTTGCGGCGGGGCTGCAGCAGATTGGGGTTTGGCACGACGTTCGGCACCTGGCCCGCTTTCGGTGCGAGCAGGAAGAAGGCCAGGATGCAGATGATGATGCCCTGGCCGAGGCCGAAATAGAGGAAGGTGGTCTGGAAACCGCTGTCCTTGATCATGGCCTGGATCGGCGCGACGGTCAGCGCGGAGCCTGCGCCGAAGCCCGCGGCCGTGATGCCCGCGGCAAGACCGCGCTTGTCCGGAAACCATTTCAGCGCGTTGCCGACGCAGGTGCCGTAGACGCCGCCGGCGCCGATGCCCGCGATGATCATGCCGAGATAGTAGCCGTTGAGCGTGGTGGCCTGCGCGTTGATCGCCCAGCCGATGGCGCAAAGCACGCCGCCGACCAGCACCACGAGTCGCGGACCGTATTTGTCGACGAACCATCCTTCGATCGGGACCAGCCAGGTCTCGAACAGGACGAAGAGGGTAAAGGCCCATTGGATCGACGCGCGATCCCAGCCGAACTTCTTCTGGATGTCGGGGACGAAGAACGTCCAGCCGTATTGATAGTTGGCGATCATCACCATCGCGGCTACACCCACCGCCAATTGCGCCCAGCGATACGTGTCGCTAACGCGCCCGGCTGTAGGGGCCGTTGCCTGCACCATGTCCGTCATTAAAAACCCTCCCGAACGCGCCGATCATTTTTATGCATGCGCTGGCGGGCATACTGGTATGCATTATGCCAAGATTCAACCGAGGGAGAGAGAGGTGCGGCAAAATAACGCGTGTTCACATGCGCGATGAGCGCGGGATTGTAAAGCCCCATCGCTGTCGAGCGTTGTCGGCGCCAATGGCGGCTGATCCCATTCAAAACGTTGATTTAATAGATACTTTTCGTTCGGCGGCGGCGCCGTAAGCGCGACGTAGAAGGCCGCGCGCTGGGGACTTCGATGCGTGCACCGCCGACGCGCGGTCGATCGGAGATCGCGCAATTCCTGGAATTCTATATTCCAGAAGTCCGACCTGCGGCAATTTGGCGTTGGCGGCGCCGCGGATTGCGCGCCTCACGCCATCGACGTGCGCAGCCGGCTGTAACCTTCCTGGATCAAAGACCAGAACAGGGCGACGAGACCGAGCGCCATGATCGTGCTGACGAGGCCGTTGGAGAAGAACACGCCGAGCGAGCCCTGCGATCCCAGCAGCGATTGCCGAAAGGCCTCCTCCGCCTTGTCGCCGAGCACGATGGCGAGCACCAGGGGCGCGAGCGGGTAGTTGCACTTCTTCAGGAGATAGCCGAGCACGCCGAACACCAGCATCAGCATCACGTCGAAGGTGCTGTTGTGCACCGAGTAGGCGCCGATTGCACAGAGCACCAGGATGAGCGGCGCGATGATGCCGAAGGGCACCCGAAGGATCGCGGCGAAGATCGGAACGCAGGTGAGCACGACAATGAGGCCGGCAAGATTGCCGAGATACATCGACGCGATCAGGCCCCAGACGAATTCCTTCTGCTCGACGAACAGCATCGGGCCGGGCTGCAGGCCCCAGATCAAGAGGCCGCCAAGCAGAACGGCGGCCGTCGGGGAGCCGGGCACACCAAGCGACAGCATCGGCAGCAGCGCCGCGGTGCCGGCGGCATGCGCCGCCGTTTCCGGCGCGATCACGCCTTCGATCTCACCCTTGCCGAAGTTGTTGCCGCGCCGCGACAGCCGTTTGGCAATGCCGTAGCTCATGAAGGATGCCGGCGTCGCGCCGGCGGGCGTGATGCCCATCCAGCATCCGATCAGGCAGGAACGCAGCGAGGTCATCCAATAGGCGGGCAGCTCGCGCCAGGTCTGGAGCACAACCCGAAGATTGATGGCGGCATTGCCACCGCGGAATGCCAGCCCTTCCTCCATGGTCAGCAGGATCTCGCCGATGCCGAACAGGCCGATCACGGCGATCAGGAAGTCGAAGCCGTTGAGCAGCTCCGTGACGCCGAAGGTCAGCCGCAACTGCCCTGTGATCGAATCGAGGCCAACCGCCGCGAGTGCAAAGCCCATCATCATCGCCGCAATGGTCTTGAACGGGGGCTCCTTGCTCAAACCGACGAAGCTGCAGAAGGCGAGGAAGTACACGGCGAATTTTTCTGCCGGACCAAACCGCAGCGCGAAGCTCGCGACGAGGGGCGCAACGAGGGTGATCATGATGACCGCAAACAGCGCCCCCACGAAGGACGACGTGAAGGCGGCGGTCAGCGCTTCGCCGGGTTTGCCCTGTTGCGCCATCGGATAGCCGTCGAAGGTCGTCGCCACCGACCAGGGCTCGCCGGGTATGTTGAACAGGATCGAGGTGATGGCGCCACCGAACAAGGCCCCCCAATAGATGCAGGACAGCATGATGATCGCCGACGTCGGCGGCATGCTGAAGGTCAGCGGCAGGAGGATTGCCACGCCGTTGGCGCCGCCGAGCCCCGGAAGCACACCGATGATGACACCGAGCGTGATGCCGATGATCATCAGCATGATGTTGTAAGGTTGCAGGGCGACCGCGAAGCCGTGAAACAGGTTGGCTAACTCTTCCATGTCGATGAGTCCTGCAGCAGTAACTGAATAAATGAGCGGCTATTACAGACCGAGCCACTCCTCGAGCGGACCCTTGGGAAGCGGGACCAGGAACCAGCGCTCGAAAACCAGATAGGTCAGGACCGGCATGCCGACCGCAATTGCAATGGTCGTCAGCCAGCGATAGCCGCCGAGCCAGCGCATGAACCAGGCGATGAAGACCATCGATGCGACGTAGAGACCGATGAACGGCATCGAGCCGACATAGATCGCGGTGGGCACGACGACGCTCATGACCTGGCGCAGCTGTCCCCACTCTGCGAACAGCCGGCCGTCGTCGTCGCGTTGCGCGTGCCAGAGGTTGATGGCGCTTGCGCCGACGATGGCGGCCCCGACATAGAAGGGAAAGAAGCCGGCACGTGGGCCCTCCGCACCCCAGTTGATGCCGGCCTTCAGGCTGCCGAAGATCACGACCAGCCCGAAGACGGCGATCAACAGCGCCATGCCGATTTCCAGCGTCTTGTGTGCGGGGCCAGATCCGGATCCGGATCGTTCAGTCATGGGACCTCCAGGCGGAAACGCAGTCTTTCGCGGTCGCGGCAGGCGTGAGGACGACCAGCGTCCTCAGCCGTCGTCGATGGCGCGGCTCAATTCGCCGACGCGAGGAAGCCGGCTTCCTTCATCAAGCCTTCGTGGCGCTTCTCCTCCGCCTCGATCCACTTGGCGTAGTCGGCGCCCGTCATGAAGGTCGTGTTGAAGGCGCCGCTCTTCATGAACTCCTGCCATTCTGACGTGGCGCGGACCTTCTTGAACAGCTCGACGTAATATTCGATCTGATCCTTCGTGGCCTTGGGCGGCATGAAGATGCCGCGCAGCATCAGGTATTCCATCGCCAGGCCCTGCGACTTGCAGGTCGGGATATCCTTCCACGCCTTGCCGTCGGCGATCGGCTCGTCATAGGCCATCGGCTGGCCGTCAAACACGCAGAGCGGACGGAGTTTGCCGCCGCGCCATTGCGCGACCGCTTCGATCGGATTGTTGACGGTCGAATCGACGTGGTTGCCGACGAGTTGCACCGCCACTTCGCCGCCGCCCTTGTAGGGAATGTAGGTGAACTTCGTGTCGACCGCTTTCTCGATGCCGACCGTGATGATCTGGTCTTCCTGCTTGGAGCCGGTGCCTCCCATCTTGAACGAGCCGGCCGGGGCCTTCTTCGCGGCGTCGACGTAATCCTTGACGCTGTTGTACGGCTTCTCGGCGTTGACCCAGAGCACGAATTCGTCGAGTGCGAGCATGGCGACCGGCGTCAGGTCCTTCCAGTTGAACGGAATTCCGGTCGCCAGCGGTGTCGTAAACAGGTTCGACAGCGTGATGATGATCTTGTGAGGATTGCCCGATGCCGTCTTTACGTCGAGAAATCCTTCGCCGCCGGCGCCACCGGCCTTGTTGATGACGACGAGCGGCTGCTTCATCAGATTGTGCTTGGTGACGATGCCTTGGACGGTGCGCGCCATCTGATCGGCGCCACCGCCGGTGCCCGCAGGCACGATGAACTCGACCGGGCGGACCGGCTCCCAACCCGCAGAGCTTGCGGTACTGACGCACGACACCGCGATCGCCGCCGCGGCGACATTCAGAACAAATAGCTTCATCTTACTCTCTCCCTGTCCAACCCTAACCGCGCCGCTCTTTGTCGGCTTGCGTCAGCCCATCCCGGATTACGTGCCTTGGGTCATCCTTTGCGGATCGCCCATTGCAGTAGTCTTACCAACTGAACTTTATGAGGAGGGGCAAGGCCCGGCATCCGCTTCTTTGGGATAAGTTTCTCGGCCGCTCCCACCCTGCACACGCACCCTGCTTATTAGCACCTTGGGTTGCGCCATCATTATTTTGGATAATGGTATGCGAGATGCCAGTGGACAAACAATTGGATCAGCTGGCGCCCAGCCGGACCAATCGTCGCACTTGCCCCGGCAGGAGGCCGCGCGAGGACAAAAAAATGGCCCCCTTTCGGGGGCCATGTCGGTCTGCCGGTTTTCCGGCGAGCAGGCTCTGTTTCTGTGGAAGCGCCTGCGCGCTTCAGAGGCCGAAACGGGGCAGGTCGCCGTTGCGGTTGGAAACCTGCGCGCTCGCCATCAAGAATCGGTCGATCGAGGCGAGCAGGCGGGCGAATAGCGAGGCGGAGGGGGCGAGAGCGACGGAAGCGGTCTTGGACATCGGAAATTCCTTTCTCGAGACGGTCAGCAGTGCTGTCTCATTTCGAGAGGAACTTTATGTATACCAGATGCCAATGTCTACGCGCCTGTTTGCATAGCAGCACGCGTTCTATCGCATTGCAACATAACGCGGCGTTAACGGGCCGTTTCGGACATAAGATTGCAAGCGCGGCGCGGTCCGCGGCTCTTTCGCGGCCGAGGGACGGAAAAAGGGCTCAAATTATCGGCCGCAGCGGGAGTCTAGCGGCAACGGGCGCCAAGTTCCGGAGCGCACTGCAGCGAGCGGGCCTTGGCACGGCGATGCAAAGCCGTTAGTGGTTCGCCCCCTTTTCCAATCATCTGTCAGAGTGGTTCATGTCGAGCGCCTCGCCCGCCGTCTCGATCGGCATCGATTTTGGGACGAGCAACACCGTCGTCGCGATTGCGGCGGACGATCGCCGGGTCGAGGCCATCCGCTTCGACCACGGCGGACAGCGCCATAGTGTCTACGTGTCGGCTTTGTGCTTCTGGGAGGACCGGCCGGGCGCCGGCGCCCAGGCCGAGGGCGGCCCCTGGGCGATCGAGACGTTCCTCGAAGGACGCCACGTCTACCGCTTCCTGCAGTCGTTCAAGACCTTTGCCGCGAGTTCCAGCTTCCAGACCACGCAGGTGTTCCGGCAGCGCTTCAAGTTCGAGGATATCCTGGCGGCGTTCCTGCGGACGTTGGCGCGCCATGGCGGCGAGAAGTTCGACTTCGAGACGTCCAACATCACGGTCGGCCGCCCGGTGCGCTTCGCCGGCGGCAATCCCGACGAGGTGCTGGCGATGCAGCGCTACCGCGCCGCGTTCGAGCGCCTGGGCGCCGGCCATGCGCGCTACGTCTACGAGCCCGTCGGTGCGGCGTTCTCCTTTGCCCGCCGGCTGGAGCGCGATGCCACCGTGCTGGTCGCGGATTTCGGCGGCGGCACCAGCGATTTCTCCGTGATGCGTTTCTCGCGGACAGGCGGAGCCCTCCGCGCCGAGCCGCTCGGACACGCCGGCATCGGCATTGCCGGCGACACGTTCGACTATCGCATCGTCGATCACGTCGTCTCGCCGCGGCTCGGCAAGGGCTCCAGCTTCCGCTCGTTCGACAAGGTGCTGCCGGTCCCCAGCGGCCATTACACCAACCTCGCGCGCTGGCATCAGCTGGCGATGATGAAGAGCAACGGCGATCTGCGCGAGCTCAGGGATCTCGCGCGCACCGCGCTGAAGCCGAAGTTGCTCGAGGATTTCATCACCATCGTCGATCTCGACCTCGGCTTTTCGCTGTACCGTGCGGTGTCGGACGCCAAGGTCGCGCTGTCGGCGCAGGACGAGGTGGATTTTCGCTTCAAGGGCGGTGGCGTCGATATCGGCGCGGCCATCACGCGGAAGAAATTCGACGCCTGGATTGCCGACGATATCGCGCGGCTTGCTGCGACCGTCGACAAGGTGCTGGCCGAAGCCGGCGTCACCGCGCGCGAGATCGAGAAGGTGTTCCTGACCGGCGGCACGTCCTTCGTGCCTGCGGTGCGAAAATTGTTCGCCGAGCGGTTCGGCAACGAACGGCTGATGTCGGGCGACCAGTTCGAGTCGATCGCCTATGGCCTCGCGCTGATCGGGCACAGTCCCGACTCCGACCGCTGGACTGCCGGCGGTGGGCTCGAGGCGAGGGCATAACAGGGGGCGAGCCGCGTCCCTGCGGCGCTGTTCGGTCGTTATTTCTGCTGAATTCGGTTCAGGTAATCGATCACGGCGAGAATGCGAGTCCGCACCACGACCTCCGGGTTTTGCTGGGGCCCGGCTTTCTGCCAATAATAGGGATCGACGGCGTGGGGCAGGTTGATGATGGGGTTGAACCGTTCGCCCCAGATCGGCATTTCACGAGTGCCATGAGCTGGAACTGATTTCGACCCATAGAGCGTTTCGTACACGGCGTTGGTGGGAAACACCCCGTTGTTGTTCCTGGTCAACATGGTCAAGTCGGAAGGCGTGGTCTTGAGCTGCCCGCTGACCGGCCCGTTGCCCTTTGCATCGGCGCCATGACAACTCGCGCACGAAGACTGAAATTCCGCCTTGCCGATATCAACTTCCTCGGCCCTGGCGGCGATCGCGAAACCAGCGGCAAGACCGGCAACCATCAACCATTCGACAGCAAATCTCATCATCTCGCCTCCGACGCCCGCAGGGAAGACTTCTACTCCTAGCCGCTTTGTCCTTCTGCCAGTTTGACGCACATCAACACCGCACATTCGGTGCCGTCGGATGTCGAAGGCGCGGAGCGCCTTGCCCATCATCTTTCCAGGGTTGAGAGAGCATCGGTGGGCGCGCTGGGCTTTGCCCACCCTGCAATCCTGGTGGTCGCTACTGATTGATCTCCGGCTCGACCAGCTTCGCCAGATTGCGCAGCGATTCCTGCCAGCCGAGATAGCAGGCCTCGGGCGGAATCACGTCGGGGATGCCGGCCTGCGTGATGTCCACTTCCGTGCCGACCGAAACCTTCTTCAGGACCACGGTCACCTGGATCTCACCGGGCAGGTTGGGATCGTCGAACCTGTCTGTGTAGCGGAGACGTTCGCCGGGCACGAGCTCGAGATATTCGCCGCCGAACGAATGGCTGTTGCCCGTGGTGAAATTCCGGAACGACATCTTGAACGTGCCGCCGACCTTGGGCTCGAAATGATGCACGGTGCAGGTGAAGCCGTTCGGTGGCAGCCATTTCGCCATCGCATCGGCCTCCAGGAAGGCGCGATAGACTTTTTGCGGGCTGGTCGCGAGAACGCGGTGCAGGCGGATCGTGCTGGGCATGGTTGTTGTCCTCAGTGATTGATGGGCCCAGGATTGGTGTCTCAAGATTGGTGTCTCAAGCTTGGCGTCTATGGCCCATTCATGTCACGAGGACGACCGCGAAGCCGCCGATCCGACAGGCGTCCTGGATTTTTTTGAAGGTCGTCCGGCCGGTCTGCTAGGTGGCTGCGACATCCTGCGGCGTCATCGTGAGTGACAGCCTGAAGCGGCCAACCAGGATATCCTCGCGAGCGCCCGCTGCGCGAAGTGGTGACGGCGAGAATTGACCGGCGGTCACGTTCTCGACCACATCCGCATCGTAACCCGACAGCAGCACAATCCAGTCGGCGGCGCCGTCCTTGCCGCGGATCTGCTGCTCCGTCGTGGGCGCGCTCGTGCGAGGCGTGTCGGTGAGAAGGAGATGGCCGCCTGTCAGCCCCGGCCGCTGCGCCAATGCGCCGAGCGTTTCGGTGAGACTCATCTGCAACTCCGCATCCCGTCCGGCTTCCGGCGACAACCTGACGGTCGCGAGCGAGCTCGCGACGCCGCCGCCGAAGCTCGCCGCCACCCGGCACTGGCTGCGGACCATGCCGAGATGATGCGGCATCATCTTGGTCGACCATGGCGTCGGCGCATTGAGCTGGTCGAGATATCCAGTCGAGGTGAGGACCTCGTACTGTTCGAGCTCGTAGAGCACGAAGAAGCCTTCCGCGTCCGTCGTGCTTGTCCAGCGCGAACCGCGCCGGAAGCCGGCAATGCTCATACGCTCCGGAAAGTGCTCATGCGAATGCCAGTCGCTGAACTCCTCGCGCTGGTCCGGACGGATACTCCACCACATCGCGACGGCGGCCTTGCCCAGAAGTGACATCGTGACCTCCCATTCCGCGCGTTAAGACCAGCCCCAGTGTGTACGCTTCATCAACAAAAGCCACAATTCCGCTGCCGTCCTTCGTTCAACTCCTGCGCGAAATGAGGGGGCTCCGTTGCACAGGACGCTTTGGGCTTTTGCCACCATTCTCTGCTGTCTTGCTTCGCCTGCCAAGGCCGCTGGCATCCAGCTGCTCCAATCCGATCCGGCGCTGTCAGGCGCGATCTGGTATCCATGCGCGACCGAGCCGACGCATGTGGCGCTCGGCAACCTTTCAGTCGACGCCGATTTCGACTTGAAGGGTGTAAAGGATTGTCCCGTCACGGGTGCTGCAAGGCTGCCGCTCGTGATCTACTCGCACGGCCGGGGTGGGTTCTTCGGCCAGCAGCACGACACGGCCGAGGCACTGGCCGATGCCGGCTTCGTCGTCGCCGCCATCAATCATCCCGGTGACACCGCCAACGACTCCTCGCGGCGCAACACCTTGTCCGTCTGGGAATCTCGCCCCGTAGATATCGTCCGCCTGCTCGATTTCATGCTGAAGGAGTGGAAGGACAGGGCAGTGATCGATCCCGCCAAAGTTGGTTTCTTCGGCTTCTCACTGGGCGGTGCTACCGGCTTCGTGCTGATGGGGACCAGGCCGGATTTTGCGAGGATCGCTGGCCTCTGCAAGGAGACCACCGGTGCCTGCGCCGAGTTGCACAATGGCGTGACGCCGCCGGAGCCGATCCACGATGCGCGTATCCGCGCTGCCGTGATCATAGACCCCGCGCCTGGCCTCCTGACACGGGAGAACCTCGCTGTCGTCAAGGTGCCGTTCCAGTTCTGGCGCTCGAAGTTCGGCGGCCCCGGCGTCGGAGATGGTTCAGGAACCGAACGCGTCGCCGAGGGCTTGCCCGGCAAGCCGGAGATTCACGTCGTGCCGGCAGGCCACTTTGCGTTCCTTGCTCCGTGTTCTCCCGAACTCGCGGCGGCCGTCCCGCGCATCTGCACGGACGTGCCGGCGGGGTTCGACCGGGCAGGCTTTCACCGCGAGTTCAACGCGGCGGTCGTGACGTTCTTCCGTGAGCAGCTCTCTGGCGGAGATCACTGAGCGTTTCGCCCGAGGAGGCCCCGGGTAGTCGACTCGGATCACGGACAGTTCCGCCGTTCCCTGGTGCAAATAAGCTTGGCCAAGCCTTGCAAGTGGGGATTGTGCAAGTGCGGATTGTGAGGTATACCTTAAATCCGTTCGTTCAGCCGCTGTGCCTTGTTGAATGCGCCCGCGGGCTCTTTTTCCAGAGACATCGACGAGTTGAATTGGTTCTGCGTGAGCGTCACGCGGGATATGCGCTCGCGCGCTTTGGAGAAGAAAATGACGACAGGTACCGTGAAGTGGTTCAACGGCCAGAAGGGCTTTGGATTCATTCAGCCCGACGACGGCGGCAACGATGTGTTCGTTCACATCAGCGCGGTCGAGCGGGCTGGTCTTGCGGGTCTCGCTGAGGGCCAAAAGGTCAACTTCGAGGCCAAGACCGACAAGATGCGGGGCAAAGTCAGCGCTGAGAATCTCTCGCTGGCTTGAGCTCTCTGGTGCCGTTTCACGGATGTACTGAAACGGTGACGCTGCCCGCTCGATCGTAAGGATTGAGCGGGTTTTGTCTGTTGTGGAGCACGGTGAAGGATGAGCGCCAAGAAATCGGCCGAACCGTCACCCGAAGGTATCGCGCGTTCCAACCGTCAGCGCCTGGCGGCTGAAGAAGGAGCGCGGGCGATGGCGGATGCCGAAAAGCAGGGGGTCGAGGTTCGCAAGAACATGGCCCGGCTTCGGGAACTGCGCCAAGCCAAGGAAGCGGCTGATGCAACCCTTCGCGCATCGTTGCCGGCACCGACCCCGACGAAGCGCAAGAAGAAACCGCCGCAATAGTCGACTTCGGCAGCGCCCCTGACGACATCTGGAGGGACCGGTCACATGCTAAGGAGTGCTGGTCGTGCGTAGAGCCAAGTCGGACGGTGGCGGCACAATCACCTTTTTTCTGGCGCTTGGTGCAGGCCGGCAGACGTGCCGGCTCGCGACGACATATCAAACGCAGAAACAGGCCTTCAGCTATTTTCAGAAGCACCGAACCGAGTTCGAGCGCATCGCGCGGACCCGGCTGACGTCCGGGGAGCTCGAAGACGGCATCGTCGTCCTCTCGATGCTGTAACGCCTGATCAGGGAAGCGCGTAGCGTCGATTTTGGCGGCCTTCAGTTGGCCAGATCCCAGATCGTCGTCAGCGACAGGACGTTTCCTATTCGGGAAGCCCTTTCGACTCTGCCTCGCGCGCCAATCGCTCGGCTTTCAGCCGCTCGCGATTCTCGTTCTGGGAGTGCTGGTCCTTCGCATAATCATTCATCGGCTTCTGCGTCGTGACAGGCTTGAACGCCTTGTCTGCTTCGCGCTTGGCCCGATCAGTGGATTGGTCCTTCACCATTTCAACCTCGCTTCGATCAACGGGCATGGATCAATGGACATGGATCAATGGACATGGCCCGCGAGCGCCGGACACGACGCCTCCCGCTTTTAAGCCGATATGGACTGACTAGTCACCCTCAGAACGGGAGAGTCGAGCGATCTTCAGTGTTGGGCGAGGCTGGTGCGAGGCTTGGTGGCTCGCCGTAGCTGCACACTCCCACTTTTCCGAGCATGCCGGTCGAAGGAATAACGGCCCCCGGCTGCTTTCGGTTCCTTCGGCCCGAACAAAAAGGCCGCCGAAACCGGCGGCCTTCGTCATTCACTGTTACGCCCGCTTACTCGGCGGCCTGCTTCTGCGGCGGGTCGAGCGCGCCGGATTTGTGGATGTCGGCGACCTGATGGTCCGAGAGGCCGAGCACCGAGCGCAGAATCTCGTCGGTGTGCTCGCCGAGCAGCGGGGAGCGCTCGACGTCGCTCGGGGAATCCGACAGCTTGATCGGGTTGCCGACCGAGAGGTACTTGCCGCGGGTGGGGTGGTCGACCTCGACCACCGTGCCGGTCGCGCGCAGCGACTGGTCCTCGGCAAGCTCCTTCATCGACAGGATCGGGCCGCAGGGGATGTCG
>LNAP01022308.1_pt1 | contig 11640 bp, 11 predicted proteins | sample 602601 | NCBI WGS metagenome assembly LNAP01 (sample SAMN02440304, study PRJNA202911) | soil metagenome | biome: Subtropical and temperate rainforests or woodlands; isolation source: soil samples (1 kg each in a 20% v/v slurry with milli Q water) were... ... | reverse complement strand
TCATGGTTTTGTGCCTCTTACGTTTTGTAATTGTATACAAGTGGCTTTGCGCAGAGTGTATTCACGGCGGACGGCGCAGGTCAATCCATTTTCTCAAGCAGCTGTTTCATTCGTCGGAAGCCCGAAGGACTGTGGCTTTTCGTCGCATGTGGAGCTTTTCGAGAATTATTGTATACAAAAAAATAATTCATTGTGTTCTATTTGTTGCATCGGATTGCGCAACAGAAAGCAATCCAACGGCTTTCCCAATAACAAAATGAGGACGGCACCATGAGCGCTTTAACCTTGAACGTCGCAGTCAACCTGGCCAACCAGGCCATCTCCGCAGGCCGTGCAATCTCTGCCGCGCCCTTGACCGTTGCTGTGCTGGACGCCGGCGGGCACTTGATAACGCTGCAACGCGAAGACGGCGCCAGCTTGCTGCGCCCACAGATCGCCATCGGCAAAGCCTGGGGCGCAATCGCCCTGGGCAAAGGCTCACGCCTGCTGGCCCAGGACGCCCAACAACGCCCGGCCTTCTTCGCCGCGCTGAATAGCTTGGGGCAGGGCAGCGTCGTCCCGGTACCGGGCGGCGTGTTGATTCGGGATCAGGATGGGAATGTGTTGGGGGCGGTGGGTATCAGCGGTGATTTGTCTGATGTTGATGAGCAGTGCGCGATCAGGGCGATCGAGACGCAGGGGTTGAGGGCGGATGCGGGGGTTGTGGCTTGATTTTGAGTTGATTGATCTATCGCCATCGCCAGCAGGCTGGCTCCCACGGGGATGTTTGTTCACATGTATTTTGTGTTCACAGAGATCCAATGTGGGAGCTAGCCTGCTAGCGATTGCTATCTCCCGGACACATCCTGCCAACAGTCTGTACATCTCAATCGAGTCAGCCGAGCTAGCCTTCCCATGATCAATTCATGGGAGAGGCAAAGGAATGTCTGGCTTACCTGCTTCACATCGCCTACGACGCGGTCGCTATGCTGAAACCAACCGAATTTACCTGCTGACTACCAATACGTTTGGACGAACACCGATATTCAAAAATTTTGCGCTGGGTCGTTTGGTCGTGGATCAGTTCAGAACTGCGCAGCATCAAGGCATCGCAAATTCATTGGCCTGGGTTGTAATGCCCGATCATTTCCATTGGTTGGTTGAGTTACAGCAGGGATCATTGGGTGACCTCATGCAGAAGACCAAGTCGATGAGCACCAAAACGGTAAATCGTTTTACTGGTCACAAGACCACTCTTTGGCAGAAAGGCTTTCATGACCGGGCACTGCGGCGAGAGGAGGATCTGGTGACGGTGGCGCGATATGTCGTGGCCAATCCATTGCGGGCTGGTCTGGTGAAAAAGCTTGGCGACTATCCGCTGTGGGATGCCATTTGGGTTTGAACTGAAATCGAGTTGTCTTCATCGCTAGCAGGCTAGCTCCCACAGGGGATTTTGTTTGCGCCATCGATCAAATGTGGGAGCTAGCCTGCTGGCGATAAATGCACCGCGGTCTATCAGTCCAGCTCACACCCCTTAAGCACCAACCGGATAATCGTCTGCGCTGCCGCTTCATAGTCGGCCTCATCCAATTTGGCCTTGCCGGTAACCGCAGAGATCTCGGCATAGGTCTGGGTCGCGGCCCAGATGCTGAACATCAGGTGGTTGGGGTCGATCGGGGCGATCTGGCCGCGGTCGATCCAGGTCTGGATGCAGTCGATGTTGTGCCTGGCCTGGCCGTTGAGCTGCTCGACCAGGTCGGGGCTCAGGTGCGGGGCGCCGTGCATGATTTCGCTGGCGAACACCTTGGAGGCGAAGGGCAGGTCACGGGAGATGCGGATTTTCGAGCGAATGTAGCCGCTCAGCACTTCGCTGGGCACGCCGTCGGCGTTGAACGGCGTCGAGGCCTGCAGGATTGGCTCGATGATGCTTTCCAGGACCTCGCGGTAGAGATTTTCCTTGGATTTGAAGTAGTAGTAGACGTTAGGCTTGGGCAGCCCGGCCTTGGCCGCGATGTCACTGGTTTTGGTCGCAGCGAAGCCCTTGTCGGCAAATTCTTCACTGGCGGCACGCAGGATCAGTTCTTTGTTGCGCTCGCGGATGGTGCTCATAAACCAAGGAGTTCCTTGCCTGTTCTGGCGGTTGCGCATGGTAGCACCGGCCTCGCGCGGCGCTCAAGAATGCCCCGTGTAGCCTCGGGTCGCGCTATGCTGCGCACCATTCATTCAAGAAGGAAACCTGATTCATGGCAGGAAGCAGTTTGCTGGTGCTGATCGACGACATCGCCACCGTACTGGACGATGTGGCGTTGATGACCAAAATGGCCGCGAAGAAGACCGCCGGCGTGCTTGGCGACGATCTGGCGCTCAATGCCCAGCAGGTTTCCGGCGTGCGTGCCGAGCGGGAAATCCCGGTGGTGTGGGCCGTGGCCAAGGGCTCGTTCCTCAACAAACTGATCCTGGTGCCCTCGGCCTTGGCCATCAGCGCGTTCATTCCGTGGCTGGTCACGCCGTTGTTGATGGTCGGTGGCGCTTACCTGTGCTTTGAAGGCTTCGAGAAACTCGCCCACAAGTTCCTACACAGCAAAGCTGAAGATCAGGCTGAACACGCAGAATTGGTCGAGGCTGTGGCCAACCCGGCGGTCGATCTGGTGACGTTCGAAAAGGACAAGATCAAAGGTGCGATCCGTACCGACTTCATTCTCTCGGCGGAAATCATCGCCATCACCCTGGGCACCGTGGCTGGCGCTTCGCTGACCCAGCAAGTGATCGTGCTCTCGGGCATCGCCATCGTCATGACCATCGGCGTCTATGGCCTGGTGGCTGGCATCGTCAAGCTCGATGATCTTGGTCTGTGGCTGACCCAGAAGCCCGGGCAAATAGCCAAAAGCATCGGTGGCGGGATTCTGCGTGCAGCGCCGTACATGATGAAAAGCCTGTCGGTGATCGGCACCGCGGCGATGTTTCTGGTCGGCGGCGGGATTCTGACCCACGGCGTGCCGGTGGTTCATCACTGGATCGAGAGTGTCAGCGCGGGTGCTGGCAGTGGCGGGTTTATCGTGCCGACGTTGCTCAATGCGGTGGCCGGGATTATTGCCGGTGCGGCGGTGTTGGTGGGCGTGATGGCGGTGAGCAAGACCTGGAAAGCAGTCAAAGGTTGAAGCCTGGCAATACGATCAAATGTGGGAGCGGGGTTGCTCGCGAAGAGGTAATAACATTCAGCATCAATGTTGACTGTTATACCGCCTTCGCGAGCAAGCCCGCTCCCACATTTGTTTTGTGGTGTTGCCGATGCAATTACTCGGCGACCTGCAGCTTGCGCGATTCGGTGTACACGTAACGCACTTTTTCATATTCGAACGGCGTGTTCAGCTGACCGTAGCGGAAGCTGTTCTGATAGCGCCTGTCGATGATGCGCAGTGCCAGGACTTCCGGATGGTTGGAGCTGACTTCGGCCACGTTCAGGAAGTTGATCGCCGATTCGCCGGTGTAATCCACTACCAGGCCCGCGGTGTCGCGCAGGTTCGACGGGCCGAGGATCGGCAGCACGAAATAGGCACCGCCCGGTACGCCGTAGAAGCCCAGTGTCTGACCGAAGTCTTCGCTCTGGCGCGGCAGCCCCATGGCGGTGGCCGGGTCCCACAGGCCGGCGACACCGATGGTGGTGTTGAGCAGCAGGCGCGCGGTGGTTTCCATCGAACGCTGACCTTTGAATTGCAGCAAACTGTTCACCAGGTTTGGCACATCGCCGACGTTGTTGAAGAAGTTGCTGACGCCGGTGCGCAGGAAACTTGGGGTGATGTAGCGATAGCCGTTGACCACGGGCAGGAACACCCATTGGTCGAAACGGTAGTTGAAGTGGTAGACGCGGCGGTTCCACTCTTCCAGCGGGTCGTAAACGTTCAATGCGTTGAGCGTCGAACGTTCGAATTCGCGTTGATCCAGCCCTGGATTGAATTTGAGTTTGCTCAGTGGTTGCTTGAAGCCGTCGCTATCGACCACCACAGGTGCATTGGCTTTGCTGTTGTCGGCGTTGGCGACGCCTGCACAGAGTAACGCTGCGATCAGCAGGGGGTATTTAGCCACGGAAAAACTCCAGCATGGCGTCGCTGTTGACGCGATAGTTGAGGTTGCCGCAATGGCCGCCCAATGGATAAACAGTCAAACGGTCGCCGAAGGTGCGGCGCAGAAACCCCAGGTCGCCAGGGCCGAGGATCACGTCGTCGGCGTTGTGCATGACGGCGATTTTCGGGCTGTCGTGCAGGTAATCCTTGAGAGCATACAGGCTGACCTGATCGATCAGTTGCAGCAGGCTGCCGCCATCGGTGCGGGCGCGCCACATCGGAATGACCTGTTCGGTCAGGTAGCAGTCGAAGTCGCATTGCAGTGCGCGTTTGAGGAACGGCGTGAGGGTGGTGCCTTCGGTGATCGGGTATTTCGGTGGCGTGATCAGGCCGCGGCGGTTGATCAGGTCCGAGGTGAAGGCGATGTCCGCTGCCGAGAAACGGAACGAAGTGCCAATCAGCATGGCCATCTGCTCGTTGCTCAGGTGCTGTTTGGACTGCTGGAAGTCGTAGAGCAGGGCGTCGTTGAGGTCGATGTAGCCCTTCTGCTGGAAGTAGCGGGTCAGTTTGTCCAGTACCAGTTCATAGAAGGTGGTGCTGTTGTTGATGCCCTTTACCTCTGTCTGTACCAGCTTGTCCAGATTGGTGACCGAGGTGTAAAGGTTGACCGGTGGGTTGAGCAGCAAGACTTTCTTGAAATTGAAGCTGCGACGGGTTTCATCCAGGTGCGCGACAAATGCCGCATCCAGTGCGCCAAGGCTGTAACCGGTCAGGAAATAATCGGTGACCGGCAGCTTCGGGTTCTGCGCCCGCACGGCCTGCATCACCCGGTACATGTCTTCGGCATCTTCCTTGGTCACGCCGGGGGTGGCGAAGCGCGAGGCGGCGGTCATGAAGTCGAAGCTGGTGGGCGACGACAGCTGCACCACGTGATAGCCGGCCTTGTAGTAGAGCTTTTTCAGGTACTCGTTGAGGGTGCTGTCATAGCGTGCACCCGTGCCGGAGATCAGGAAAATCAACGGTGCCGCTTGATCTTGCGTGGCGATGCGGTAGGTGAGTTTCTTTACCGGCCAGAAGTTGTCCGGCAGGCTGAATTCACGCTCCGGGCGCAATGTGACGCTGCGATCCTCCTGATTGATATCGTCTCCGGGCGTAACTCCGGCGGTGTCGTGGCGATAGTCGCCTCGAACGGGTTGGTCAGGGGGTAGCCGTAACTGGCGGCATCAATGTCGGCCGCCAGTGCGGACGCACTTAAAATCAAGCCGCCAAACAGGGCGGCGCAGCGCAAGGAACGGAGCATGACTAGATCCCTTAGAGGAAGGTGCCGGATGAAGTTCGCAGGCTATGACCACAGGATTTGCGCCAAAGTGCCATGACGGGCACCAATCAGGCCTGATTTCGGAGCAACGGTAGCTGGACGATACACTTTGCAGCTATTTGATGAACAGTTATCTGTTGATGTCACTTGCTTACCGCGGGCGGGGGATTAAGCTGGCCGCCGATTTCGTTTATTGGAGTGTTGCATGTCCCGCCGTCTGCCTGTGATCCTGTTGCTCGTTCTTCTGCCTTTATGGCTGGCCGCCAGTTATGGCGCGCGTTATGGCTTCATGGAGGATGCGCAATGGGTCGGCATCTGCGTAGATGAGGCCAGTCGCTGGGAATGCCAGGTTCGTTCGAATCTCGGCCTGATGATTCATTTCAAGGTTCTGGGTTGGGTAGCATTGGCTACCGCCGTGATTGGTTTTGTTCTGCCAGGGCGAGCGGGGTGGTGGCTGGCGGTGCTGGCGCTGGTGTTCGGGTTTCCGGCGCTGGCGTTGTACAACACCACGTTGTCGGTGTTTGCGGTGGTGATTGCTGCTTTGCGGCTGGTCCGGGCTTCTCGTAGCGCCTGATAGTCAGCCTTCGCGAGCAAGCCCGCTCCCACAAGGATTGCGTAAACCCTGTGGGAGCGGGCTTGCTCGCGAAGAGGCCGGCTGGCGCGCTGAAAATCAGCCCTTGCGAACCCGCAAGCTGCGCCACAACGCCGCCACCATCAACACACTCACCAGCGCCCAACCCCAGGCCTGCTGGTTTTGCAAACCTTCTTGATACAACTGCGGCGCAATGCCGGCGCCGATGATGAAGGTCAGCAGGGCAATTTCCCGGCGCGGCACACTGACCGGACGGCACAGGTACACCAGCGCCGGCAGGATGAACGCGACACTCGGGAAGCTGCGATAACGCGGATCGAACACCAGCTCCAGCATCATCACCGCCGCGGCAAAACCTGCCGCTGCCAGCCACCAGCCAGCGCGACGCTCCAGTGCATTGAAGGCGCGTTCACGCCAGCCGGTACGAGCGCTCAAGGTCAGCGCAGCATGGGCCAGCACCAACAGATTCAACCCCGTCAGCAAAGCGACCCACAGCCATTCACTGGCAAACCGTGTGGTGACCCGAGCCAGATCGCCCCAGGCACCCATCGAGCAGGCCGCCAACGCGCCGAGCAGCGGCAGTACCAGCGCCGCACGGGTGCTGCGAACGCGACCGCCGAGGATCAGTGTGCCGATGAAGATCAACCCACCCACTGCCAGCCATTGCGACCAGTACGGCACGTTCGAGACTGGCCCGGCGAGTACGCCCTTATCCTGACGATCGGCGTCGAACAATCCCCAGTAACCCCCGACCGCACCTTCGCTGGCGCGTTTCCAGGGCTGGTCGAATGCCTCGATCAGGTTGTAATGCCAGCCTTGCTGTTCGGCCATGATCACAAAGCTGCGAATGAACCTGGCTTCGTTGACTCGGCTCGGCAAAGCGGTTTCGCGCTGACGGCCTTCGCTCGGCCAGCCGGTTTCGCCAATCATCACGTCTTTGGGCGCAAATTTGTTGCCGAACACCTGACGCACTTCGGCCACATGCTGCAGCGCGGCGTCGATGTTCGACGGATCGTCTTCCCAGTACGGCAGCAAATGAATGGTCAGGAAGTCCACCGCCGGAGCGATTTCGGGATGCTTGAGCCAGAATTCCCAGACGTCGGCGTAGGTCACCGGTTGTTTGACCTGACTTTTGACCTTGTTAATCAGCGTCGCCAACTGTGCGCCGGTGACTTCCTTGCGCAGCAGGGTTTCATTACCTACGATCACCGAGGTCACTACATCGGCGTTGGCATTGGCTGAGGCGATCAGCAGGTCGACCTCCTTGGCGGTGTCCACCGGGTTGCTGTTGACCCAGGCGCCAATCATCAGCTTCAAGCCGTGCTTGCGTGCCAGGTCGGGCAGGGCCTCCAGGCCGGTCATGGAATAAGTACGGATGCATTCGAAACGGGTTGCCAGCAGTGCGAGGTCGGCGTCCATGCGCTCGGGGCGCAGTTTGAACGGCACATCGAACGGCGATTGGTCTTTGTCGAACGGGGTGTAGGAGGCGCATTGCAGCTTGTGTGTTGCGCTGGCCACGTCCGGCAGGATCACCGGTTTGCCGAGTCCATACCAGAAGCCACCGAGGGCAAAAAGCCCCAGCAGGCAGGCAAATAAATAAGCAAGAAGAGGAAAGCGGGATGTCGCGGGCATGGTCAGGCCGTCTGGGAACAAAGCCGCGCATGTTACCTGCATTTGTCCCGCGCTTGGTGGCCCGCATAATTTTGACATGCAAAGTTCAGGCGGGGTGGCGGATGGATTTGCGACGGTTGCAATTAATGGCCTTCTGATGTCGTTTCTCGATGCCTTGAGGTCGCTGGCAGAGCAGGTCGCAGTGGACGTCAGGTTGATCATCCAATCGTCAGTACTCCGCTGATGTTTGAACGAGTTTGCGGTGAGGCGTGATGGGGGCGCTGTGCACCATAACAATACGTTGAGCGGCTCGGCATCCGTCGAGCGCAGCACTTTCGGGGAAGTAACGATGAAGATGCGACGACTCTTGGGCGCAGGTGCCGCTTTGGTGCTGGCGATCAGTTCTACGATGGCCAGTGCTGAAGGCAAGGCAGTGACGATCGGTTATGTAGACGGCTGGTCGGACAGCGTCGCCACGACCAACGTGGCCGCGGAAGTGATCAGACAGAAACTCGGTTATGACGTGAAGCTGCAAGCGGTTGCCACCGGGATCATGTGGCAGGGTGTGGCCACTGGCAAACTCGACGCCATGCTGTCGGCGTGGCTGCCCGTGACCCACGGTGAATACTGGACCAAGAACAAGGATCAGGTCGTCGATTACGGCCCGAACTTCAAGGATGCAAAAATCGGCCTGATCGTGCCGGAGTACGTCAAGGCCAAGTCTATAGCCGATCTGAAAACCGACGACAGCTTCAAAAATCGTATCGTCGGTATCGATGCCGGTTCAGGCGTGATGCTCAAGTCCGAGCAGGCGATCAAGGACTATGGCCTGGACGGCTATACCCTCAAGGCCAGTTCCGGCGCCGGCATGATTGCCGAGCTGACCCGTGCCGAGAAGAAAAACGAATCCATTGCCGTTACCGGTTGGGTGCCGCACTGGATGTTCGCCAAGTGGAAACTGCGTTTCCTGGAAGATCCGAAAGGCGTTTACGGTGCGGCTGAAACCGTAAATAGCATCGGTAGCAAGGGCCTGGATGCCAAAGCACCTGAAGTCGCGAAGTTCCTGAAGAACTTCCAATGGGCGTCGAAAGACGAAATCGGCGAAGTCATGTTGGCGATTCAGGAGGGTGCCAAGCCTGAAGCCGCAGCGAAGGATTGGGTGGCCAAACACCCGGATCGCGTTGCCGACTGGGTCAAATGATTTGATTTAAAGCGTCTAGTCAGTACCTCTCGAGGCCCCTTGGCATTTATGCCAAGGGGCCTTTTGCTTTTTTATGTGTTTAACGCATGCATGAGAAATGGCGACTCTGTCATGTCGTTCTAATACTAAGGTCGTCTGGAACCTGTTGGATACCGTTCCAACTAAATCTGTGCTGCGAGGATAAAAACAATGAACGACAGCATTTACCTCTCGATTCAAAACAGCCCGCGCTTCAAGGAGCTGGTCAGCAAGAGAGAACGATTCGCCTGGATTCTTTCAGCGATCATGCTTGGGCTGTACTCCGGATTCATTCTTTTGATTGCTTACGGACCGCATATCCTGGGCGCAAAAATCAGCCCCGAGTCCTCAATTACCTGGGGCATTCCGATCGGTGTCGGGCTGATCGTTTCGGCCTTTGTCCTGACGGGCATCTACGTGCGACGCGCCAACGGCGAATTCGACGACTTGAACAATGCGATTCTCAAGGAGGCTCAGCAATGATCCGGCGTCTAATGGCTCTATTGAGCATCGCAGCCTTCGCACCTGGCGCCTGGGCGGCTGAAGCCCTGACGGGTGCGGTACAGAAACAACCACTCAACATTTCCGCGATCCTGATGTTCGTGGCATTCGTGGGTGCAACCCTGTGCATCACTTACTGGGCTTCCAAGAAAAACAACTCGGCCGCCGACTACTATGCGGCGGGCGGCAAGATCACCGGTTTCCAGAACGGCTTGGCGATTGCCGGTGACTACATGTCCGCGGCGTCCTTCCTGGGTATTTCCGCCCTGGTGTTCACCTCCGGCTACGATGGCCTGATCTACTCGATCGGCTTCCTGGTGGGTTGGCCGATTATTCTGTTCCTGATCGCCGAGCGCCTGCGCAACCTGGGCAAATACACCTTTGCCGACGTGGCGTCCTACCGCCTCGGGCAAACCCAGATCCGCTCGCTGTCGGCATGCGGTTCGCTGGTGGTGGTGGCGTTCTACCTGATCGCGCAAATGGTGGGTGCTGGCAAGCTGATTCAGCTGTTGTTCGGTCTCGACTATCACGTTGCGGTGATCCTGGTCGGTATCCTGATGTGCCTGTACGTGCTGTTCGGCGGCATGCTGGCGACCACGTGGGTGCAGATCATCAAGGCGGTGCTGTTGCTGTCCGGTGCCTCGTTCATGGCACTGATGGTGATGAAGCACGTCAATTTCGACTTCAACGCGCTGTTCTCCGAGGCGATCAAGGTTCACCCTAAAGGTGAAGCGATCATGAGCCCGGGCGGCCTGGTGAAGGATCCGGTCTCGGCGTTCTCCCTCGGCCTGGCACTGATGTTCGGTACCGCTGGCCTGCCGCACATCCTGATGCGCTTCTTCACTGTGAGCGACGCTAAAGAAGCGCGTAAAAGCGTGCTGTATGCAACCGGCTTCATTGGCTACTTCTACATCCTGACCTTCATCATCGGCTTCGGCGCGATCTTGCTGGTCAGCACCAACCCGGCCTTTAAAGATGCGGCTGGCGCGCTGATGGGCGGCAACAACATGGCGGCGGTGCATTTGGCCAATGCGGTGGGTGGCAGTATCTTCCTGGGCTTCATCTCGGCGGTGGCGTTCGCAACCATCCTGGCGGTGGTGGCTGGTCTGACCCTGGCCGGTGCTTCGGCGGTGTCCCATGATCTGTACGCCAGTGTGATCAAGAAGGGCAAGGCCAACGAGAAGGACGAGATCCGCGTCTCGAAAATCACCACCATCGCTCTGGCGGTGCTGGCGATCGGCTTGGGTATTCTGTTCGAGAAGCAGAACATCGCGTTCATGGTGGGCCTGGCGTTCTCCATCGCGGCGAGCTGTAACTTTCCGGTACTGCTGCTTTCGATGTACTGGAAGAAGCTGACGACTCGCGGTGCGATGATCGGCGGCTGGCTGGGTCTGGTCAGTGCAGTTGGCTTGATGGTGTTGGGGCCAACCATCTGGGTGCAGATCCTGGGTCACGAGAAGGCGATCTTCCCGTATGAATACCCGGCGCTGTTCTCCATGGCCATTGCGTTTGTCGGGATCTGGTTCTTCTCGGTCACTGACAAGTCCGCCGAAGGTGTGAACGAGCGGGCGCTGTTCTTCCCGCAGTTTGTTCGTTCGCAGACCGGGTTGGGGGCGAGCGGGGCGGTTTCGCACTGAGGCTTCTTATATATAAGCTGCGCTGACACGAATGCCCCGGTCGAGAGATCGGGGCATTTTTTATTGGGCGGTTATCGCACTCTGTTCGGCTTGCTCGCGTAGGCTGCCTGATAGCGGGCCGGGCTCTTTGAACGTGTACATATCCGTTTCTGCGGTTGTGCTGGCTGGCGCTTATTGCCCTTTGTAGGAGCGAGGCTTGCCCGCGAAGGTGGTCTGATAGTTGATCGAGCTCTTTAATCGTTTACATATCCGTTTCTGCGGTTAAGGCCGCCTATGGTTTCGCTCTTACAGCGAGTCACTTTCGAAAAGTGACCCGCTGTAAGAGCGGAACCGCCAGCCGGCGCAACCGAAGAAACGGATATGTACACAACCACAGAGCCCGGTCGGCCCTCAGGCCGCCGCATAACTCAACGTCAGGCACAAACAAAAACGGCCCCTATCCAATAGAGGCCGTTTCCGGTACAGCTCAAGACGTTATCGCAAGACGGGTCTTATCAGCGGTCTTCAAGCCGGGTGATATCACGCGACTCATAGCCAGTGTACAGCTGACGCGGACGGCCAATCTTGTACGGGCTGGAGAGCATTTCTTTCCAGTGGGAAATCCAGCCGACAGTCCGCGCCAGAGCGAAGATCACGGTGAACATGCTGGTTGGAATGCCGATCGCCTTGAGGATGATCCCCGAGTAGAAGTCGACGTTCGGGTACAGCGAGCGTTCGATGAA
>LNAP01005222.1_pt1 | contig 11640 bp, 8 predicted proteins | sample 602601 | NCBI WGS metagenome assembly LNAP01 (sample SAMN02440304, study PRJNA202911) | soil metagenome | biome: Subtropical and temperate rainforests or woodlands; isolation source: soil samples (1 kg each in a 20% v/v slurry with milli Q water) were... ... | reverse complement strand
ACAACCACCGGCGACCCCACCAGGCGTTGGCCATGAAAACCCCGGCCGAGGCATTTGCATTAGCCGCATAAACTGAGCAGATTCTGCTGGGTCATTACAAATGCGCCAATGGAGAGTTTCTTTAAAACGTTGAAAGTGGAGAGGCTTTATCGGGTCCATTATCGTGATCGCCAGCAAGCTCGGCTCGATATCGTGGACTGGATAGAGGGCTTTTATAACCGACGACGCCTGCATTCCTCGAACGGGTTTCAGGCCCCAATTACTGCTGAAGCCATGTTGAAAGCAGCATAACTTGGTGTACGTGGAAGCGAGGCAGGGTCACTGCGCGAGGATGATGACATCCTGTGACCCGGACGGTTAAGATGCCGTCGTTAAGTATCGCTATTTTCTTGTGTCTGTGAACAATTATGCAAGGAGTTCATACTCAGACGGAATATATCAATATGCTGAATAATATCTGCCCAAGTGTAGTTGCCTCTTTTCTCATAAAAGAGCTTTCCTTGATGTGGACGCTCCGATATACGTGAGACTGATACAGGTTGTATCTGTTGCCTACCTGATAGTAAGTACTTAAATAACACAAAAGGGAATAATGCCGCCCATGTCTTAACCTGCGAAGGATAACTTAAACAATACCGCAAGTAGTTGAATCGCTTTACCCATGGTATTCGAATATCAATCGATCTTCCATTTTCGGAAAGAGGAGATAGGACACGAAAAGATAGGCCTGGACATTTATTTGAATGGTAAAGCGAGAATTGCCAACACCGAGCGAGCAATCCATGGCTTTCTGCAATAGAAACTAGCATTGCATGAAGAGCATCATGATCTTGGTGCCCCCCTTCCCAAGCAGGAAAATAAATTGATGTCGGAGAATTTATTCGACCCAGAAATTCATTTACCCAAGCCCCTGCTTGTACTAATCGAACGGCTAGATTCCCATCCGAAATGCCTATTTCCTCTCCTACAAAATGCACGTCGGTAATTTTGACTTTGAGGCGACGAAGCACTTCTATCGATTCAGCACTGCGTATTTCGGACGTTGCCGAAGCAAACGCACCATCTGTAAGGTATAAACAAATAACGCGCGACCCTTTTGTAATCTCATTTTCAATGAGATTATATACGCCAAACTCGTCATCTTGGTGTGCAAAGAAAAAAACTGAAGTCTTGCTATCTTGCATGTCAGTATGCGTCAAAATCGAGGAAGGAAAAGCTGATGCGCTCATGGTCAAGCATAATTACCCGTGATGACAGTGACCTGTAGATAAAATTTAAAGGTGAAGGTTTGAATCTTGTTGGGATATCAACGTAGGTTTTGAAATGTTGGCAACCTCTGGGCTCTGCGCCTAGATATACGCGAACAGACGGCAACATGGGCTTTATTTTTTCATATTTTTCCCCTTCGAAAGGACGTTCTGCATAAGCCTGTACAAATGGCCCTACAGCGTTGGCATTAAAATATACTGCATCACCGTAAAGACCGGCGCGAACCGGATTATTTGGGTTTGAACAGCGCCAATGTAGTGACTCCTGAGTCCAAATGCGACGGAATTGAGCTGTCGATTTTATCTTCTCCACGTCAATCCTAATAGGGCCGAATCCTATCTTCGCTTCTAGCGGCCGGACTAATTGGAATCCTAGCTTACGGGTAAAGCCGGGCGTGCTATTTGCATTCGCTATCCCATATACTGCATCAAAGCCCATTGCTGCAGCAGCGTCGTAAGTATGGGCTGCGAGCTTAGAAAAAAGTCCTTGGCCTTGATAGCGTGGATGTGTAGCTGTATTGAGAGAAAGAAGAGCCTTTGTCGAGCGACCGTCAATTATAGCGGCAGTGGGAATACATGCATAATGCGCCACTAAATCCTCCCCATCCCAAGCATCAAACCCAACCACTGGTCCCTCAGGATTCATGTGATAGAGCCATTGTAAAGCCGTCTCACTAAACTTTGTAGAGATCGAAAAACATTCTTTAAATAACATTGAATATTTGACCCATGGCGCCGTCGTCGACTGAACGGGAAGGATGGTTATCATATTAAGGCCCAGAATTTGATAAATAAAATCGATAATCTTCGTTGCGGCCAAATAAAGTTAATGTTTTTCGGAGAAAAATTTGAGAAATCTAAATTTGGTAGTGCAATTCTGTCCAAATTTCACCGGAATGTCAATAATTGACTCGCCATTTTTTGCCCAATGCGATCAGCATTAGCCATAATCGTCAGTGTATGCGGCTTTTGAGGAAGAGTAGACAAACAAGCTCCGTCAACGATATGCACATTCTCTAACCCTAATATTTCACCTTGAGCATTAGTTTCTCCCCGCGTTGGCGAAAGGCGCATCGGTAGAGTGCTAGAATAATGAATATCAGCCCCCGGTTGGCCCGCTATAAAGCTTCTTGGTACGACTACAGCTCCTATTTGGCGATAGGCCTTACGGAGTCGCCGAGAAGATTTCAATAGTAGACTATCCACTTGATCACTATAACCACCTATAATTTTTAAAATCCCATTTGCATCAATCTGCGCTACTGTAGAAGAAAGATGCCCAGGGAGAAAAATATTTCCAACTAAGCAGGAACTCAGTAAATTTCTTGCAAAATCGATTCCATATCGCGCCGCGAATGGCATATGCCGAACGAATTCGTTCACCGGAATGCCACATGTGGAAAAAGTAGCTCCATATCCCTTTATGCTCGGTGTGAGGCTTAAGCTAAATGCCAATTGGCCGAGTCCAAAACCGTTAATCCTTTGTGTACCTAACATTGATGGCAACCATAATAAAAATGCCGCAGTGGGGCATGATTGCAATGATATAGGCATAGTCAGACGGAGAGCCATGAGCGCCAAACGTGTCGTGGCGAGTGTTCCAGCAGCTAAAGCTATTTTCTTAGCTGTAACAGATGTGAAAGTCTGCTTATATTGTCCTCGTGCTGAGGCAATACCATTATGGCTTTCTATTTCATCGATAATAAAGCCGCTTTGGTAATAAAAGTTCTTATATTTGAGTAGCGAAAATACTTCGTCTCCAGCAGAGTATATAGCTCTACGGTGACAGCCAATTAAGCAATTTCCCAAGATATCACATGCTTTACGATCAGCGAGATTTTCACTTATTACCGCCATACGAGCACGTCCTAGTCTGAATCCTCTCGATGCAAGTTTCTCTCTGTGCAAAGCATATTGCGCAAATATCTTTGCGTGTAAGGAGTCCATTCCGATGGGAGGCTGGGCCCATGCATCCAATCCAAAATATTCGGATAGATCATCGTTGTTGGCTCCACTAACACCTATCCTCCGCGTCACACTTTCGTAAGACCTGAAAATTTCGGATTCCGAAAACGGAAAATCAAGTAGCTCGTCTCCTGAAAGACGAGCAACGCCAGCTCCCCATGCATTAGAAAGTCCTCCCTTGGCAAGGGATCCTACGGCAATAAAGTTAGTTGAATCGATAGGATTGGAGACGGTAAATTTATCAAAAACATATGCATGAGAAGGCATGCGAAGTTTGGGCGAAACAGACTCCAGATGTTTAAGTGCATGAAACTTCTCACCCACCAACCATTTCCATTGGTTGACATCTTTAGATCGTCCCTCCAAAAAAGGAAGAGACGGCGGTGCAACTTCTTCCTCTCGGCCCCCATCTACCATCAGCACCTTTAAGCCCGACCGAACTAATGGAAATGCAACTGATACACCTGCAGGCCCGCTACCGACAATTACTACATCAAAATCTGTCTGCATCAAGAGTTTTTCCTTTTATATATCAAAAGGTGTCTTGGCTGTAATACAAAACGTAGACTACGCCACCACAGATCCAAGATAATCGCTGTGGAAATGGCCGTTAATGTTATGACTGGATGATTTGATCGATTGACGCATAGAAACCGCATAGCACCCTGGGGTGTGGCTTCGGCAATAACTGTCGCAATATTTATACGCCAAGCGACTTCTTTGCTGTCACTGTGAGCTACAGTCTTCGGATCGTCTAGCAAAGCCCAAGCTACGGGCCATAGGAATAATAGCCGTCGAACGTCGAGTGGAGTGCCCCCTCTTAGAGTCTCGATTGCGCGAACATATCGACGCACTATTGCAAGACCCGGTTTACTTCTTAAAATGTAAGTCAACAACGCAGTTCCTTCCTGGATAATTCTACGTCGCCGGTCGCTACCTGAGCGATGCATGCCGGAACGCAATGCCCGTAACTTAACCCCGGTTACGTCGAGGCTTGACTGAGTTTGCATAGGCTTAAGATCGAATAGTGAGCGCAATTTATACAGGCCGAGCCGTGTGCTACTGCCAGAACTGAGCAAAGTGATAAGGAATTTCACTAGGCCAACGGGAACGGGAATAAACAGTTTTGTCTGACGAACTCGCTGTTTTTCTATGGCTTTTAGAAAGCTAGTAAAAGAAATGGGAACGGGCGACCCAATGGAGTATATACCCGGAGGAATATCATTTCGGCATGCGAGGTGCAGCAGATATTCCGCGCATTCATCCACGTGTATGGGCTGAATCATAGGTGATGGAAAGAAAGCGGGAAGGACGGGAAGCCGACGAGTCAAGGATACGAGCGAGCCGAAAAGCCCCAGTTCAAGTCCCCCGTAGACTTGGCCAGGGCGAACTACGAAGCCGTCTGCAGCCAACACCTCCTGTTCAATTAGCCATTTTGTACGGCCGTACTCAGTAGGCGCATCTATGCGCGCGGTTTGGCTCGAAACAAAAATAAACTTAGCACCAATTTCGCTTGCGGCGACAATAAGCGAGCGTGCGGCCGATATTTCCTGACGGCCTCCTATTTGTGGTTCGGTGTTAGCGGCTAAATGAATAATCGTGTTTACTTTTTCAGGAATGACTAATTTTTTCGATGAAAGCAGATCAAAATATAGCCATTCCTCACTATTTATAGGGGCGCTCCGCGATGCGGCAACTATCTGATGGTTGTACACCGTCGCTAATTTGATTAAATGTGTACCAATATAGCCGGAAGCTCCGGTAACAAGTATCTTCATAGCGAATCGTCGTGCTCAATATGGTGTGGAGTGCAAAGCCGGTTTGATTTAAATACCCATTTCTTACTTAGCCAAAAGCTCAAGAATACACAGATGGTATCCGATAATAATTTTGCTATAATAGGTACGCCGGTAACTAATAAAAGAGCAGCTAAAAATGCTGACGACATCGGTATATTAATACCAAGTAAGAAAAAATACCGTATTATTTGTTTTCGATCCCGCATATTTTTTTTGATGCGAAAAGTAAAATTTTGGTGCATTAGAAATGCGAAAACACCGGCTGCTATTTTTCCTAATACGTTAGCGGCTATTACGCCGAATAACCCAGTATAAATAGTACCCATAAAAACGCCCATATCGATTCCGTACGCAATAAGTTGAATCGAAAGGTATCGAATAAAAGTCATTCTAACTCTTTTCGTATAATTATTATATGGTGTAATGATGTCCATCGATTAAATGGAGATAATATTCGCTGAATAATATTAATTATAGGGCTGAGTTTGCTTGGACATAATTGCTTGAAATTCAGACCGCCAGAAAGCAGATATTTTATGTGATTACTGCATAATTCTTGATGAACGATTTTCAGTGTGGGGTGTTTTTTTGTGAAATCGGTTCGATCTCTTATAAAAATAATGAAACTTAACGCTTGATTAGCTCCGTTCATAGGGCCGGCTATCGGGGTATCCCATAATGGAGTTTTTTTATCAAAGCCCTCTGTCTTAAATAACCGCTTAAACATGAAGGAAGCAATCGGTCCATAATAAGGTTCTAGCAGAATAACTCCGCCCCCTGGGGCCAACACTCTATCCAACTCTAAAAAAAATTGATCTGGATGTGGCAAGTGATGGAAACAGTTTTGACCATAAAATGCTCGTACAGAAGCATCAGGTAAGCCCATCTTTTCAGCGTTAATCACGCGATCTAAGTGGGGACCATATACTACGTCCGTTGCTAAGACGTCCGGGTACGAGTCGCGAACTGGAGCGATGCCGGCGCCCAGTTCAATTCTAGAACCGTTTGCAGAGAAAAACCTTTCATCTAAGGAGCGGAACGTATGATGGAACTCTGTGAACACTTCGCGCAACATCGGTTTTTTATCGAGCATAATACGGTGGAGCCGTAACCGCTCGGTACCGTCTACATCCATAGACATCAGTGAAGGATCACGAAGTCGGGCAAGTAAGTTTTTCAACATACAGGCCTCTTACTATTTAAAGATTTTCTTTTAAGTAATGACTTATGAGTAGGGCGTACAGGTACTGAGGCAATATCATATGCGATAAAGGAGAGAATTAGTTGTAAGCCCGTCAATACCGGCAGCGCAGATAACATAACAGTGCCCGCTGATGTTGTAGTCCCTTCACTTGCGGAGATTATCCATTGCCATCCTCCGAAAATTATACCAAATATAAATAATATTAAACCTAGCGGTAGCTCTAGCGAAGCTAGAGAGCAATCTCGCAAATAGTAATTGTAAAAAATTCGTTTTGTAAAGTTTCGTATATGTTTGATAATGAACTCCCCTATTATCTTCGATATCTTTAAATTGCTAATTTCATCTCCATATTTCGCTTCCATGGGCACATCTAGTACTACCGCACGGAACGTACTAAGCCTAAATAACATATCTGTTTCGAAAAAATAGCGCCTACTGATTTTTTGAAATGGTAGGTGTCTGGCTACTTCTGCATGAATGGCAGTATAGCCGTTAGTAGGATCAAATAGGTTCCAATATCCAGAGGATAGCTTCGTCATGAATGACAACACTGCATTTCCAAATAAACGAATACGTGGCATAGACCGTACCTCTTCAAGATCGAAAAATCTATTTCCTTTAGTATAGTCAGCCTCTCCAGCTAATATCGGTTCAATCAAGACAGGAATTAGCGCAGGATCCATTTGGCCGTCGCCATCCACTTTCACAATTATGTCAGCTCCGTCAGCAATTGCAGCTTGATAGCCCGCCATCACCGCCCCCCCAACGCCAAGATTCTTTGTCTGCCGTAATATGACGATGCGAGGATCTTGGCAATTAGCTTTCACATGATCACCAGATCTATCTGGGCATTTATCGTCTATGATATAGATACGCCATACTTCAGGGCCAATATCGTTAATCACACCTATAATATGATTATTTACCCGATAGCATGGAATGACCACAGCTATACGTTGATCAATTTTATTTTCTTTCGAATGCATACGAAGAGCAGATATTAGCGAGGGTTGAGTCATAGTGAGAGATGCGGCTTAAAATCCTAGGTTGAATCGTATGATACTAGAAGGTACGACGGCGTTCTAGTATGTGAAAATGTCATTGTCTTTCCATATTTATTTGCCAAGTGCAACAAACGACATTCGATATTAGACTACGGCCGGATGCACAAGTCTGCAACGAATTGCATGCAAACTATCGACCGGTATCGATTTTTTATAAGGCAATATTGTCATGCCACAGCACGATTCCCTCAAAGTGGTTTCCCGGTTACTCACAGAGCAATACCTTGCTTATGGCCGGCGCATTAACGATAATTCTAATTAGGACAAGCTAATCCAGCATACATATTTATACGCTCTTTCATTCGTAAATACTAATATCTATCTATTTTCTGATGTGCTCTCCGAGCCTACATATTGAGATCCATCTCGTCAAACCCGTCTTAGGCTCGACTGGAAGAAAACCACATTGCTATTCACCAAATGGGTTGCATTATATCGTGCAAATACGAACTGCGACGTCAACCATTTTATGTTCATGATGCAGGCCGGTCCATGGTTTTATAGCAACGTTGTAATGTTTTTCATCGGAACGGAACCGGTAGCGCCTTACTATTCGACAGGGAACTGATTATTGGCGCGATCATGTTTGCCGTTTATTTGCGCGGTTTGTTTCAAAACCGAACGTGGTATACGCAAAGCAGATGAAGCTGTTAGGCAGTAATACGCATACTGTTGTTCGGCACTAACCATAGCTAGTCGATCTAATTGTCCCTACTGGTTCGCTGGGCCTGGCGCGTCCGTTTGAACGAGGAGGATATGGAAGAACTGCTGACAGCGAAGACTGCCACCAGGCAACGCAGCGGCGCGCTGGATCTCAAAAAGAAGCGCTTGGACCTCTTATGAATTATTCAGCGTGAAGGTATCGATTATTACGACACTTACAGCAGGTTTTGTACTGGGCGCACGCTTCATGCTATGTGATCCGGACGATAGCCACAAGTTGTTCGAAGCGCTGTGCTGATCCACACTCCATTGTATATAAGACTTATCGCGGCGTGGAGGTTCCGAGCGTCCGAATCCTTAAATTTAGCCAGCGCCATGTCGCTACCAAAGACTTAAAAGCGATGATCAAGCGGCGTAGCGCCATCGAACCGAGAATTGGGCATATGAAGTCAGACGGCGAGCTGAATCGTATTGGCTCAAAGGCGCGCTCAGCAATGTCCTGCATACCATTCTATACGGCATGGGCCACAACATTCGCTTACTACCGCGCCGGCTGCGGCATTTTTACGCCCTTTATTTTTATATTGCTGTCGCACTCGAGTTAAAATCGGGATGCTGGCAAAATCAGCGTTGATCTGAAAAAACTGATTTATTCTGACCCTCTGACAACGACAGCGCTATAGCGATCCGCATATCACTATTGGATACTCTATTAAATTAGCGTTCACTTTTTAAAAGAAATTTCACTAAAAATAATTGGAATTGTTGTATGGCCACTTCCGTAAACTACGGCCGTCGCCGCCTTCTCGGGCGCAGAAGCCTCCATAGTATAACTAGTACTAGTTGAAGCACAGTCGAATACTTGGATATTTGTGCTAATGAAATTTGATTTCGAGTCTAACCAGTTTACCTGGATTCTGCCCTGTGTAGGATGGTCCTCGCAGGCGGCGCGTACTGTATTTTGATAACGCTGTCCAGGCGTTACCGAAACTAATTGAACTACTGGTGATGAAACAGAAACGATAATCTGACCTAGTAACTGCTCACGCTCGTCGGACGGCAATATCCATCCCTCAAAAGAGGAAAATTTAGGATTTTTTAATAGCTCAGTTTGAAACTGAAGGCTGTTTTTTAACTTGCGAACGCTGACTGCACCTAAATTGGATATTACGTCTGTCGCATCATCAATAATTTTCCGCTGGATGGGGGTCCCCCAACCGTTATCCAGAATAACGTAATAAGCATTGTTCTCTATAAGCAATTGCGCAATGTCGGTAGAGGTCGTTGCTTCCCTCACTTTTGCGTCGAAGCGGTAATTGTACCAATTAGGATAAAGGGCATCTGCATTTAACCCAGCAACTGACGGCGAAGCAAATACGGCAACATCAGTATCTTCAGAATTGAGTTGGTTCACCAATTGAACTGCACTCCTTATTGGCAAACGTTGGTTTAAATACCTCTCTCTACCGGCTTGACTTAATAACGGTTGTAGCCCTAGCTCGGCGAAATAACTCCCGGAATTAAAAAAAAGCAAATTTAGCAGGATTGCCACGGCTCCAGCGGTGAACAGGGCTCTTCTAATTAATGCGCCGTCGGTCTTTATAAAGGAAAACGCCACGCCAATGCCCGCGGTGATCCACGCAAATGAAGGAAACACATAACGCAGATAGGTAGTGGATTGGAAAGTCGAAGCAATACATAATATACCAACGACAAACAGCATTATTCCTTTGTATTTTCTGGAAAATAATAATGCCAGTAGCGCCGGCACAAATAGAAGTAGCCACGAAAATCCTGAAGCGCCCGGCTTACTTTCTAGGAACGTTTCCGTATGAAAAGTCGCCTGATACATAGTATCCCAAGCTAGGCCTTTTCCGAAAATATTAGGTGCCTCAAAGGCGACTGCAGGCCATAGTGGCGACTTGAATATGTGGTTAAAAAATGGGAAGACGGGATTGCCCGTTAGATGCCACGCTGTTGCGTATGGTATGCCCCCAATAGAAATAAACAAAACAAGCCCAAGTGAGAGCACTCCGATTAATTTGTATCGACACCATGTGCGGTAGCGCCAAATAAGCAATAGCATTAGCACAGGAAGAATAGTGAAGGTTATGGCCTTGGCTGCAAGGGCTGCCCCTAAAAGAATACTGGCCACTGGTAAATTGGCTGATGAATCTCCCTCTCGTTGAATCAATTTGAAAATAGATAGAGATCCCGCCACTATAAAAGTCGCCCATATCGATTCGATAAATAGACTGCTACTCTCTGTAAAAGTGAGTGGAGTTGTCAAAAACAGTAGCGCGGCCCATTTTGCGCCATTTAGACTGCCCCCCGCCCATATGACCATATCTCGAATAAGCCAACTGAGCATGAAAATGAAGCCGACATTGATAAGCCGGGCAGCAGTTTCTCCCGCAAGCATATAGCCTATCGAGAAGAGCCAATCGCCCATCATCGGCATGACTGCCCAAACGTACTTATCTATGTCGAAACTCCATTCGCCTCGACTAGTCAAATGTCCTGGCACAAAAAGGTGCATAGCGAGTGCGTCGTGTCCTAATTCCGGCATAAGCGCGACGATGAAATGGGCTAAGAGCATTAGCGTGATCGGCAAGTCCAGCCAATTTGGTTCAGTCGCGGAGTGTCGATTTTTTCCGAGATAACGAGTAGCCTTTTTATAAAGGAAGCGCCATTTAAGGATGAGGGGGGCTGCTAATGCAACGCCATATAGACCTGGATAATTAATAGGATAGTGAGCCATTAGTCCGACGACCGTGCCATATATAGCCGCGCCCACTAAGGCAATCGTAATGATTGACAATTTTTCTACGCTGATTTTCGTCAATGATAGAATGATGCTCCCTAACAAATAAGAGGCGAAACCAAACCATAGGACGACAATAAGGGGCCATATCGTCCCGGTCAACACAGCAAGCAGCCCGCCCGCGCCACAGCCGGCAATCAGCCTACTGACCTTCAGCTTTCGGGAAATTACTTCTAAAAACAGCGCTCCTACAAGAGCGGAAACGATATAGCAATACAAGAGATTTTGTGAGTCAGGGGAAGCGAGGGGCCATGGAGTTTGTGACAGCCCCAGTAACGTCAATGCGCCTCCTGTGACCAAAGCTATAAGGATGGATAAAAGCCGAAAGTGCTTTATCATTGAGTGACCTTGCTCGCCTGTCCTTGGCGTCGATAAGCGCACATCGCGTCCCAACCCCCTAGAGTTCCATATTCCATCGTGTTTCCTTCAGAGAACGCCTTCATTGCAAGCCGTTCGAGCTTATTAAAAATACCGACATTCGCGATGATATACGATTTGATCTATAGCAGAAGCCGAAGGGAATAAGAATCCGAAGCTAATTTTGAGAAAGAGGCAAGATGGCTGTTCCATAACAGTGGCCACCCGCTACAATCCATTCTTGCGGTGCTGTCCAGCAGGTGAACTTGCCGGATCGCGCGCATTTAAAGGGCCGATTAGGTACACTAAAGGATGTGCATATGGTTTCGGCTACTATTGTATTTGGCGTGTAGAAGCGAAGCTTCAGAATTTACCCAAAGGTGCATGTCTACTAAGCCTGTACAGGAAAAGCATATTTTATGAAGAAAAAAGTATTGTGCGTTGTAGGCACCCGTCCGGAAGCCATCAAAATGGCTCCGGTTATATTGGCATTGCA
>LNAP01005221.1_pt1 | contig 11641 bp, 10 predicted proteins | sample 602601 | NCBI WGS metagenome assembly LNAP01 (sample SAMN02440304, study PRJNA202911) | soil metagenome | biome: Subtropical and temperate rainforests or woodlands; isolation source: soil samples (1 kg each in a 20% v/v slurry with milli Q water) were... ... | reverse complement strand
ATGCTGCCGCGCTGCCGGTGCCGGCCGGCAGCACGCTGATCGTGCGCTCCAGCGGCGGCGCGCTGGACGTGGTGCTGTCGGGGGCCGTCACCGAAGCGGCGCCGGCCGCCGAAGCGCCGCAGGGCACCAATGAGCGGCATTTCACCATTGCCGGCAACGGCACCGCCCATGTCCGCGCGCCCACAGGCCAGCCGGTCTGGAGCTTTACGGCGACCTCCGACCGGCCGCCGACCATTGCGCTGGCCAAGGATCCGGAGCGTCAGGCGCGCGGCTCGCTGCAGATGTCCTACAAGCTTGAGGACGATTACGGCGTCACCGAAGCCCATGCGCAATTTGCCGCGCGCGCCTCGGAGGCCAAGGGCGACAAGGGCGACAAGGCGCGGCCGCTGTTCGATCCGCCGGGCTTTGCGCTGGTGCTGCCTAATGCACGGACCCGCAACGGCGTCGGCCAGACCGTCAAGGACCTCAGCGAGGATCCCTATGCTGGTGCCGACGTGACGCTGACGCTGACCGCCAGGGACGAGGCCGGCAACGAAGGCAGGAGCGAGCCGTTCAATACCAGACTGCCGGAGCGGCTGTTCACCAAGCCGCTGCCGCGCGCGCTGATCGAGCAGCGCCGCAACCTGGCGCTCGACGCCAACCAGAGCTCGCAGGTGGCGGTGGCGCTCGATGCGCTGCTGATCGCGCCGGAAGCCTTCACGCCGGAGGCCGGCCAGTATCTCGGCCTGCGCAGTGTCGCCAGCCAGCTCGACCGCGCCCGCACCGATGCGGCGCTGCGCGACGTGGTGGCCAGTCTGTGGGCGCTCGCCGTCACCATCGAGGATGGCGACATCACCGATGTCGACAAGGCCCTCAAGGCGGCACAGGACGCGCTGAAGCAGGCGCTGGAGCGCGGCGCCAGCGATGAGGAGATCAAGAAGCTCACCGAGAACCTGCGCGCCGCCCTCGACAAGTTCCTGAAGCAGCTGGCCGAGAAGATGCGCGACAACCCGCAGCAGCTGGCGCGCCCGCTCGATCCCAACACCAAGATGATGCGGCAGCAGGACCTCAACAACATGATCGAGCGCATGGAGCGGCTGTCGCGCTCCGGCGACAAGGACGCCGCCAAGCAGCTGCTCGAGCAGATGCAGCAGATGCTCGAGAACCTGCAGATGGCGCAGCCTCAGCAGGGCGACGGCGAGATGGAGCAGGCGCTCAACGAACTCGGCGACATGATCCGCAAGCAGCAGCAGCTCCGCGACAAGACCTTCAAGCAGGGTCAGGATTCGCGGCGCGACCGGATGCGTGGCAAGCCCGGCGAGCAGAGCATGGGCGACCTGCAGCAGGACCAGCAGAGCCTGCGTGACCGCCTGAAGAAGCTGCAGGACCAGCTCGCCAAGCAGGGCATGGGCAAGGGTCAGAAGGGCCAGAAGGGCGAAAAAGGTCAGGGCGGCGAACAGGGCCAGGGCGAGCAGGGCGATGCCGACGGGGACGGCGATGGCCTCGGCGATGCCGACAACGCCATGGGCGACGCCAGCGGTCGGCTCGGCGAAGGCAATGCCGATGGCGCGGTGGATTCCCAGGGCCGTGCCCTCGATGCGCTGCGCAAGGGCGCGCAGGCGCTCGCCCAGGCGATGCAGCCGGGCGACGGCGACGGTCAGGGCGATGGTCCCGGCAATGCGCCCGGCCGCCAGCAGAGCGGCGGCAGGAACAGCGATCCGCTCGGCCGGCCGCTGCATGGCCGCGAGCTTGGCGACGATCTGACGGTGAAGATCCCCGGCGAGATCGACGTGCAACGGGTCCGCCGTATCCTCGAGGAACTGCGCCGCCGCCTCGGCGATACCAGCCGCCCGCAGCTCGAACTCGACTACATCGAACGGCTGCTGAAGGATTATTGAGGGCCGGCGACGCGCTCAACGCGTCGATTGCTGCTCGAAGGCGCGCAGGCTTTCGACCCGGATAAGGTCCAGGCATTGCTTCTTGAGCGCCACGTAAGCGGGTTCGAGCATCACATTGCTCAAACGCGGCCGCGGCAGATCGACCCGCAGGTCGCTCAGGATGCGGCCGGGTCCGGCGCTCATGACCAACACCCTGTCGGCGAGGAAGACGGCTTCGTCGATGTCGTGGGTGACGAAGACGATGGTCGTCCCGACCTTCCCCCACAGCGCCAGCAGACTTTCCTGCATCACCGAGCGGGTCTGCGCGTCCAGCGCGCCGAACGGCTCGTCCATCAGCAGCACGTTGGGCTGGTTCGCAAGTGCGCGGGCGATGGCAACGCGCTGCTGCATGCCGCCGGACAGCGTGTGCGGATAGGAATCGGCAAAGCGGACAAGACCGACCATTTCGATCAGGCGGTCGGCAATGGCGCGCGCCTCCGCGGCCGAATGACCGAGCATACGCGGGCCATGCGAGATGTTGCTGCGCACCGATTTCCACGGAAACAGATGCGGCTGCTGGAACACCATGCCACGGTCGTGACCGGGGCCGGTGACCGGCCGTCCCGCCACGCTGACCGATCCGGCATAGGGGGTCTCAAAGCCGGCGATTGTATTCAGGACGGTTGATTTGCCGCAGCCGGACGGCCCGAGCAGACAGACGAATTCGCCGCGCCTGATCTGAAAGGAAACGCGGTCTGCCGCAACGACCTGACCTTTCGGGGTGTCGAACACGATGGTGACGTCGGCGACATCGATCTCGACAGGAGCTATCGATTGCGGATTGATTTCGGTATCGGCGTTCTGGACGACCAGTTGAATGCTCATCGCCACCACACCAAACGCTGGGTTACTACCGCGAAGCCACGATCGGCCATGAACGAAACTGCACCGAGCGCAACCAGCCCGCCCATCACCTGGCCAGTCTGGAGATTTTGCTGCGCGATCTCGATGCGGTACACGATGCCGGCAAAGCTGCCGGCAAGTTCGGCTGCGACCAGCGTATAGAACGATATGCTCACGGCGCTGCGCAGGCCGACGGCGATGTAGGGCAGCGCGCCGAGCAGCACGACCTCGCTCAGCATCCGCCGCTTCGGCGTGCCGAGCATCAAGGCCGCACGGATGAGGCCGCGATCGATCTTCTGCACGCCGATATGCGTGGTCAGCCAGACCGTGAAGAACACGCCCCAGAAAACCAGAAAGATCTTCCCGGCCTCGGACAGGCCGAACCACAGGATCACGATGGGGACGAAGGCGATGGGCGGGATGGGACGCAGGATGTGAAAGATCGGCGAGAACAGGCTGGAGAACAGCTGGAACTGGCCGGTCAGGATCCCGAAAATGACGCCGACCGACGCGCCCAGGACGAAGCCGACGACGACGCGGTAGACGCTGACGGCGAGGTCGATGGCGAACTGGCCGCTCTTGATCCACTCGAACATCGCTACCGCCACCACCGTCGGCGGTGGAAACAGCACGATGTTCACGATCTGCGATCGGGAAACCAGCTCCCAAATCAGGAAGAACAGCGGAATGGACAGGATCGAGATCGTTGCATTTAGCCGCCGCGCATATCCGCTTGCCATCCTGGTGCTCTCTCAACCGGCGGGTTGTTTGGCGTAGGTGACCCGCGTGGCATCGAGTTTCCTGAGCGGCCCCGGCGCGAGGATCTTGAGGAAGTCCGGCATCGTCGCACCGGGCGGATGGTTGCCGGTTTCGAGGCGCCAGGTGGCATGGGTTTTCAGCGTGTCGATCTGCCGGTCATCGAGCGTCACCCGATAGATGTAGTCTCCCCAAATCGGCGCCAGGTCCTCCCGCTTGATGCCGACGGTCTTGGCGACCACCGATATCGCGTCCTCGGGGTTGGCCTTCATCCAGGTCTCCGCATCGATCATCGCCGCCAGAAAGTTCTCGAGCAGTGGGCCGTTCTTTTCCAGATAGTCCTTCATCACGACGATATTGAAGGTCTCCGAGTAGATGCCCTTGGTATCGATCTCGGCGACATCGGCGCCCATCGCCTTCTTGGCGTTGGCGATGTGCGGCTCCCAGGTATCGAAGGCATCGATGCTCCCGGCGAGCAGCGCGGGCAGCATTTCCTGCGGTCGCAGGTTGACCAGTGTGACATCTTCCTTCTTGAGGCCGGCCTTGCCGAGCAGCGCGCTGGTGTAAACCTCACTGCCGGTGCCGGCCGTGAAGGCGATCTTCTTGCCCCTGAGATCGGCCTTGCTCCTGATGCCGGCCTTGCTGGCGACCACGGTCTTGAGGTCGGAATATTCCATGCGGGCGAGGAAGGCGATCGGCTGCCCTGCCATCGCCGCGGCGGTCACCGGCGCCTCGGCTGTCGTGGCGATGTCCGCGCCGCCGCCGACCACCGTGTCGAGGCACTGCTTGCCTGAGGTGAAATTGCTGGTCGCGATGTCGAGGCCGCGCTTTTCGAAGAAGCCCCGCTCCTTGGCGACGATCACGATGCCGGATATCGGTCCGAGATTCTGCGCCAGCCTGGCCTTCATCAGTTCAGCATGCGCCTGGTCAATATGAATGGCGGACGTCAGGAGCATAGCGGCAGCGATTGCCGCCGATCTCGCGTTCAACATGGCCAGCCTCCGAAAGCGTTTGATTTCGATGCCGAATGATTTATTTCCACAGAGGAAATCAAAAGCAATTAATCCACATGGCTGCGTGAAGATGTTCCGGCGCACAATGCATTTGCCCGGGTGCCCGTTTCTGCGGCATGACAACATCCCGACGGGGCAAGGCGGTGAGTGATCAGACGGGCGGCGAGTGAGTGGCCTGTTCAAACGACCGTCCCAGCGTTCGCATCAGGCCGTCCTCGCCCGCGCGTCCGACGAAACACAGCGACGAGGGCAAGCCGTCCGAACGTTGTTGTCCGGGCACCGCGACGGCGCACATGTCGAGCGGATTGACGAAATAGGTGTAGGTCCCCATCGCGGTGTTGAGCGTCATCGGATCGGCGAGCATCTGGTCGATCGTGAAAATGGTCGGCACAGTCGGCACCACCATGGCGTCGCAATCCTTGAGCAGGATGCTGGCCTGTCGTTGAAGCGACTTCATCGCATACATGGCGATGATGGCGTCCCGCGCGGTGTATTTGAAGCCCGGCTCGATCGATGCCCACACCGCCGGATGGATGGTGTCCCGGCGATTGTCGATGACGTCGGCATAGTCGATCAGCCGCTCGGCCACCATGGCGCTCTGGAAAACCAGCCGTCCGGCTTCCTCGAAGATCGTGAAATCCACCGGCTGCAGGCGATGTCCCAGGCGTTGCAGCGTGGCCAGATTGGCCTCGTAGGTCCGCATTGCCTCGTCGTCACCGAAGAACTTCAATTGATCCGGACGCGGAATGGCGATGGTCAGCGGCACTGAACTGCGCAATGCGAGATCGATGTCGCCGGCATCGGGGCGGCTCAGCGGGTCGTCGATGTCGAATCCCGCGATATGCTCGAGGATTTCATAGGCCTCGTCGCATCGCCCGGCAAACACCGGGATGCAGTCGAACGCCCTGTTATTGTAGAGCAGCCCGCGCGAGCTCACGAGCCCGATGGAGGGCTTCAACCCGACAACGCCGTTGCAGGCGGCGGGCACGCGTCCGGAGCCGCCGGTGTCCGTTCCCAATGCGAACGCCACGATCCCGCGCGCGACGGCGACGGCCGACCCCGAACTGGAGCCGCCCGGGATATAGGCCGGGTTGACGGCATTGCGGCAAAGCGGTTCGGGACTGCGCGTGCCGTTCAGCCCGGTGGCGAACTGATCGAGCGTGTTCTTGCCGATCACCACGGCTCCTGCCGCCTCCAGCATGGTGACCGCCCTGGCGGATTCAGTGGGCTCGATGCGCAGGCCCGGACAGTTGCTGGTGGTCAGCAGGCCGGCGACATGGACGCTGTCCTTGACGGAGAACGGAATTCCGAGCAGCGGCAGTGACGCCCCTGCATCCGCACGCTCCTGCAGCGCCCGGGCCCGCGCGATGGCCAGCGCGGGCGCAACCAGCTCGGTGAAGATGCCCTGGTCGGAGCAGGCCTGTGCACGGCGACAGGCCTCGCCGACGATCAGATCTGCGGTAACACCGCCGGCCATGGCTTTCCGAATTGCGGCAAAGCTTAATTCCATTGAGTTTAGCGACATTCAGGATTGCCCTCGGCGACGGCTACGGGTGAACCGGACGGCCAGCATCGGTTGGAGGTTCCGAGAGCGGTAGCAATTAATTGTCGGCAGAATCTTATTTCCGGATCAGGCCGGCTTCAGCCGGCCTTCTTCGACGCCAGCGCGTCGGCCACTGCGGTGCGGATGTCCGCCACCGAGAACGGCTTGGTCACCACGTCATGGACGATGGCATTGAGGCCCGAGGCGCGTTCGCGCTGGTCGGCGAAACCGGTCATCAGCAGGATGATCACGTCGGGAAAGTCGCGCGCCGCGGCCAGCGCCAGCGCGATGCCGTCCATCACCGGCATCTTGATGTCGGTCAGCAGCAGGTCGAACGCGCCGTCCTGGTCGGTCAGGATCTCCAGCGCCTCGGCGCCGTCCTGCGCGGTGACGATGTCATGGCCGTCCAGCGCGATGGCCCGCGCCACCAGCAGGCGCATCGATTCCTCATCATCGGCGATCAGCACGCGGGGCATTATCTCTCCGTCAAACCATGGGCCTCAGGCGCCGATATCGCTCTTGTTGAAGAAGCGCACGTCGATCGTGCGGCCCTCCGCCGGCGGCGACGCCAGTCGCGACTTGAACCACGCCTTGTCGCCGGGATTGAGGCCTTGCCGGTCCAGAACGGCGGTCCAGGCGTAGATCTCGGTGCCATGGGCGTCGCGAACGATAAAGCGCAGCCGCGGCAGCGCCACCGGCTTGGTGTGGCTCTCGCCGACGATATTGCCCTCGATCACCAGCACCTGCTTGCCATCGACATCCTCGGTGGCCACCTTGACGTCCTTGAAGGCGAGTCCCCGCAAATTGACGCCGAGGCCGACGGCCTTATAGAAAGCCGCGGTTTGCGGCATCAGCTTGACCACATCGACCCGCCAGATCATCAGCGCCAGCACCAGAGCCGCCATGCCGGCGCAGGCGATCGACAGGTTGATGCGCGGCAGGAACGGGATCCGGGCCGGCATCGACGGCGCCAGGCGGCGCAGCCGTGACAGGGCGGCCGACATGCGCGAGGTTTTGGCGGCGGCGGGGGCGGGGGCCAGTTCGTCCTGGACCTGCTCGGCCCAGGCGGGATTTTCGCGGGCCTGCTCGGCCGGCAAGGTGCTGGCAATCGACGGGCTCTCGACCAGCGGCGTATCCTGGTCCGCACCGTCGTCGTCGGTGAGGCCCCAGGCGCTCATGTCCTCCTCCGGCGCGGGCGGCGGAGCCGCGGCCATCGCGGGAACCAGCGCCTCGCTGCGGGCGAGATCCTCGGGCTGCGCCAGCCAGACTTCCTTGCAGCGCGCGCAACGCACGGTGCGCCCGGCCTCACCGAAGGTGGCCGGGTTGACGGCGTAGGCTGTCGTACAGTTGGGACAAACGATATGCATGGAACCATTCGCCAATGACATTGCCGGCAGGCTACAAGACGAGCGTTAACGAATCGGAAACCATAAGGGCGGCACAACCGATTTACGATATTGTCATCAGCGGTCGCGGGACCGCAGCGCGTCACATCGAACGGAGCTGAATGTGGTCCGGTTCGAAAACGTCGGTCTGCGCTACGGGCTTGGCCCGGAAATTCTGCGCGACCTGAGTTTCCAGATTCCTGCGCACTCGTTCCAGTTCCTCACCGGCCCCTCGGGCGCCGGCAAGACCTCGCTGCTGCGCCTGTTGTTCCTGTCGCTGCGGCCGACCCGCGGCCTGGTCACCCTGTTCGGTCACGACATCTCGCTGCTCGGCAAGGACGAGATCGCCGACCTGCGCAAGCGCATCGGCATCGTGCTGCAGGATTTCCGCCTGCTCGACCACATGACAACCTACGAGAATGTCGCACTGCCGTTCCGGGTCATGGGCCGCGACGAATCCAGCTACCGCCGCGAGGTCATCGACCTCCTGAAATGGGTGGGGCTCGGCGAGCGGATGGACGCGCTTCCCCCGATCCTGTCAGGCGGCGAGAAGCAGCGTGCGGCGATCGCGCGCGCGGTGATTTCGCGGCCGCATCTGCTGCTGGCCGACGAGCCCACCGGCAACGTCGATCCGACTCTGGGCCGGCGCCTGCTGCGGCTGTTCATCGAGCTCAACAAGTCCGGCACCGCCGTTATCATTGCGACCCACGATATCACGCTGATGGACCAGTACGACGCGCGGCGCATGGTGCTGCATCAGGGACGGCTGCATATCTATGAATAGATCGGGAGACGAGCACGGCGCGCTGATGGACCTCGGGCATGACACCCCGCAGGTGCCGGCGCGGGCGCGCAATTCCTCGCCGATCGTGCCGCGCGGCTCGATCGCCGGCCGGGCATTGGTCGCGGTGGTGGCGATCATGACGTTCCTGGCCTCGATCACCACCGGTGCCGTGCTGCTGATATCTGCCTCGGCGTCGGAATGGCAGTCCGAGGTGGCCAGCGAAATCACCATCCAGGTGCGGCCGGTGCCCGGCCGCGACCTGGAACGCGATACGCTGGCGGTCGCCGAGACGGTGCGGGCGCAGCCGGGCATCGTCGAGGTGCGTCCCTATACCAAGGCCGAATCCGCCGCCCTGCTGGAGCCGTGGCTTGGCAGCGGACTGTCGCTCGACGACCTCCCGGTACCGCGGGTGATCATTGCCCATGTGGTGCCGGGGACGACGCTCGATGTCGCCGCGCTGCGCGTCCGGGTGACCCAGGCGGTGCCGTCGGCGACCGTCGACGACCACCGCGCCTGGATCGAGCGGATGCGCTCGATGACGTCGGCCACGGTGCTCGCCGGCCTCGGCATTCTCGCGCTGGTCATCGTCGCCACCATCATTTCGGTATCGTTCGCCACCCGCGGCGCCATGGCCGCGAACCGGCCGATCGTCGAGGTGCTGCACTTCGTCGGCGCCGGCGACCGCTACATCGCCAACCGCTTCTTCCGGCATTTCCTGCGGCTCGGCCTGCAGGGTGGCGTAATCGGCGGCGGCGCCGCGATGCTGGGTTTCGGGTTTTCCGAATCCGTCGCCAACTGGTTTTCCGGCACCCCGGTGGGCGACCAGTTCGCCGCCCTGCTGGGGACGTTTTCGCTGCGTCCGTCGGGCTATCTCGTGCTGGCGGCGCAGGCGGTGCTGATCGCGGCGATCACCGCATGGGCCTCGCGCCGCACCCTGTTTTCGACGCTGAACGATATCGAATGAGGCCGCCGGCCGGTCCGTGGTGCTCACCTTTTTGCATCAGGGCCGCGCTGGCATCGCCAACAGAACCGAAAAAAACTAGACTTGGACCGAGAGGATCACGCAACGCCAGATGACCGCGCCGTTGGACCAGGACACGATTGACAGGCCGGTGGCAGCGCGAACGCGCCGCCGCAGCGTGCTGCGCGCGGCCTTCGCCGCGGCTTTTGCGCTGGCCTTCATGGTCGGCGCGATCGGCTTCGTCGGCTTCCTGTCGCAGTTGCGCAGCGCCGAGCTGAAGCCCGGCAAAAAGGCCGATGGCATCGTCGTGCTGACCGGCGGATCGTCGCGGGTATCGGACGCGATGGAATTGCTCGCCGGCGGCTACGGTACGCGACTGCTGATCTCCGGCGTGCATCCGACCAATGGCGCCAGCAATATTTCTCGCACCCTGCCTGACAGCCAGTTGCTGATCGCCTGCTGCGTCGATCTGGATTATTCGGCGGTCAACACCCGCAGCAACGCGGTGGAGACCCGGCGCTGGGCGCACGAGCGCAATTTCCGTTCGCTGATCGTGGTGACGTCGAACTATCACATGCCGCGGGCCATCGTTGAGCTGTCGCACGAGATGCCGGATATCGAACTGATCCCGTTCGTGGTGATCGGCGAGAAATGGCGCGACGAGCCGTGGTGGACAAGCGGTCCCACCCTGCGGCTGCTGCTGTCCGAATATGCCAAATACCTCGCCGCCGAGGTCCGGGTGCGCCTCGCCGACATCGGCATCGACTTGACGCCGGACGGCAATGAGCCGCAAACCGATGGTGCGCCGCGCAAGCCGGCCACGGCCTCCGCCAATTGATCGGATCTTCGATGGTTTCCATTTTCGTGCGTTCGCTGATCTACAACGTGCTGTTCTACGTGCTGCTGGTGTTCTGGAACATCGTCGCGATCCCGACCTTCCTGCTGCCGCCGCGCGCCTTCATGACGGTGGCGAAAGCCTGGGCGCGCAGCAGCGTCTGGCTGATGCGGGTGGTCTGCAACACGAAGACGGAATATCGCGGGCTCGAGAAAATCCCGGCGGGCCCGCTGGTGGTCGCCGCCAAGCATCAGTCGATGTGGGAGACCTTCGCGCTGATGCCGTTCTTCGACCGGCCGCTGTTCATCTACAAGCGCGAACTCGGGCGCATTCCGTTCTTCGGCTGGTACCTGAAAAAATCGAAGATGGTCGGCGTCGACCGCGATGGCGGGGCGCGATCGCTGATCGAGATGGCCAAGCGCGCCACCGAAGAGGTGCAGCTCGGCCGGCAACTGATCATCTTTCCGGAGGGCACCCGCCGTCCGGTCGAGGCGCCGCCGGACTACAAGCCCGGCATCGCCCAGATCTATTCCAAATGCGGTGTGCCGTGCCTGCCGGTGGCGCTGAATTCCGGCCTGTTCTGGCCGCGCCGCACCTTCCTGCGCTATCCGGGCACGCTGGTGGTGGAGTTTCTCGATCCGTTGCCGCCGGGCCTGCCGCGCAAGGAATTCATCGCCGCCATCAGCGCCTCCATCGAAGCCGCCACGGCCCGCCTTGTCACGGAAGCCCGCGCGGAACAGGCCGCGCTGTTCGGCCGCGTGCCGAATGTCGCGGCGAAGGAGGGCTGAATCTTCTTCCCTCTCCCCTTGTGGGAGAGGGTGGATCGAATACGCGAAGCGTGTTCGAGACGGGTGAGGGGTTGCCGCGAACACCGAGCCCAGCAGGCCCCCTCATCCGTCGCGGGCTTCGCCCGCGCCACCTTCTCCCACAAGGGGAGAAGGAAGAAGGAGCGCCACCGTTATCAACTACCCCTGCAGCAGCGCGGCGAGCTGATGCAGTTGCGGATCGCGAAAACCTTCCGCCTCGATCGCCTTCACCGTCGACAGCACATAGTCGCGGTTGGCGCCGGAGCGGCCATGGCCCTGCTTCACGAAATGCAGCTGCTCGGTCAGGCTCAGCCGCCCGGCATATTGCACGTGGCTGCGGTCGACCACATAGGCCAGCGCGCTGACGCGGTCGCGGGCCTCGTTGCCGAGCCATACCGAGCGCATCACCTCGCGATAGACGTGGGTGGTCTGCTCGCGTTCGCGCAGATATTCGATAGTGGCGTGGCGTTTCTCGGCGGCGACCCGGAAGGCGATGCCGCGGCAGGCGCCGCCGCGATCGAGGCCGAGCACCAGGCCGGGCTTTTCCGGCGTGCCGCGATGATCGAAGGAATAGACGCATAGCGCGCGGTGCTCGCCGATCAGCCGCGCCGGCGCCTGTTCGATGAAGTCGAAGCCCGGCCGCCACATCAGCGAGCCGTAGCCGAACACCCAGAGGTCGGAGGTCGCCTCTGATTCGGGAGGGAGAAGCGCAGTCATAAAGCCCACGTAGCAGGTTCGGCTGTATTTCGCGACGGCGGTTCTGCTCCCTCCCCCCCCCCCCCCCCCCCCCCCACCACCC
>LNAP01005220.1_pt1 | contig 11643 bp, 6 predicted proteins | sample 602601 | NCBI WGS metagenome assembly LNAP01 (sample SAMN02440304, study PRJNA202911) | soil metagenome | biome: Subtropical and temperate rainforests or woodlands; isolation source: soil samples (1 kg each in a 20% v/v slurry with milli Q water) were... ... | reverse complement strand
CTATCGCGCAACCAGTGACCACGGCTTCAGCCTCGACCTACCATGGGAATTGGCCGACGGCAAGCTGCACACGCTGCATGTGGAAAATGACCTCGGCCAACCGCTGTCCGGCAGCCCGATTCAACTGTGTTGCTGGCCCGAAGGCATGGAGGGCTTGCTCAAACAACACAACCACGCGCCCGACGAGCAGACACTGGCGCTGCTCACCGAAGTCACCCGAGAACAGACGATGCGCTTGCCAAAGAGCGTCGGTTTCCATCATTACCCGCAGTGGTTCGAGTGTTTCCAGCGCGGTGCTCCGGACGCCCATCAGCAGCCACAGGCCCGAATCGGCCTGTTGTTGATCGGCGAAGGCGACAAGACGCTGGAAGAAGCCAGCCTGACCAGCCTTGCCGATAACCGTTCAGCGCCTGCCCAGATGGCCAAGGCCTCTGCCGATAACCTGCTGCCGGCGCTCAAGCAATTGCTCGAGACCGGCTGTGACTGCGTTGTGCCGCTGATGGCAGGCGACCGCCTGGCGCCGCACGCGCTAGATCACCTGAGCGGGCTGTTGAGCGATGGCATCGCCTGGGGTTATGCCGATTGCGACCGGGATGGCCCGCAAGGTGAACGCAGCCTGCCCTGGCTCAAAACGGTATGGGATATTGACCTGTTCATCGGCGCGGATCTGTTTACCGCCGGAGCAATCTTCAGCGCAGCAATCATCAACGAGGCGCTGGCCCTGCTCTCGCCTGCAGACGAACTGCAATCGCTGAGCTGGCATTACCTGATCGCGGGTATTGCGCTGGCCACCGAGAAAAACCAGGCCACTGTCGCGCATTTGCCACAAGTGCTGTATCACCGGAGCCAGCAATCACCGGCCAGCCCCGAACAGGCCACGCCTTCCAGCGATCGCCTTCAAGCCATCGCCTGGCTGTGCGATTGTCTGGCGCCGGGCGCGACGGTTAGCGCCCTGCCCGACTTCCCGGCTCTGCTGCGTGCCCAATGGCCGCTGCCAGCAATCCTGCCCCGGGTCAGTCTGATTGTCCCGACCCGCGATCAGTACACATTGCTGCACACCTGCATCGAAGGGCTGCTGAACGACACTGACTATCCAGAGCTGGAAATCATCGTCGTCGACAACCAGTCCAGCGACCCGCAAACCCTGGCCTACCTCGCCGAACTCCCAGGCCGGGGCGTGAAGGTTCTGCCGCATCCTTACCCATTCAATTACTCGACGATCAACAACCGTGCCGCAGACCACGCCACCGGCGAAGTGATCGGCCTGGTCAACAACGACATCGAAATCATCGAAGCGGGCTGGCTGAAAGAAATGCTCAGCCAACTGCTGCGCCCAGCCGTAGGTGCTGTAGGCGCCAAACTGCTGTGGCCCAACCGCATGGTGCAACACGCAGGCGTGGTCGTGGGCGTCAACGGGCTCGCTGCACACACCGGCAACACCTGGGAAGAACACGACGCTGGCTACCTGGCCTTCAATCAGATCACCCGCCGCCAAAGCTCCGTCACCGCCGCCTGCCTGCTGGTGCGCAAGTCAGTGTTCGACGCCGTCAACGGCCTCGATGAACACGCCTTCCCGGTGGCGTTCAACGACGTGGACCTGTGCCTGCGCATCCAGCAACGCGGCCTGAACCTGATCTGGACCCCGTTCGCTAAATTGATCCACGCGGAATCCGCAAGCCGCGGCAAAGACCAAACCCCGGAAAAACGCGCCAGGGCTGTGCGAGAACAGCAGGGGTTTATTGATCGATGGTCCAAGGCAGGCCAAAGCGACCCGCACTATCACCCGGCGCTGAGTCTGGATTATTTGAGTGGGCCTTATGGGGGGTTGGCGATACCGCCGCGTGAAATATTAGTACGGAACTGGGATACCCCATTAGTGAACTGCAAAAAAGTAATAGGCTATGAATCAATCAGAGAATCAAACGAAAAAGAAAACCACAACTCTGAAGACAAGTCCCATTGTATGCTTAGCCCAACCAAGATTCACGAAAAATGGTGAATAAGATGAATACAAAAATAAGCGCAGTAGGCAATGGTGATTTGAGTGGTAATCGTGCTCCAAACATTGATTTCTTAGCCTCATCAAAGAGGAAGAAAATTGACCCGATTCGAAGGTTAGACGCAGACTACCAATGGTATTTAATCCAATGCAAATCTGGGCAAGATAGCCGAGCAGAAGAGCACCTGGCCCGACAAGGCTACATCAGCTTCAGGCCTTTGATGTACACTATCGAAAATAGCGAAGCCAAAAAGTCTACAGCTAATCAGTCACTATTCCCAGGTTACTTATTCATAAAGCTCAGCAAACACGACAACTGGGAGCCAATCCGATCAACTAGGGGCGTACTAACACTGGTGAAATTTGGCGGGACAGCGCTCCCAGTTAAAGATTACATAATTGAAAAAATCATAGCCCGCTCAGAGGCTTTAAAAAAACTAACCATATCAAGCCTAACTGAATTATTTTCTGGATTGGACGATAAAATCGCGCCTATCGATAGGATGTTAAGGCTAGAAAGTCAATTGGACAGAAACATAGCGTTACTAAAAATCCTACAACATGACATTGCGAATAGCAATGATATATACCGGACATGAGAGGTATTTTAGTAACCATGTAAAAATTGACATCAGCACCTGCTCAATAACAACTGGGTAACATCAAAACAAGTGCTACCCTAGCTTCTAACTTGTCGTCAGGAAAGCACGAAAAGAATCCTGGGGCGGTAGCGTGCTAAATTACCTGGTTTGACAATATCTAATCGACTTTTTCCGATAAATTAACGAGTCTGCCTTACAGAATTACGGCGCTCTCAAAACTCTAGCGTGGTAAATTTTCTCTTTGCTTTAAGGGAAGCCGATAATTATTACAAAGGCCTTTATAGACTGATGTGCTACTTATTAAGCATCGAAAACTAGGCATTGCCACATTAGTAACAAGGCGAAGAATATGATCACAGATGAAATTTTTTATACCAGTCAATTACATCGACTCCAAGAAGAATATGAGAAACTCATTCTCAACGAAGCAAATCAACTGAGCCTGACAAAGGACTATGAGACTGAAAATAAGTTTTTGCAGAAAGCTTTAAAAGCAAAAGCGACAGGTCAGGTCGAGCTGAAAAAAATGCTAGACAAAGCAAATTACGAGAATGAGAAGCTAATAATAGCACTTCAAGATTTGCAAGAAGATACAGAACAATATCTACACCTCCAAGAACAACTAGACGTCCATTTTAAGCGTTTACAAAAAGTTCTTGAACGAAATCCTAGCTACTGGCACTACGAAAGGTTAGAGATATCGGCGTTAGAATTTACGGAAAACAGTCAAACTCTTCAATGGCGACTCACCGAGGTTAATCTCGGGGATCAATTTATTCCAGAGCTACGTTTTAAAACCGTTATTGATGAAAAAACAACAGGAATCATTCTCCAACGTTTTCAGGGATGTACATCCTCGGCGCCTTTGGTCAGGTGGCCTGTCAGTTTTGCTCAAATTGATGAACTCTCTTGGGTATTTGCAAAAGACACAAATGCCAGTATTAACGAGGAGTTTTTTAGCTTATTGGGTTCATCAGACTGGATGATGCTAAAGTCGCTTGTAAGCAGGCTAGCAACACTCTTATCGGATCCGATAGCTGTTGAACATCCTGCAGGCATGAATATCTTAGGTTTAAGAGATCGTTTACTCGGTTTTGGTACATCTTTATCGAATTGGCCGGTGGTTCTCCGGTACGATAAAATTGAGCTTGTTGAAACCCTGCAAATTAGTGGGTACCAAGGCATCGGCATACGCTTGAGCAATGTACAGCTGCGTGATCGCCACTGGGCGCACTTGGAATATCGGCTAGCTTCAGTCAGCGAACCAGGTGAAAAATTCGGCCAGCACCCTAGGCTGGAATTTCATGAAAGGTCGCCTAACGGCCTACAAAACTGGTTCGCTGAAAGTAATGACGAACGCGGTGCTCGGCTAGAGTTACGCTTTGCTCACCCAGATGCTATGGATACCCAAGTATGGGATGCTTTAGACGGGAGCGATCGCTTTCTAATTTTCTGCCTAATCACTGATCTAGGTAATCAAATAAAAGAGATAGAACGATACCAACTTAGCGATATAGCTGCCTGGCAGTCGTGGGTCGAACTTGGACAATCAATAAAAACCACTTTCATAAAAAATCGAATGCTTGCCCAGCGACATAAAATGATGCCACCAAGGCAAAACCTAGGCACGTAAACATATCTAAAACTCTACTGACATCCGTCACACGGATAGCACCCATCCAGGTCATATAACCACCATGAATGAGAAAAGTTTACTAGCTCAAGCCAACGAAATGTTTCAGTTAGGCAATCTGAGAGAAGCGATAAAACGATACGAATTAGCAAAGAGTGAAAATCCACGATTAGCTACGATAGTTGACTACAACATTGAACTCGCCAAAAGCAAATTAAAGAACAAAAAGAAAAAAACAGAAACTTCTCAAGACAAGCTTCTAATAAATGTCAGTAAGTCCCGCAAAAAAATCCTCACAGCACTGCATAACTCCATTAACAACAAAGAACTCACAGTAAAAATCCTGGAAATAAGTAATAACAAAAAAGAAGATTTTAATACTGGCGTCTATCTAACACTGTATCCAGATATTCAGCATGCAATAGCGGAGGAAGAATTTACTTCCGCAGAGCAACACTACCAAATGTTCGGCAAGGGCGAAAATCGAATACACTCTTACCACAGCTTTATAGCCAAATTAAAAAGTGAGGTAGCTGGACTTAAAAAAACTTTCAACACTGTGAACCAACTGTTTAACGAGGAGTATTGGCCAACACCTTTGCACGAAGTCGAAAGAAGCTATGATTTAACGAGCGTCCCCTTTTACTTGGAGAACTCAAGTCATATTGATATTGCAACTAGCATCACAGATATGAGAGTTGGCGTTCATCTCCACTTATATTATGTCGAGATGTTAGAAACTATAGCCGGATATTTAGCCAATATACCAATTCCATTCGATCTGTATATTTCTTCGCCCCACCTTATCAATCATGATGAAACCAAATCGCTCTTAATAGACAGAGTTCAAAACGTCAAATTTATTGAGATTAGATCGGTTCCCAATCGAGGCAGAGATCTAGCTCCGTTCATTATAGAATATGGAGATATCCTGCAGGACTATGACGCAGTCTGCCATATTCACACTAAGAAGAGCGACCACACTAAAGAACTAAGTAGTTGGGGGGACAATATATTTCGCTCGCTACTCGGATCGCAAGATCATGTAAAAAAGATTCTGACTTTACTCAAGAATGATGCCAAAATAGTATACCCGAATGATCAAAACCATTATATGAAGGATCCCACTGGCTGGGCCGAGAATCACGAAATAGCCAAAACTCTTTTAGATAATTACTTAGATATCGATATTTCGCATTTCCCTAGAACTGTATTCCCAGAAGGTTCCATGTTTTGGGCGAGAAAGGAAGGCATTAATTCCTTTTTAGAGATGCCGCTTGAATGGGGAGACTTCCCTGAAGAACCAATACCCACAGACGGCACTATTGCCCATGCACTCGAAAGAATAATATTCATAAGTTCCTGCTCAGTGCCTGGCAAGATAGTTAAGATAATCGAAAACGACAGCTCTCACGACAAACTTTATTACGAAGAAAAAAAATCTTATTTGAACAAAATCAAAGAAGAATCCATTAAGATTCTTTCTTTCTATTTACCGCAGTTTCATCCCATCCCTGAAAATGACGAATGGCACGGTGAAGGCTTTACAGAATGGACCAAAGTAACAGCATCAACGCCTTTATTTAAAGATCACTATCAACAACATATCCCTCATGAGGACATCGGCTATTACTTGTTAGACTCTCCGGAAATTCTAAAAAAACAAGCTACCTTGATGAGCGACGCAGGGGTTTTTGGTCAAATTTTCTATCACTACTGGTTCTCTGGAAAGTTAATTCTTGAAGAGCCCGTGAAAATATTGTTAGAAAATAACGATATTGATATGCCGTTCTGCTTTTGTTGGGCAAATGAAAACTGGACCAAGCGCTGGGATGGTAATGATAACGAGGTGCTTCTCTCGCAGAACTACAGTCGAGAAGATGCTAGAGGTTTCATTGATTATCTAGTACCATTTCTAAAAGATGACCGCTATATTAAAATAGACGGTCGCCCTGTGCTTTATATCTACCGCCCATCTTCAATTCCTGATCCGGCAGAGTATATTGAAATCTGGAATACCGTATGTGCAGAGCATGGAATTCCGCCGCTTTACATAACAGCCATCCTCACGCGCGGTGCTCATGACCCAAGGGATTACGGTATGGATGGAGCGTTAGAGCGAGTTCTGCATGACTGGACGGATGGTAACGCCCCTGAGATCAAACAGAACCTTCACCACTATTGGCCAGTGAACGGAAGCGTGCTAAATTATTCCGACGTGGCAGATTACTATTCTAAACAAACAGATTCTAAAAACTTTAATTATTATCGAAGCCTTGTTCCAACTTGGGATAATACTGCACGGTACGGATCCGAAGCCTTTATCGTTCATGACAGTACACCTGAAAAATTTCAAACTTGGTTAGAGCATTCCATTGAATATACCAAAGCTAATCTTCCGGAGGATCGACATCTAATTGTGGTGAATGCTTGGAACGAATGGGCTGAAGGTGCACATCTTGAGCCAGATACTCAATTTGGTTACGCCTATCTGAATAGTGTAGGCAGGGCATTATCAAGAATTAAATACGCAGACGATAAAGTCAATCTTGACTTGAAACCTAAGAAGACCATAGAAATTGAAATCCCAGAATATCTTACCAATAGTTTAGAGTTAGATAAGTACCTAAGCTTTAAGTTTTTTAAGCATTTAGCTGACGCTATTAAAATTAGCAAACAAACTGTATACATTGGAAATGCTCGAGCAATCCAGCTTCTTAAGGCTTTCAAATGCAATCTGAAAACCTCAGCGACAACAACTGATTGCAAAATACAATTTCGAAAACCCGCTCTCATTCAAGACAACTTTATTACAGAGTTATTAAAGACCCATCTTTCGTTCAAAGATTCAGTTATTATCTCTAATGATTATGGCATGAACCATAATCTGCAGAGTTTCTATGGTCACGACGCTGTCAGCTCGGAAAGCGCTTATAACAACTCAGTCCTCTTAATCCCTAACAATAGGCTTTCGAATACTTATAAAATCAGCCACAAGGCTCGCGCTTTTTCAACTCAAATATGCACGACGCCTATAGAGAATAATCCTCAAATCACAACGATCATAAGGCTTCATAAAAACGACAATTTCTCGGAGCTTAAAAATGCACTTATGAGCCTCTCCGCTGTTCATTCTTGTATTGTCAAGCCAACTATATGCGCTCAGGATCTAACACCTCATCAGCTAAAGGAGCTGGCCCGGATTTGTGAAAATTTTTATTACAAAGGTTTTAATGAAATACAAATAAATAAATTCTCTTCAAAAAATAACAGCGGAGACATCCGTGCCAAGCTACTCCATGAAGGGCTTAAAACAGCTAAAACACGCTACCTAGCATTTCTGGATCACGATGATCTAATGATGGCCGGTTCGTACGCATATCTGATAAACAGATTAAATATTACTGGCAAAGCCGCTAGCTTTGGTCGGGTCTACGATACTTCATACGATTCTGGCAATGAGAAGTTTTTAAAAAGAAACAAAACCTATGAATATGGAACTTCGCACGAGGAGTTCCTAGAAACAAATCATGCTCCATTACATAGTTTTTTATTGGACCTTTTGCAAATTGATATTGCTAGTATCCATTATTTTGAAGATCAAAAATTCATGGAAGATTATTATTTAACGCTGCAAATATTTAATAAGCAAAATACTGACTGGGCGTCCCTTCACGAAAATTTTTATATCGGGGACTATATTCACTGTACAGATCGCTCACATACTTTAGCTATCACAGATACAAATGAACGCGGATCTGTGATAGTCAACGCTGAATTCGAGAAATGTAAAAATAGGATTCAAGATCTGAAAATGAAAATTAAGCAGCCACAATTTAATTCATGAGGTTTCTTAATGACCAGGATTCGAAATTTTATCCCTACATCGGCCACTACAGTACAAACTCTTCTTAAAGGATGGAACCTTGAAGAACCTGGCCCGGAAATCCAACAAACGCAAGCCGGTCAATCTTTGGTCGTCAGTGGTTGGGCAATCGGCCACAAGCCAATTAAACGCATAGCGATTCGCACCCTTCAGCAAACTCACTATATAGATTTGAATCTTGCCCGACCTGATGTTATAGGTTTCATATTCGGAAATGAAGATTCTAACATTGCACGTGGGCCCTGCGGTTTCTCAATTGAAATTGATATTGAGCTGAGCCAAGTAGCATCATTCGATGTTGGATTAACTTTTGACGATGCAGTAGAGTGGGTTGGTACTTTCTTTTACGAGGATGCGCAAAAAGTATTAATTGGAAAAAACCAATGGCTGTTTCTTGACAATGACTCGAATCATAGCGTTGATCAATTTACGGGGAGATTAGATATAACGAGCGCTGACCAAGCAAGATGGCTAGAGTATATAGCAGACCTACAATCTGTATCTCAAAGCAGAAAATTTGACTGGCTTATGGTTCTAGCTCCCTCTAAGGAATTTGTTTTCAACGATTACTATCCGCACCTATTAAGCCCTAACAACACCCCTGATCAATTTAGACTTCTATTTGAAACCAATAGCAAAATACTTTATCCACTTCAACTGCTTGCAGGAGATCGAGAATTAAGTTATTGGAAGGGGGATACGCATTGGACTGACTATGGCGCCTACTTAGTTTTTAGGGAAACCCTTGAAAATTTTAAGCTCCCCATAGATCAATTTGATCGAAATTTCAATTTCAAGTTTATCGTGGAGAATACTGTAGGAGATCTTTCTGAGAAAATCCCTAACTATCCTCCCTTTCCGAAGATCAAACTACTTGAGCCAGAAACTGACACGTCTGAGGTAACCTTTGATAACCACATACCCAATAATGGAAAAATCATAGTTCATGAGAACCCTCATGCAGTATGCCCAGAATCGTTAACGATTTTTGGAAGTTCCTCTTCTTATAATCTACTAAAATTTTATAAATTCTATTTTAAACGTGTTGTATTTATTCACAGCGCTGCAGAGATAGACCTTGAGGTTCTCAATCATGAAAGATCTCCCTATGTGCTATTACAGTCCAACGCTAGGTTCATAAACGTTTCACCAGGTTACCTAGGTAGTTATAGTGTAAAAAACGCAATAATTACCAAACTTGCGTCTCTCAGCCAGCTTGAGATCGAGGCCATCATGAACATTCAGGAAAATTCTTCTGCAAGCAATGAGGCTTTTTACTCTTCTATGTCCAATTTTAATTCGAATAAATTTTAGGCTTTGCTAGATCGCCTCTATGTAGTCCCGCACGAGTATTAATAGCTAATATTATCTCTATTAACGACACCCTAATATTTACACGCGGTATTATTATGTCTTTAGCACAAATATACGGAACGCACAAAGGGCTGGTATCTGACAAGTGGGACATTTACCTCTCCGAGTATGAACGACTCTTTCATTCACTAAAAATGTCACCTACTCGCCTTTTGGAAGTTGGAGTTCAGAATGGCGGCTCTGTAGAAATATGGAATAAGTATTTCCCCAACGCCACTGCAATCATTGGCTGTGATATCGATCCGAATTGTGGACAGTTGTCCTATGCCTCCAACAAAATAAAAATAATCATTGGCGATATAAAAAATCAACAAACAAGAAACGATATTCTAGCTATCAGTTCAAACCTAGATATCATCATTGATGATGGCTCCCATACCAGCAATGATATTATTCAAACCTTCTGCCTCCTATTCCCTTATTTGAGTCAGAACGGCGTGTTCATTGCTGAAGACTTACACTGCAGCTATTGGAACCAGTGGGAGGGCGGACTCTATGCTCCAACTTCGTCCATGGCTTTCTTCAAAGCGCTGGCCGATATAATCAATTTCGAGCATTGGGAGCTAGATCAGACCCGAACCAAATACTTACAGGGCTTCTGCATTGCACCAGAGTTGACTGAAGCTTTGTTAGCCGAAATACATTCTGTAGAGTTCGTAAACTCAATGTGTATAGTCACCAGAAGACCTGTCGCAGAGAATTTATTAGGCAAGCGGCATGTCGTTGGGCAAGCAGAGCTAGTCTGTCCTGTAAAGCAAGTTGATGGTACTTTTTGCGAGTCCCCGCCGCAGTCGTTGAACGCAGAACTCATCGAAATTTCTGTTTTACAAGACCTTCGCCTGCAGATGCTGGAAAAACTTGCGCATGTGGAAAGGAAATTGAACCTTTTACAGACAAAACAATAACTTCCACACAACAATATGTAGAGCACTGCCCTTAATAGCTTCTAAGACCTCTTCATTTACTATGCGGTTAGTGTTAATCACTGATCATTTGTTGGCCATCTAATACTGCTAGATAAAAACAGGAATTGATTTTTCTTTTTTTGGTCTTGCTAAATCATATCTCCAAGTTTTTCTATTTATGTCTCTGCACGCACCGCCACATTGCTTAGGCCAATCACCTACGTGACTTTTATCGATCATAGCGTTTCAAATTTAATTAACTTCACTTTCCTACATGCTTGTCGCTATCATGCCCCTTTTATTAAAGAGAACCCCAATGATCCTAGTAACAGGCGGAGCCGGTTTCATAGGCTCCAATTTCGTTCTGCAATGGTGTGCTCGCAATGACGAGCCTGTCTTGAACCTTGATGCGCTGACGTACGCCGGGAATTTGGCGAATCTGCAGGCGCTGGAGGGCAATGAGCAGCATCGTTTTGTGCAGGGAGACATTGGCGATGCGGCGTTGCTAGCGCAACTGTTTGCCGAGTACAAGCCGCGCGCCGTGTTGCATTTTGCTGCGGAGTCCCATGTGGACCGTTCCATTACGGGGCCGGAAGCGTTCGTTGAGACCAACGTAATGGGCACGTTCCGTTTGCTGGAAGCGGCTCGCGCTTATTGGAACGGTCTGGAAGCGACGGACAAGGCGGCTTTTCGCTTCCTGCATGTGTCCACTGACGAGGTCTATGGAACGCTGGGCGCCAATGACCCGGCTTTTACCGAGACGACGCCTTATGCGCCGAACAGCCCGTACTCCGCGAGCAAGGCAGCAAGTGACCACCTGGTGCGTTCTTACCATCACACCTACGGCATGCCGGTGCTGACCACCAATTGCTCGAATAACTACGGCCCGTTTCACTTTCCGGAAAAGCTGATTCCGCTGATGATCGTCAACGCACTCGCCGGCAAGGCGTTGCCTGTCTATGGCGATGGCCAGCAGATCCGCGACTGGCTGTATGTCGAGGATCACTGTTCAGGGATTCGTCATGTACTGGAAGCCGGCACGCCGGGCGAAACTTACAACATTGGCGGCTGGAACGAGAAAGCCAACATCGACATCGTCCATACAGTTTGTGCCTTGCTCGATGAGCTGGCCCCGGCCGCTTCAGGCGGTGTGATCAATACCGTGACGGGTGCACCTGTTCAGCAGTACGCCGAACTGATCAGCTACGTTACCGATCGCCCAGGCCATGACCGTCGTTATGCCA
>LNAP01005218.1_pt1 | contig 11644 bp, 13 predicted proteins | sample 602601 | NCBI WGS metagenome assembly LNAP01 (sample SAMN02440304, study PRJNA202911) | soil metagenome | biome: Subtropical and temperate rainforests or woodlands; isolation source: soil samples (1 kg each in a 20% v/v slurry with milli Q water) were... ... | reverse complement strand
CGATGGTGGTGAGGACCAACGCCCCCACGCCATACGACCGACCCCTTCCCATGCGCTGACTCAGAAAGAGCGTCAAGCGGTGCTGGATGTCTGTCACCGATGATGGCGGCTTTCTGGTCGATGTTGAACAGTATGCTTTTCGATGGAACGGCGACAGCCTTCTTCAGGTCTGCGCGTAGCATTTCGTTGTTGCCACACTTGGGCAAGAACAAGTCCAAGGTGTTGCTGCCATCAATGGAGCGGTTCTCCAACAGCAGGGCCAGCATTTTCAGCAGGTGCGACTTACCTGAGCCGAAGAAGCCCGATATCCACACGCCATTGGCATGGGTGTAATTGTTATAGGCGGCCAGGAACTCATCCAGGCGTTTTTCGACCTCATTGGTGAGGACGTATTCCTCGATTTCGAGGCGCAGGCTGGCTTCATCGTCGGCCTTGATGACCCCTTCGATGGGGCGGTCGACCGGTTTGCTGAAAATAGACTTCAAGTGCATGCCGCTTTCCTCGTTCATGCTTCGCAGTGATAGATATTGAAGGCCCGGTAATACTTGTCGTCATGCAGGCGCCCGAACAGATCCAGCGAGGCGCCGGAGAGCTGCGACTGGGTATACAACCCCGGGAAAAACATGACAGTGGGCTTCTCTTTGGCTGTACTTTGCAGATTGTTCAGCACGTTGTGTGAACGGATATAGGGGAAGACTTCTCCTACCCCGGATATAAACAGGACGTCGAATGTGTGCGTGGACAGCCGCTCGGCAATAGCAGGCACCAGATGGCTTTCCGGGTCCAGCACGCCTTGTAGCAATTCCTTGAGCTCATCCCTGCTGACCGTAGGTTCAACGTCGAGCACCTGATCCCAGATGCCACGCGCCTGTAAAAGCTCAATGGCCAGGTCGTAGAGATTGATCTCCAGCACCTGTACGCCGTTCTGTTCCAGATGCTGGATCAGCTGCCGACGCAGGCGATCCATTGCAACGGCTTCCTCTGGTTGGTAAGGGCAGATGAAGAAGGGAACCTCATTGCCCAGGCCCTGTTTCTGGAGAAAACGCTGCCCCGACATGACCGCACAGAGGTGGTCAAAGCGTTCTTTGATAGGGCGGCGAGAAAGATCATGGGGCATGGTCAGGTCTTGGTCAGGGTGGCGAGGGTAGGGAAGTACAGAGCCTCTTCGGGTTGGCCCTGTTGAAGCAATTGCGCAAACTGGGGGCTGAATTGAGCGCCGTGAATGGTGTGTTGGGCCGACAGCAGGCCAGCTTCACGCATCAAGCGGAACAACACTTGGCCCAGCTTGTAGTGGGAGTAGGCGCTGACACTATCGAGTTCCGGATGCCATTGGGCTTTGCGATTGAAGAATGCGTAGTACTCTTCAACGGGCAGCTCTACTTTCAACGATAAATATCGCTCACGCAGCACTTCCGTGGCGAACTCGGCAATAAACGGGTAGCCGCGACAGAGCGCCAACCAAAGGATCAGGGCCTGATCTGGCTGCGAGGCTTGTGTCAGAAACTCAAGTTCTGCCTGCTTAAGCTGACTTAGCCGGAAGATCAGTTCTCGCAACCGACGCTGCGCCGTACTTTGAGTTCTGGTTTGAAGTAGGTTCTGCGAGAGGGCGTCGGCGCGCACTTGGTCCCAATCGCGCAGCACTAAATGGCGCTGCGCCAACAGCGTCGAGTCATAGATGTATAGCCCTACCGTTCTGAATGATGTGCGGTAAGCAACGGGCGGGGTGTTGGCTTGGCTCATTCGCGATGCTCGGCAGCGCCGCCCGCCTTGACCCAGGCGTCGACCTCATCACGCCGGAACTTCCAGAGCCGCCCCATGCGATGAGCGGGCATGGAGTGCTTATCGATCCACTTGTACACGGTGTCATTGCTGACCCCGAGATATTTACAAATGTCGCGGATAGACAGCCAACGGTCTTCGAGTTCGGTCATGGGGTTGTGGATGCAAAGGCTCAACGCAAGCGCAGGACGGAATTGTCCATGCGGGCTTGTAACAATATCTTTACGTTGGAAGGATGTCAAACGATCTTTGCCGATTTTTGCCGAAGATTCTGGGGGAATCATGGCAGTTGACGTTAACGATCCGTGTCTGCGGCTGTACACACGTATCTATACGACATGTGAACAACTTTTTGAGCCCCAATCTCACATGTCCATCATCATTCGAAAAAACAAGCACACCGCCCGCATCATGCGCCAGCAGTATGTCCGCAAAGGCGCGCAGGGCAACCAGCACGGGTACTTCAGGGCCATCCCCTTGGCGACAATCTCGTTGTCTGCAACAGAGGTTCCTGGAGATATAGCGGAACTTTTGTCGACAAAAGAGCGTGCCCATCTCGAAAAGTCCATTATTTTTCCAGCGCGAAACGAAGCTGAGCGTAAGAAGCAAGAGCAGGAAGCACGTGAGCGCGATCCTGGGTGGAGGGTGGCAGAGGCTATCAATTTTTTGCAGGAGGCGGGTCGACGCGCTCAACTGGTTTCCGTTGACACGCGACTGCTCGCAAGGCTGCATGAAACTGTCGCCGCGCTCGGACCTGCGGTTGTTGAGGACATTGACCCTTTTGATGCGGTCAGTGCTTCGGTACGGACGGCAATATCAGCAGTTGAGAAAGGTGCCTACGGGCGAAATCAGGGGCCGGTGCGTAAAGATGCGATAGCAGCGAAAAAATGGGCGGAACTACGAGCTCTTGTGCTTGAGAGCCCCAACAGCTTGGTCGCCGCGTTGCAAGATGCGGGCTGGGTCGTCAAGCGTGACCGCGGGAGTCGTTAAATTTAAAGTGATCCTGGCTTTAGATTTAACGTGCAGTCGCTTTATTGAGTAGTTTCGCAAGGCACGAGTCACGAAGAAAACCCAGTCGGCGACACGTCTCTTCGTTAAGTATGGGGATGGCAAGGGCGACACATGAAGCGGACAGAGCCCGCGATCAGCGTGGTTTCGTACGGCATTGAAAGAAGGAAAAAAACGGCTGCGGATCTTTTGGCTTGAACTCGGAAGGCCGATGTCATGCAGGTGGACCCCGTTGCGATCTGGCAACGGGGTGCTGGCAGCTTCAGCTCAGCTTTTATGAGCCGAGGTAAACCGGAATTTGAATTGCCGGCATTGTGTCCTCATCTACGCTCCAAAGTCGGCCCAACCAGGGGCACGGACCTTCTTGTTGTGCAAGGTCTATACAGTCTTGTCTGGTTTCTTCGTCCAGAAAATGCTCAGGTTGATATCGGTACTTCGTATATCTCTCTAGACTCAAAGCCTTTTGCTTCCAGTCGGACGCAGTGACTATCCCGCCCAGGCCGATGGAGTTGCCTGCCAACATGATAATCGGCACCGGAACGCGGATGCGAGTGTCCCCTCCCCAATACTGGGGGCTGCATCGTCCTATGGCTGCGTTTACGACGGCCAGGTCTACTAAAACTTTGACCGCGTCTTCTGAGTCCCAGCGCATCACAGGGATGGTTTGTTCTAGGTCTAGTGTGGACTCGTAGAACATTGTCGGCTGTGCATTCAGCAGCTTGGGCAACAGTGGTTCAAGCACGTCGGGCAAAGCAAGCACCAGCGCGCAGCGACCTATGGTGTCCGCCTTCAGGCCTTTGAGATATTCGGTGTTGACGAGCAGACCTGCGCCTGTAGAACTAGAGGCACCATGTTTGATTAATAGTTTCAACACATCGTCCAACGTGGGGCATATACGGCAGGCTTCGTCGATGGAGGAAAAACAATTGGCAAGAATGAGGTTGTGTTCTTTGGGAATAGATGTCTTAGTCATGATTATTTCTCAGTTGTAGAGCGAGCGAAGTGCGGCTCTTACATAGTGAAGGAATCGTGGCTTAAATCTAAAGCGATGTGAGACTTTAGATTTAAGCAAGCTCGGCATTGATCAGTGGTCGAGCTCATGCGGCAACGTGCGCCAAGCAATGTCCGTCAAAAATAGCCACCAACTCCGACGCCTGGCCGCGAGTTGTGGAATCTCGCGATATCGAGCGGTAGGCTGTCAGGCTGTGCAGTTGCGCGCCGGAGTACAAGACGCGGGTCGCGGGTGTGTCGTGATTCGAGACCACGACCGTTACGCCTCTAGCCGCTAAAAGGCGAGCCATATCAGCAAGGCGGCGCTGATCAGCCCAGTTGAAACCTTGGGCCCCATAGCCGATAAAACTGGCTGTCTCGTTCAATGGGGCGTAAGGTGGGTCGCAATACACGAGGTCGCCGGGTTGCACCCGCCGCATGACCTCTTCGAAATCGCCGCACTGTAGGTCCACACCGGGCAAGCGCCGGGCGACGGCACGCATAGCGTGTTCGGGCAGGATAGGGAGGGATTTCGGATGCCCGTATGGCGTATTGCAATGGCCCTTCTGATTCTCCCGATATAAGCCGTTATAGCCAAACTTGTTGATATACAAGAACAATGCGGTTCGTTCTTCAACCTGCGTTTCCGGAGCGTTGTAGCGCGCTCGCAGCGTGGCATACGCATCGGCATTATGGTGCCGCGGGCTAAACAGGGCCGCGCAGCGTTCGATGAACGCGTCGGTGTCATCCCTTAGCGCCTGAAAGCATGCAATGAGCACCGGGTTCGAGTCTGCCAGCAGATATTCTGGATAATCCGTTGCCAAGAAAACGTTGCCGGCACCGACAAAGGGCTCGATCAGGCGTTGCGCTGGCGGCAACAGCGGCAACAGTTGCCGCAAAAGGCGGCGTTTGCTTCCAGCCCATTTCAAGAATGAGGCTTGGGCGGAGGTGTTCGTCTGGGGTCGGGATGTCTGTTTCATCCCTCGTGTAGCGAAGCAGCCGACGATGCCACTTTTCCCACGACTTTAGGCTTAACGCCGGACCAGGACTTTAAGCTTTAAATAGTCGCTGCACCCACGAGTCGTGTGACGATAGCTCTTGTTTTCGAGGGGCAAGCGCCGCTTTCTTTTTTGTCCATTGAACCTTTCCATCCGCTTCTGCCACGCTGCGGTTATTTGTGTGGAAAGGGGGGTACGATGGAAAACGCAAGAACGACGATATTGATGAAGCCGCCGAATTTTCGGCTTACCGACTGGCGCGTGATTGAGGTGCCAACTGGCGATGGGAACCCAACCCGGCACGTGATCGGATGGACTCATAGCAATGTGCGCGTGAGTTCTCCGATTTTTCAGGTCGATGGCGTGATGCGCGCATGCTTGACCGGCAGCGGCAATCTTTACCTGTTGACGGGCGATCCCGCTCAGCAATTCGATGAAGGCATGACGAAGCTTTGGCTGCAGTGGGCCACAGCAAACAGAATCAGTGCAGACAGAGACGTCACAGACGAATTCGTAGTGACGTTTCAGCAGATCGATGCCGAGCTGAACTTAGTCGAAGATGTGCCGCAGGATTTTCCACACGACTATTTTTTGGGCGCCGTGCCCGGGTCGCAGCTGAAATTCCTTGCTCGTGAAATCGAGAGCCGCTACATCATTGGGCCGACCGCAGCGGAACTCAAAGCACGATACAGTCTATGCGTACGCCTGACCGAGCAATTTCGTCGACTTCACCTGCATCGTGAACCGGACACTCCCCCAGATGACGCTACGGCTCCAAGCCTGGCTGAAATCTTTGCGTATGTAGCGCTGGAGGGCTGGGATTTGTCGGCGCAAGAGCGCGCTTGGATGGTCAACACCATCGAATCAAGAACGTAATGACGGACAGACCCCGGTTTTCCATTGCTTAGCTGGCGGTTTGGCGTTGCCGGGCATCCGCCTCAAGGATTGCTCGACGTACAAAACTATCATCGACTATCGCGAGTAAGCTCAGGGCACTGACCGCCTTGGGGTTGCCTTTGTCGCCGAAGTGCGTGCGAATGAAGCTGTCCGTTCCGGGGATACAGTTGCCTGCGTTCAAGCTGTCGCCACGCGTTACCATGATCTGGTGCAAGGGGAAATGGGTGAAGTCCAACTTCCTGAGCGCTGCGCGATTGTTAAATATCGCCAGCACCTGACTTGCCCGCGCCTTGGCAACCTGTTTTTTTGCCTTTTCCAGTGTTTTCGCAGTGCAATGGTGGCCCTTTATGATCCACCCTTGCACGATTTTCAGGCTGACACCTCGACTTTGTTCCAGCCACGTTGCGCGATACGTTCGAGGGGCGATGACCTCGGCATCAAGTGTGATTAACCCGCCGATAAACAGGTTTTCACCCAGGGCGTCTATACAGCGCTGTGTGATCCGTAAGTCAGCGAAACTACTCGTGCCGCTCCATTTGCCGTTTTTTGACCATGCGCGCTTGCTATAGCACTCGCCACAGGGTTCCTCGGAAAGTCGAACGTAGACGTTATGATCGCCCCCAGCCCAAGACGAGGTTGAGCGGCGATAGGGCCAGTTTTCCTGCAACAAAGCTTTGATCCGGTGCAGGGTGTCGTTACCCGCCGGGGTTGTTGCGCAAGTGGCGTTCGCTGTATTGGTGATAGTGGTTTGAGTCATTTTACGAAGTTCCTATGTGTGGGCTGCCCAGGGCAGCGTGGATTGGAACTTCGTATATGCACAGGCCGAATCGCCCGGTTTTAGCTTGCTGTTTAGATTTAAAGTCAGTGGCGGTTTTAGACTTAACCCAGATTCCTACATGGAGAAATCTTTTCTTCTTTTTTCTTCTTAGGGATCGTATGAAACACGCCAACACCCGCCACCAGAACGCTCGCAGTCAGTCTCATCAAGCGCCCCATCGCCCTGGGTACCAAAACCGCGCACCAAGGCTTCTTCCGGCTACTGCGGAGCTGGTCATCATCCGGGGCCTTCCTGGCAGTGGTAAATCAACGCTGGCGAACAGGATGGTAGAGCAGGGCTATCAGCATTTCGAAGCTGACATGTACTTTATGCAAGACGGGGTATATCGCTACGATGCGAGCCGAGTTCGAGAGGCGCACAACTGGTGCAAGACGATGACGCGATCCGCGCTTGTCCGGGGGGATCACGTTGTGGTGGCGAACACGTTTACGCGCCTGACAGAAATGCAGCCTTATTTTGATATGTGCGGGAACGTCCGCGTTATCGAGGCCACTGGCCGCTGGCTTAATGTCCACGGGGTGCCGCCCGCGCGGATACAGCAAATGGCTGAGCGCTGGGAGCCTTTTGCATGCGCTGAACGTTTAAGCGCGTAGCGGGGCAGAGGGCAAATATAAACGATGTCCATAGACATGTCGCTACGGAGATTTGCGTGCTTCGTGGCGGCATGACGGGGAGCCAGGCGGCTTTCGGTGCCTGTAGCGCTATGGAGCACACAATGAAACCGCTTCTCGATTTGAATGACCTGGCCGCGTTGTTGCGGCGCAGTCCGCACACGATTAAACGCAATTTGCGTACCAATCCCGATGCTGTCCCGCCACGGTTGCAACTGCCGGGTACCAAACTGCTACGGTGGCGACAGGAGGATGTCCAGGCGTGGCTAGCCGCAAACGTGCAGTCCGGGGGGCGACGCTAATGGCAAAGGCGCAACGACGGTTCCAACCTCACGATTACGCCGAGCATCTGCGCAGTAGTGGCGTGTGGCGGCACGAGAGCGGCGTCCTTTACCGCTGGACTGGCAGTTTCTGGCAGGCTTTGCCCGAACTGGAAGCGGAAAAATCGGCTTATGACTGGATTGTGCGAAATGACCGGATAAATGCATCTTGGGAAAACGCGCGCAAGGCCTTTAAGGCTGCGGTAATGTGGTGCGAAGCGGTCCCGCCGTCAACGTTAGCGATGGTGATGCCCTGTGCTAATGGGTATCTGCATGTGCAGGACGGAACGCTCAGGCTAGAGCCGCCCAATCCGACGCTGGGTTTGCGCTACGAATTGGCATGTGCGTTCGAGCCTCTCGCTTCGGCACCAAGCCAATTTTTGACTTTTTTGAATACCGTGCTGCCCGACGAACAGGTGCGGGCGCGCGTTCAAGAGTATTTCGGCTATACGCTGACAAGTGACGCACGCCACCAAGTCGCCCAATATTGGGTGGGTAAAGGGGCGAACGGGAAAGGGGTGCTCGCACGTATTCTGATGGCGTTGCATAGTCGACCGGAATCGGTTCAGCTGGATGCGCTGGACGGCTTCAAGCTGTCGTCACTCATTGATGCAAGCCTCATCTACTGTGATGAAGCACCGCGGGGTCGGATAAGTGAGCAAAATATTAAGTCGATGATCGCGGGAGAACGCGTACAAATCGACAGAAAGTATAGAGACCCCATCAGCGTGAACATTTGTGCAAAGTGGCTGGTGCTGGGTAATCATCTTCCCGCGATTACCGACCACTCAAACGGATTCTGGCGGCGCTGGAACTTTATTCCCTTCGACCTCGTGATTCCCGAACACGAACGCAATCCACGCCTGGCCGAAATCATTATCGAGTCGGAGCTAGGCGGAGTGTTGCGGTGGGCGCTGGAAGGCCTGGTACGACTTGAGCAGCGTGGACGGTTCGATGTCGTACTGCCGGCGCCGATGGCTAAGTTGCTGCGCGAGCTTAGGGTCCAGACGGATTCTGTGCGGGGGTGGGTCGAAGACTGTGACGTTAGTTTGAGTGACAAGCTGGATACGACTAGACAAGAAGTCTTCGCACACTATCAGAGCTGGTGCGGCGACAACGGCTTATTCGCCCTCGCCTCGGGGCAATTCTGGCCGCGTGTGAGGGACATCCTGCCCTATGATTTGCGTCGTGTCAGACAAGGGGCTATTCAGAAGCGCGTTTGCAATATCGCACTGAAATACTGACCGTATTTGGGTTTGTAATATCCCCCGGCCAAGCAATTGGCCGGGGGATATCGTGTTCCATCCACGCTTGGACGAAAGAATTCATGTGGGATAGATTTTCTTCTGTGCCGGGTGAGTCGGGATAATTTGAAGAACTCTTTTTGTACTTCAGGTTAATTCATCAATAGTGCGAAGTTTAAGAAAGTACTTGACTCACCTGACTCACTTCCCGAAAGCCCTAAATTAGCGTGGCATATGCTGTGCCGGGTGCGGGTCTGCATCCAGCACCGTGCTGACTCATTAACCTAGGGCGGTGATTTTTTTCTTCCAGGCAGGGACGAGGTAGTGCCCGGTGGTTGAGTATCCAGTTCGAACGCTGTAGGCGGGTTTGGCGTTATACCGCGCTTAATCCAGCTCGATTTGACGCGCTTGCGCGGCAATCCAGCGCCGTTCCCGAATGGATAGTTGCCAGTGCTGGAGCGCTTCTTGCAGGAGCGTGTCGAAATAAATCGGGCTAAGGTGGGCCGCGTTACCCAGTTCATGCTGATAGAGACGAGCGCACTGCAAAGCAAGCCGCAGACATAGATCGTGGCGTCCATCAAGCTCAAAAACATCCAGTGTGACGTCGATTTTCTGCGCGTCCTCGTTGATCGGGATGCCGGCGAACCAATCCGAAGGAAAGTCATCAGGCCGCTGCAATTGATAAGCGTAGAGCTGCTTTTCTAGGCGAGTGAAAGCATCTGTAATGACGGCCGTCACGTTTGTATCAGACTGGACTCGAAGGCTCTCCTTCCAAGCGGCCCATTCAATGATTTCTTGTCCAGGAAAAATGCTGCTCTCGCCTTTAAGGTGGTAGACGTCACCGCCACGCGTTGCACAGGTTCGCATAACGTTGTCGACGGCGATGATTGGTGAGCTGACGCGCGGATCGGATGCATGTCCCTTCACCTCCATTCCGACAAGATGCCAGGTGGGTGCGCCCTCGAATGAGTGCAGTGCCACTGCAAATACTGTCCACTCCGTTAGCGTGACGGTCGGCGGGCGCAGAAGCAGGGTGATCGGTGGTGGATTCATCGCGTGGCCGTGGTTACGGAAAATCTGCACTTTGGCAGAAAGTCCTGGAAAGGCTCAATAGACAAAAGGGAAAGCCATCCTTGTTGGCGGCTTAAGGGACATATACGGCGGGTCGCTATACCTAACGCTGCAACGGACCGTAGGTGGTCGCGGTGGCGCACATGGACATTGGCGATTAAGGAATCAGAATTGATGAAGAACAGTGAAGAAAACGACAACGGGGCATCGTCGGATGCTCGCGAATTGGCAAGTAAGGTGGCTAAGCATTACAGGGCGCCGCCGTTGCTGACGGCACTTGTAGTTAAGGCGCAGCGTGAGGGGAAAACGATGCAGCATCTTGCTCGCCTGCTGGGTGTCTCTTATGCACGACTCAATCAATGGCGTCGAGGCGAGAGTCATATCGGCAACGCCCAGCGCTCGGTTCACGAGCATGCTGCTCGGTACCTAGGCCTCCCCGTGATTTTTGTGCGGGTACTGGCTCAAAATATCATCCTGTCGGATCTGCTTTGGCCCGACGAGGGGGACTTGGGGCTGCAGGTTGAGTCGGGTATTCAACAGCTTTACGACGACTGTTACATCGGCGGCTTTGTTCCACCGGCACTCTTGGGCGCGTCTACTTCGGTCAAGCTGTTCGTGCTGTTTTTGTATCGGGAACTGAATGCACCGGCAAGGGCTGCGATGGGGCGGGGGTCGGACTCCTGGCTTTCGGCACTGCGAGAGACCATGGTGGCTGAAGGCGGCGAGTGAGCGACTGTAAAGCTATCAGAATAGGGAGATGTTTTGGCGATATAGACTGACTAATGATTAAGAAGCGCCCCACCAATTTTGCCTCGTGGGGCGCTATTTTCTGCGTTCGTACTTTTCACTAAGACGGGGGAGGTATTTCCGGGGTGTTTTTCGTGGTGCGTCCAGCCTGGACGCCCAGGGGTACTAGTCCTTTCGTCAACTGATCACAATGGCTGAAGCGAAATGCAATTGGGTAAAGGTGAGCGGAATCCTTGCTCAATGTGAATCCCTGTTCTTCCTTCACGCTGTTCAACTACACGCCCTAGCGGCGCTTTTTCCTGTCGGCGATTACGGAACATGGTTACGGCATATCTGGACTAGCCAGAAATGTTCAGCTATTCTTGATCAGAGCGGTTTTTTTTCTACACAAAGCTTATACACAAAGTTCGTGTTTGAAAAATATAAGATATTGATTTTAAACAGAAATTTAATTTCATCGAGGAATCCCTCCGTCTCCGCCAAGATGTGCTAAACCCCTTGAAGTTCCAGAAGACACTGGAACTTCAAGGGGTTTATTTATTTTGGAAAGCTCCTGGACCAGTAGCGGAAAAGGCACGGGCAAAAGGAGCCTCAATATCCACGTTGTGGGTCGACGAGTCCTTTCGGCGCCTTGCCCGCCAGGATGTGGCGCAGATTGGCAATGGTCGCTTCGGCCGCGCTTTCGGCGCGGGTATGGGCGGCCACATGCGGTGTCAGCACCACCTTGGGGTGCGACCAGAGCGGGTGGTGGGGGGGTAGAGGTTCGGGGTCGGTCACATCGATGAATGCCGCTTCCAGGTGTTCAGCATTAAGCGCCGCAAGTAGCGCTTCCTGATCCAGATGCCCGCCCCGGCCCACCTGAACAAGCGAGGCCCCTCGGGGTAGCTGCGCAAAGAGGTCGGCATTCAGGATGTGCCGGGTTTCTGGGGTGAGCGGCAGCAGGCAAATCAGGATGTCGGTTTCAGTCAGCATCGCCATTAGTCCTTCGGGACCATGATATGAGCGGATACCCTCGATCGCCTTCGGGCTGCGGCTCCATCCAGCCAGGCGGAAACCGAAAGGCTTGAGCGCGTTGAGCGACGCCTGCCCGAGCTCTCCAAGACCCAGTACCGAGACGCGGCGCTGGTCAGCCCAGGTGAAA
>LNAP01005217.1_pt1 | contig 11645 bp, 10 predicted proteins | sample 602601 | NCBI WGS metagenome assembly LNAP01 (sample SAMN02440304, study PRJNA202911) | soil metagenome | biome: Subtropical and temperate rainforests or woodlands; isolation source: soil samples (1 kg each in a 20% v/v slurry with milli Q water) were... ... | reverse complement strand
CCTGGGCTGGATCGCCCAGATCGGCAGCCCGATCGACATCTACGAAACCCCGACCAGCCGCCTGGTCTGCGAATTCATCGGCAACGTCAACATCTTCGAAGGTGAAGTGATCGACGACGCCGAAGGCCACGCGACCATCACCTGCAAGGACCTGGATCGCAACATCTACGTGGGCCACGGCATCAGCACCTCGGTGCAGGACAAGTCGGTGACCTACGCCATCCGCCCGGAAAAACTCCTGGTGACCCCGGACATGCCGACCTGCGAATACAACTGGTCGAGTGGCAAGGTGCACGACATCGCCTACCTGGGCGGGCACTCGGTGTTCTACGTCGAGCTGCCGAGCGGCAAGCTGGTGCAGTCGTTCGTGGCCAACGCCGAGCGTCGCGGCGCGCGGCCGACCTGGGGCGACCAGGTGTACGTCTGGTGGGAAGACGACAGCGGCGTGGTACTGCGCTCATGAACATGCGAAAGCTCAAGCGCCGCCTCAATCGAATAATTCCCGGTGGCCGCCAGATGGTCATCGGGGTCCCGTTCCTCTGGCTGTTCCTGTTCTTCATGCTGCCGTTCTTCATCGTCCTGAAGATCAGCTTCGCCGAAGCGGACGTGGCCATTCCACCGTACACCGAGATCTACAGCTTCATCGACCAGAAGCTGCAGGTGCTGCTCAACCTGAGCAACTACGCGATGCTCGGCGACGACGAACTGTACATCGCCGCCTACCTCGGCTCGCTGAAGATGGCCTTCTTCAGCACCCTGCTGTGCCTGTTGATCGGCTACCCGATGGCCTATGCCATCGCCAGCGCCCGCAAAGAGCTGCAGACCGTGCTGGTGCTGCTGATCATGATGCCGACCTGGACCGCGATCCTGATCCGCGTCTACGCCTGGATGGGCATCCTCAGCAACAACGGCCTGCTCAACGGCTTCCTGATGGGCATGGGCTTGATCGACGAGCCGCTGCAGATCCTCAACACCAACCTGGCGGTGTACATCGGCGTGGTCTATTCGTACCTGCCGTTCATGATCCTGCCGCTCTACGCCAACCTGGTGAAGCACGATACCAGCCTGCTGGAAGCCGCCTCGGACCTGGGTTCGAGCACCTTCAACAGCTTCTGGAAAATCACCGTGCCGCTGTCGAAGAACGGCATCATCGCCGGCTGCATGCTGGTGTTCATCCCGGTGGTGGGCGAGTTCGTGATCCCGGAACTGCTCGGCGGTCCGGAAACCCTGATGATCGGTAAAGTGCTCTGGCAAGAGTTCTTCAACAACCGTGACTGGCCGGTGGCGTCGGCCCTGGCAGTGGTGATGCTGGCGATCCTGATTGTGCCGATCATCCTCTTCAACCGCAGTCAGGCCAAAGAAATGGAGGGCAAGGAATGAAGCGCTTCAGTTTCTCGAACCTGATGCTGGTGGTGGGGCTGGTATTCATCTACCTGCCGATGCTGATCCTGGTGATCTACTCGTTCAACGCCTCCAAGCTGGTGACGGTCTGGGGCGGCTGGTCGGTGAAGTGGTACGTCGGCCTGCTGGACAACTCGCAACTGATGGGCTCGGTGGTGCGCTCCCTGGAGATCGCCTGCTACACCGCGATTGCCGCGGTGGCCCTGGGCACCCTGGCGGCCTTCGTGCTGACCCGTATCACCCACTTCAAGGGCCGCACGCTGTTCGGCGGCCTGGTCACCGCGCCGTTGGTGATGCCGGAAGTGATCACCGGCCTGTCGCTGTTGCTGCTGTTCGTGGCCATGGCGCAGATGATCGGCTGGCCGCAGGAGCGTGGCATCGTCACCATCTGGATCGCCCACACCACGTTCTGCGCCGCCTATGTGGCGGTGGTGGTGTCGGCGCGCCTGCGTGAGCTGGACCTGTCCATCGAAGAGGCGGCCATGGACCTGGGGGCACGGCCGTGGAAGGTGTTCTTCCTGATCACCATCCCGATGATCGCGCCATCGCTGGCGGCGGGCGGCATGATGTCCTTCGCCCTGTCCCTGGACGACCTGGTGCTGGCGAGCTTCGTTTCCGGCCCGGGTTCCACCACCTTGCCGATGGAAGTGTTCTCGGCGGTGCGCCTCGGCGTGAAGCCGGAGATCAACGCCGTGGCCAGCCTGATCCTGCTGGCGGTGTCGCTGGTGACCTTCCTGGTCTGGTACTTCAGCCGTCAGGCCGAAGAGCGCCGCAAGCGCGCCATCCAGCAAGCCATCGAAGAGGCTGCGGCCGATTCCTGGAAACAGCCGGACGTGCGCCGCGCACAGGCCCCGGAAGCGGCCTGATAGGCAACAGCCGGAAGGCTTTGACCGTGACAAGACATCGCCCCTGTTCAGGGGCGATGTCGTTTTCGGGGGTAGCCGCTGCCGCAGGCTGCGATAGGTCCGAAGGACCTCGGCGACCTTGAGACCGCTGCGACCGTTCCGGTCGATCGCAGCCTGCGGCAGCGGCTACAGTGATAGCTTCGAAAGCGCTTCAGCTCGTGGGTCTTGGCATCCAGCACATCGTTTTCCGCCGCCGCCGCTTCGCCAGCAAGCTGGCTCCTGCAGGTTATGCATCGTTCACCGTGAGGCTTACTGTGCCGCCCGCGCCGGCAACAGTTTCAGGGTGCTGTGGGTATTGGCCATGACTTCTTCTTCGTTGAAGTGCGCCTGCTGGTACACCCCTTCGATATAGGCCTCGGCCTGGTCCTGATAGTGCTTGTCGAACAGCACACCGCTTTGCCCGACCGGATTGACGGTCAGGCTGTGGGCCGGGTCGGCGAAGTCGATCAGGCGCCGGGTCGAAGGGCCGTAGGTCACCGGCCAGGGCGCCGGGCCGATCTTCGCCGATTGATTGTTGGGCACCTCGTGGGTGCCCGGCGCGGCGAACGGGCCGACGTTGAAGACCCGGTCCAGGGGTTTCTGCAGGCCCAGCGGGTGGCCGTGGGTCAGGGTATGCGCCTGGCCCCACAGCCATTTGCTCGAGTCGTCGCCAAAGGTCGCCTTGAGATGAGCGAGGCTGGCGCGCCAGGCAACCCTGACCGTGTCGGCGCGGCTTTCCCGGCCGAGCGTGTTGCGGTTGTCCCACCAGGGCGAGTCGGCAGAGGCGGCCAGGCGTGGCAGCGTGGCGTCTATCACCCGGGTGGACAGCAGGGTGTCGAAGAAGGCGTCGCCCAACTCGTCGTGAAAGGCCGCGTCGGTGAGGTTGAACAGGAACTGGTTGAACAGGGTGGCGCTGGTGGAGTCCAGCGGGTAGTCGCCTTTCCACTGCGCCAGTTGCTCCACCAGCTTGAGTTCCTGCGGGTCGCTCACCACTTCGCGCAACACTGGCAGCAGCGGCGCCAGCAGGCGCGGGCCGTAGGCGGTGGTGGTGCCCAGCTGGAGTTTCTGGCTGGCTTCGATATCCCACTTTACGCTCTTGTCGCTGAGCTGGCGGTCCAGTTGCTGGCCGCGGTCGGCGAGGTTGTAGTAGCCGGGAATTTCCATGCCGGTGGGCGAGACCGGCTGGAAGTTGGCCGAAACGATATAGCCGCGCGCCGGGTTTTCTTCCTGCGGGTTGGCGCTGAACGGGTAGAAGCCTTCTTTGTCCGCCAGCGAGGTGCTGCCGTCGAGGATGAACGCGCCCTTGGCGCCAATCGGGCGCTTGGGCAATAGCGCCGCTGCCCACCAGCCGATATCGCCCTTGGCGTTGGCCCAGACGATGTTCAAGCCCGGCGCCTGGACCTTGGACGCGGCGCTGCGGGCCTTGGCCAGGGTGTCGGCGCGGTTGAGCTGGTAGAAGCCGTCGAGGATCGGGTTCGGCGTCTCGAGGAAGGCCCACCACATGGCGATCGGCGTCTTGCCGGCATTGGCCCCGAGCACGTCGTTGATGATCGGCCCGTGGGGCGACTGGCGCAGGATCTGGGTGACCGGCGGCTGGCCCTTCACCGCGATCTGCTGCTCGCTGTTGACCAGGTCGACCCACTTGCCGCGGTACCAGACCTGGTTGGCATTGTTCGGGTTGACCTTCTCGGCGATCAGGTCCAAATCGTCGTTCTGGAACATGGTCAGGCTCCAGCCGAAGTCCAGGTTGTGGCCAAGAAAGGCAAAGGGCACCAGCGCCTGGTGGTGACCGTAGAGTTCGAAGCCCGGCGCCGACAGCTGGGCCTCGTACCACACCGACGGCACCGCGAAGCGGATGTGCGGGTCGCCGGCCAGCAATGGCTTGCCGCTCTTGGTGCGGCTGCCGGACACCGCCCAGGCGTTGCTGCCCTCGAATTGCGGCAGGCCGGCGTCGGCCAGGGCCTGTTCGCTCAGCCGGGCGATGGCGCCCAGGTCCTGCCAGTCGCTGGCGGCCAGACTTGGCGCCAGCGGACCACGGCCCTTGGCCAGGGCACCCTTGGGCTGCCAGTCGAGGTCGAAGACTTTCAGGTAGTCGCTGCCGAGTTGGTCGCGCACATAGGTCAGCAGCGGCTCGGTGCGGAAGGCCGCGGCGAAGCTGTAGGCCATGTAGCCGGCGACGCTGATGCTGTCTTCGGCAGTGAAGGAGCGCTTGGGAATGCCGAGGACGTCGAACTCGATCGGTTGCGGGTGGCTGTTCTGATACTGGTTGACCCCATCCAGGTAGGCTTGCAGGCCCTTCCAGGCGGGTGACTGGCGGTCCAGCCCGGCGACGTAGCTCTCGGCGCGCTCGCGGATGCGCAGGCTGCGGAACAGTTTGTCGGTGTCGAGCAGTTTGGGGCCGAGTATCTCGGCCAGCTCACCACGGGCCAGGCGCCGCATGACTTCCATCTGGAACAGCCGGTCCTGGGCGTGGACATAGCCCAGCGCGCGGTACAGGTCGGTTTCGTTTTCCGCGCGGATATGCGGCACGCCGCGTTCGTCGTAACGCACCGTGACCGAGCCCTGTAGGCGCTCCAGCTCGACCTGGCCCTGACGCGACGGCTGCTTGCTGTACAGGTACCAGCCCCCACCCGCGGCGATGGCGAGGATCAGGACGACGAGTACGGTCAGGCTGCGTTTCATGGTGACTCCTTGTTCTTTCTGCGATTTGCCTGCCGTGGGGGAAGGCAAACATTTAGCACAGGCCTTCTGTGCCGGGCATCCGCTGTCTGGGAAAAGTCAGGAATGCCTTAATCCGTCTGTTTTGGCCATGGACAATAACAGCCCACCGCCAAGGTGTGGGTGGCGCTCACCGTACGGCCCTCGTGCAGGGCCTGGAGGATAGGTTCGATAAAGCTGTTGCTGGAGTTGCAGGTCAGGCCTTCGCTGTAGGGGCCGAAATAGGCCAGGGTGCCGTTGCGGTCCCAGATCGCCACGGCCGGGCTGGCGGGGATCTGCTCCGAGCCGGGCAGGCCGTCGAGGACTTTCAGGCGGCTCAGGGTGGCGGGCAACTGGCCGTGGCTGCCGGCCTTCTGTACCGAGTAGAACTCCACGCCCTGCGGGCCGTAGTGCTCGATCAGCTCGGCCAGGTGCTGCTGGTTGCCGACATTGCACGGGCAGGCCGGGTCCCAGAAGTGCACCAGGCGGATGACGCCTTCGCCGGCGAGGCCAGGAGGCAGTTGCAGCGGGTCGCCGGAAAATACCGCGGTGTGTTCGCTGAAGGTCCGCAGGAAACGTCCCTGGAACCAGTCGTAGGCGACCCACAGCACCCCGGCGCACAGGAGGGCGAGCAGGCTGGCAAGCAGGGTCGTGCGGTAGGGCAGACGCATACGGATCATTCCTCGAAGGTCGCGTAGCTTGCCATGCTTGCCCCGACAGATGAATATCGCAGGCCGATAAAGCCTGTTTCGCGTTCCGTGCCACCCTGGGAAAACCCTTATGCCTGCGACCTTCGACCCCGACCTTCTGCGCGCCAGCCTGCGGCCCCTGGCTGAGGCGCAGCCGCTCTCGGCCCAGGCGCAGGCCTATCAGCGTTTCTATGGGCTGGATCTGCCGGTCCAGCGTGGGCTGGGGCGTTTTTCGGTCGGCGGTTTTGACGTGGTCGGCCAGGTCTGGTGGCCCGAACAGCCGGTGGCGACCTTGTTTCTGTTGCACGGTTTCTACGATCACATGGGCTTGTACCGGCATGTGATCGAGTGGGCGCTGGAGCGGCAGTGGGCGGTGATTGCCTGCGACTTGCCGGGCCACGGCCTGTCCAGCGGCGAGCGCGCCAGCATCGATGATTTCGCGGTGTACCAGGCGGTGCTGCAAGGTTTGTTCGACGAGGCCCGGTCCCTCGATCTGCCCCAGCCCTGGCACCTGTGCGGGCAAAGCACGGGCGGTGCGATCGTGATCGATCACCTGCTCAACCAGGGTGCCCAGAGCCCGGCCCAGGGCCAGGTGATCCTGCTGTCGCCGCTGGTACGCCCGCGTGCCTGGGGCTGGTCGAAGCTCAGCTATTACATGCTCCGGCCTTTCGTCAAAGGCATCGCCCGGCGCTTCAGCGAGAACTCCACCGATCCCGATTTCCTGCCGTTCCTGCAGCGCGACCCGTTGCAGCCCCTGCGCTTGCCGACCGCCTGGGTCGGGGCGTTGGCGCAATGGATCAAGCGCATCGAGCTGGCCCCGCGCAGCAGCCGGCAGCCCTTGATCGTTCAGGGGCAGGCGGACATGACGGTGGATTGGCAGCACAACCTGCAGGTGATCCGGCAGAAGTTCCAGCAGCCCCAGGTGCTGATGCTGCCCGAGGCGCGGCATCACCTGGCGAACGAGGCGGCGCGCATTCGCCAGGAGTACTTCGCTTTCCTCAACCAGCATCTTTGAACGGATTCATGCGTCTGTAGCCGCTGCCGAAGGCTCGGGCTGACTGGTACGGACGCGGCGATCTCGCGACCGCTGAGGTCCTTCGGACCTATCGCAGCCTGCGGCAGCGGCTACAGGTCAGGGTGCGAGGCTGGAAGTGCTCTGGCCGACAGCCAGCCCGGCGCGGATCGCGGCCAGGGCGGCCTGGTAGTAGGCCTTGCCTTCGGCGGATTCGGCGAAGTTGGCGAACTCTTCCAACTCCGGGTCGGACAGGTCGCGATAGACGTACAGCAGGGTGTTGTTCAGGTCGTTGCCGATCTGCGCCATCAGCCGCTGGCGCTGGCCATTGAGCATGTTCTGCGCCTGGCCGGCCCCCAATAGGCCGGGGATCATCTGGCTCAGGCTGTCGGCGGCCACGCCGGCGATCGCCAGGCTGACTTCCGCGCCGGCTTCACGGGCCGGCAGCGCCTGGGCCAGGTGGCCGATGATCAATTGACGGGTGTCGCTGGCCTGCATCTTCGGCAGGCCCTGGGCATTTTTCGCCAACTGGTCGCGGCGGGTCGCCAGCAGTTCGGCGGCGACGATCTTGCGCCCCAGCGGCGACTGGAAAAACGCCAGGGCCGGTTTCGGATCGGCGAGGTTCTGCCGCAGCTGCGCCTGGGCACGGCGGTCCATGGCCTGCGGGGCGAAGCGCTGGTTGCTGTTATTGACCAGCGCCTGATAGACCGCTGGCGGCAGGCTATTCTGGTAACGCTGCTGGGCAGCGGTGAGGGCATCGTTGAAATGCGCACGTTGTTCCGGCCAGCCGGCGACCTTGTACAACTGGTCGTGGCCGTCTGCCCAGGCGGGCAATACACAGAACATCAACAGTGAAAAAAGCAAACGGCGCATAAGGACTCCTGTCGGCAGCCCACTATTCTCCGGGGCAAGGCGATGGTTGTCGAGAATTCGTATCAGGTTCAGTACGCAAACTGTCCGATCGAACGACGAACAGAGACAGCGCCAGGCTGCTTGGTCAGAATTATCGAGATGATCTGTCGGATTCATCTGGGTGTGGATACTATGCGCGCCATGCAAATACCCTCTGATCACCCACTGCTGTTACGCATTGTCGATGACCTGGCCACCCGTGGCTGGTCGCAGCAGAACATCTTCCTGCCAGAAGCCCTGACCCTGGAGCTGGCGGCCGAGTGCCGCAAGCGCGCGGCCGAAGGTGAGCTGGCGCCGGCGGCGGTTGGCCGTGGCCCGGCGCAGGAGATTCGCGAGGGGATCCGTGGCGATCACATCCAGTGGCTCGAGCCCGGCCAGGCCGACTGCTGCGATACCTACCTGGGCTTGATGGACAGCCTGCGCGAGGCGCTGAACCGTGGGTTGTTCCTCGGCCTGGAAGACTTCGAAAGCCATTTCGCGCTGTACCCGCCAGGTGCGTTCTACCTCAAGCACGTCGACCGTTTCCGCGACGATGACCGGCGCATGGTGTCGGCGGTGATCTACCTCAACCAGGACTGGCTGCCGGAGCAGGGCGGGCAACTGCGCATGTACTTCGATGGCGAAAGCGAATACGACGTGGATCCCGCTGGCGGCCGGCTGGTGGTGTTCCTCTCCGGCGAGGTGCCCCATGAAGTCCTGCCCGCGACCCGCGAGCGCCTGTCCCTGACGGGCTGGTTCCGCCGGCGCGGCAACGAGCCGTTCTGATCATGCACAAGATCCTGGTCAGTCGCTGCCTGTTGGGCCACCGCGTGCGTTACGACGGTGGCGCCAGCGGGCCGTTCGATCAACTGGCGAGCTGGCAGACCGAAGGGCGGGTGGTCGCGTTGTGTCCGGAAGTCGCCGGCGGCTTGCCGACGCCACGGGCGGCGGCGGAAATACCCGGAGGGCAGGGCGGCGAAGTGCTCGATGGCCTGGCGCAGGTCATCACCACCGAGGGCGAAGATGTCAGCGCCGAATTCCTCAGCGGTGCCCGGCAGGCGCTGGAACTGGTGCGCGAACACGGGATTCGCATCGCCGTGCTCAAGGCCAACAGCCCGTCGTGCGGCAACCTGCTGACCTACGACGGCAGCTTCAGTGGGGTCAAGGTCAGCGGCGAGGGCGTCACCGCCGCCTTGCTCAAGCGCGCCGGGGTGCAAGTCTTCAGCGAGCTGGAACTGGCCGAGGCCGCCGCGGCCCTGGCCTCGCTCTAACGCCCCTGTAGCCGCTGCCGCAGGCTGCGAAAGGTCCGCAGGACTTCAGCGATATCACCTTCTGCGCAGCCGCAGCCTTCTGCAGCGATTACAGCATCAAGGCTTGGGTGGCTTGCTCGCATCCATGCCGAACCATTTTTCCGACAACGCCATCAGCCGGCCATCGGCCTTGATGCGCTGCAGCGCGCCGTCGAGGCTCGCCTGGAACGCCGGATTACCTTTCTGGAACGGGATCGCCAGGCTCAGGGTCGGCCCGACCTTGGCGCCTTCCTTCACCGGCAGGCGGCTGTCGCGAATGGCGTAGGGGATCAGCAGGCGGTCGCTGATGGCGGCGTCGAGCTGCTTGTCCGCCACATCCTTGATCGGCTGCTGGGCGTTCGGGTAGCTGCGCAGGTCGATGCCTTCCACGGTGCGCGCCTGCTCGACGAACTGGCTGCCCTGGGCCACGCCCAGTGCCTGGCCCTGGAGCGCCTGCAGGCTGCCCAGCGTGCGCTCTTCTTCCTTGCGTACGATCAATTGTGCGCTGGAATAGCTGTAAGGCTCGCTGAAGTCGAAACGATCCTTGAGTTCTGGAGTCATTGCTATGTGATTGATGGCGATGTCGTAGCGGCCGCTTTCGACGCCTGGCAGCAGGTCGGCGGCGTCGGTGACTACGAAGTCCGCCCGCACATCCAGCTCGCGGGCGAGCAGTTGGCCCAGCTCGACTTCGAAGCCGGTGAGCTTGCCGTCGTCCTTGAAGTTGAAGGGTGGGGTATTGGCTTCCAGGGCGATACGCAGTTCCCCGCGGTCATTCACATCGTCGATCAGTTCGGCTTGAGCGTAAGTGCTCACAAGAGGTAGCAAAAGTATCAGGCCAGGCAGGAAACGCATGGTCACTCCTTGAATTTATATGTGCGATGCGCTGTTCAGGCTCGCTTTGCTATGGTGTTGATTGCCCTTCGACAACGATATGCCACGAAGTTGTCATAACCGTACCGATTTTGCGGAAAAACTGGAGAATAGAATGAAAACCTTTATATCTCGTGCTGCATTGGCCGGCCTGATGCTGGGGGCTTCGATGTTGGCTTCTGCGGCGGATATTCCTCGCACCAAGGCGCCGGAAGGCGCTTCTGTCTTTATCGTCACCCCGGTCAATGGCGATACCGTGGCCAAGACCTTCAAGGTCAAGTTCGGCGTCAGCGACATCTCCCTGGCGCCCGCCGGCGACCAGACTCCGCACACCGGGCACCACCACCTGCTGGTCGACGTCGACAAGCTGCCGGCCGAAAACATGCCGATCCCGGCCGACGCCCAGCACATCCACTTCGGCAAGGCCCAGACCGAAACCGAGCTGACCCTGGCCCCGGGCAAGCACACCCTGCAGCTGGAGCTGGGCGACAAGAACCACGTGCCGTTCGACCCGCCAATCGTTTCGGAAAAGATCACCATCACCGTCAAGTAAGTGCGGACGGCAAAAACTGCCTGTAAATAACTGCCTGTAAATAACTGCCTGTAAATAACTGCCTGTAAATAAAAAGGGAGGCCCCAGGGCCTCCCTTTTTCATTGCCAGCGAGCGCTTAGAACAGCACGCGGCTGCGGATGGTGCCGTTGACGTGTTGCAGTTTCTCTTGCGCCAGCTCCGAGTACTCGGCGTCGACGTCGATCACCACATAGCCAACCTTCTCGTTGGTCTGCAGGAACTGACCGGAGATGTTGATGCCGTTTTCCGCGAAGACCTTGTTGATCTCGCTCATCACACCCGGGATGTTCTCGTGGATGTGCAGCAGGCGGTGCTTGCCAGGGTGAGCCGGCAGGGCCACTTCCGGGAAGTTCACGGACGATACCGAAGTACCGTTGTCGCTGTACTTGACCAGCTTCTCCGCCACTTCCAGGCCGATGTTGGCCTGGGCTTCGGCGGTCGAGCCACCGATGTGCGGGGTCAGGATCACGTTGTCCAGGCCACGCAGCGGGCTTTCGAACTCTTCGTCGTTGGAGCGTGGCTCCACCGGGAACACGTCGATGGCGGCGCCGATCAGGTGCTTGTCCTTGATCGCCGCGGCCAGGTGGTCCAGCTCGACCACGGTGCCGCGCGCGGCGTTGATCAGGATGCCGCCTTTCTTGATGGCGCGGATTTCCTTCTCGCCGATCATCCACTGGGTGGCAGCGGTTTCCGGGACGTGCAGGGTGACGATGTCGGACATGCCCAGCAGCTCGTGCAGGTTGCCGACCTGGGTGGCGTTACCCAGTGGCAGCTTGGTCACGGTGTCGTAGAAGAACACCTGCATCCCCAGGCCTTCGGCCAGGACCGACAGTTGGGTGCCGATCGAGCCGTAGCCGACGATGCCCAGCTTCTTGCCACGGATCTCGAAGGAGTTGGCCGCGCTCTTGATCCAGCCGCCACGGTGGCAGGAGGCGTTCTTCTCTGGGATACCGCGCAGCAGCAGGATCGCTTCGGCCAGCACCAGTTCGGCTACGGAACGGGTGTTGGAGTACGGTGCGTTGAACACCGCGATGCCGCGCTCGCGAGCCGCGTCGAGGTCGACCTGGTTGGTGCCGATGCAGAAGCAGCCAACAGCAACGAGCTTCTTCGCGTGATCGAAGATTTCTTCAGTCAGTTGGGTGCGGGAGCGAATGCCGATGAAGTGCGCATCGGCGATCTTTTCCTTCAGCTGGGCTTCCGGCAGAGAACCGGTGAGGTACTCGATACTGGTGTAGCCCGCGGCCTTGAGGACGTCGACAGCCGATTGGTGGACGCCTTCGAGAAGAAGGAACTTGATCTTGCTCTTATCGAGAGAAGTCTTGCTCATCTGCGTAAACCTG
>LNAP01005214.1_pt1 | contig 11648 bp, 11 predicted proteins | sample 602601 | NCBI WGS metagenome assembly LNAP01 (sample SAMN02440304, study PRJNA202911) | soil metagenome | biome: Subtropical and temperate rainforests or woodlands; isolation source: soil samples (1 kg each in a 20% v/v slurry with milli Q water) were... ... | reverse complement strand
ATCCTTCGTCACAAAGCCCCTCCACCGCTATATAGGAGCTCGAAACGACCGATGAATCCCACCCATATGACAACTTTCTTGGAATCGATCGTCTAGGCACAATAGCGCGCATGTAAGGGCGCAAGACGCGTGGGAGAAGACATGGCGGTACCTTCGGACGACCAGCTCGGTTTCGCGCCCGACGAGGATGCGCCGATCCCCTATATGGCGCGCACCCGCGAATATTATCAGGCCATCGGCTACACCACGCCCTATCGCTGGGCGCACTATGTCGCAGCGCCGTTCCAGCCCTTGCGCAAGCCCCTCGCCCAATCCCGCGTCGCCATCGTCACCACGGCGGCGCCGTTCGATCCCGCCAAGGGCGATCAGGGTCCGGGCGCCAAATACAATGGCGGCGCGAAATTCTACCAGGTCTATGCCGGCGACACCTCGAAGTCGCATGACTTACGGATTTCCCATATCGCCTATGATCGAGTGCACACCACGGCTGACGACAGCGGCACCTGGTTTCCGCTGGCACAGCTACATCGGCTGGCGCACGAGGGCCGGATCGGTGAAGTCGCGCCGCGCTTTTTCGGCGCGCCGACCAACCGCAGCCACCGCGTCACCATCGAAACCGATGCGCCCGAGATACTGGCGCGCTGCCGCGCCGACAACGTCGACGCCGCCGTGCTGGTTCCGAACTGCCCGGTATGCCATCAGACCATCAGCCTTGTCGCGCGGCATCTGGAGGCCAACGGCATTTCCACGGTCGTAATGGGCTGCGCCAAGGATATCATCGAGCACGCCGCGGTGCCGCGGTTTCTGTTCTCTGACTTCCCACTCGGCAACTCCGCCGGCAAGCCTCACGATTTGGTCTCGCAGGCCTTCACCCTGGAACTTGCGTTGCGCGTGCTGGAGACCGCGCCGGGACCGCAGACCACCGTGCAATCGCCGCTGCGCTGGAGCCCGGATGCGTCCTGGAAGCGGGATTACAACAACGTCGCACTTCTCAGCGCTGACGAACTGGCACGGCGGCGGCGCGAGTTCGACGCTCAGAAGGAAATCGCCCGCGGCCTCCGCGAGACCGCGGCGTAGAGCCCCGCAAAATCCCGGAATCCGCATTATCCCGGCGTTGGTCGGTTTACGTTAACACGCCATATTGCCGGCCGCGCCCTTTCGCACCGAGCAAAGCCGGGTAAGGTCCTCACGTTTTATCGGGAGATGATGCGATGTTGGATCGACGCCAGGGCGCGCGCGACAAGGTGATTTACGGCGGTGTCGCAAAGATCGACGAAACCGGTGCGACACGGGAGTGCGTGGTTCGCAACATTTCCGAACAAGGCGCCAGCCTCGAATTCAGCAACGTCGTCAGGCTCCCGAAACAGCAGATGTCGCTGACAATTGCGCGAAAGGGCCGCTCCTTCCTCGCCAAGATCATCTGGTGGCGCGACAATTTTGTTGGTGTCGCCTTTAGTTCAGAGACCCCGTCCGAATTTCCCGTCTCCGACCTCGAGGAGCGGCTGCGCAAGAGCGAGCAGAAAAAGCGCCAACTTCAGCGCCGCATCAAGGACCTGATCGGCGGAGGCTGAGATCAAGCGAAATCGCCGGCGATATGTTCCGGTATTGTGGCGAGTTCAGAAGCCTTTGATAACCTCAAGAAATGATGCGGCTTTCGCATCCTTCCTTCGCTCGGCTAAGCACATCAATGGATCGCCGGGGGGCTTTCCATAAGGGTGCCCCGTGTCTGTCCAAAAGTTTCTGAAACAACGAGCCGTCAATATCGCCGTCGGCGGCAATTACACTCTCGCAAACTGGTACGACCGACAGGGAAAGCCGCGCACCTTCGCATGCCGGACCACGCGCGTTTCGCCATTCCGGATGATCGTCGACGTGCCGGTGATCGGCAAGGTCGGCGATCCCATCACCTCCTATTTCAGCGATTTCGGTAAGCTCGAGGGCTTTATCAGCGACACCGCGAAGGGCGCCTTCCTGCTCGAACTCGAGATGACCCGCTCGATGCGAGAGAAGCTTGCGAACAAGCTCGCCTGGCTGGAAAAGAAGCTGAAGGATCCCAGCATCCGCGACGGCAGGAAAAATGCGCGCATTATTCCGGCAAGTCCGCATTCGACTTTGATTCTGGCCGACGGAACCACGCATGGCTGTTTCGTCATCGACATGTCGGTTTCGGGTGCCGCGGTATCAGCTCAAGTGCAGCCGCCGCCTGGAACGCCCCTGGCCATCGGCGCCTGCATCGGCCGCGTCGTCAGGCTTCTGCCTGACGGTTTCGCAGTCAAGTTCGTCGAACCGCAAAAACGCCAGGATCTCAACCGGCTCATCATCCGACCGGTGCCGCCGCCTTCCGCGGGCGTTGCGGCACTCCTCGATGCCATTCCCGACAAAAACGACGAAAGTACTGCGACGTATCACATGGTATGATCTGCCTACGGATGATACTGACCGCGCTATACCCCGTGCTTTCGAAGAGGCCGGGCCGGCATTTCCCGTTTCTCGTTTGTTTCGCCTTTCCGGCGGTGCGGCGGTTGCGGAAACAGCAAGACGCTTGCTGGCTCCTTCGCAACCTCGGCTGACATCGGGTCTGGCCCGGACTGGACCATGCCGTTATCTTTGATGGTGAGTTCGGAGCACGGAGCCACCGAAACGCGCGCGAACAGCGCACTAAGCTTGGGATGCAAGCCTTCGTCGCGCGCCGCGGCAAACGCATGAAAGTCGAGGAAGGACGTCATCACGAAAATCTCCTATAGGCGAACGGCGAGCCCGCGCGTCTCGGCAATAATTTGGGATGCCGGGCACCTCGTTTCCCGCGACTAAACGCGAATTTAATCGGCCTTTTTGCGGTTACGCACGATTGGCTTCGGCCTTGAGCAGAGCGTGTTTTCGTTCTACGCCCCAGCGATAGCCTGATAGCGCGTCGTCGTTCCTGATGATCCGGTGACAAGGAATGGCCACGGCAATCCTGTTGGCCGCACACGCCGCCGCGACCGCGCGAATGGCCTTTGGCGCTCCAATCCGCGCGGCCACTTCCGCATAGCCGGCGGTCTGACCGGCGGGAATTTCCGTCAATGCCCTCCAGACGCGCTGCTGAAATGCCGTGCCGCGCACATCCAGCGGGAGTTCGAAGCCAATCCCTGGGTCTTCGATAAGGCCGACGACATCGGCGACAATTGTTTCGAACTCACGATCGCCGCCGAGCAGATCAGCTCTGGGGAAGCTGTCCTGAAGATCGCGGACAAGTCCTTCCGGATCGTCACCGAGCAGGATGGAACAGACGCCCTTCTTGCTCCGCGCCACCAGGATGGAGCCGAGCGAGCATTCGCCAACGGCGAATTTGATCTGCGTATCAAGGCCGCCGTCCCGGAAGGCGGTCGGCGTCATGCCGAGCACCTCATTTGATTTCGCATAAAACCGGCCGTTCGAGTTAAAGCCCGCGTCATAAATCGCCTCGGTCACGCTGCTCCTGCCGTCGACGAGATTTTTCCGCACGCGCTCCGACCGGCGCGCCGTTCCATAGACCTTCGGGGTTACGCCCGTGATCTTCCTGAACAGCCGATGGAAGTAAAACACACTCATGCCGGCAGACCTCGCGAGTTCTGCGAGCGCTGGCAGCTCTTCCGCATTTTCGATGGCCCGGCATGCTTCGGCAATGGCGCGGGCATGCTGTGCGGACAGCGAAAGATCGTTCGGACGACAGCGTTTACACGCCCGGAATCTCCGTTTCTCCGCTTCCTCGCTGCTTGGGAAGAAGATGACGTTTTGCGGCTTCGCCTGGCGCGACGGGCAACTCGGACGACAATAAACGCCCGTGCTCTTGACGGCGCAAACGAATTTACCATCGAACGACGCCACCCGATTGACGACGGCAGACCATCGGGGATCGCTCTGGGTTTGCAATGCATTGTGGTCGTCATTCATTGTGTGCATCGATTGTCCTTTCGGTGTCTCGGACGTCGGCATTAGGTGGCTTACATGCACTGCGCCACCCGATTTCCGGGATCAGAGGACATCTACAGAGTTCACGCGTTTGCAGAGACGTCCGGCCTGAGCGCTCGATGGGCGTCCAGTTCGATGACGCAGCTACCCGAACAGTCGTCCGTGCGCGGCAGGGGCGATATTTGCCGAAGCATCGCTTCGCGCCCGGTAGGATCGCACGAGAATTCGTCCTGTTCGGTGATCTCCAGCGTGGCGATATCATTCGTGCGGTGCGAACGGGAGCTGACACGAACGTCTTCGAACCGGTGGATGACAAGGCCGGAATGATCGGGATTGGTCGCGGCCAACAGAGCCAATCGTCTCAATCCGTTGCGCGCATGCTGCCAATGCGCGATCAATGGCGCCCAGCCTCCCCTGTCCTTCAGGATACCGTTGAGCACGCCGTTGGATATGGGGTCTTCAGGGACAAGTGCCCCGAGGCTCGCCACGACGTCGATCACGTGTAGTCCCGTCGGGAGTTGCAGGAGCAGGCCCGTCTTCCGGTCGTCGAATCGCACAAGCTTCATCACATCCTCCGTGATCAACTGAGGTTTCCCGCAAGCATAGTCGGCAGAGGAGGAAGCGAACTTCGGTTCTTGCCTTCAAATCGAAACGTCTGATTCAGGCTGCGCGAGCGTATCGAGCGAGTTGCCGCACATATGGACATCATGGTCAGAAAAAATCAGGGAGCGACAGAGATCGGCCGCATCACAACCGAGGTGTCTTTCATCACAACTGACGTGTCTTCGCGGCTAACGGAACTGTCTGTCATTCGTGATCGGCCGCAACGGCACAGGAGCCCAACTCGATTTCCGGACAAGAACCGGAGTGCGGCACAACGACTTCCAAATCTATTTTCGGCGCCGTCCGCTGATCGCGGACGAGCATCCAAGCAGAGTGGAGAAAAGATCATGTCCAAAGAAGATGATAACAAAGCCATCGTGGGCCGCTGGTTCACGGATTTCTGGGGCAAGACGTGCAACCTCGGAATTGTCGACGAGCTCGCCGCACCCGATATGCTCCTGCAGTATTCGCTCCACGAGCCACGCCGGGGCCGCGACGACATCAAGGCCTTCATGAGGGATTTTCGCGAAGCCTTCCCCGATCTTAATTTCTGGGGCGCGGCGGATCTCATCGCCGAAGGCGATTATGTCGTCGGCCGCTGGGAAGGCGGCGGAACGCACACCGGACCGGCCTTCAGCGACTTCCTGATCGGTTCATTGCCGGCCAAGAGCGGACGGAAGATGAAATTCACGGGAACGACCGTGCTGAAGCTCCGGGACGGAAAAATCGTCGAGGAAATCGGCCTCGACGATGGCGTAACGGCCCTGCAGCAACTCGGCCTTATGCGCGCCGCTTAATAATCTTTCCGTCGCGTCGGCGGAAGAACGGCTCAAGAATCCGGCGGCCCAGGGTCGCCGGATTCCGCTACTTTTGGCCGTGCCGCATCGCTACCGATCGAAATGCCGCCTCGAAGATTGACTGCTTCGGAGCATCAAACGACAAAAAATCTGTGACACAATAACCACACCGAAATGAAAACTCACAGTTGATGCCATGCCCGGTTTCGACCGGCCACCGTTCCGCCCTCATTGCCTGTCGGATTTCGATGGGTCGGAGGTGGTACGCCATGTCTTCCATCAGCGGTGCCAGGACTTGGTGCATCGACATCAAGGCAAACCGGTTTCATCTTGCCGCGCCTTTGGTTCCGGCCGCCGGGGTCCGGAATGTCGTTCAACTGTTTGCCGTCATTCTCGGAGCAGCCTCGCTCGCGGCTTGCGCTCAGTCCTCCGTTGTCACGCGGAAATCTGAACCAGCTGCCGCCAGCCGACAGGCGTCGCAGGAACACCATCGAAAGACCTCGGTCGCGACCAACAGGCGTGTGGCGGCCGTAAAGAAGCATACTCCGTTCGCCTCGAAAAAAACCGAGACGCAGGTCGCGTCGCATGGCGTTGCCAGCTTCTACACGGAGGGAACAGAGACCGCGAGCGGTGAAAAATTCGATACGCGCGACCTGACCGCCGCCCATCGCACATTGCCTTTCGGCACACGATTGCGCGTGACAAATGTCGTGACCGGCCAGTCTGTGACGGTGCGGGTCAACGACCGCGGTCCGTTCATTGCTGGGCGAGTTGTCGACGTCTCCTATTCTGCAGCCGAAACGCTGGGAATGGTTGAAGGCGGCCTTGCGAAGGTAAAACTCGACGTCGTCCAATAGCCGGTAGAAGCGGCCTGGACGCAACTACGCGCCCTTACAAAATTGCGCGCGCTACTCTCCCAATCAAAAAGCCGGCGGTCTTGCGATGCGCCGGCTTCTCAAGTCGCACTATCGGTGGCTCACACCTTGACCAGCGGGCCTCGTGAGGCCGGGCCCTTTGAGCCACCGCCATTCGGTCCACTCGATTTCGGCTTGCGCTTGCGCGCTCCGGGCAGTTTTTCCGGCTTCGGCGTAACCGGACCTTCGACGAACTCGAAGCCGATCTTTTCCTGAGCGCCTTCGTCAGCCGCCTCGTCCTTCACCAGCACGACGCGGACGTGGCCACCGCCCTTGAGCTGACCGAACAGCACTTCATCCGCCAGCGGCTTCTTGATGTGCTCCTGAATGATACGCGCCATCGGCCGCGCGCCCATCTGCTCGTCGTAACCATGCTGAACCAGCCAGGCCTTGGCAGGCTCCGACAGTTCGATGGTGACGTCGCGGTCGGCGAGCTGTGCCTCAAGCTGCAGCACGAACTTCTCCACCACCATGCCGATCACGTCGGCATTGAGATGCGCGAACGAGACGATCGCGTCCAGCCGGTTGCGGAATTCTGGTGCAAACTGGCGGTTGATCGCTTCGTGGTCGTCGCCTTCCCGCTTGTTGCGCGTGAAGCCGAAGGCCTGACGCGCCAGATCGGCGGCGCCCGCATTGGTGGTCATGATCAGGATCACATTGCGGAAGTTCACCTGCTTGCCGTTGTGATCGGTCAGCCGGCCATGATCCATGATCTGCAGCAGCACATTGTAGAGATCCGGATGCGCCTTCTCGATTTCGTCGAGCAGCACCACGCAATGCGGGTGCTGGTCCACGCCATCGGTGAGCAAGCCGCCCTGGTCGAAGCCGACATAGCCGGGAGGCGCGCCGATCAGGCGCGACACCGTATGCCGCTCCATATATTCGGACATGTCAAACCGGATCAGTTCGACGCCGAGCGAGGCCGCGAGCTGTTTTGCAACTTCGGTCTTGCCGACGCCGGTCGGACCGGAGAACAGATAAGAACCGATCGGCTTCTCCGGCTCGCGCAAGCCGGCACGCGCCAGCTTGATCGACGCCGACAGTGCCTCGATCGCCTTGTCCTGGCCGAACACCACCCGCTTCAAGGTCTGCTCGAGATGCTTGAGCACCTCAGCGTCATCCTTCGACACGCTCTTGGGCGGAATCCGCGCCATGGTCGCGATCGTGGTCTCGATTTCCTTGATGCCGATGGTTTTCTTGCGCTTGTTCTCCGCAACCAGCATCTGCGCCGCGCCCGACTCATCGATCACGTCGATCGCCTTGTCGGGTAGCTTCCGGTCGTGGATATAACGCGACGAGAGTTGCACCGCCGCCTCGATCGCCTCGTTGGTGTATTTCAGCCGGTGATAGTCCTCAAAATAGGGTTTGAGGCCCTTGAGGATCGCAATGGCATCCTCGACCGTCGGCTCATTGACGTCGATCTTCTGGAACCGGCGCACCAGTGCGCGGTCCTTCTCGAAATGCTGGCGGTATTCCTTGTAGGTGGTCGAGCCCATGCAGCGGATGGTGCCCGACGCCAGCGCCGGCTTGAGCAGGTTGGACGCGTCCATCGCGCCGCCGGAGGTGGCGCCGGCGCCGATCACGGTATGGATTTCATCGATGAACAGAATGGCGTTCGGATGCGCCTCCAGCTCCTTGAGGACCTGCTTCAGCCGCTCCTCGAAATCGCCGCGGTAGCGTGTGCCTGCGAGCAGCGTGCCCATGTCGAGCGAAAATACCGTCGCCGCCGCCAGCACCTCAGGCACTTCGCTGTCGACGATGCGCTTGGCCAGTCCTTCCGCAATCGCGGTCTTGCCGACGCCGGCTTCACCGACGAACAGCGGATTGTTCTTCTGCCGGCGGCAGAGCACCTGGATGGCACGGTTGATCTCGGAATTCCGTCCGATCACGGGGTCGATCTTGCCGTCGCGCGCCTTCTTGTTGAGGTTGACGCAGTAAGTCTCAAGCGCCTCACCCTTTTTCTTGGAATCCTCGTTGCCTTTGGTCTCGGTCTCTTCGTCGACACCGCGCACCGGGCGCGCTTCGGAAACCCCGGGCCGCTTGGCAATGCCGTGGCTGATGTAGTTCACCGCGTCGTAGCGCGTCATGTCCTGCTCCTGCAGGAAATACGCGGCATGACTCTCGCGCTCGGCGAAAATCGCGATCAGCACATTGGCGCCGGTAACTTCTTCGCGACCGGATGACTGCACGTGAATCACCGCGCGCTGGATGACGCGCTGGAAACCTGCCGTCGGCTTGGCGTCGTCGGCGCCGTCGGTCACCAGGTTTTCGAATTCGGTCTCGAGATAATTGACGAGGCTGGTGCGCAGCTTGTCGAGATCGACGCTGCAGGCACGCATAACGGCGGCCGCATCGGAATCATCGATCAGCGACAGCAAAAGATGTTCAAGCGTCGCGTACTGGTGATGACGCTCGTTTGCAATCGCCAGTGCGCGATGCAGGGATTGTTCAAGGCTTTGGGAAAAAGTTGGCATTCGCGTCCTCTGTGGCCCCCTGCCATCATGATCGCCGTTGCCCGGTCAGGCAACAACAACCTTTGTCATATAGTTATGCACAATCGTGGCGAAAAGGCCGGTTCCGCACGAGTAGTTTTGCTCTAAACGCACAGATCATTGCGACACGAAGCTCATTGCGACACGCAGCCGGCCCGCCAAACTACGGCACGCCCGCCCGCTTGATCGGCCGGCTAGCGCGATGCAAAACCCGTTCCCGTTTGGGCGGATTTCGAGCGGGCTACTTCTTTTCCATCACACATTGCAGCGGATGCTGGTGCTTGCGCGCAAAATCCATCACTTGGGTGACCTTGGTCTCGGCGATCTCGTAGGTGAACACGCCGCACTCCCCGATTCCATGGTGATGGACGTGGAGCATGATCTTGGTCGCGGCCTCGACATCCTTCTGGAAGAATTTCTCCAGCACGTGAACGACGAATTCCATCGGCGTGTAATCGTCGTTCAATATCAATACGCGGTACAGGTTCGGCCGCTTGGTCTTCGGCTTGACCTTGGTGATGACGGATGTGGCCGGGCCTCCGGTCCCCCCGGTACGGTTCTCATCGTTGCTCATTCGAGCAGCAGGTAAGGCGACGGCTGAGGGCACGGTCAAAACAGGTCTGGAAGTTAATTGCGGCATGGCACAGGCGTTCGAATCCCCACGGTAAACCGGCAGCGACCCGAAATGATCCCTGCGACGTCCTCCAGGCCGGAGCCATCGACAGAGTTCCCAGGCAGCATTCCAGATCGCCGCTCCCGGCCAGCCGATCCCCTACCGGCCGGATCAATCATCCGAATATGGGTCCAGCCGCCGCTCGCCGCAAGCGCGCAAATCCTGCGCGAGGCGACCTGCGGCAGGGGCGATTCCCGGGGGGCGCCGATCCTCTCAAGGTTAATCAATCCTGCTGAATTTGACAAAGCCAAGGCCAAGGCCGTTTAGCCGCCATTGACGATAGGGCCCGCTTTTCGAGGCCCGTCCGCCAGATGCAGCGCTATTGACCCGTTTTTCTCAGCACCGGTTTACCGCCTGTTTAGTCGCGGGAACCGAAATGGCCGGCACATTCCCAGTTTCGGTGAAAATCATGCTCGGTGCATCCATTATCAGTCGTGTTCGCGCAGCGGCCGGCCGTTTTGCCGGAGCCAATCGGGGCAACGTCGCCGTGATCTTTGCCATCGCGGCGGTACCAGTCATCAGTTTCGTTGGAGCCGCGGTCGACTATACCCGCGCCAACAGCGCCCGCTCGGCGATGCAGGCAGCGCTCGATTCGACCGCATTGATGCTTTCGAAGGACCTGGCGGATGGCCTGATCACGCCTTCCCAGATCAACGACAAGGCCCAGACGTATTTCAGCAGCCTCTACAATAACACCGACGCCAAGCAGGTCACGGTCACCGCGAACTACACAGCCACCACCAGCATCGGATCGACCATCGTGATCAACGGATCAGGCGCCATCACCACGGATTTCCTGAAGGTTGCCGGCTTCCCCGACATTAACTTCAATACCAGTTCGACCGCGGCATGGGGCAACACCCGCATGCGCGTGGCGATGGTGCTGGATAACACCGGATCGATGGACCAGAATGACAAGATGCCGGCGATGCAAAAGGCCGCCAAGGACATGATCGACAAGCTGTCCGCCTTCAACAAGCAGGAAGGCGACGTCTACATTTCCATCATTCCGTTCGCAAAGGACGTGAACGCCGGCAAATTCAACGGCACATCCAATCTCGACGCGTCCTGGATCAACTGGACGGAGTGGGAGGGGCCGCCGCCCATTTTGACCCAAAACGGCTATCCCAGCAATTGGGGCACGACAAAGGGTGGATCGAACTGCCCGTTCACGGATAGCAGTCACGGCTTCACCTGCATGGACCGGCCGGCAACTTTGCCCGGAGCTCAGAGCAAGAGCACGATCCCTAACAGCGGCACCTACTCGGGTTACATCTGTCCCAGCGTCGATAGCGGCAGGAAACTATCCGGCAAAACCGGCATCTACTACAATGGATGCTACACGACCGCCACGGGATCGAGCGCAACTTGCGGATCGAACACCAACTGCACCTGCTCAGGGACCGGCTCGAGCAAGATCTGTCACCTCTGGCGTGGCGATGGCACCGCGGCAACGGCGGCGGCCGCACCCGCGCGCAGCACCTGGACCGGCTGTGTCAACGATCGCGACCAAAACGCCGATACGACGAACGTCGCACCGACAACCTCATCCACGCAGTTCTACGCCGAGCAGTGGAAAGACTGCCTTTCCGCTACAGTGACGCCGATGAGCAATCAGTGGAGCACGCTGAAAACCCAGATCGACAACATGGTGCCGAGCGGCAACACCAATCAGGCCGTGGGTCTGGCATGGGGATGGCAATCCCTCGATACGACCAACGCGCCGATCCCGGCCCCTGCAAAAGACAGCAACTACGTCTACAAGAACTACATCGTCCTGCTGTCCGACGGATTGAACACGCAGAACCGCTGGAGCAAATCTCAGACGGCCATCGACGCCCGCCAAAAGATCCAGTGTCAGAACATCAAGGACGACAAGGTCAACAACATCACGATCTTCACGATTCAGGTCAACATCAACAGCAGGGATGCGCAATCGCAGGTGTTGAAGGACTGCGCGAGCGGCACCAACAATTTCCAGATGATCACGTCGTCCGATCAGACCGCCGACGCGTTCCAGAACATTCTCACACAAATCTCGAAGCTGCGCGTGGCGCGATAATTCGCGAGAACGCACCAAAGAAAAAGCCCGGCCTTCGCGGCCGGGCTTTTTGATTCCGTATCAGTGCGCGCTTAGTGAGTCGTCCGTGAAGAACTTCCAAGTCATTGAGCGGGAGTGTTTTTTTCGGACGAGAGGGGTTTTGAGATTGCAGGCTTTCGGGCTTTGACGGCCCAAAAG
>LNAP01005213.1_pt1 | contig 11650 bp, 13 predicted proteins | sample 602601 | NCBI WGS metagenome assembly LNAP01 (sample SAMN02440304, study PRJNA202911) | soil metagenome | biome: Subtropical and temperate rainforests or woodlands; isolation source: soil samples (1 kg each in a 20% v/v slurry with milli Q water) were... ... | reverse complement strand
CGCACAGCTGAGCTGTTGGCCAAGCTCGACTCCCTGGATGGGTCTGCAGCTCGCGCTGTTGAATTGGCCATATTGAGCGTAACTCGAAATCAGGAGGTCAGCGGAGCCCAGTGGCCTGAAATTGATTGGGAGATGAAAATCTGGCGCATCCCGCCGGAGCGCATGAAAGCGGGTAAGGCTCACCGAATACCCCTTACGGACCAGATGCTGGACGTACTGCGGCAGCAGCTCGGAAAGCATGACAAATGGGTATTTCTAAATTCCTGGCGAACAGGACCTATTCCCGGCAATGCGATGGCCAGAGTGCTTGATCAGCTTCAAGTTGATGGGGTTGTCCCGCATGGGTTCAGATCTACTTTTCGGACGTGGGCAGCTGAAGATACCGATCACCAGCGAGAGGTTTGCGAAATGGCTCTCGCGCACACACTCAACAGTAAAGTTGAAGCAGCATATAACCGCGGGGACTTGCTGGATAAGCGGCGTGTCCTGATGAAGGATTGGGGAGAGTATCTTGCCGTCAATGCTCCCCAGGTACAGGGCGATGTATCAGTTCTATCTCCGGCCCCTGATGCGGAATCAGACCAGGCCAATGTGGTACCAGCGGCTTGAAAGATGCGTCAACCGGACTCGAAGGCTTCAGACATGGCTCTTGAGAAGGTTGTAGGTTTTGTTAATTAATGCGATTGAAATGCTTCTAGTTGGAGCCTATAAAAAACGGCTACCCGTGTCAGCGGATAGCCGGTTATTTCCCCCCCGTCGCACCTTATTCGGAGGCTTGGCCGAAAGTCGTGCCACGAAGATTGTTGGCCTCGTGGCAGATGCGAGCAACCTCCAGCATCGCTTTCAATGCTCGCTCTTCAGTCTCCTTGGTGGCAAATGCGATCATGAACCCGTGCAGCAGGCCAACGAGCATTGCCCCGCTGTCAGCGACGTTACGGTTCCCAGCCACGGCGGAAAATTGTTCCAATAGAGCTGGTGGGGCTTTTTGCAAAAAATCCTGACCTAGCGATTTTCCAATGCTGGCGGCATGGGCGCACTGGTGGGCTAAAACTTCTTCAGGCGACATTGGTGTACCGTCATGATGCTCGAAGGCAGCCGTCACATTGCTACGGCCGTGCATGCCAGCGGCTATACTTTCAGCTCCCTGCCGGATCTTCTCAACTGCAATTCGTGCAATGTCGATATCTGATTGTGTGTCATCCATGACGGCTGCCACCAAGCGCTCATCGACGTTCTCATTCATATTCATTTGATCCTCCGTTGATAGTTATTTACCTCCTTTCCACGTTCTCATTCAACTCAAAAAACCCAAGCACCTGGTTAGCAAACCAACAACATAAAAAAAGGCCGGGGTAACCGGCCTTGATCTTGAAGGTCATCGTGAGCTCATGAGTCACTGGGTTCGCCAAGACTCCACTACGTCTTGGCCATATTCCGTTTTCCACTCCTTGAGCACTTTGTGGTTGCCGCCCTTGGTTTCAACATGCTCACCCGTGTTTGGGTTACGGTAAATCTTCACTACTCGTGGCGCGCGAGTCTTTGCCGGCTCGACGCCTCTTTTTTTAAGGTAGTCTGGGTCAAAAATCGCGATTATGTCACCCAGGTGTTTTCCATACTCCGACATTAATACCCGGAGCTTCTTCTCGAACTCCATTTCCTTCACAAGCGCTTCATTGCCGCTCAATTTTTCCAGCCGGACCTGAAGTTCTTTGATGGCTTCCTCAGTTGCGCGGTATTCGATAATGAGGGACATATTGTCTCCTTGGGTTGGGTTTATACCACTGAGCCGTGTTGGGGCTATGGAGAGGCTTTGAGAGCCTGTTCTAGATCATGCCTACCGATGTAAGGAATGCATAGCCAGCTAGGAAGCCAGTGCAAGGCCAGAAAGCATAGAATTGAATGTTGGCGCTCAATTGATTTTTCATTGTGTTCAAGAGGGTTAACCCTCTTCCTCCAAGCGATTAATTTCGATAATAACGCTCTGCATATTCTCGATCGCGGTTTCGGCGGCTTTTCGCGCCTTACCGAAGAGTATTTCCTTACCTTCAAGCAGGGTGTCCAAGCGATTATTTTCTCGACGAAGTTGCTTTGCTATGGAGTCGAAATCCTCACCCTCCGGTGCTTTTTGTCCCTGAAGTTTAAATTCCATTGCCTGGGTGTGCTTTGACATCAAGTCACGGACAACGCTACGTTGCCTGTCGCTTTGCTCGTCGAAACCGGTGATGCTGCCGAGAAACTTTACGACTGCTTTCGCACTGGCCAAGGCTTTAGGACCTACCTCTAATTTCCCTGGGCTTGTTTGTGCAGCTGCCTGGTCAGCTTTCCCTCCAGGGACATCATGATTTTTGGATGGAACATTGTCAGCATCTGCCTGGTGATCGGGAGTCTGTCCCGGGATATGCTCAAAGCTCTGCACCTGCTTCTGAAGAGAGCGCACGTCGCTACCTGGCACCTCGTTTGTAGTGTTTGCATCATCGACGACAAATCCTGACGCGGTGTTGCTATCCACCCCAAAGAGGTTAGGGCCAAAATCCATAACGGTATCGTCCTGGGACGTTTGCATCTGGGTATTCCTTTCAGTGCGGGCTTTGATCTATCAAAACACCTGGCCAGAAAATCCCAACCTTCATGGTTCCTCAGCGTATTTGGATTGCATTTTGACCTTAACCCGGGGTTCAAGTCTTTTCGCTATATCTACTACAAAGGCCAAGAATTGAAGATCTAGCCCTTCTTCAACCTCATTCATGATGTCGTCAGCAACACCCTCTGCCTCTCGCCCAAAATGCATGCCGGCATCAGCCATTTCGAAAAGCAATTGAGCTGCAGGTTTTCTTTCCAATGTATAAAAAGCCTCCGACTCTTGTTCTCTAGCTGCTACCAGGTTACGAGGAGTGTCAGGAGGCTCTGCATCGTCCTCGACTTCAAGTGGTACTGGAGGAGGCAAGGAACCCGATTTATCTGTTGGCGGGACTACCTTCTTGGGGGAACCAGTTGTTGCCCTGCCCTCTTCCCTCATATCTTTAGCTGCTTTACGAATCGCCCTGGGCCCGCGGCTACATAACTCTTGCTGTGTTTCTTTCTGCAGCTTGGCCACCTGCTCAGCCGCAGAGACGCTGACTTCGCCGGCCTTCACTGCATCCAGTAACTCTTGGGTGCCGTTCCGGACAACTTTACAAGCTGAGGATACCGAGCGAGGACTGATACCTAACACTTTAGCTGCCTGCTCAATAGCCATTTTAGCCGCTTCCAACTCTTGCCCCGCAGCTTTCTCAAGATCAACCGTTATGGCACTACTCCCGCGTAGGGAGGAAAGCTCGGCAGCAATCAGTGCACGCTGTGCAATAGTGAGCTGCCGGCGATACAGGTTGAGGGAGAGGACGTAACCCAGGGCATCATCTCCCGTGAACTCCTCTCTCATGGGTTCGATCAGCAGATCCTTGCAAACTCGATAGCGATTACGGCCATCAAGGATCTTCCCTTCGTAAAGAACGATCGGCTCGCGCTGCCCGTTAGCATCGATGTCATCAAGCAAGGCCTGGTACTCATCACCAACAATTAGCGGAAACAGTTGAGCGTAATCGTGAAACTCCAAATCTACGTTTTGCATATGCAGCTTCTCGTTCCATGTTCTATCAAGAAACGATAAACCGGGTAAAAATTGGAATGACGCTTTTTCAAGTCGTTTTCACGTCTGATTTTGAGTGGCGTTGTTATCCGTCAGTATAAAATCCAAGGCAAAAAAAACCCTGCCGTTTTAAGCAGGGATTGTGATTGCCAATATTTCTGGAGAACATTAAATCACTATTAAATCTTCTCTTGCAGTTGGCTTATCAGTTCCTCAAGAGCCTCTTGATCTGGCTGTGTATCAACGAATCTAAGCGTTTTATCTGAAAGGACTTCCATGACACCCCACTTCAGTTCGTGTAAATCCTGGCCCGGCTCCGGTGGAGTCTCCCAATAGGGAAAGCTTCTGACTACATGAGGCGGAATCTTTGTGATCATGGCTGAATCTCAGTATTTTCTGTCAAGGCAAAGGCTGAATGCTAATCGGTGTATAAATATACAGTCCTGATTCACCACTAAAAACAGCGTCAAAAGTACGTCATTTCCAGCTCGTAAATGACTTGCAGAACGGCAACACCTATAAAAGTTGTCTCATAGCACAGCATAAGCTAGGGCCATGCCTACAGCAAACATTAGGACTGCACAGACCGTTTAAGACTTGACAAGTTTCATTAATTTGATGCTTTTTTTCAATTGCTCAGACCACCGGCGCCTTGATCCATCCAATGGTTCCATAGCGGCCTGGCTATCTAAAGCATAGGTGATTACCGGAATCTCTACCCCCGCAGCTAAAGGTTATCCATAAAGCAACTTGGTTAAACCTTAGGCCTATGCGCCAGGCTTCCGGCTAATGCTACACGCGTATTCCATCCAGGGCAGCATATCGACATACAGATCTGGTTACTCAAATCTGAAGTCGAGGTCGTTTACTGGCAGGCATTCATAGCCACCTTAGGGCTAAGCCAACCTTGCCTGTATGCCTCTGCCATCGCCACTTTGAGCTCTGGGATAGATGAGATATCACAAGACACCGTGGGTTTCTTGCCCCCATGGTCTGTGGGCAGTTCCAAGATCACCTGCAGGGGGTCGTTCAGCGAGACCTGGAATCTTATGCTCGGAAGACCGGCGAAGGTCACACAAATCTTCGCCTGGTGCAGTTCGGCGTAAGCTTGCCGTGCCTCCCCTTCATGCTCATACGCCAGAGAGACGTGGTGTTTGGTTGAATTGGTCATAAATAATCCCTGGCGTTTGGTCTACGCAAATTTGCGTGACGCTTAGTGCTTTGTTTTGGGCCCTCGCCTCGTTGCGTATGAACCGATCTTCACTGCTCAGCATGTGTATCCGAGCAGGAGCAGAGCACTTCAGCCAGTGTTCTGCTATCACTGAAAACAACTCGATACGGCTCAGGCCGAGCAAATGCTCAGGCTCGATCTTGGGTAGCTGTTCGAAGGTGGTGAATCGAGTTTGCGGTTGCACCACTCTGTGTTTTGGTTGCGCGACTGCGGTTGCCATATATCCCTATATCGAAGTCTAAAAACCATATTCTGTCATGGCACTTTGCCTTCGTGTTCATGTTTTCAGACTGAATTATCGTCTGAAATATGCAGTTACAATGGTTTTGAGAATCATTCACTAGAGATCAGAGAACGGTCAATTCCCTTTAGAAAGGTCTCAAACTGTTCGGCTAAGCGTTTAGCATCAACGGATTTTTCGCAGCGAACCTCAACTTTTTTCCCTTCAACACGAACTCGACCTATCCCGCTGATCTCGGTATCGGTGAACTTGTTAGTCGGATTTTTCTGGTTCAGGGCTGCAATTTCCTTAGCCAGCCACCTCAGTGCGTGCTCCTGACTCCACTTTTGATCTCTCATTGCAGTTACAGCTTTAAGAAGTAATTCTGGAGCTGTACTGCTGAACTGAACAAAATCTTTAGCCCATTTTCCGCCGATCAGCGACGGTATCTCGTCCAGAATCAGACGTACCGCTTTCGGAAGCTCCATAAGCAGCAGGCATCTACTAATCACCGAGTGATTTACCCCTACTCTCCTTCCCAAACTTCGAATCGAACGCTCACCTTTTGATTCCAATATCGAAGAATAAGATTTTCCTCGCTCGTATTCAGTGAGTGTTTCCTGGCCTTCGTTGTCCGTCAGTGCCAGGATTTGTGCCATAGAGTCATCCAACTCGCGCACATGTGAGGTAATAGTATCCCGGCCTAGTAGTTTGTGAGCCCTCCATCTACGCTCACCTCCAATTAGCTCAAAAGATCCATCTCCTAATGGCCTGACAGTAATAGGCTTGACCAAGCCAACTGATGCAATGGAGTTGGCGAGTTCCTCAATTGCAGTTTCACTGAACGTGAGTCGAGGCTGAAATGGAGATACACGTATTAGCTCTGTGCGAATTTCAGCGATCACCCCACTTCCTATAACCAGGTTACTGGTTTCTGTGATTGCCTGAGCATTTGCAGACACTACTGCAGTTTCGTGTCCAACCGGCGGATTGCCTCCGGATTCTGACTGTTTCTGAGCAAGCATTTCTCTTACCGAAACGTTCAAGTTGGGTTCTGGCAATTCTGCTGGCGCTCGTTTTACTCCTGACATCCAGCTTGGAGCTTTTTTTGGATTACCAGGGAAATCCTCTGACTTAGCCATTTCTTCTCCTTCAATCAACCTTGGTCTTGTCCAATTTCCTTTCGGGTGGTGCTCGGAGCACCAGTACCCCAGTTATCTCAAGTGGTGCTCGGAGCACCAGTCTCCTGAAATGTACAGTGGTGCTCGGAGCACCATTTACTGGGATGCAAATTCTCGAACCTTTTGAAGGATCTCGCTGAATACAGATCGCATAGAATCAATGGATTTGTTGGTTGCACCCTTCCAGACAATCAGCGGGACACCTTGATCTAACGCCTTGCCGTAGTCTTCTGAATAGTAGAGCTTTTCCTCAGCAACCCGTCCTGGAAACAGATCGTTCAGAACAACTAGGTTGTTCAGAATACGTTTGCGGTTACGAATGAACATCGTCGGAATCGCCAAAACAACCGGAGAACGGCGGTAAGCCTTCGCGAAACGAACCATCCATTCATTCAATCGCATCAATGCGCGGAAAGAGAACTTATCCATCCGGACAGGGCAAATAACGAAGTCACTTGCGACAATAGAGTTTTTAGTCAGGCGAGAAGCAGTAGGGGCATTGTCAAAAAGGATGACGTCATAGTTCGACGTATCAATGCCCTCGATCTCACCGTTTCGCGCGCGCTCCAACCAATCGGCGTACCAGAAATCCATATTATTCTCGGCGTCCAACGCGACAACTAGATCCTCAAGATATGCATCAGCAGGGATAAGATGAGGACCGTTTTCACCGAATGGTTTCTTCACAACCTGCGCAAAATTCAACGGTTCAAATTGCCTACCTCTGAGTTCGGGGCTCAGCAGGTTACCGAGGTTGCCATCAACATATCGGTCTGGCGGTATACCCATAGTTTCAAGGTCAGTTCTTGACAAATCTGGGTCATATCCCAACTCACTTGAGGAATCGCCCTGGGGATCGTTGTCGATGATTAGAACTCGGAGCCCTTGCATCTGAAGGGAGATGGCCAGGTTAACCGTCACTGTGGTTTTGCCTGTACCACCCTTAGGAACAAAGGTCGAAATCACCACTTGTCGTGATAAACCTTTGGCTTGACCTTTTGCTCTGCGTATCGCTGCAATGTCAAAGATGTCACTCAACGTGTAAGCGCGAGTAGGGACTGTTCCGCGTGGAATCCTACGGATTTCAAGACCGTTTTCATCTTCAATATCTTGCAGGCGACGAGTCGTTAATCCGAAGCAATCGGCCGCGAATTTAGGTGGGTAGAGGAGGGTGGAAAAATCGGTGTAATAGACCGATTCCTCTTCAAACTGCTCGCTTGACTGCTGCATGAAATTCCCTGCATGTGTTGAATACAGGTCAATCATAATCCTTAAAGCTGCTTTTTCAAGGAGAAAACACGGTACAGGGCTTTTTTAGGCTACTGAAACCGAACCTATGCACGTTTTTTTGAGCATCAAGTTCGGCTTTATTTCGGTTTTTGATTGCTTAGCCCGAATTACTGTTCAGGTGAAAAGGGGAGGGGAGACTACTGTTCTGGCTAAGCGTACTGTTGTTGAGCCAGGGTACGGGCGCGTTTGAAGTCTGCGCTGATGTAGTTGACTGTGAACTGAGAATCAAGAGGATGCGATTCAACAATCACCTCAGTCGTCCCGTACCTGAAAAAAATGTCCTCAGATCCTAGGCTCGATTGATCGCCAGTCATCTCAAGCTTGCTTCGCAAGCCTTCCACAACCTCTTCCAGATGTAGCTTGTCTGCTTTTACCGTAGCTACGTCTAGCACTCCCTTTGCGTTAAAGGCTAACTGGATGTCAGTAATACCCTCCATATTGATCTCCCACTCCGAAAGATTGAGTACGGGGCCACCCGTGTATGACGTACCAATCTTGTCAATAATGGTGTAGTGCTGCTGAACGTCGATGATCGTTGTAACGCCTACGGATAGACTTGCCGGCTCCGGTGCAATAGCAGCCATGCTTATCAGATAGGCAGCTACACCAGCGAAAGCAGCAGTATTCATTGGGATCCTCCAGGTCATGTTCGATTGGGACATTTTCGCTTCCCGTACCTGAAGAATGTGCTGCTTTCGAACCGCATTAGCGTCTGAAAAGCGGGAGTCTCGATTTTTTGATTAACGCAGTCTCGAGCGTCATTTCTCACGTTCAGCAAATCAGCTTTTCACTTTTAAAAGCCTTTTAATTGTTTTTATCTTGTTGTTCTCTTGTTTTTAGAACGCTGCAGGCCTTGTATTACGGGGCTTCCAGAGCATCATCGACTACTAATTGCGGTAAAGCGACTACAGATTCAGGCTTTGCGACTAAGGATTACGGCTAATACGACTACAGATTCCGGCTGCAACGACTACGGATTGCGGCCGTTATCCACAGCCCAAAACTCCTAATTCTGTCTTGGTCTATCGACTACAAATTGCGGCTGAATGGGTGGGTCTTACCACGGCACCCAGTTTTTAGGTTTTGATTTCAGGACAATTCTCGCACTGAAATTGAACAGCCAGTCGAGATTTACTCAAAAAACTCGCTAATTCACTGATTTATATAGGATTTATTTATAATAGGACCTGTACTGAATCAGTAGGAGCAAATTTCGCTTTCCACGCATCGGTCGGTCGAAACAAAGCCAATACGACAGCAGTAGGACCCAATCGACTACAAATTACGGCTACGTCTGTGAGCGGCCAGTATGTGTCGACTACAAATTACGGCTGCCCAATGACGGCTTGAAAGCCACCGGGTCGGGCATCTGTATCGGCTATTGACTACAAATTACGGCTATCACAATGGTCAATATTCGATCATCGACTACAAATTGCGGCTAATGTTTGTTCTCTGAATCACTCGATTGACTACAGATTACGGCTACTCTCTATCGACTACGGATTCTACGTATTGTGTAAAAGTCTAGATTCGACATCGCTGAAACGCCCGTATTTGTTAGCTTTGCGTTGGAGATCGCGCCGCGGGTATCGACTACAACGCATTCTCGATGTAGGGTTTGGCAACCTAGCGTAGGGCCAGTCATGTCCAATTTATCCAAGCCGAACAAGTCAGAACCAAAGCAACTCAGGGTTACTAAATCCAACACGTTGATTACGGCCTCGTATCGGCTAACACTCAACGAACAGCGTTTGATCTTGGCGGCCATTAGCAAGCTTGATCCCAGAAGGCCCATGCCTAAAAAGGTGTCGGTGTCTGCTGCAGACTATTCGGATATCTATGGAGTACAGCTCCGACACGCGTACGAGCAGATGAAAGTGGCTGCGGATGAGTTGTACGAGCGAGATATAAAAACCTTCGATGGATCTGGCATGGAGCGGAAGCGATGGGTTGACCGCGCTAAGTACCTGGATGGAGAGGGCAGGGTAGAGCTGTCATTTACGATCCACGTCATGCCATACCTATCGATGCTTTACAGCAAAGTGACCAGTTATGACCTGCGGCGTGTTGCATGCTTAGACTCGATCCACTCATTCCGCCTATTCGAAATGCTCATGCAGTTCCGCAAAACCGGTTGGGCATACATAGAGGTCGAGTCTTTACGGGTTGCGCTCGGTTTATCGGAGGCCTACCAACGATTCAATAACCTTCGCCAACGGGTAATCGACCCGGCCGTTGCTGAGCTCAAGGCGAAAAGTAATCTGGATGTTAGCTATGAGTTGAAAAGAGAAGGCCGAAAAGTAATAGCCATCAAATTCACCTTCTCCGACCTGGCACAGCTTGCGCTTAATCTAGAACTAGAACCTGAAGATCTTCCACCGCTTCCCGATTTTGACCACGAAGAGGAAAGTGAATGGCTGCTCAGTAGGTCGCTCGGAGAAATAGCTGAAGCCCAGGAAGCAGGGCTTCTGTTCGAGGTGTCTCCCGATGGCGCTGAACTGCCTAGCTAACAAGCCGTGGTCATTTGACGACCACTTGCTGCTTGAGCCGGCAGTAAGCGCGTTCTCTACTCAGGTAGCTGGAGGAGGGTAGTGCTCAGTTACAAGGGACAACAGTGAAGAGACTTCGACGCCAATGGCTGACGTCTGCGCTGGACGCTCGTCCAGCTAATTTGAGTTCTTCGAAAATTAGCAGCGCAAACGACATTGCAGCCTCGTCATCTTCGTGAAGGTTGACGATTACGATCGGGAACCGGTCACCATCGTCAGAATCCGGCCGTGCAATTGCGACGGTCTGAATTCCCCAGGAGTTACCGTCGTCGAAGGGCTCCACAATAAATCGGATCAGACGGATGATCCTACCGTTACGAATCAACTGGATTAGGTCGCAACAGAACAAATCTGTTTGGTTCTGCGGACAAAGTCTGCTGGCTGTCATTCTGTAGCTGCTCCCTTGATGTGTCTGAATCCTGTCAGCACTGCATAGAATCCCAAACTTCACCTTTCACATTGGTATGAGCAGTTTTAAAGGAGTGCGGGTGCATTCTGTGCTCCTGGTTGGGAATGGTTGAACGGCTTCGTCATAGATCAACAGCGGGGGTGTGAAAATGTCGAAAGGAAATCGCCTGTTCCGGGGGCCTGAAAGTCATGCTGCGGAAAAACTATCCAGGGATGCACTAGCGCCATTTCTGAAAGATAGAGGCTACGTTGTCATTGACGACAAGCGAATTCAAACGGGCGTAGCCACGCAACAGTTCATCGTCACCCGCACTCCTGATGGCCAGGTACTGAGTATGCGCGTCCGACTGTGCTGGAGGCGCGATGGACGAAATCCCAACGAGAAGAACTACTCAGCGGCTCAACTGGCGGCGCATCTGCGGTCGGGCGGATGGGATGCGACACTGGAGCACATCACCACCCGAGACACAAAGCGTGGGCTCACTCACAATCTGCTTTTACAGCGTGACGGAGGCGCAATTATCTTTGCCGCGCTCATTCCTATCGAAAGTCTCCACGATATCTGGAACCGCCAGCGAGAAGTCAGCGATGACTTACAACGCCGTGGCTTGAAGGGGCGAGCTCGGAAGAATCACGCACAAAATGGCACTAGCCCGACCCTATGGTTGCAGGATGACCGGACACCTGACGGACACGAGGTCGCCGATGCGCTGTGGCAGTGGCCCGGTGTGATCGATTTAGCCCAGCTTACTCCCCATGCAGTGAGGCCGGTACTGGTCGATGACACCTATGATGACTGCCCGACGCCGGACTACTCGACTCTGGGCCGGGATGAAGGCGAGCGTGTGCCCGTGCTTCGTTCGGAGGTTCGTCGCGATCCGCATGTACGTCGAGCTGTACTTGAAAGGGCCGGGTTTGCGTGCGAGCGTGAGAGTTGTGGTAAGAGCCGGGACTTCCCTGGCTTCCTGGATGTTCATCACATCTTAGGGGCCGAGAAGTCAGATCGTGTTTACAACTGTGTGGCCTTGTGCCCGTGCTGTCACCGCGAAGCGCACTATGCACCATATGCGGATGACCTCAACATGCAGCTACTTACATACGCCAAGAGGTTCGGCTGAACCACTCCACAGTGTGAGGGCCTCT
>LNAP01005212.1_pt1 | contig 11651 bp, 15 predicted proteins | sample 602601 | NCBI WGS metagenome assembly LNAP01 (sample SAMN02440304, study PRJNA202911) | soil metagenome | biome: Subtropical and temperate rainforests or woodlands; isolation source: soil samples (1 kg each in a 20% v/v slurry with milli Q water) were... ... | reverse complement strand
GAAGCGCTGGAGCCGCGCAAGCCGCCGGCAGCGACCAAGCCCCGGGCGAGGGATCCTCAAAAGGCGCGGGTGAGGGCGGCGCTGCGGGATCTACGGCGTGGGGTCTGATCCTCAGCCCGTCCGCAGCTGCACCACGTTCCCATCGCGCAGGCCGTCCAGATAGTCGGCCCACACCTGCATCATGCGGACCCGCTCCTGCAGGTGCGACGTTCTGTTGTAGGCCCGGCCGTTGGGATCCTTCACCGCGTGCGCCAGCTGGTGCTCGATGATGTCCGGGCGGAACCCCAGCACCTCGTCTAGGATCGTGCGTGCCGTGGCGCGGAAGCCATGGCCGGTCATCATCGTGCGGTCGTAGCCCATGTTCCTCAACGCCGCAGTGATGGCGTTCTCGGACATTGGTCGTTTCGGATCGCGCGCGCCGGAGAACACCCACCGGTGCCGGCCGGTGACGGGCTTGATTCCCTGCAGCACCTCGACCGCCTGACGCGATAGCGGCACAACGTGCGCCGCTCGCATCTTCATCTTGCCGGCTGGGATCGTCCACAGGCCGGCATCCAGGTCGAACTCCGACCACTCGGCATGCCGCAGCTCGCCGGGGCGCAGGAACACCAGGGGAGCCAGCCGGAGCGCCATGCAGGTGATCAGCGAACCGCCGTAGGTCTCGATCGACCGCAGCAGGCCACCCAGCTGCGCCGGGTCCGTGATCGCCGCGTGGTGCGCCTCCTTCGGCGGGGCCAGTGCGCCCTTCAGGTCCGCAACCGGGTTCCGCTCGGCCCGGCCGGTGGCAATGGCGTAGCGCATGATCTGGCCGCAGTTCTGCATGATCCGGTGGGCCGACTCGATGGCGCCGCGATCCTCGATGCGCCTGGCCACGCGGAGGAAGTCGGGGGCGGTCAGGTCCGACACGGAACGCGACCCGATCCACGGATGCACGTCGTTCTTCAGCCAGGCCTCGACCTTCGTCTTGTAGCCGAGCACCCACGGGCGGGTCGCCATCCATTCGTTCGCGATCGCCTCGAAGTTGTCGGATCCGAGCTCGGCCTGCGCGAGGGCGGCCGCACGCTTCTGCGCACCAGGATCCACGCCACGGGCGAGTAGCCGGCGGGCATCATCCCGGGCTTCGCGCGCGCGGGCCAAGGACACGTCCGGGTAGAGGCCGATCGACAGCAGCTTCTCCTTGCCGGCGATGCGGTACTTCCAACGCCAGCTGCGGGCGCCGGCGGTGGTGATGTAGAGATAGAGGCCTCCGCCATCGGTCAGCTTCTGCGGCTTCTCGGCAGGCTTGGCGCGCCGGATGGCGGCGTCAGTCAGGGGCATTGGGGGTATCGCTCTTGGGGGTATGGTCGGATACCCCTTGATATACCCCCACCGTCTCACGGATTGAAACGGATTGGCCCGGTCTATAGCGGACAATAAAAAAGCCCGGAAACCCTTGTTTGACGGGGGTTTCCGGGCTTCTCCGGTCCTGTTCGGACCGCTCGTTGGTGGAGGTGGGCGGAATTGAACCGCCGTCCGAAGGCACTCCATCCCCAGCACTACATGCTTAGCTCACCGTTGAATCTCATCCCCGAGCAGCACGGTGTGCAAAGCGCACCCGGGAACCAGCCTGTTGTGTTCTTGTGCCGGACTGACAGGCAGCCGCCCAGCGCGATTCCATGATAATGACTCTACGCTGCGAGCATGGACACAAGCAGTTTCGAGGCTCCGCCTAAGTCGGCAGAAGGTCACGCACCGCAGTTTTTAGGCTGCGAGAGCGACCGGAGCGTAGTTGTCGTCGTTGGCAACTAGAGTTTTGCAGCTGGATTTACGAGGAAAGCTACCCCCTCGGCATGCGCCAGGCGACTTCACAACCCCCGTCGAAACCAATGCACCCCCGGTTTCTTCAAGTATTGCAAGGCTTTTGGGGTCAATGCTGGCAAAAAGCTGGCACTAACCCTGCCCAACGAAACGGATAGTACGGCAATCTTCCTGAACAGTCACGCGGCAACAGGCCTTCGTTCATCTCCACTTGCTGAACGTTCGCAGCCTATGCGACGCTCTTCCCGGACGCTCAGGGGGCAAGGAGCCGCGGCATGTCTGTCACGCAGCTGTTGGGACCAAGCAGTTACCTATCCTATCTCGATGAGGCAGGTGACGGCCGTGACGCCAACACACACAGGGCGAGGGTAGAGTTCGAGCCAGGCTCGCCAGTCGATGCCTATGTGAAGGTCTACCACGAGGATGACGCTCCTAAGGGCCTGGTCAACGAATTGATCGGCTACGTCTTGGCGAAGCACGCCGCGATCGACGTGCCCGCGCGATCTGCAGTGATATTGCTATCGGCGACGCAAGCGGGCTACTTGCCAGCTGGGTTCAGGCCCATGAAGGAAGCGGAAGGCCGCGTCGTAGCATGGTGCGTCGAGGATGTCGGCGGTGGCACTCCAAAGCAAACGTTTCGATGGAGAGAACAGCAGGGTCTTCAGGCGCTCCGCGACGATCTGAAGAAGTGGCAAAAGCTCGTTGATGTCGTTGCCTTAGATGCGTGGGTACTCAACGAGGATCGAAATCTCGGAAACTTGGTCCGCATGGCGCCTGGAAAATATGCTGTGATCGACCATGGTCGGGTCTGTACGGGAAACGCTTGGGCCGTCCCACTCGACAGGTCCCGAGTGCATCACACAAATATGCTGGCTCTCATTGCGTGGAACTCTGAGAACGTTGAGCATGCCCCGCTTAAGGTCAGATCCGGGGTTCTCAGTGCATTTGAGGCCCATGCGGATGTTCTCGCCAAGGCAGATCTCGACCTATCAGAGTGGCTGCCGCGCCTCGTGGAGGGGCTCGAGGAGCAAGATGTGAAGGACTTTTTGGAGGAGCGAGCTACATTCGTTCCGAAACACTACAAGACAGCATTTCAGGTGCTGCTATGAATCTGACAAGTCTACTCAGCAAGGCCACCCAGCCTAATTGCCAGGCCGTTGAAGGCATCTGGCAGAACATTCGCTGGCGGCCAGATGCAGCCACGGGCGAAGTGCTGAACCTGGGCGTCCGGGTCAAGCTCGCTAATGGCCAGAGCGTTGTGCGCCTGATTGAGTCATTTGACCGGGTCAAGTGTCTGTATGACGCAAGCGTGGCAAGTGACGCGCAGTTCCTTGTGAGGGTCGTTGGCGACGCACTCGCTGAAGGTTTCGAAATACCTGCGACCGGCGTCTTTCTCAGTGAGGAAAAGTATGCCTCCGGCACTGACGTCTGCACAGTTGTCGATGATCTCTTTGTTCGCACCGTTCCCTTGGCGCGTCCACGCGCAGATGCGGAGCGTGTAGTTTCGGGTCTGAGGACTGAGCCGACAGACGCCATTCGCAGCATTGTTTTTGACGAGCTTCGGCGTATCTCTGGACTGCGCGCTGAGTCCATTATCCGAGGGGGAAATCAGTTTGAAGTGCGGGAACCTGGGAAGACTCACTATCTAGACATTCCCTTGCAGTCCAATAGGGCCCTTGGGACCATCGTATCGGCAAGGTTTGCCAAGAAGAAGGACGCCGAGCTCAGATTGCTTCGCGCGGACAATGACCTGCAGATTGCGAGACGGGTCTACCAAGGGGATCGCATGTTGATGTACGTGGTTCGGCACGACTCGGGCGCAGCGGCGGCCGAAAGGTTTGATGAACTTCTGGATGATTTTTCTTGGAAGTTCAACAAGGTGGGCGTGGAAATGAAGAGTTATTCTGATCCACTTCTTGTAGCGGAAGATGTTGTGGCGGATATGCTTGTCGCCTGACCATCAGCGGATGGATTCAATGCAGGCAGCCAAATTGCCGTTGCTTTTGAGCCGGCGTCCGGGACGATCGATGGAATCCAGCGGCCGTACTTCTTCGCCGTGATTGTCCAGTCGCGGTGGCCCATCTGCCGCGCAACCCACATGACGTTCTCGCCGGCGCTGAGCGCCTGGGAGGCGAAGGTGTGGCGCATCTGATAGGGGTACCGGTACCGGACGCCGGCCTTGCGCAGCGCGCGCTGCCATTCGCCGGCGCGGATGCTCTGATCCGACCCCCACCGCGCGTTGGTCCTGGGATCGTGGAAGACGAACTCGCCGGCGGTAGCCGTATGGGCGCGCTGGGCCTTCAGGGCATCGATCGCCGGCTGCAGCAGTTGCACCTCGCGCACGCCGGACTCTGTCTTAGGTGCCTTCATCTTGCCCATGACCCATGCGCGCCGGATCTTGACGGTGCCCTTACGCCAATCGATGTCCGACCAGCAGAGACCAATCATTTCCGAGGTCCGCAGGCCCGTGGCGAAGTTGAACTGGCAGTAGTTGCGCACCTGGTCCTCGCGGCTGGCGCCCAGGATCGCCTGGACTTCCTCCGGCGTGAACGGGTCCACCTCTTCGCGGGCGTTCGCCTTGGCGCGCCGTTTCACCCTGAACCCATCGAGCGGGTTGTTCGGGATCAGGTCGTCGGCCACCGCCTCATCGAGGGCGCCGCGGAGCGGGCCCAGGACGTTGTTGATGCGCTTGGCCGACGTCGCCTCGTCGAACGTGGCCACCAGCTCCTTCAGGGCAATGCGGTCGAAGTCTCGAAGTGCGATCGCACCACAACGCGGCACCAGGATGTTCTCAACGATGCGCCGGTACCCGATCAGGCTGCTGTGCTCAAGCTCGGGCTCCTTCAGCGCCAGCCACTGTGTCAGAACCTGCTCCAGGGTATCCAGCGCCGCCGGCTTCGCCGCCACCTGCACCGCGCGCTTGCTGCCGGGGAAGTGGGTGGCATAGTCGAACGTGCCCTTCTCGATCTCGACCTTGATCTGCCCCAGCAGATTCTCGCAGTAGCGCAGGTTCCGAGCGGTCGGCGGGAGCTTGATCCGCTCACGGCAACGCTTTCCCCGATAGTAGAAGTCTATTGCGACGCTGCTCTGTGTAGCTGGCCTGACGCCGCCTTGCCGTGCATTACCCACTCTTCGTACCACTCCAGGTCGATCAGGCTTCTTCCATCTGGCGCCTTGAAGAACACGGCGCCCTCCGGCCAATCGCCGCGCTCGATCTTCGAGTTGACCACGTCGACCGTGTAGCCGGTCAGTGCCTCGAACTGCTTGAGCGTGACGAATCGGATCGGCTGCAGGTTCGCGGGGGATCCGGTCCTCGACAATCCTCGTGACGAGGCTCCGTGGCTACTCATGGGGCACCATCTGCAGGCTCCAGAGGACCGATGGGCGCTCGTCAGGGCCATGGAAGGACGCGCGCTGCACCGGGCCTGTCTTGGCCAGCTGGTGCAGGTAGCTTCTGACGCGGTTCGAAGGCTGTTGCAGTTCGGCGGTCAGCTCGCCGCCCAGGCCCGGCTGTGCGAGGCCTACGACCAGGCACGCGAATACGTGATGCGCGGCGGGAGGCTACCGGAAGAGCCAGTAGCGATGCTCGGCCAAGCCGCAGCGTCGCCGCCGGTACCGCCAGTCCTGAAGCCCCGCGTCGTGCTGAGCGGAAGATCGCGGAGATCTTCGGCAAGGGATCCGCAGAGCCTGGCAACGACGACCATCCGCCGGCGACGGGCAAGATGGCTGCTGCAGGGCTGGACCGATGATCGACCCGGACCAGCCGCGCAACTACCATCGCCAGCAGGTGCTGTACGCCCTGCAACAAGGCGGTGAGCCGATGACTGCCTGGGAAGTGCACGAAGGCATGACCCGCTGGCCCTGGCCATGGGCCATCTCAGGGAGTGTGCAGCGATCACACCTGCGGCGGTGGCCGGCATCCTGTGTGGCATGTTCGGCGAGGCCCCCTTCAGCGCTTCTGGACACTTACAGGCTCGTTAGACCAGCGTGCTGCCCCACGATTGTTTGAGCGATGATCTTTGCCTCCAGACGAAATCAGGCAGGGCGAGGCGTCGCGCTAGAACATCTTGACACCGTCGCTAAGGATTGATAAATGCTAACCGGGTAGTAAATTGGGGGCAAAGTCGCAAGAGGTCCAAGTAGATTTCAAAAATTTTGATTATTAATGGCCTACTAAAGCAAGGAGTGCGTATGAAGGGCAAAGGAATATTGCTGACAGTCGCGGCGAGCGCGGTATTTTTTTCGGCTTACTCCCAGACGGTCACTCTGCCGCCGGTCAAGGTCACAGCGCCAAAAGCGGGCGGGGGGCAGTTTAGCTGTCTCGGAACCGCATGTGCTGGTGCAGTGAATCAGGAGTCATTCGCAGCCTATCAGCGGTTTCTAGAAGAGCACGCGCGATATCCTGATGAGATGCCGGAACTCGATCAGGAGAAAGTCTGCAGGGCGATGCGCGCAAGCCGCCCCGCAAACTGTGATTATGGATCCCCACCATCTGTTCCTGGGTTTAGTCCCGGATGGAGCCCAAATGGCTGTGGGACGGGGCCTCGTGCAAATTGGTTTCTGGATAGCGCCCTTTCTCAGTCTAATTCGTCAACCTATTCGGGAGATCTAAATGCCCCGTTTGCAGCCGTGAGCTTTCTCGCTGCATGTAATAGCCATGATGCCTGTTGGGGCAGTGCGATGCATCGAGGCACCTGTGATATTCAATTCCGAGGGGCGATGGAGTCCGCTTGCTCAGGGCAGTCAAATCCCGACTCTTACAATATTTGCATGGGGTATGCCGGGATGTATCACGGCGCCGTTTCGACTACGAATGGGTCAAACGAAGCGTATGCAAAGGCGGTTAGTGAGAATTCCTGTGCTGCGTGGGTTCATGACATGAAAGCCAATGGATGTGCACCATGAGTACTAAATTCGGTGCGAAATTCGCTATTTTTTCCGCAATATCGGCAAGTCTCTTGGTTGCTTGCGGACAGCCTCCAGGGCAGGAGGTTAGTAAGTCTGAGTCGCGTTCCAGTGATTCTGCGTCTGGACCTAAAAAAGTGACCGAGGGGAACGGGTACTCCACCTTCAAGTGGGATGGTGATGGCTCTTCACTATCTTCCGAGCAGCGTAAATATCTGACCGATCTTTCGACTCGATATAATGGTATTTTCGCAGGCCTGGACGGAAAGCCCCAAAGTGAGGTCGATGCATTGGGTTTTCCAACCTCCAAAGAATGGCTGGATGCGAAAGATCTTACCGACGATGAGCTCCTCGATAGGGCTAAGCAGGGGGATGTTAAGGCGAAAGCATTTTATGTTGATAGGGGGATAGTTAAGCTTGAGGGCTTGGTGTCATCTTCTGGGGCTGAAAATATTACTGAGGTGTTTCAGGCTTCGCCCGCTGCTCGTGATGAATATCAGAAGTTGGCGATTGATACGCAAGTTGCCGCTGCCGAGATTCTTAAATTCCATCCCAGTCCATTTGCCGCATACTTGTTCGGGCAGACTAGCGCCGTGACTGGTGGGATGCAGTTCCCTATTGCTGCCTCAATAGCAGTTGCCGGTGACTTGGGCGACACGAGGTCGCCAGAATTGCTTCAGGCCTTTTCGAATAAGGTTGGGGCAATGGATTCAAGTGCCGTAATGAGTAGCTACAACAATATGCGGAATATTGCGGGCTTGAAGTGAGGGGTGTATGAAAATATTCGTGATACTGGCTATATTTTACTTGGCAGTATTAATTATGTCGATGCCCGCCCTTGTCCGCTCTCGGCAGGGTTGGGAGTATCGCGCCAGCGTCACAGCCTTGGTGCTTTTGTCTGTCGCGCCGGTTTTTGCGGCCTTTTTTGCTGTGAATAGCGCGCCTTACTTTAATTTGTATATCCCTGTTGCAGTTCTGGCTGGATTGTTCTATGCGGCAAGTTTCGTCGCATCGGTGGTATCTATTTGTCTATATTTTAGGCGCGCTCGCGGCCCTGTTTATTCGCCAGAGAAGTAATGTCATCGCGGTCGCGGTAGTTTGCCGATTGGAGAGATCGGCAGCTTGCTGTTGCGGCCAGGGCCCGCCAACCAGATTTGGTTGGTGGGCTTTCTATTGATCCGAAAGCCCATGGTCAGGTGATCAATTTCCTGTCGATTAAGGACGACACATGCACGAGCAGCTGAATTGATCAATTCGTTGAATCGTTCAGGCAAACTTGTGACAGGATCCGGGGGATCTGAAGATGCTGGAAGCGCTTTTCCTGGCGACCGTCAAGGCGGCGCCGGCGGCCACTGCAGCTGCGAGTGCCGGCGACGACTGGAAATGGCTGGTGCCGGTGATCACGCTGCTCCTGGGCTTCGGACTGAAGTGGTTGCAGGACCACCTTACGGAGAAGGGTCGACGGAAGCACGACCATGAACTGCGGAGGGAGCAGCGCTACGACGCGCTGCGGATGCGGCGTTTAGAGGCAGAGCGCGCAAACCTGTTGACACTCCAGCCGCTGGTAGTCGCCTTCGTATGAGCCGCGACTGACGCCTACAAGGTGAAGATGAAGGCCTTCGGAGAGGGCAGGAGCGCCGCAGCGTATACGCCCAGCAGTTCGACGGAGCATGAGGCTTCGCTCCAGGCAATGGCCAGGGTCAACGACGAAGTGCGCCAGGCGTCGGTCGCGATTATTCCTTTGCAGTCACGCCTTCATTCTGCGGAAGTCCGATCTGCGTTGAACGAGCTGATCGGTGTAGTCTGGGCAACCATGGACTCCAAGACCAGCCTGGCGATGTTGAGGAACTGGCAACTGGTCGATCAGCCGCACAACGAACTACACACGCTGATGGGCCGGGTCATCAAGCAGCTCGAGGATGAGAACCAACAGCTCGGAGATCCGTCGGCGCGCTGACGGCGGCAACGGTCAACATCGAATGTTGACCAAAAAGTTGACCAAGCGTTGCCCATTTCTGCCCATGTGGCAGTCTAGAATGAAAAAGCCCATCAAGCTAAGGCGTCGATGGGCTTCGATATTCTGGTGTTTGCGAAACCGACGCCGATGGCGTCACGGGGCAATGCACCCCCGGTTTCTTCAAGTTCTGCAAGGTACGAGGCCTGTTCCGTGTCGCCACGGTCAGTACCTGCCCAACGCTGCGCATGCTACGCCAAAAAACCTGAACAGTCACCCGCTTCCGCAGGTCGCTTGCTAGCATCGGCGGTTCCGATAGTCGCCCAGGGAATGGACCGCATGCAGCTCGAAATCGCCGTGACCGACGCCCCCAGCCCGCAAGCACTGGAGCTGATTGCCGATGGCCTGGATCAGTTCAATCTGCAGGCGGCCGGCCATGCCGATCGACGCACCTTGGCCGTGCTGGCCACCGATCCGGCCAGCGGTGAAGTGGTGGGTGGCCTGAGCGGGCGCACCTCGCTGGGCCTGTTGTTCATCGACCTGTTCTACCTGCCGCCCGCGCAGCGCGGCAATGGCCTGGGGTCGCAGATGCTTGCCGCTGCCGAAGAGGAAGCGCGCCGGCGCGGCTGCCGTTCCGCCGTGCTCTACACCATCAGCTTCCAGGCGCCAGACTTCTATGTGAAGCATGGCTGGACCGTATTCGGCCAGGTCCCGTGCGATCCGCCGGGGACCAGCCGCGTGTTCCTCAGCAAGGATCTCTGCGCGGCGTGAATGGAAGGCGACGGCCCATCGCCACGTCAATCCGCAACATGTTGTAGAGCGTCCGTCATAGCGGATTGCTAACGTCGTTGGCACGGATTTGCGACACACTGGCTACGACCATTCCAGCCAGAACAGATACGGAGACGGCCGGTGACCGAAGCAATGCAACAGCGCAGCCTGCGTCAGCTGGTTGGCCCGGTAGGGGCCGATTACCGGCGGCGGGCACTGCCGCCCGGCTGGGTCTGGGCGGTGCTGGCGGTGTTGTTGGCTGCAACCTGGGCAACCGAGCTGCCGGCCACGGCTGCAGCCGCGCTGATCGCCAGTGCGGTGGTGGTGCATTGGCCTCGGCGTGGCCGCTTCCATTGGCTGGGCTGGCGGCTGCCGGCGTTGGCGGTGCTCGCCGCGCTGTTGTGGGGCCCGGATGTGCTGTCACAGTGGTTCGAACATGGCCTGGCCTTGACCCTGATGTCGCTGGCCAGCCTGAGCATCGGCGTGCACGTGTGGCAGTCGCGGCAACTGGCGCGGCAGTTGCAGGCCTCCGCCGATGCGCTGGACGACGCCCAGTTGCTGGCCCTGCTGCCCGTCGACGCCGCGCGGCTGGCGCGGCAGTGGCGTGCCGGTGATGATCGCCATGCCCCTGAGCTGTCGGTGGTGATGCACCTGGCGGTGATGCACGCGGCGCTGTCACCGCGTCTGCGTGGGCAGGGCATGCTGGCCGGTTGATTGGTCTTTCGCAGCGTAGTGCCCGACGCGCGCGCAGATCTTGGACCTGATCAGGCTTGATCGAAGTCGCTATGAAAGCAGCCGAGCATGGCTCGGCTCCACACGAAGGCGGGTAGGCGTCCTTATGCGTCGCGGTTGCCGCGACGCATCACCCGCTGCTTCTCGATCGCCCAGTCACGATCCTTGGCGGCATCGCGCTTATCGTGGGTCTGCTTGCCCTTGGCCAGCGCCACTTCCAGCTTGATCTTGTTCTTGCTCCAGTACATGGCGGTGGGCACGATCGTGTAGCCATCGCGCTCGACCTTGCCAACCAGCTTGTCGATCTCGCTCCGGTGCAGCAGCAGCTTGCGCTCGCGCCGGTCGTTGGCCACCACGTGGGTGGAGGCCTGGATCAGCGGGGTGATCTGCGCGCCGATCAGGAAGATCTCGCCGTCCTTCACATAGGCGTAGGCGTCGACGATGTTGCCGCGGCCAGCGCGGATCGACTTCACTTCCCAGCCTTGCAGGGCCAGGCCGGCTTCGAAGCGGTCTTCGATGTGGTACTCGTGACGGGCACGCTTGTTCAACGCGATGGTCTTGTTGGCCGTCGCGCTCTTTGCTTTATCCTTGCCGGTGTTCTTGCTCATTTCCGTATTGTCTCCGATTCGGGCCCGCCCGGTCGATTGCCGAAGCGTCCTGTATTCATGCCTACTATCCGCCGCAGTGCCCTGGTCGAACATTCGGCCGCGCGCATGTTCGATCTGGTCAACGATGTCCAGGCCTATCCGCGCCGCTTCCGCTGGTGCTCCAATGCGCGCATCGTCGAGCAGGGCGAAGACCGGCTGGTCGCTCGCCTGGACCTGGGCCTGGGTTCATTCAGTACCTGGTTCCAGACCGAAAACACCCTGCACCGCCCGCACAGCATCGACATGCAGCTGCGCGAGGGGCCGTTCAAGCAACTGCATGGCCGCTGGGAGTTCCATGCCCTGGCGGAAGATGCCTGCAAGGTCACCCTCACCCTGGATTTCGAGCCGAGTTCACGCCTGCTGGGTCCGGCGCTGGCCATCGGCTTCCAGGGATTGGCCGATCGCATGGTCAACGATTTCGTCCGCGTCGCCGACGAGGACTGAACGATGATCGAGGTCGAGGTCGTGCTGGCCTGGCCACAGCGGGTGCTGTCGCGCCGGTTGCAGCTGGACGAAGGGGCGACCGTGGCTGATGCGATAGCAACGGCCGGGCTCGAAGGCAGTGCCGGGTGTCCGGCCGCCGCCGTGCATGGCGTGCTGGCGCGGCCGCAGCAGGTGCTGCTGGATGGCGATCGTGTCGAGCTGCTTCGCGTGCTGCAGGCCGACCCCAAGGACAACCGCCGGCGTCGCGCGCGCGGCGGGTGATCCCCAGGCCCGTCCCGAAGGACGGGCAGGGTGGCTCAGCGGCCGCCCTTCTTCTTCTTGTCCTTCGGCAGATTGCGGCCGAACTGGCGCCCGGTCTGCTGGGCAAGGGCCTTGTCGTTGGCCGGGAAGTAATCGCCTTC
>LNAP01005211.1_pt1 | contig 11652 bp, 13 predicted proteins | sample 602601 | NCBI WGS metagenome assembly LNAP01 (sample SAMN02440304, study PRJNA202911) | soil metagenome | biome: Subtropical and temperate rainforests or woodlands; isolation source: soil samples (1 kg each in a 20% v/v slurry with milli Q water) were... ... | reverse complement strand
CAATGTTTGTTGCTTTGACCAACTATTGTAATGGTGGTATTAATTTTCCTACTTTACTGTTTCTGCTCTTTACCTTTACCAACAGCGAGAGCCACAGTGACAGTAACAACATTGGTGTGGACGTGGGTGGTTACGATCTCTCCGAGTTACTTCCCAGCGACAAGGATTCCAAACAGGCAATGGAGGATATCATCACTGTCGGTGTGAACCAGATAACCGCATCGTTAGATTCGGATCTCTTCAAGTCCCATGGCGCAGAAGGCAGTCAGGAGCAAAAAGACCAAGCGGTGGAAGTGGCGAAGAAGATAAAGACCACCGCGGCAGAGATGGCGAAAGGTGGCAGTGGAAACACAACGGTGGCGTCCAAGGGTAAGTGCCGTAGTAATGTACTTCACGCTTTGTGTCATTTTTGAGTACCACTTTTGCATGTAATTGTCGATTGCCTGATTCTTTATTCTTTATTGTTGCCACGTTGCAGATCCTCCAGTTGCCAAGCAGCCACTGCAACCCTCTCCCACAGATCCGCAGCAGCCTTTGTCAGGTAGAATTTTATTGTATTGGCATGCTGCGTGAGATTGCTGTCTTGATAGTACGTGCTTCTTTTGCTTGTTTGTGTACTGGTACCGATCCTTGTAATGTTATTAAAATGTGCTATAATCTTCATTTTGTACGTGAAAATATTCAGTGTACTTACGTGCCTCATCTGTAAACTTTATTATTTCTATTTCTTTTTGTGTTCAACCAGAAGAAGAGCTGTTGTCGGGCCGTGCACCTCCTGGTGACGAAGGGGTGCTCGAAGAGGTTGTGAACCTAGCGGTGCGCGGAGTGGCCAATGCACTGCAAAGTGCGGATGTGGAGTACGTGGGGGCGCTCAAAGAGACGGGCAAACTGGTCGCCAAAACGGTAGGTGTTGTATGCATGCTTGGTAGAATGTGATGTTGTGTTGAAATCGAGAAATGTGGATATTTTGGTTTCTTTGTGAAGGTCGCTATCCGGCTTGTTTTTTATAGATCTCTGCACAGATCAGTTTTTTATAAATATCGTTCGTTTGTTTGTGCAGGCGAAGAATGTAGCTGGGGAGGCGGGACAGGCTGTAAAAAGTATCGCCTCGAAGGCTGCGCAGGAGCTGAATGGAGTTGACACAGCGCCATTGGTCAAGGGCGCCGCCATTGCAGGTGCGTGTGAATGTGTGTTGTATTTCATGTTGGTTGTTTCTTTTACTGTGAAGTTTGTGCTTTGTTGCAAATTGAAGGTATATTTTAAAGTTGACTGCGTCGTGGTTGCAAGTTGAATGTTGTCATTTTTTTCTTAATTGATTAATTTCTTTTTTTCTTGTGTCACAGCCAAGCAGCAGTTGCATCATGTGGTGGCCAACCCCGTTGAGACTCTCGCTTCCGGCGGCGCAGGTACGGCCATGGCAATCGCGACTGAAAAAGATGCTCCACTCCCTGAGAAGGATGTGTTGAAGAAGTTGAAAACACCGACCAACGCCGCGGTAAAGCAGCAGAAACTGCAACAACAACAGGGGAGTAGTAACAAAGAGAGCTACGCTCACCCACGTCTGGCCGGGAGTGATAGTGACCAGGGCCCACTGGTTGATCCCTTGCTGATGATGATCGGAGGAGGAGATTTCGCAGAAAATCCAGGTAATAGGAATAATGTGTGTGTGGTTTTCTGTTATTATTTTTTTAGTGTGTAATTTTGGGCAATCTTTTTAATGTTTCATTCTCGATGTTATGTCGATTGCGAGCAGCTTATTCCTTCTCATTTGTTTCACTTTCTCATATCTTATTTTAACTTTTTAAAATAGATGATGGAAACGAAGACAACGCAGAAACGCCCGAGGTTACCAAGTAAGACATTTGTTCTGTTTATCAGTTTTGGCAAATTCTTAAACTAGTTGTTCATGTGTGATGACAACTCTCAACGGTCCTCTTACTGCATTTAAATTTTTGCCGTCATTGACACTTTTATACTCGTACTGCTTTCCCAGCTCGCCTCAGCAACGCAAAGCGCGACCCATCTCTGCGCCCAGCACCAACAGCACTTCAAACGCAAAGTCTAGCAACATGTTGACCCCCAACAGCGGTGCGCTAGTGGCGTATGAGGGTGGTAACACCAACGAGGCGCAGCTGCAATTGCAGGTATGTGCATGCGTGACTGTGTGTTTGTGTGTGGTGGAGAACATTCTATTTGCATATCTGTGAAAATTCTGTTTAGTTATTTTCTGCCGAGAATTGGGCTTGCAAACAACTGTGTACTCTTGTAGCGTTTTCAAATATCTTATTGCTATTTTTTTCCTGTTCGTTTTGTCATAGGCGGACCTGAAGCAGCAGGCCCAGGGTCACGCCACGGCTGTGGTACGTGCGTTGAAAGAGATGAGCTCGCAGCGCAAGGTGATGGAAAAGAGTCTCGAGAAAATCGCCACGTAAGCTCTATTCTTCTCTCTTTTTTATCTTGGTAGTCTCCTGTGAAATTGAAATTGATCAAAATGCTCAGATTCTTCAACACAATTCATATTCTGAATGCATTTCTTTTATCACCATTCTCTTTTTTTCTTTTCTTTTTACTTACCTTAGGGCCACTGCGGCGGGATTTTCCAAACTGTCGGAGCGCATTTCTCACCTCGAAGATGCCTTGTTGTTGCAGCATCAGATGCAAGTTGGAGGAGGTGCAGGACCTGGGGACCAGAATCTGCCACCAGAGGATGAAGAGGAGGAAGAAGCTGATTATGAGAGAAGGTTTGCGTTTGTTTGAGGAGTAATTTCGTCTTTCTTTCTTTGTGCAGTGGAGCTATTTGTCTATTCACTTATTTCCAACTGTTTATTGAGTATTCGCTCTTTTATATTATTTTTTTCTTTTCATAGCAATCCTCGTCGCAGTGCGAGTCGGAATCGTCTCAACAACACCACTCCAGCCCGTCTGGAAGGGAAAGGACAAGTACAGAGTCAACAAGGTCAAGGGCGTGCAGGCAGTGTGCCACGTGGTGGTCGGTCCAACACCACCTCAGCGGCTGCCAGCAAAGAAAGCAATAATAACAATAACAAAAAGGAGAATGCCCGAAGCAAAGGAGCGACGAGTACGAGTCCGCCCAAGCGACCGGTTAGCGCCGCCGGTAAGTTTCCTTTTTCCAATACATGCTATTTGTCACATTTGTACCGGTCTTATTTTGCATGAGGAGTCTATAGTACTATCTCTGTCTTGCAATGTCTCCATTGCTGCGCATTTGCTTATCCTTTGCACCGTTACTGTTTACAGCCACGAAGAAGGACACTTTCGGCAACGTGGGTGCCATCGCGGCGGCTAAGGCACAGGCCCGTGCCAACAAAAGGAAATTGGCACATCCGCCGTATGCCAGTTTTGAAGACAGCATGGCTTCTTCAGGTGAGTGTACTTTTATATGTATTTTTGTGGTGTAATTTGAGTGTGATTTAGAGAAAAATTTGAGTATCGTAACTGCAATTTAACCCTCTCAACTGACTCTGTGCATAGTTTTTTCTAACGTTTTCGGCATATATCTTTGCACACGTAGGCAACAGCAGTTCCAATTTCCACTTCCAGCCCAGTGCACAGATTTTGTTTAGAGGGGCCGATGGTCGTGTAGAGAGCAGCGCCCTGGCCGCGCCACCTGCACCGGAACAGCCGAATGCACTGCAGTACCAGCAACAACAGCAGCAGCAGATGCAACAGGTACATATAAGTGTGTTAATGTCTCTCCATAGGGTCCATCATCATCATATTCTCACTATGCGAGTGATGATAAATTAGTATCTGTTAGTGTTTTTTCCCTGTCTCTAACTTCCAAATACTTTTTATTGCTGTGTTGTTTCACAGGGTAACAACCAGTCACCAGGTCGTCCTTACTCCAGCAACGGCTTCATCAACCCCAACAATAACGACAATAATAAAAACTACGGCAGCAACAATAACAATTACTGTTACAACGACCCCTACAACCAAAACAACAGCCACAGCAATAGTCAAAACAGCAACCTAAATTCCTATTATCCCACCCCCAACTCGAACCCTTACAACCCAGCCTTGCAGAACACCGCGCCAAATAACAATTTCCACAACGCTGCGTCGAGTAATAACACGCTGACGGCGTATCCCCAGCAGGGTGGCGGCGTGAAGTATCCGTTAAATAAGGAGTTCAGTAGTGTGTTGGAGAGAGGCTCTCTGGAGGACATTGCGAGACTGTTGGAGTCCACGGCCCCTAGACCCGAGGTAAGTGCGTTGATAATGTTGTTTGTTTTGAGCGTTTGCTTTACTTTTGGTGATAGTAGTGCCTCTGTGAACTATCAACTTTTTGAATCGCCGCAACTTATTTTGTGTGTATAAAATTAATTCTTTTCGTATTACTGTGTATTTTAGGACTTGTCTGCTTCGGTACGGAACCGTCTGTACGACGCAGTGGCCACATTGCTGCACCAGAACAGTCACACCGAGCGGTGTCTCATGTGGGTGCTGGCACTGCTGCGCGGACCCTCTGCCTTGCTCAACGAAGTCGTCGGACACACCGTGCGCGACCTGCGGGAAGCCCTGGAGACTGTTGCCCTGGAGGCCAGCAAGCGGGGTCTGTTGGCGTCTCTGCTGAAGTCGCAGATCCACCGTTGAACAGGAAAAAACAGGCGGTTGGTGGTGTTGATGTTCTTTTTCTCTGTTGTGGGGGTGCGTCCCTTATTTTCACTGTTCTCTCGCGCGTACAATGAGACGGTGTAATGTATATAGCAGTTTATTGGTGTTAAGTTCTTATAATTCAAAGAATTATTTTCGTGCCAAAGACGTTTTATCCCTGCACGCCTTGCCGAACACTCATTACATAACCGCCAACGGTCGAAATAACATCAAAATTTAACTTTGCAAACCCACAATCTGTTGGCTTTCTTGCACACTGGCATCGATTCCAACCGTGATCAACCATCTTAACGCAATTACTTTGAAGAGACATGAGGCCCATGGTTGTGAGACGCAATATTGAGATCGCCGGCAGACTTTTTACCTCTGACGAGGACAGTCTCTTCGATCTGCCTTACATTACCTGCGTGGATGCAGAACAAGAATTCATTGTGCTTTACAACCCACGCAATGAGTATTTCCATTTGGATGGATATGCCATTGCTGATGGAAAGATGCATCACACTTTCAAGTTTCCGAGACGTTGCAAGATTCCTCCCCGCACAGAGTATTGCATTTACACTTGTCCAGGCAATCCAAATTTCGACCACGGCTCTCTGATGGAGTTCCACGTTCTGTGGACAAATCATGACGGATCTCTACGAAAGATGGAAGTGTTAAACAATGGTAAACCTAGCTCCCTGTTTTACTTTTGTGTTGAACCGCGCAACAATTGATTTTACTATAATGGTTCTTGTATCATTGCGACAGCTTATTGTGATGTTAAGCTTATCACCCCTGATGGCACTGTGATCTCGCACTGTGAGGCACACAAGGCCAACCCCCAGGCAGCCCAACGGTTGCGGTACCAAGCGAAGCAGAACAGTTTTGCTTGGCGCTTAGGTACGTCTCGTTTGTTCGCCAGTCTCGATATTTATTATCTAATTGTGATTAATCAAATATTTGCATGCTTCTTAATATAAATGGTACAGGTAGTGCAGTACAGTCGTGGTTGATTTATGCGCGCATCGTGGCGCTATTCGGCATGGCGGCGTCTGCTGCATTGAGCAAACCTGTGTGGTATGTGGCCCTCTACTGGACCGCCTTATGCTGCGACGTGTTCTCCAGGTAATTCTTCCATTCACTCCACACATATCGTACACAACATTGTTTGTACGTTAATGTAACTTCACTGTTTATTTCCGTGCATAAATCACAGAGGCAAGCAGGAGCGCAACCCAACGCTCACCACTATTTCTCTCCTGGGCGATCGCCTCAGCTCCTTGGTCCTGTCTCTGTCCCTGTTGCAACTATTAGTCGCACCGCAGAGTGCAATGACTGATACATCAGGTGTCAGTCTTAATGGTACGCTGGGGGCGGTGGCGTGGAGCAGCAAAGGTATGTTGCACTCTGAAAAGTCAATTAAAGTCCTGCTTTTCGTAGCTGTGTTCGATCTTGACTCTCATTGCTGACTACTGTGCCTGCATCAACGCACATTTATATTATTCAGGAGTCAGGATGGTGCCTGGTCTGTCTACTCGTACGGTGTTGCTGGCGCTAGTGCTGGAGCTGTGCGCCGTGGCTCTCAACACACGTCACCTGGTAAGAGCATTTGTAATTTTGTTGCACTCATTATTCGCGAGTTTGATTGTTTCTGGTATGTAAAGCTGTTCAGGCAAGCCCTCCACCAAAATCAGTTTACGTATGTCTGACATTCTAACTCACTTTTTTCTGTGTTACACAATTGTTCGTCTCCTCAATAGTTGTATCCCTGCCCCAGCGACGACATTCTCGCAGTGAGCGGTTTGAACCTCGATGCGCAGTCCGAATTGCCATTAAACCCCGAAAGCGAAGACGAAAACGACGATTCTTCCCTCGATTCTGATCTGGGTGTTTCCTCGGTGGGAGACTTGTACACTGTACTACAGGGCCTGAATGAATGGACAGTGACGGTGCTGTGTGTAGCCGCAGAGTACTTTGTGGTGCACTGCTTTGTGAGGTAAAATGAACGATTTATTGGTACATTTCAATTATTTGTTTACAATAAAGTTGTACTGAAATGGTATAAGAGTTGCTTATTTCATTTCTGCTTTTCCAATTTATAATGGAAGTTTGATGTTTTCTATGATGTATGGAGAAGTAGCGCTGACATCTTTGTGTTTTAATTCACCACAACTTGTTGTTCTAGCCACCACTTCCAGTGTGCTCCTCCTTCTGTTATGACCTGGACGTACCGCTTTTGGACACTAGCTGCTGCGCTGGGCTGTTTTGCCTATGCTGTGAGAATGGTGAGTTCTCTTTTTGTCTTGCGACTGTGCTATGCCTACTTATTTGCATCGTACGTACATTATCGCACTACATTACCTGCGCACTTCCAAGGTTCTTTTTCTCTTGTTAGTTTGCTGTTGTTTTGTTAATTTACTCTTTTTCTTATCTATTATGCAGCTCAACCATGTTTGTTTGGTGGTGGCTGCCCTCACCAACGCCAGGAAGTAAATGTACGTAATGTACTAAAATGTATGAGTACTCAAATAGCGCTTTGTTCGATTCGGTGTCGTATTAACTGAGCGACGTTCTAAGCAAAGATTAGGAAGAAGTGTATATATTCGATTAGTGTGCTTTTAAGTTATTATAATGAAATGGAATGTTTTAATTTCGTGTTGAGAGAACTTGGCAAGGTGTATTGTACTGAGCTCTGTTTACATAAGCACTCTCTACAAATAACATCACTTTTTGATGTTGCTTCGCACATTCTGGACGAGACTTGCTCATCGGGCACACCAGTGCAGATGATTCTAAACGTGTCATATCAAGATATACCCATCGGAAATGGAGTATAAGGTTACCAGACGCAATATTGTGATCGCGGGCACGCTTGAGCAGGAGCGCAAGTCAAGACTTTCCACCGGGCAGTTCCTATTTAGCTGCCGCCCCAGCTTTCTCGTCCTGTTTCTATCGTTGCTACACTTACTCTCTGCACCATTGAGTGTTGTTGGTGGTACTCTGGGTACCTTTGGAGCAGGCGCATCGAGCAGTGCAGGCAAGACTTTTTGCACACCTTTGCTATCGCAATAGTCATTCAGCAATAGTTACATTTAGTCATAAAGTAGCTGGTATTAACACTTCTTATTATTTTTTGCTTAGATCCTGCATGCTGTTCTTTCAAAGAGGATCCTCAACAGCTATACCGCTGTATCAAAAACAACAGTTGGAGTGCTTCGAATTATCAGGAGGCGGGTGGCGCATCTAGTGTGGCAATAATCACTTTCACAACCACTCAAACTATTTCATATGCATCATTTGCTCTCGCCATTAACAATGCATACGCCAAGCGCTTCGGGTATGCTTTCCGAGTATTTGATCTTGAAGACACTGAGGCTGTTGGAGATCCAAGATGGGTAAAAATACGTTTGCTGAAAGAGGCCATGACGCAGTGGGCGCGTTCTTATGCCTATATAGTGTGGCTTGACTCTGACCTTGCTATCATAGATCATTCGTTTCGCTTCGAAGACGTTGCACTCGCAAACCCGAATGCTGACATGATTATGTCCAAAGACATGGCCACAGCTCCGTTCGTTTCCAATTCCGGCGTCATTATCGTGAAGAACACACAATGGTCGTTGAATATGCTGGATTTATGGTGGTCCAGTTATGACAGAGACAGGTGCTGTGACCAAAATGCCTTCACATGGTTGTATGACCGGAAGCTCCCTGCCGACATCCACAACAAGACGGCTCTTCTCCCAGCGAATGCAATTAATTCCGACTTCCCCGCCTGGTTGAATCAGCAAAACAGCGATAGGATCTTGCACCTCGCTGGGCAGACTTCTATCTATCGAAGTGTTGTGTTTTCCACTGGGTTTCGACATGTCTGTGAAAAAGAGAAAGAGAGTGAAGGTGGTGCCCACTGGCAGCAGATGGGCCTCACCAGAGACTTTTTGTTTCGCACGATGCGCGGAATGAATGCACGGCGCCTTGACTCTGTCACAGAGTTGGTAGAAAGGAGTAAGCAGTGCCCCTTGCCCACTACATCTGTTGCTTCGAGTCCTAGCTGTGCACAGCTAGCGCGTCATGTTCGAGGGGAGCTAGAGGACATACTGAAGACGGATTCCGATGAGCCTAATCACTATACATCTGATGACCACGCCCTGATGGCACGCATTCGGGCAAAAGAAATTGTGCTGAGATGGTGGATTGCAAAGGTGCTACTGAACCAGGCTCAGGAACACTTTCATTTGCCTAACAACGCAGCAATGGAGCCAGCCTTGGTATTTACCATTGACAGTAGTGGTTCTGCTGCTCAACAATCGAATGTGTTTGGTGATATTCGCGATGCCATCGGTGCTGTGTTTGAAGCCCACATTTCGAGAAAGATTGGCGCTGGCAGTATTGCAGTGCCTACACTCGCCGCGGCTGCAGAAGATGCAGGAGATCACAGATCGAAGGAAATATTCTCTTCGGTGCGCGTTGATACAGGTGAAGGTGGGGTCATAAACAACGATGACGCTATTAGCAATGATCCTAGCAACAACAATCTCACGCGGTCCCACCTCCACCAGTGCCTGAAAATGATTGACGCAGTGCTGTCCAGCGCTCTGCCATTGACTGCACAAGTGCGCGGGTCCTTTCTGTACCACCGTTTCAAGACTTTGCAATTCCTGGCTGCTGGGGCGTTGACCACTAGTGTTCTGTCGTCACTCACTGGCCACAAGTCAGCTAGTATCAACTTCCTGACACGTGCGGTGGCGGCCTGGCAGGAGATGTCAGCGCTGGATTATTTTGGAGGCAGTGGTCAATATGTGCTCGCCGACCCTGAGAAGGAGCTCACCGCGGTGCTGTCCGAGCTGGCCCTGCTGCACTGTCTGAATAACAACCACACCACCGGCGTGCAGCTGTTTCTACAGTCCATTGAGCTGCAGCGCCGCATGGTCGACGGTTACAGTCGCATTCGCATTGCAACCGACGACAACATCGCAGCTGCGCTTGCCACCCTTGCTGATACCACCATCAACGCCGCCACGTGCTTTCAGCGCAGCGACGACAATTGCGAAAAGACGATGACCCAGACAATGATTGAACATATCCGAGTTTTATGTTCAGAACCTCATCTCGAGGGGAAAGAGCCGCAAAAAGTCAAACTGCTGCAAAATGCCATGCAACTACTGAACGCTCGCTGCATGGGAGGTACCCGTTCAAAAATATCGAAAAAATTGAAGAGAGTAAGCAAAAAAGTTGAATTATTTTGAGTTGTATCAATGCCCAGGTGCTCAGCTGCGCCGGAATGCTTATGCATAATTTAGTTACCCTTGTCACATGTTACCCCAAAAGCAATGATATATATATAGTGTCTTGCGTGGTAGTGTTTAAATAAATTAAACAATTAAGTCGAACTTCAAAAAAATGTTCATTCGCTTATTATGATTATTCACAGAGAGGATGATTATTCCGTTGCAAAAAGTCAAAAGTGTACGGCGACCGGGAATCGAACCCGGGGCCTCTGAATGGGAATCAGAGATTTTACCACTAAACCACCACCGTTATAAATACACAAATTGTGCCAACAACTAAATATAATCGCGTGCACGTACTTGCAGCTTCGGAGCCAGTGACTTCTCGTCAAGTCTTGCGTGAAAGCTTCATACTTGTATCAAGCTATTTTTTCTTTACACTACTCCGCTACCTTGCGGAATATAGAGTTTAGCTTGCAAAATTAACTTTCATAATTTCAAATATGGCTGCTCGTAATTCTAAGAAGAAGCAACTGGTGACCGCGTTTGAGACGCCCAAGGACAGAGTGGAGGTGATTGCCTCTGAGTTTGCCTGGGTCGAGAATCAGGCTGACGAATCAGACTTGAAAGGGTTTGTGGCTGCTTTGGAGGCTCAGCAGAACCTGCAGGGACAAGTGAAGGTGATTCAAGCGAAGAAAGGCCAGTTCAAGCAGATCTTCTCCAATGCTACCGCAGAGTCCCCCAACGCTTTGTTACATTCTGCAAAGATTCTCCTTCAGCTCTACCTACGCCCCAAGTTCTTTGCCCTGCGCGGTTCTCTTGAATGGGTGGTGGAATCTTTGACTCGCAACGACGCCAGTAGCAGTTTGTCGGCGTTGATCAAGGAGGTTTGCATCACTGAATGGACTGTCATTGTTTCCTTGTACAGCCAGGAGACTGGCCTTGGTGACGTGAACCAACTAATTGGTGTAGCTTTGTCGCTGAACTGCATGGCTGTCTTGGACAGTCACTTCAAATGGTTGGACGATGGTATCTCCGAAGGTACCAATGTTGTTGTGGCTTTGCAAGACCAAACTTTCCTCCTACGCTTCGCCACGTACCTAAGTGGCATCTACACGCAGTCTGCTGCCAAGCTGTGCCAGAGTGACTCGGATCTGTCCACAGCCGAAGTGCTGAAGTATGTGGAGTGCTGTGGAGAGAGCATGCGCGCTCTGATGACCGTAATCAAGAGCCGTCGCCATTGCTACGTGGCCACGGTAGACAGCCAATGGCGCAAGCTCTGCGAACAGCTGCTGCAGTCCAGTTCTAACGTGTTGGTGTCTGAGTTTGCGAACAAAGACGTAATCACTTTCACAGCCATGTGCCTGGTGAGCATTCAGTGGCTGCTGCGTGTTCCTGAGAGCAACGCAGGCCCTGCGCAGGTCTCGTCCTTTGTGGCTCTGTTGAACACCGTGACCGCATCCGAAGGCAGTCTGCACTCCATCGTGGCCGAGGCCGTGCTGAACGCGCCGCTCATGGCCAAATGTGCGTTGGTGCGTGCTTGTCTGGCTGTGCACGACGACAACACGTTGTTGCACCAAGTCGCCGCCTCCAACAGTGCTAATAGCCTGCTGTTGGGCCCCATTTTCCAGTTCATTATGCGCGTGTGCGACCATGACCTGCCTATGAACCGCCTTTACGGTTTCCAGACTCTCGAGTCCTGGCTGGCCCGTCTTTTGGTGATCCCTGGCGCGGCCCTCTTCTCTACCAGCTCCGTGTATGACTCCCTCGTGGAAAGCTTCCGCGAAATCACGCACGTGCTCACGAG
>LNAP01005210.1_pt1 | contig 11652 bp, 12 predicted proteins | sample 602601 | NCBI WGS metagenome assembly LNAP01 (sample SAMN02440304, study PRJNA202911) | soil metagenome | biome: Subtropical and temperate rainforests or woodlands; isolation source: soil samples (1 kg each in a 20% v/v slurry with milli Q water) were... ... | reverse complement strand
CCTAAACTAGGGACGGATTTCTTTTTGACGGCACAAGAAGCGCTAGCGTACTGTGTGGAACATTGTACACCCATCAACCCTTTACCAGACAGTCGCGATACTGCTCCTGTAGTCACAGATCCTGTCCCCGTTAATTCTGGTGAATTGGATCCAGGAATTAGTGTGGACAATGATCTAAATAGTTACAACGGTTATAGCGATGGAAATGATGTGTCTAGTTTGGAAGGCTATTATTTCAAAAGCTGTAGTTGTAGTAGCAGAGCCAATTGTCATTGCTTTGACAGGCAATAACAGTCAATTACTGTATGCGTGTAATTGTTTGAATACGATGCATTTTACAATAAAGAAAGGTAATGAAATAGTGCTTAAAAGAACTACCTTTACTTTAAGCACTTTGTTGCTGGAGGTGATTCCTTCAATCCAGGCAATCAATAATAGTTGATCCTATATGGATAGTTGATCGTTTATCTCTGTGTTCCAGCGAACGTCTATATTCTATACATACCATGACAATTAATGACATATGCCAAGATTTGAATGAGTTCATTAGTCACGTGTCGTCACACGAAGATACTGAAATCAAACTACAAACATATCGACATTACTCCGTCTTCACAGAAAAAATTCTTGCTGTTGGTGGAGTCGCGATGAGGCAATCATTGACTGATGAGGACTGGATGAAGTTTCTCTCCATGATTGACACACATTCCGACAATCAAAATACTTCTTGCACCGTCGAAAAGTTACTGGATGTGATCAACAAAATGAGCGGCGATTCGCATTCATACGAAGTTCATAGGAACACGGTGGATGCAACCGACGCCATAAAGTGTTTTCCGGACATTTCCATTGTTGTGAAAGGCGCGGATGGAGGTATAATGGAGTCTATCGTGGTGCCGGTGATGATCGGTGAGTCGAGTGACCTTCAGAGTGCCTCTGCTCAAGCCGCTGGATATCTTGCGCAAAAGTTGTGCAATTTTATTGATTTATACGGATTGCAGGAGAGATTACATGGCTTTTGGGTGGCAACAAATGGGTTGTTGCTTGCGTTTGGCCATATTTCTATTACGAACGATAAAGTGAGAATGCTATCAACGGGGGGCGATTACCACGATTTTTTGCCTGTTGATGGCAACTATCCTCCGTAAGTAGACATATTATAGCAAAATAATTATTACGTCTTGTGATTCTTGTAAATTTTTCTATTTTTTGTATTATTTACAGAACGGAGACGACTGGATTTTGCGTTTTACGCTCACTGTTAAGCCAACCAGCATATAAACTCGGTAATCCCACTGCCACTCCCATCTCATATTGTACTTCACATTGTGTGTCCTGGGAAGTGGTTCATTTTGTACGACGCTGCTGGCTACCGCCACACCCCTTGAAGGCTCTGACCCAGACATAGAACCGACGTTGGTCGTCTTGAAAAAGAAAAAAATCGCTGCCAGTGAATCACATCCGGTGATTGAGCAGATGGAGACAGAGTTGAACGCGTTGCGTCAGCTTTCCAACCTAAGTTGTGACTATCTACCGAGAATTTATGGCAATGTAGTGAATGGCTTGACCATTGCGGACGGTGTTGAGTTTATCCCCATGCTGCCTGTGGGGCAGTCACTTGAAACGCGCTGTGCTTTGCTGACCCCACAAAAACGGCTAACCGAAGCGCTGGTGCTGTATCAACACATCACCGCTGGCCTTCGCGCGGCTCATACCCTGCAGCTCTGTCCTCGCGACATGCGTCCCGACAACGTTGTTTACGACCAGACTAAAAGCTGTTATGTCGTGATTGACTGGGGACTCGCAGATTTTCCTGGTGCGATCATGCACCAGCACAGGGGTGGCAGGGCTTACTGTCATGATGCCATTGTCGATGCTATGAATCATCTCAACAGGATCCCTTTTCGGCCCGAGCATGATCTGGAAGCGGCCAGGTACATTGCGTATGTCTTCTCCCGCGGTCCAAGTTTTGACACTAGCAGCTGGGACAGACTGAGCAGAAGCTTCATTCCCACCCGCGCCAGAATTGTAGGGGAATTTTGTGCGTAATAGATGAATGGATAGTGAAGATATGACACGATGCGTTTAATGTGTATGTGTGTATGTTTAGTTCCCAGATTAGTAGTGTATGCATGAACCGGTAACTGTACCGGTAGATCCTGATTTACAAATAAAAAACGTCCTTAATATTCCTATTGGTGTATTATAGCGCTAATACATTGATACAGACAATGGAAACGGCGGAAAGGGTTGATTTCACAAAGCCGTTTTTCAAAATTGGCATGCGCATTCGTTTTGAAGTACTTTGGATTTCTACCGCGCTCTATTTGCTTTGCTATTTTGGTGTTGAGAATCTTATTCTGAATTATGTCGATGCTGCGCAAAAAGAAGTCAACTTTTGACGAGTCTGATCTGCCCACGGACAACTGGATTTGGGGCAACACAAGAGGCGGAGGCGGCGCCCCGTTGAAAGATGTACAAGGAAATGATGTCGCCAATTTGAAGAAAGTACTGACCGGAACGATTGAAGTGGATCACTCGCCATCTCCCAATGGCAAGGCAAGACGGAATCCACAGCCTTACCGTGAATCCGAGTACGATGATCGGGAGGGCAGTTACAACAGCAAACAGAACTCTCGCAATCCTCCGGCCAACGCTCCCAACCGAAATGGAAACAACCGCAACCGCCAAGGAGGTTATGATTCCAACAATGACGAGGATTACGACCGACGCGGTGGACACAACGACCACAATCATCGCAATAACCACGACTCGCGAAACAACGGCAACAAACCTCGTTACAATCCTTACAGCGACGAAGCGCCTGAAAGGGTCATTCCTGGCCTCAACGACCACCACAGTCCTGTGCGCCACCCAAACAACAATCACCGCAACCAGAATAACGCGCCGAATGGCCCAGTGAGTCCGCGTTATGTGGATAACAACAATGGAGCCTCTCCGAAGAAGTTCATGGGGGCCCTGAGAGAGCTGACAGGAGGCAGCAATGCGGAAAGAGATGCCAAACAAAGGTTCGCGAATAAGGATCGTTTTGTGTGTCACTGTTTGCATTTGTAGTAAGTGTTGAATCGTGTAGTTTCTTTTGGGCAAGTTTAATGCTACCCACGTTCGTATTTATGGTTTACCCATCCAACAACATTTTCCTCTTTGTCTTTAGAAAGCAAGCTGAGTACCAGGAGATGCTCAGGCAGCAGATCGAGGAGAACAACCGCAAGAAAGAAAAGGTACAATTGTTGTTGTTTTTGCTGCTGTATTGTTTTGAATCACCTGGGCATACTTCCCTATCAACGATTCGCTGTTTGTGCACATCTTTTCTCTTGTTGTTACTTATCGCATATGAAAATATTGTCTGCAGGAGAAAAGAGAGCAGGACGAGGTGAAAAGAAGGGAACTGGCTGAGTTTATGTCCACTCAGGGGGTCAAAAATGGCGCAAAAGCGAACAGTGCTGCAGGTAATGTGATTATTTTCATTATCCAATTGTATCATTTATCCTTTATTTTCAATCTTTGAAACGGCAGCTGAAGATTGTGTTGTATGCGTTTTCGATGTCGTGATGCACATTCTAACTGGGTTTATATTGTTACTTGTGTAATCTCACATATTTGTTTTTTACCTTTTCAGATGAGTACCCATCCACCACTACTGGTGCTGCTAACAACAACAAGCGTAACCCTGTACAGGGCCGCTTCCGCGCTGATAGCGATGATTACAACAATCATAACAATAACAATAGTAACAGTAACAATAACAACGAGAAGATTGGATCTAAGATGCCAGCATTGAATATTGGTGGTGGCGGTGGAAATGTAAGTTTCTTTGTATTTGTGTATTAATTATTTTTTGTATGTTTTAATGTGTCTGAACAGGTGTGAGGATCTAGGTCATTCCTACACAAATTCAGTTTATTTATTTTGGCCCATTTGTTTTTTAAACGCTTCATCCTTTGTCATTACTTTATTCTCGTAGGCAAACAAGAGAGGTAACAATGTAGGTGGCCGCGGTAATAACAATTATTATTCAGAAGAGGATCAAGACGAACCGCCCGCAAGACGTGGGCAGGGTGGACCTGATAAAGGTAGGCTTGTCTCTTTTGAATAGCATTTGTTTTTCTTAAATATTTGTTGTATTGTTGAGCTATTGTTTCACATGAGTGTTGTGATAAAAATGTGTAATCTTGGTGAACAGCCATCACTGAATTATAGCAATTTTTGTAGTAGCGCATCATAATTCTCTCAACCTGTCTTTAATTACTTCCTACTCAACATCACTACAACAGGTCGCCAAGTACCTGGCATTTCAGCCAACCGACGCCGATCTTCCTCGTACGACTCCGACCCCGACCAGGACCAAGGCTACCCTCCTCGTAGAAACAATAATAACATTAGAGGTCAAGGTGGGAATGGAGGAGGGTATGACAGTGAAGGCAGTGGTGATTCTAGGAACAACAACAGAGGAGGTGGAAGAGGTGGAGGCGGCAGAGGGCGCGGCAGGTATTATAATTGTTTGCTTGTGAGTTGTTTGCAGTAATTTTATCAGATATCGGTGTCAATACTTTGTTTGCCATTTCACGATTTAGGTGATAATGTGTTTTCTCAATTATACTTTATATCCTTTCTTTTGTCACTTACATACTTCCTCACATCATTTTTCAGTGTGTCTTCCGCCATGTCGGAGGATGTGGTGCCTGTGGAAGAATACGACGAATTGTCGAAATTGGTGGACAAATTGCTGACAGAGAAGGCCCAGCTGCAGTTGGCTGTGGAGAAGCAGGCCGATCAGCTCAAGGTAAAATTGTTGTTGACCTTTTTGTTCATTTGCTGTTTTTGGATAGACCATCATGTTTGTTTGTAAGTATTTGCTAGCATGCAAACAATTGATAGTGTCGACTAGTTTTACCAACCATTCTTTCCTTTACTTTTCTTTTCCTTATCCTTTCCAAAGGCCCTCAAAGGTGGCAAGGCAGCGCCAAGCACGAATCCTCGCAACCGACTGGTCAGCTCTCCTTCCAAGCCGGCTGTGTTGGCCAGATCCAAAAGTGCGATGCAGCCCAGGGCAGGAGCCAGAGGTGCCAAGGATCAACTAGGTATTATACCTTTTACCGGGTTTTGAAATAATAACTGGGTGAATAGAATGAATGGCTTGTATGTATATCTGTTTTTTTACTGAATACACACAGTCTTTCTTTCCTTTTTTCATAGTCTATTTCTCCTGACTTCTTTTCCTTTCTGTAGAGCTACCTATCGAGGAGCCTCCTGCCCGTGCTGCCTCCAATCTACGTACCTCGAAGAAGGAGCTGGACAGAGAAAGGGCAAGAGAGGCTAGAGCCCACTTAAAGGAGTATGAACCGGTCAAGAAGAACGCTGCTGGCGGGGCTGCAAACAAAGGTATGTTCAGTGAATAATAAAAAAGAAAATATTTTGTTTATGCTCTGTGATGCTCTTCTTTAAGTTCTCAGGATGGCCAGGTTACTTTTTTGAAAGACACCTTATTGATGTATTTTTATATTCACACAATTCTTTTTTCTATAACAGCCCGCCCTTCTTCCATGCATGCCATCGGTGGCAGCAAGGGCTATGTCGACGAGGCCGGCCAGCCCAAGAAAGCTGTCAAAGTGGCCTTTGGAAGCAACCGAAATCTCGATAAGAACAATGCAGGTGGGTCCAATCGCCTCGCGCAGCAGGGGGCTAGTGTACTGAACTCCGCGCACGGCAACAATAAGAATAAGCTGAATAGTCCGAGTAAGGACAATACTGCACAGGGCAGGTATGGTCAAGGTGGAGTGGTAAAGCCAGGGAGGGTGAGTGCAGGAGGGTCCATGGGTGAGAGAGATAATATTGGTAAGTTTGTACTTAGTGTGACGTTTCTGAGATAGATGTAAACCCTGCAGTTGCGCGCATTTTTAATCCACTATCTCCCATCTTTCTGCCTATCTCATACTGGACAGAAACATTTCGATGCTGTATTGTGTATATTAATAATACATCGTATTTAACTTGCCTTTTTGTATCTGCACAGGCATCAACGGTTTTGCCAAACTACAACAAGCCAACTCTCGTGTTGTGGGTGGACCCGTGATGGTGGTGCACGAGGACGAGGAGCCATCCGGCCGGGGCAACAAGCAGAGCTATGGTAATAATTATGGTGACAATGCGCGTACCCCGAGTCCGTTACAGAAAGGCAGAGGTGGCAATGTAAGTTCGTCATGTGATTATTTTATGTATATTTTGTGTGTTTAATTTGTTGAATGTGTTGTTGTTCGTTTTGTTTTTCACAACGCATCTACTAATTGATCAGTGAAGCTTGTAGAAGTTTTTGGGTATTGTTGACCTGTTCATTTTCCTCTTTTTCTATTTTTTCTAGGCACGTATGGGCAGTCTGGAGCTGCGCGGTAACAGTGAATACATCCCGATTGATAATAACAAAGATGTGATAGGCAATGACCAACTGGAGCGATTGTTGAGACAGTCCAGGAACGCGCGGTAAAATATTCGCTAAAAGTAGTTCTTTAAAGGGAATTTGTATGAATAAATGTGGTGTTAAGTGAATTTTGTGCGGCGTAAACTTTAATGGATGCATGCGATGTGTATAGTAGTTGATGTTTCATTAACTATAGCGTAATGAATAGATCTGCATCTACACATTTGCATCTTCGTTTTACGGAAGATCAAGAAGCAGGGGGTTGTGTAGAAAGAAGATGCAACACTCAATCTTTTTTAATAGCTGCAAATTTACTTTGGGTTGCTACAACTCGCAGGTAGCTTTTCATATTCCCATTTTCCCGACTTTTCTGGGCCATTGAAACTGTGATCAAGACTGGGACTGAGCTGAGAGCCTAAATTATCAAAGCAAAAAGATGGTCGGGCACTTTATGCTTCTCCGAAGTGAGCTGATCGTTTCTATTCTAACTGAATGGTTGCCTCTCAAGTCTACTACTTTGGTCGACAGTGCATTGTGCAGTCATTGTTACCGTGAGATCTGGCTGCAGACTCTGAAGTGCTGGTGCATTCTTCCAATAGTTTCATTGCAACTGCAAAAGTGGAGAAGTTTGTTAAATTGGCTTTGTTCTCGTAGTATTCGTGCAAAGAAGTTAGAGCTCTACTCAATGGGGATGTATGATCTTTGTCAGTGTGCGATTCTTTCTAAATGGTTATCGACTACGGCTAATGCGGTTCGTTCCGTTACATTCCTGAACGATTGCTCCGCGTTTGTTCCGACGATTTTGCAACACTGCACACAATTGAGAGAGCTAGAGGTCAATAACTTTCGAGGTTTTTCATTCTGGAACATTGTCCGGAATAATCCTTCTCTAGCTGTTCTAAAGTTGAAAGAAACTCATGGTAAAATTTTTAATGCTCCTTCGTCCACATTACAGTCAGTTTTGGAACTTACCATTTGCGTAGATTCAGTAATGCTGCGATATTTTTTGTCGCACATGTCCGCGCTAACTCATTTAGTATTGCTAGGAACTCCAAAGAATTTACCTTCGCTAGCTTCTTGTGCGCGACTGATTTCACTAAACTTACGTGACACACACCTTACAGAGGACCAATTAGTGCAACTGGTCAGTAGCCTTCCGGTTGGGTTACGAAAGTTTGTGTTTCCATTCGTAGAAGAGCAGCCCAAGCGTCAGAAGGGGTACTATAGAAATCGTGCTTTACTTGCCGTATGGCCACTGCATGCACAAAGCTTAGAATGTCTGGAAATATGCTATCGCATGGATTGGCGAATAGCCGAACTGATCAATAGTTGTGTAGTCTTGCATACACTAGTCATACGTACAAGCTGTCATAAAAGCAGCTGGCCTGCGCCAAATATAAGTAAAGTTCTTAACCCAAGCATTCGTACATTACACATCGACAATTGTGATGCTAGTACGTTTGCTACTATCAAGGCGAATTTCAGTAATGTTACAACTTTAGGTTTTATGAATACCGATCGCAATCTCGTATGTGAACACGTACGAGGCATATTGTCGGCGTGTAACAAAGTTCTTTTAGTATACACTGATTTTTGCGTGCCCATGGAGCTAAGGAAGAGGAAACAGCTCATGGTGTATAAAACGTACCTAACTAGAAATTTGTTCTAGCGTTGCTATTGTTTGAAGTAGGTTGAATATTTTGTTAGGCAATTATATCACGCCATCCAATTAAACAATAATTGCTTTTCAACTAAAAATGATTTACGTGGTTCTTTTTAGCACTGTGTTTTAAATAAAATGCAGCATATAATAAACCTACCCAATGTAGGAACAACAAAGAGAACACCAATGAAAGATACCTACTACATTCTTAAATCCCAGAGGAGTGTTCATAAAGTTCTTCTTTGTTTTTAATGCGGTCCCTCCGCTCCTTGTGATGAATCACCTGTAGGATAAAGAAGACGTTAGGAATAAAAATACAATGAGAGGCAATGTGTATTCATAAGAAGAAGGGAAACACAATCTGTTAGCATCAACGTCAAAGAGGTTAGTTCATCACAAAGTGTTCATGTGACTTTTCAACAAATCCAAATAAGAGGAAATGTACCTGCTTGATGTTCTTGTCTTCCTCCATAAGCTTCGCCAGTTTTGCTGCGACACCAGCAGTAGAAGCTTTTTTCGCAACGCTGTGACGACGGGGACGGTTAGGGTCCTATTTTAATGGGCAAAACAGTATATGAGATTAAAAACAGTAAAAAACAAGGTAGATTATTATGTTTCCAGCTTCGCATATCAAACATAAAAGTAGGTACAAAAATATGATAACAATAAGTATGCACACCTGTTCTCCAATGTGATGGAAAGTCTTGTGCAAAGCGAGCACCTTCTCACCCGCACTCAAATCGTCGAATAAATGCACAGAGGTAGGATTATCCAATAGCAACCTAGAAACAAAGGGAAAATGATGAAATTAGATAGATCCAGTGTAATATTGAGCAAAAAAAAACAAGTCAGCATCAGTAAATAGATTGTCATTATCCGATATGGAATCAATTCAGACAACTACCACATAAAAAGAAACAGAAAATGGGGGGAAAACGGTACCCGGTACCTGCGCGGGTTTAAGTGAATCTCATCTTCTCGCTTTAACGCCTTTTGATCCATATCCGGCAATGCCGCCACGGCCTGCGTCACCAATTTCATCGCATGCTGTATCTCTGAGAACTGTGCCGACGGTACAAGGTTATTCTTACCCGGTGTGTCCGGATACGAGTCATATTGTGGAGCAGCAATTGTGTTCTTTTGCTGCTGTTGTTGGTAGCGCGTAGGGGTGGGGTTAGAATACTGCGATGTAGGTGTGGGGGTAGAAAAAGTGACGTTTTGTTTGGTTCGATTTGTACCCGTGGTACTAGCAAGACTGCTGTTACTATGAGGTAACGTAGTGTTTATAGTGAGACTAGGAGTAGCAGCCGTTAAGAAAGTACTACTAACGACATCTTTGACGATGCCGTTGTGAATATGGCTACTGCTAGTGCTAGACGTGTTGTTGTTATTCAACGCACTGATTGGAGCGTGATAGTGAGTCGTATGGGGTTTGTGACTGCTGCTCCCACTGTTGCCTAGATTGGCATTGCCGTATATATTGGTATGTTTAGTAGGGCTATGAGCAGGAGAGTTCTCAGCTGTGTCACTAGAAAACTTGACAGCTGGAGGCGGATTACCAAAAGCACTAATACGGGAACTTGCCGTAGACGGGCTGAACAAGCCATTATTCGCATCCGTGTTCTTGCTACTGAACACACTCCCACTATAACCACTACTAACACTGCCACCCCCGTGTTGTGGGCTGCTAAAACTCTCACTGGATTTCTTGTTTTTCACACTGCTCGGCAGGGTATCAATCAGAAAAGATGTGCGTCGCGCGGCAGTCTTGGCCATCAGATTCGGCATTTTGGACGAAACACTACTAAACTGACTAAACGTATCCATACTTGACTCCGCCAGGCTCCCATCAGAAGCTAATTTACTGTGTCCTGCGCCAAAACTAGCATTGTGGTTGCTATTATTATGGGTAGGAGAGTGGGGAGACCCCGTCCGGGCCGTGCTGTTGCTACGACTGCCTCCTTGACTACTAGCAGTAGTGCGAGTATCCTGGCGCTCCATCTGCCGAAACTGTGTCATATGCATGGCAAAATGTTCACTCAATCTTGCTTCTTTCTCGCGGCGCATCTGGAGATACTTTTCTTCCAGTTTCATTGTCGTTTTAAAGTTAATCTCACGTAACGTACGTACAAAAGACTCGCCAGACTTCAACGGAGGCAATTCATGCCCATAGGTGTGGCTATGTATATGAGTATGTGCACCTTCTCGGTTCAACTGTGACAACTTCATTGCCATTGTGGCGGTCTCCATGACTTTCTTGGCCGCACGATCTTTCACCGACAGTTTGATGTTGTTGTCGGAAAACTGCTCAAACAGACAGAATTTCCACACGCACCGTCGGTCCACCGAAAAGTCATACGGCGGGCCACGACGAACAACTTTTCGTAAACACCCATAGGACGCTTCGGTTTTGTTATTGTTACCGTTCGTCGGGGTGTTGCTGTTGCTATTATTCCCACCTAATGGAGTGGGGGAATTCAGACCACTAGTAGAGGAATTGTCAGAGCCGTTTTTGCCGTTGGGCGTGGACAGCGCGGCTTGTTCAGATTCAAGTAAATCGTCAGGATCGTACAGCCGAGTGGTGCCTGTGAAACATGAGAATAATATATAAAATAGAATGGTAATTGACATTACATAATTCGTAACTTGTATAAACAAACAGTAGCCTGTAATGATCAACGCACTATAAGCTCAACCAAAAATAAACAAAATATAAATAAATAAAAACACCAACAAGTACCATACATAACACCTACAAGAAGAACATACCTTTGGTGTGCTGCCGTGCCTGCAACGCATTTTTCACCACAGCACTCTCTCGATAGGCCTGTCGGTACTCCACCGCTTTGTCTCGCGAAATGTTCTGACTATGATTGATAATCGCTGTGCTTCGCATGGGCCAGGTGGTGTGCTCCGAAGGCTGCTTGGTGGAAATGCAGTACAGGTCCTGTTGGATGAAAATCGGAGTCATGGAATACACCCGATGGTCCTTTAGTGGGCCTGTAGTAGAGAGTATTGTGAAGTAATGAAAAATGTAAATATAAAGTTGACAACCTGAATGTTATATTGAGTACAGCTACATTATTCAAATCTGAAGTGAAACAATGATAGAAAAGTAACACGGACAACCAATATCAGCATCAAAAATATTGAACAAAATGACTTACCATTGCCAGAATTGTGGCTGTCGGACTTGGTCGCATGCATGCTGTGCATTCCTTCTTTCTTGGCACTATAAAAATATAAAAATGAATGTGAACAACATTAAACAAAATGTAATTGAATGGTTCAGGCCCAAGCATACGGAATGTGCGACTTTTTAATGAAACAAAACAAAAAAAGAAAAAGCAAAAAATTACAGCTAAACACAACAAAAAGTGCAATACTTACTTGTCCTGGCGTCCACCGCGCTGCTGATCTTTCGGTTTGGTGGGCGAGTTCGGTAGTTCGGCACTGTGAACACACCATTTACCTAACAATGCCGCTGCTTTGCTTGTGTATCTGCAACAAGAAAAAGAAAAGATAATTTTTGAAATAAAGATAAATTATGTAA